>Ga0075105_1001076_pt1 | contig 10182 bp, 7 predicted proteins | sample AntDeeMetag02WF5_FD_69800 | JGI IMG/M metagenome (GOLD analysis project Ga0075105, IMG submission 69800) | Saline lake microbial communities from Deep Lake, Antarctica - Antarctic Deep Lake Metagenome 02WF5 | ecosystem: Environmental > Aquatic > Non-marine Saline and Alkaline > Saline | place... | reverse complement strand
TCTCCGTCGATCCGTCCGTAATTCTCTCGTCGAGACCGTCAGTACAACCGCTTCGACACAGAACTCAGGCCGCAGAAACAGCTAGCCGAGGATGCTTTGTGAGGTACTGATACTGGATCGTGCTCGGGTATCCGGCTGGGAGTCATGCCGGGAAGGCCGACCGCACCCCCGAGGAGTATTCAGAACTCAGTGACTGGCGTGGCCGCCGACTCCACCTGCTCGGTGGGGCGCCACAGCGCCGCTGGCGACTCATCCAGGAGCTCACCCAGCCGACGCTGACTGGCCTCGAACCCGCGGATATCGTGGGGATGGATTACAACGGGTTCTTCGCGAACGCCCTCCGGTTCGGCGACGTCTGGTATCCTGAACAGCCTCACTGGCGAACCCACGACGACAGTTCACTCCGGGAGCGCGTCCGGGTGAGCCTCGAGCACGCGAAAGCGTACTGGAAGCAGCGCGACGTCTGGAGCAGTCACGAGAACCGGAGTGCGGTACTCGAACCAGACGACCCCGTCTTCGCAGCGACCGGGACGCACTTCGACCCGACCGAAGCAGAACTGTTCGACTGCGAATTCGGCAAGGACGATGGCGCAGAAGGACGTGGCGTACTCGTTGAATACGACGATGGGACCGTGCTCGCCTATACCAGCCAGAAGCATCGGCGGTTCCTCGAGGACCGTACTGGCGTCCGTCGGGAATTTGGCCACCCACAACGAGTCCGTACGTGACAGGCCATCTAGGGTACAGAGCCGTCCGCAACCAGGGACGCAAGTCCATTGGTGATTGCTATCACGTCTCAGAAGCTTCATACGGTTCGATAAATCTAGTCCTAGTCATGCACGACCTGACCGGATTCCAGCGCGACCTCCTCTACGTCATCGCTGGCCAAGACGAACCACACGGCCTCGCCATCAAAGACGAACTCGAGAACTACTACGAAAGCGAGATCCACCACGGCCGCCTCTATCCCAACCTCGACACCCTCGTCGACAAAGGCCTCGTCGAAAAAGGCGAACTCGACCGCCGCACCAACTACTACACCATCACCCGCCGTGGACGCAGGGAACTCGAAGACCGCCGGAACTGGGAGACTCAGTACATCGAAAACGCCAAGGTTTCTGTAGAGCAGTAGAACACCTAGTAGAAATCTGGGATAGGACCGGCTTGAGGGACAGTCGAGGGGGGCATCTGAAACAGTGACACTTCTGGACCCGAGGAAGAGTGAAAGTGACCAGCAGTGAGGCTGTGTCTGGCCTTTCAGGGACCATTCAACGAATTCGACAAGGTGTAGTGAGTCGATGGAGAGACCCAACTAATGGAAGACCTGAGAGTGGGCGATCGAGTTCGCATCGATATTCCAGACGAGACTGACCTAGACCACCATCTCCATGGTCGACACGGTGAAATCATCGAGATTCTCGACGATGATGCGGGAATCGAGACGGGAGACGATGCTGACGCCGTTATCTATCGAATCCAAATCGACGATGAGGCGACTTTGGATTTCCGACATTACGACTTACGGCCACCGGTCGAGTGAATAGCAAATTGCCTGTGATACCTCCACTCCTCACCCCGCATCGGTGAATTCCGAATGGCCTCTTAGCCGAATAGCCTGGATTAGAAATGCTACAGAAATAGTGTCGACAGGAGTCTAGCGAGTGGCACTTCCAAGGCACCAAGACTGGCTCGTGATCGCCATGACTCTCTACACGCCTTTGAAGAACGCGATTCATGCTGGCAGTGTTTGTCGGTGTGCTCGACGGCCTTGACACTGAAGTCCGGTCCGTATCATCAGGGATATCGATTTGGACTTAATCACCCTCTTCAAACCGAGATTCCGTCATTCTCGCTCCCGGAGGTACTCCGTTCGTTCGTGGACTTCACTCTCGAACTCAACGAGCCACTCGTCGAATGGTGTGTCTTCCTCTTCAGTGCTGAGGAACCGCTCGATGAATCCCTTATCTGCATCTGTTGAGGTCGGGTCAACCGTCCGAACTGAGATATTTTGTCCCTCCGGCTGTTCGCCTGCTTTCAGGAATGCGAATGCCCTATCGACAATAGTTGGATCGTAGTCCCGTCTAAGGAGTCCGAGATTGTTCGTCCACATCCCAAGGCGACCGTTCTCGAGTTGGTCAACGCGATACGCGAGCTGAATCGTCGTCATACAGCACAGCGTTGCCAAATCGTCGATACCAGCATCAGCAGCACACTGGGTGATCCGCTTCCAGCCATCGTCGATTGATCCCTCAACAAATGGGTACTCCTCCTCCGAGACGCGATACCGTAGAACCGTCTCTGTGAAGCTGGCGTATTCACGCCAACAGTGCCGGAGGGACTCAGCTTCATCTGGGAGCGTCCACTTCCGTCCCTCAGTTGGGGAAATCCAATTGATGTCCTGATCTCGTACGGCAGGGCCATATCGATCGACGAGTGCATCGAATACCTCGACCATCTCTCGACTGTAGTAGTCCCCGACAAGGTCGTAGGTCACATTCGAATCCGGTCGACGTCGCAAGAGAAGTGTCAGTTGGTAATCCAGCGGATGAAAGACCGCTATGAACGTCGAGTAGTCGCCTTTGCTCGCTGTAGCTTTCGTCAGTTCGAGTAGTGACTCTTTGACCGGGCTACGAAGGCGATTTCCTTCCCATTCTAACGGGGCCGCATCAAACGCGTCTCCGAGTCCCTTAGCGGAATCCTCGGTGACGTCAGTGAGGCCGCGGTCGAGTCCGTCGAGAGCAACTGCCTCGATATCGTCAGCTGCGTCCGAAACCAAGTCGTATTGCTCGTGGGTGTACGCCTGTTCAAGAATTGGCGGGACGTACTCTGTGAGAACCTCAGTCGAAACAGCCGATGCGTACTGGGCGGCGTCCTCTTCGGAGTGCTCGCTCTCGAGGTACTCGAACGTCCGAGTGAGAACCGTCCGAAGTCCGTCGATCCCTTGTTCTGCGGTTTGGTATTCACCCAGCTCGATCGCCCGAGCAATCGTTCGGTACAGTGGACGGATCGGATGTACCTCGATATCGTTGAACTGCGTAACGGTCGCTGGAAGGTATTCGTCAGGTGCGAGTTCCCGTTCGACCAACACCGAGATGAGATCGTCGGGAGAACTGCGCTGGATCATCAGCTGGATGAACCGGTAGAGCGCAAATGTGGAGACAGCAGCAAGCGCAAATGCAATCCCGACGGCCGCGTTCATTAGGCGGCTGTTCTGTACCGGGAGCAGATAGACGACGAGCAGGTTAAACGCAATGGCGCCAACGAAAAGCGCGAACGTCGTGCGGAACAGCGGCTCCTTGACGAAGAGCGAAGTGAGGCGGGCCGAATACCGCGTCACAACGAGTTGCAGGGCAACGACGGTCACAGAGAACACGATTGCCAGGACTGAGGCTTCTGCCGTCGCTAGGGTCGTCAGTAGCGCCCTGATATTCTCGGTCTCAACAGCCGGGTTGAGGAGAGCAGTCAGCGTCGCGGCCACTCCGGCTGCGGCAAGCGTAAGGAGGATATATCGAACTATGAGGGAATAAGTCCACGCTGAGAGCCTCCCTCGCCAATTCTGAGTACTCATAAACTCGGTCTCATACAGGTCTCCTCACTACCCCTACATAATTCTGTGATGTATCGCTTCCGTGTCTTACCAAACAATGCTGCAGATATTTTCGGGTATTTTGGTAAGAGAGGTTATCAGGCAGTCACAGCCGAGGGGAAGAAGAAATAGTCTAAGTAAAGACTATATTGAGTGGCTGAAACAGGCATAGTATCCGAGATGACCCGTAAATCAATCGCCCGGAACTCAGGTAATTCCGGGCGAGTCAACATCTCTGGCTCCGAGCTCGAGGAGCTCGAGGCCGAGATTGGCGACGACGTCGACATCGACGTTGCTGACACGAAGGACGTCGCTCACGCCCTCATCGACAGTAAGGACGCGGATCGGTTTCTCATCGTCACTCCACGATAATTCATGCAAACGGCACTCACCTACCGGACGAATCGCGATCTGTTCTCGAACTACTACCTCGATGAGCACCTCCCCGAGACCGACGCGTGGGACGAGCTTAGCGACGACGAACTCCGCGAGAAACGAGCTGAAATCGTTGACTTTTGGGAGAGAGAACAAGATACCGTCGCCGAGCGTACTGAGTCATCCCTCGAAGAAAAATTCATTCGACCGCTGTTCCGGAAGCTGGGTATCCCATTCGAGGTTGAGGAAACAGTACAGCGAGGACAACGACGGCCAGACTATGGCTTCTTCCCGAGTGAGGACGCCGCTCGAGACGCATTCAGTCGGAAGAAAGATGGAGGAGACTTCTACAAGGACGCCGTCGCCGTCGCGGACGCCAAGCGCTGGGGGCGACCGCTCGACACTCGGGGCAGTGGAGAACACAAGCGCGACTTCGAGAACCCGAGCTACCAGATTCACGTATACCTGCAGGAGACACCAGCACGATGGGCAGTCCTCACTGACGGGAAGAAGTGGCGGCTCTACTACGGTCCGACGAGCCACCGACTCGACTCCTACTACGAAATCGACCTGCCGACTGTCCTCGAGAAGGGCGACCTTGAGGACTTCAAGTACTTCTACCTCTTCTTCCGGCACGGCGCGTTCCTCGAAGATTCTAGCGGAGACTGCTTCCTAGACGACGTCTACGACGAATCTAACGTCTTCGCCCAGGAGTTAGGAGAGGACCTTCAGGACAACATCTACGAAGCCATCAAGATTCTCTCTGAGGGGTTCCTCCAGTATCCGGACAACGACCTCAGCAAGGAGGACTTGGACCTCGTCCACGACAGCTCCCTCATCTACCTGTATCGGCTCATCTTCGTCCTGTACGCCGAGAGTGAGGGCCGTGACCTCCTCGATACGACTAACGAGATCTATGAGGAATCGTACAGTCTGAACTCTCTCAAGCAGGATATCGCTGAGGGACTGGACAGCGCGAATCCAAAGTATCGCGACTGGCAGGACAACCTCTGGGACCGGCTGGACGAGCTGTTCAAGCTCATCGACCAGGGGAGCAAGTCACGGGGCATCCCGAAGGAGGACCTCTACATCCCGGCATACAACGGGGGGCTGTTCCGGACCGACCCGGACGAAGCCGACAGCGTCGAAGCCCGATTCCTCGCGAACCACCAGGTCGGGGACGCCTATCTTGCCGAGGTTATCGAACTCCTCACACGGAGTCAGAACGGCAACGGCGGCGGGAAGATCTTCGTCGATTACTCGTCACTGGACGTTCGCCACCTTGGGAGCATCTACGAGGGGCTCCTCGAGTATCAGCTTGACGTCGCCGACGAACCGCTCGCGCTGGAAGACGGTGAGTACGTCTCCGCCGACGAGGGTGACGTAGTGATCGTTGAGGAGGGAGAAGTCCATCTCACGACTGGATCCGGCGAACGGAAAGCCACGGGATCGTACTACACGCCGGAGTACGTCGTCGAGTACATCGTCGAGGAGACGTTGGAGCCACTCGTCACTGACATCCGGAACGACCTTATGGCACAGAGTGCCCGCGGTGAACGTGGCTTCGCAGCGGAATTCGCAGAGCGAATTTTCGATCTCAAGATTCTCGATCCGGCGATGGGCAGCGGTCACTTCTTGACGAGCGCGATCGACTACCTCGCCCGTGAGATTATCGACGCACAAGAGCGGCAGGCCGCCCAGGAAGGTATCGAGACTGTCGACGAGGAACACGACATCAACTGGGCTCGTCGGCAGGTGGCTCAGCGCTGTATCTACGGGGTTGACCTGAACCCGCTTGCTGTCGAACTTGCAAAAGTGTCTCTCTGGCTTCGAACGCTTGCTGCCGAACAGCCGCTCGCATTCTTGGACCACCACCTGAAGACGGGGAACTCGCTGGTCGGGAGTGACATCGAAACAGTGCTGGACAATGGAGAGTCCAACACTGACATCGAGGAAGGGCAACTTACCTTACAGCAGTCGTTTGATCGGACGCGACAGCAGGCCTTGGAGTACGTCACCGATCAGTTTGAGGAATTACTCGCTATCGACAACGAAACACTTGATGACATCAAGGAGATGGAGGCGGTCTACGAGGAGGTGCGCGAGGACCCGCTATATCAGCACCTCATCGGGATGGCAAATGTTCACACCGCCGAGCAGTTCGGACTTGATATACCCGAAGATGCCCATGAACGGATGGCAGAGGCGCTTCGGAACAATTCTTGGACCATGATTGAGGAACAAGACTGGTATCGTTCAGCGCAGCAAATAGCAGCTGACGAACGGTTCTTCCACTGGGAGCTTGAGTTTCCAATTGCGTTCTACGAGCAAGACGGGGTTCGGATAGAGGATGGTGGATTCGATGCTGTAATTGGGAATCCACCGTATGTGAGACAGGAGCAAATCACGGAGATCAAGCCATTCCTCAAAATTAACTATGATACCTACGTGAGCGCTGCGGATCTGTATGTGTACTTTATTGAACGCGGGCTAGATATTCTCGGTGAGGACGGCCGGTTCGGATATATCACCTCGAACAAGTTCATGCGGGCAGATTACGGAACAGAAATCCGATCGTATCTAAGACGCAACTCCGCTATAAACGAGGTCGTTGACTTCGGGGAACTCCCAGTGTTCGAAGATGCATCAACATTCCCGGCAATCCTTCTTCTCCGGAACGAAAACAGCGCGGAGCAGCAGACGAAAGTCACGAAGGTGAAATCCCTTCAGTTTGAGCATATCTCGGATGTCGTCGCGGAGGATCATTATTTCACAAGTGATCAAGGCTTATCTGACAGTGGTTGGTCGCTCGCGCGAAAGGCGAAGCTCGACATCCAGACAAAAATGGAATCGAATGGAAAACGACTGAGTAACTACCTCGACGGTGAGATTAAATGGGGTATAAAAACGGGCCTCAACAAGGCATTTGTGATCGACGACAACCGAAAGCAGTCACTCGTCGAACGTGATCCGCATAGTGACAATCTGATAGAGCCTCTCACCGTTGGAGATGATGTTAGAAGGTACCGGTTAGAGTACGACGATCGATATCTGATTAAAATCCCATCGGGGTGGACACGAGAACAGAGTAACTTGGCCGACGAAGAGTCAGCTTGGACCTGGTTCGCCTCCGAGTACGAAGCAATCGCGGACCACTTGAGTGAGTTTGAGACCGAAGCCCGTGAGAGGTATGACCAGGGTGAGTTCTGGTGGGAACTTCGTCCGTGTGACTATTACGATGTCTTCGATAGCCCGAAACTGATCTATCCGGAAATCTCGATGAGTCCTCGATTTACTATCGATTTTGAGGGGTACTATCCAAATAATAAGTGTTTTGTCACCCAAACCGACGATACATATCTCCTCACACTATTGAACTCAACTCTCCTCTTCGAAATAGCGAAATTGTACGTATCGGTGCTCGGTGACGAGGATGCGGGCGGCCGACTAGAACTGCGAACGGTACACGTAGAGCGTCTACCAATTGCGGATCCCGAGCCTGATCTTGACGCAGCAGCCCGTGAGAAACTCGCGGAGGATTTGTTCAATCGATATAGAGAGTGGGTAGCAGGAAACTCCGAAGAGTCACTAATATCAGCCTGCCGAACTGCGAAACAAGGAGTTCAGTGCCAGCTACTGGCGCTCCTCGGACACGAAATGCTTGAGTATCATTCCGATCGAGATGGATACAACATCGCCCTTCTCGACTATCTCGGCATCCCGAGTGACGAACTCCCGGATTCGATAGCAAGCGATACACTCAACGACCTACAAATGCCGATCAGTGGTGTGGCGGACACACCCCTATCCAAGACCAGTGAGGAGTTCAATGGACTTCGGGTCGAGGACGTTACTTTCGAAGACGACAGTGGGAGGTTAGTGATGGCCGTCGATATCAGCTACAAGGTCGACGATGATGACCCGAGGGATACGGACCGCTGGGATCGACTCGTCAAATCGGAGTTTGAGAGCTACGAGGCGATGGCATTTGTGGGGCTTTCCGAGTCCGAGGAGACGTTAGTCCGCGAGTTTGTCCCAGTCGCTGTTGAGAAGGCAGGCGGGTTTGCAGGATTCCGTCAGGACGCAACAAAGACAAACACCCCACTGGACCGACTAAAAAATCTGGTACTTCCTGATATTGATAATGTCCGCGGTGGGATAGAACAGTACATCGATGTGAAAGAGCAAGCGGATGAGCTCGACAAAAAAATTGAGAAAACTGATTATCTCATTGACGAAATCGTCTACGAGCTCTACGGTCTGACCGACGACGAAATCGAGATCGTCGAGTCGGCAGTGCAGGATGACTGAATTTGAAGTCGGCGATCACGTCAAGTTCGCCGGCGGCGTAGAGAGATCGCGAAAATCGAGGAACGACCGGACGGCGGCCTCCTCCTCCACGTCTACACCTCCGAGGGACAGCTCCGCAAACTCCCCAGCGGCAGAAAGCTCGACCCTGAGTACTACGAGACCCTAATCGTGCGGGCCGTGGAAAGCTTCCTTTCCCCGTTCGGTTGGCGTCGTGAAGATATCAGAGAGGCACTGGCAGAGACTCAAGAAACGGACCTGTCGAGGTACGGCGCCGTCGTTCCGGAATTCTGAGCATCAACTACTTTTCGTCGCCGAACAGAACGTTTTCGGCCTGCTGTTTCCGGTCTGCCGCCCGAACCTCACGGTAACTCTCGTGAGTCGTCCCAATGTCCTTGTGCCGGAGCATCTCCTGGGCGAGCTCCGCCTGCTCTCCATAGAGTTCGTGCCCGAGTCCACGCCGGCCACCGTGAGGCTTGAGGTACTCGCCGTCGACATCGACGTCCGCGTCGTTACAGTGGCGTCGCATCAGATCGCGAGTGGCCTGCACGGAGATAGCTCTCGGGTCGATACCGCGGTCCCGCATGACCGTCATCGGCCCGTCCGCCTCCAGTGCGTCCTCGACACTTCCGTCAGCCGCGTCTCGCACATACGAGTAGAGATTCGGAGAGTGAAAGGACGGGAACACCGGCCAAGACTCCGGTGGCGATAGCAGCTGTTGGTAGCGCTCCAGACGCATTAGTGCGGGCTCAAGGATAGAAACCTCCTCGTACTCGCGGCTTTTCCCGAAGACCTCTACGACCCCGGACTCAAGGTCTACGTCGTCCCAGGTGATGCCGTTGCGTTGCTCGTCGTCGCTCTTCCGAACGAGTTCGGCGCCACGCGCCCCCGAGTACGCGAGCATATAGACAAGAGCACGGTCGCGGTGGGCCTCGTACTGCTTCATACGGTCGTCGGCGTCGTTCGCTTCGTCTGCGACCTCGTCCATGTACGAGAGCAGTCGGTCGCGTTCTGCGGGTCGCCAATATTGTCGGTCGCTGTCGCCCGTATCCTCGGGGAGGTCCTCGGTAGCGCGGAGGTTGTCGGCCGGGTTCTCGGGGATGCGGCCGTCGCGAACCCACCACGCGAGCGACGCGCGGACCATGTCGTAGTAGGTGTTCGCGGTACTGGCCACGATCTTGCCCTGGTCGACTCGGTCAGCGAGGTGCTGGGCGTATCGTCGGCAGTCCGTGTCGTCGATATCCTCAAGCTGCCGGACGCCGCGGTCGCGGAGGAATTCGGTAAAATCTGTGAGGACGTGTCTGGTGTTTCGTCGGTAGCTACCGGAATCGATGCGTTTGAGGCGGGCGCGGATGGCTGCTTCGAGGACGCTATCCCCGGGGGTAGCCCCCTCAGGTTGCGGATTCATCTTTCGTGCTTCCCCTACAGCGGCGACCCACTTAGTCTTGGTTTGTCTTTGTGTTCTAAGCGAAACCAAGATTCTGTGCTCCAATTCCGGCATTCTGGGCCTTCTAGCTACCTTGGAGGGAGGAATTGGCACCGAGTAAATCGTATATCGCTATACAGAATAGCGTCCGGATGCGGCGAACTGCGAATGGCCTGCACGTGGCGGTTTAGTGGGCCCAGGCGGTAACGACGGGGATCTGACCTCAGACCACCGCATCCGTCGAGTGCCACGACGGAGTTCGAGGATTTAGCCCACGAAGACGACGCATCGAATTTACGGGTTATCGACGTCCCATCTCTAAGCTTCTCTCCCTTCATGAACGCACACTACGGGTTCTGAATTGAGGAACGAGCAATCGATTCGTGCCGCCTCAGCCATCACGCTCAAGCCTCCTGCACCGGGCCCTCAGCCGGCCAAAGCCCACCTATACTACAAATCTGCCCCGTTCTTCTGTAATGTTTACCTG
>Ga0075105_1001070_pt1 | contig 10214 bp, 7 predicted proteins | sample AntDeeMetag02WF5_FD_69800 | JGI IMG/M metagenome (GOLD analysis project Ga0075105, IMG submission 69800) | Saline lake microbial communities from Deep Lake, Antarctica - Antarctic Deep Lake Metagenome 02WF5 | ecosystem: Environmental > Aquatic > Non-marine Saline and Alkaline > Saline | place... | reverse complement strand
CCGGTTCGTCGTTTCGGTGATGATCGAGTAGTTGAACTCGGCGGCCACGACGCCCTCGAAGGAGCCGTTGTGGTACACCGGCGTCGCCACGTGCATCTGTTCGTGGCCGTCTTCCGTGCGAATCTCCCCGAAGTGACTCTCTCCCCGGTCGCCGTTTTTCGCCATCGTGAACCAGTCCTGGTCGGCGTAGGTCTGCGAGTCGTCGGCCCCGGTAGTGACGTCGCCGTCGGACCGCTCCGCGTGGAGGATCTCCGACCCATCGGCGTCCACGAAGGTGATCTCCTCGTAGGCGGCGCGTTCGTTGTCGCCGACCGTCACGGTCCGCGTCTCGAGGTAGCGCTCGAAGGAGTTCTCCATCTCGCTCTCGGCGTCGTCGACGGCCGTCTGCTGGAGTTCGTGGTAGTAGACGCTCGGTGCGATGATCCAGTCGAAGGGCTCGTAGTAGGTGTAGGCGATGAACTTCGTCATCTCCGGGTTCCCTTCCTGGGTCGTGTCCTCCCACTCGTACTCGGCGATGCCCCAGTCCTCGCCGCTCCGGACCGCCTCGTCGGACTGGACGTGGCTCTTGATGTCCTCGAAGACGATCAGCGTCCCGCCGCTGTCCTCCTTGAGGTTGTGGCCCTCGTCGAGACTGTGGTGGATGACGACGTTCGACTCCAGGTCGGTGATGTAGGCGTATCCCGTCTCACCGACGTAGCCGGGCTGGAACGAGTCGGCCATGGTCCCGCTGGACTGGACTCCCGTGCCCGCAGTGCCACCGATCATCGCCTCGACGTCCCGCTCGACCTGTCGTTGCTCGGACGGTGAGAGCTGGTTCCACGAACGCCCGTCGTACTCCGTCTCCAGGACCGTCTGCGTGGCGCTGTCGATGCCGCTTTGCATCTGGAGCGACATGTGACCCAGTTGCGCCTGACTCGACTCCTGGACAAGTGCCATCTCCCCGTTCTGGGCGGCGAGGTAGTTCTCCATCGTCGAGGACTCCGACAGCGACCTGACGTCGACCTCGCGCTGGTTGAGCTGGTTCTGGATCCCTTCCTGTCGCGCCTCGACGCTGTTGTTGAGCTGGTCCGTCATCTCGCCGCGCAGGTAGTCGCCGCTCTGGGCCTGCGCGTCCTGGTTGAGCTGTCCCATGCTGTTCGCCGAGAGTAGCCCGACGCCGGACAGCGGCACCAGCGATATCGTCAATAACAGAACGATCAACTTCACCTGCAGATTCATACACGTCGTCGTCAGTACCGCTATATAATCGCTTGTGGCGGATTTTTGCTTCCGATAACTGGAGCGGGAATTCAGTTCGACTTTTCGACCGCATCTCTGCCATGAGTTCACGTCCCGACCCGCGCACCAGCGGACGGGAAACTGATTCGACACCGGTGATTGGGTGAGGCACCAGTCGAGCGCCACCGCCGTGGCGATCAATCCACACGGACAAATTCCGACCCCTCTATCACGACATATTCGAGATACAACGTTAGATCGAATTATAAATGGTCTAGTCGGATCTGGGCGTATGAAAAATGCTGCCCCCATCGCGAATAAAAGGTGCGTATCGGGTGAATAGTTCCCCGAAACGAGGCGAATTATCGCCAATGGTCGACCTATTATATGGGGTATTCGTTCCAAGGAGTGAGTGAGGAGAGAGCACCAATGTCCATCGCGTCCCCATTCGGCTTCGACCGATCCGCCTCCACCGTCGACGTACAGACCCTCCGAACCATCGCTCTGCGCCCCATCGAGACGGCCGCCTTCTGGGCCGCCGTCCTCATCCCGCTCGTCTACCCCGCGCTGATGTACGGCGGACTCGATGGACAGGAACTCTTCGTCCTCCTCGGCGCCCTCGCGCTCAACGCGGCGGCGCTGTTCGTCGGCCGCGACTACAATCGCGACCAGGCCTGAACGCGGTCGAACTGGCAGTCCGGACCCTGCGGCCCCTGGCTCCTGCGGGCCGCCCCTCCACGGTCCGCCCCCTGACGTCCCCGCCCTCCTCCGGGTCGTCCCTCCACGGCCCGGCCCTCCGCGGCCCGACCCTCCACGCGTCTCCCTCTCCACGCGGTAATCGAACCCCATCCCTCCGAACCTTCAAGTACGAACACGGGACCAGCCCGGGCTATGCACGACGGAATACGCGTGATGGCCGGCGACTGTACGACTGTCTTCGAGGGACCCCGCGAGCGCGAGCAACGCGGCGACGTGCTCGTGGTGGTCAAGCCCGACAACACCGTCCTGGTCCACGACGTCGATGGGTACCAGCCCGTAGCGTGGCTCACCCGCGCCGACAGCGTCGCCATCGAGGACGGCGCCGTCACCGCCCGGGACGGTGACGAACTGCTCCGGGTCGTCACGCACGACGAGCACGGGAGCGCTCGGTACCCCGCCTCCAGCGCGGGCGTTCCGGTCGGCGACTGTCCCGACTGTCCCGGCACGCTCGTCCGATCGAGTGGCGGCGTCACCTGTTCCGACTGCGATTCCCGGTACGGGCTTCCCGCGGACGCCACCATCACCGGCAGTCGCTGTGACGACTGCGGGCTTCCGACGCTCCGGGCCGAGCGGGGGCGCGCCTTCGAGGTGTGTCTCGACCGCGACTGCGAGTCCCTCGACGAGTGCGTCAAGGCGGCCTTCGACAGGGAATGGGACTGCCCGGCCTGTGACGGCGACCTCCGGGTCCTCCGGACGGGCGGCCTGCTGGTCGGCTGTGAGCACTACCCGGACTGCGACACCGGCTTCTCACTCCCCACGGGCGTCGTCGTCGGGGAGTGCGACTGCGGGCTCCCCGTGTTCGAGACGGCCAGCGGGCGACGCTGTCTGGACGCGACCTGCGGGGGTGAGACGGTCGCCGCGGCCGACGCCTAAACACAGGGGCTTTGGTCTCCCGGGGGCAGGTACGACGTATGAACGCGACGCTCGCGGGGGACGTGGTCCGGGCCGGCAAGCAGGCCCGGGAACGGTTCTACGACGCCCGCGGCTACGGCCGGCCGGTCGACGGTGGCGCGCTCGAACTCGCCCCCGTGGAGGCGGCCCACCTGCTGTACCGGGGCGACCTCGACGACGTCGACGGGATGGACGTCGGCGAATTCCTCGCCTCCACTGCCGTCTCCGAGGTGGCTTTCTTCGTCTACAAGGACCTGCGGGACCGGGGATTCTACCTCTCGCGGCCGGCCCCGACCGAAGGGAGCGGCCGGCAACAGGTGAGCGAGGAGGGACGACCCGCGAACCGCGAGGCCGGCGACGACCGGTCGTTCGACTTCGAGGTGTACCCGCGCGGCAAGGGCCCGTGGGACGACGAGGTGGCCTACCGCGTCTGCGTCGTCAGCGAGCGCGAGTCCGTCCCGGCCACCAGCCTCGGCGACTGCGTCCTCGCCGTCGTCGACGAGGAGAGCGAGATAACCTACCTCCAGACCGGCCGCCCAGAGGTGTCGGGAACCAGTGACAGCGAGATTCCGCCGGTCGAAGGGAGCCTACTCGCCGACCGCGTGCTGTGCTGGGATCCGCCCGCCGAACTGTACGAACACGGCTTCTACGGCCAGCGCCTGGACGACCAGGACGGGGGCGGCGGCGCGGTCCAGCTATCGCTCGTCGAGGCGGCTTCCCTCGCCCGAAAGGGCGTCCTCTCGGTCGACGGCGGCGCCGACGCGGTCCGTGACCGCGGTCGAGAGGTCGAGGGCGACCGGTTCGACCGCCGCCTTCGTGTCTACGAACGCCTGCGCGCCGACGGGATGGTCCCCAAGACCGGCTTCAAGTTCGGCGCCGACTTCCGGACCTACGCCGACGTCGAGAGCGTCGACGACCTGGGACACTCCGAACTGCTGATCCGGGTGCTCTCCGCCGACCACGTCTTCGAGCCCCGGGACCTGGCGCTGGACGTCCGCCTGGCCCACGGCGTCCGGAAGACGATGGTGTTCGCGCTGGTCGACGACGATGACGTGTCGTGGGTCGACGTCGAACGGCTGACGCCATAGCGGGTGGTAAAACGAACGCTTTTTGCGCGTGTCGGTTCGACTTGCCGTCAATCGATGGCACGCGATCCCGCTGACCGGGACGACGCCGGTCCAGACGACGATTTACCCGTAGCGGTAGCCGACGGGGGCGCGGACGCCGCCGGGGCCGACGACGTCGCCCTCGACCCGTGGGGCTCCTCGACGGTGTCGGACTACCGCAAGCTGTTCGCCGAGTTCGGCATCGAGGAGTTCGACGAGATTCTCGAGGAGGTGCCGAATCCCCACTACCTGATGCGCCGCGGCGTCATCTTCGGCCACCGCGACTACCGCCCGGTCGCGAAGGCGATGCGCGAGGGCGAGGAGTTCGCTGCGCTCTCGGGGTTCATGCCCACCGGCGACCCCCACATCGGCCACAAGCTGGTGTTCGACGAGATAATTTGGCACCAGCAGCAGGGTGGCGACGCCTACGCGCTGATCGCCGACCTCGAGGCCCACAGCGCCCGCGGCCTGAGCTGGGACGAGATCGACGAGCATTCGCGCAACTACCTCCTCAGCCTGCTCGCGCTCGGGTTCGACCCCGAGGATGGCGAACTCTACCGGCAGTCCGACAACCGCGAGGTCCAGGACCTTGCCTTCGAACTGGGCGCCGAGGCGAACGTCTCCGAGATGGGCGCCATCTACGACTTCGACGGCGAGACCGACATCTCCCACATGCAGAGCGTCGTCACCCAGATGGCCGACATCCTCTACCCGCAGCTCGAGGAGCCCAAACCGACGGTCATCCCGGTCGGCCCGGACCAGGACCCCCACATGCGGCTGGCCCGAGACCTGGCCTCGCGAATGCGATTCTTCGGCGTCACGCGGGCCTACGCCGGCTTCGGGCTCGAGGACGAGGAACGCGAGATACTCGACGACCTCTACGCGAACCTCACGGGCGAGGGCGACGACACTGACGCCGCCGACGAGGACGACGACCCGATCCGCTGCGTCGAGGCCGCCGAGGCGCTGCGCGACGGCCGCAGCCGCTACGAGTCGCCGGGCCGCGACCCGGCCACAGTCGACGCCCTCGCGGAGAAGCTCGAAAACGCCGGGAAGGAGCCGCTCCGGCCCCGGACCCGCTTTCTCGACCGCAACGCGACCGAGGACGCCTTCGAGGCGCTTATCGACGCCGTCGCGGGCGAGAAACGCGTCTACGACGAACACGTCGATTCCTTCGAACTGTCCCGCGAGGACGCCGAGGAACTGGCCCGCGAGGTCGAACTCGACCACGGCGGCTACGGCTTCCTCCCGCCTTCCTCCATCTACCACCGGTTCATGACCGGATTGACTGGTGGGAAGATGTCGTCCTCGATTCCCGCCTCGCACATCAGCCTGCTCGACGACCCCGGGGACGGCTACGACAAAGTGAAGTCGGCGACGACGGGCGGCCGGGCCACCGCCGAGGAACAGCGCGAGAAGGGCGGCCGGGCCGACGAATGCCCGGTGTACGAACTGTACGCCTACCTGCTGGCCGGCGACGACGACGAGTTCGCCAAGGAGGTGTACGACGAGTGCGTCGGCGGCGAGCGGCTCTGTGGCGGCTGCAAGGAGCAAGCGGCGGAACTGATGGAGGCGTTCCTCGAAGACCACCAGGAGAAGCGCGCGGAGTGGGAGGCAAAGATCGACGAACTAGATATCGACCTCGACTCCGACCGGAAGCGCCAGTAATTCTCTGGGCTGGTCTCTCTCTCGGCTGCTGAAATTGCCGCGTTGACGCGATCAGTTCGTCGCGAGTGGTTCCGACGGACTCCGCCGCAATTCACTCGCGACGGCCGTGAACCCGCCGCTGCTCGTCGCCAGGAACTGCGAAACGCCGAACACGGGCACAGCGGCCGGCCCTCGTCGTTTCACTCGTCCAGTTCGGCGGGCCGGTCCGTCGACCCGAGGCGCATCTCCGTGCGGTCGTAGTACGTGTGGACGATGGCTACGGCGAGGACCGTCGTCGCCGCGAACGCGCCCCATGCGATGTCGGGAAACGCCGTAAGGGGAAACAGGTCCGCACCCGCGGCCGCGAGTAGCGCGACGTTGAGGGCGCTCAGTCCCAGGTAGAACTCGCTCCAGGCGACGTCGTCGCGGGTGACGACCGCCATGTACACGTCGAGTTCGTCCGATGCGGGCCCCAGACGGACCGTCCCCTCCCGGTCGTCGAACTCGACGACCCCCAGGCCGTCCATGCGCGGGAGGTGGACCTGCTGGAGCGAGGTGTAGGCACGCTTCCTGTCGGCCGAGGAGACCTCGCTGATGGGAACCTCGTTCTCCCACGCGGCGACGACCTCGGCGAGTTCCCCCAGTTCAGCTCGCCGGTCGCGCTCGTAGAGATAGTAGAGGACGTATCGCCTGCGATGGTTACTCAACAGGTCGAACCCCTGGTCGTGCGAGACGCTCCCGCTCTCGATGCCCGTCGAACCCGATGGCTGTACTGATTTGCTCATGGCTCCCCCACCAAATTCCATATCACATTCAATAAATATAATTTAGGAGGTTACTACGAAAAATTGGCCTCGCTGACGCGGGTGCCTGTCGATGGGGTAGCTGTGATTCGACCACGGACCGTGTCGTCGACGTGGGTCCGCTCGCTCCGCAACGCTTTTTTCGACCCGTGCGTATCACTCGCACATGGCATCCGAACCCCCGTTCGGTCGATCCGCGAGCCAGCCGCCGCAGCGCCCGGGGTTCGGCTTTTTCGTCGCCCGTTGACGGGCGGCGGACTCCGGGGCTCGCTGGAACGCGACCCCGGACGAAACCGTCCGAAGCGGGCAGCGAACGGGACAGGAGGCCCATCGCCTCGCTCACGGGCCGTCGCTCCGCGGCCGCTCCGCTCCCGCTCGCACGTTCGGCGCCCCTCCCTGCGGTCGGCGGCGCCCAATTGAGAACCGTTAACTGACGAACCACCGGTACAACAGACAACGACCACTATCGCATGAAGTTACCACAGGCACAGGCGGCGGTCCTCCGGGCCGCCGACGCGGACGAGGACAGGCGCATCGACGAGGTGGCCGCCGAGGCCGACCTCAAACCGGAGACGGCCACGCGGGCCGCCTTCGAACTCGAAGACCAGGGGCTCGTCACCGTCACCGAGGAGACGGTCGAGTCAGTCGAACTGACCGAGGAGGGCGACCGGTACGTCGACGAGAGCCTCCCCGAGCAGGACCTCTACACTGCGGCCGTCGACGCGGGCGCCGACGAGGGCCCGGTGTCGATGGGCGAAGCCATCGGCGCCTCCGGCCTGGAGGGCGACGCCGTCGACATCGCGCTGTCGAACTACGCCCGGAAGGGGTACGGACAGATCGACAGCGGGGAGATAACCGCCGACCCCGACGCGACGCCCGGCAACGACCCCGAGATGAACGCACTCGAATCGATCGCCGACGGCCGACCCGAGACCGCCGGCGCGGACGCCCTCGACCAGCTGGAGCGACGTGGACTCGTCGAGCGCACAGAGACGACGGTCCGATCGGTCCGGCTGACCGACGAGGGCGTGACCGAGCTGATGGCCGGTATCGAAGTCGCCGAGACCGTCGGCGAGGTGACGCCGGAACTGTTGACGAGCGGCGAGTGGGAAGACGTCGAGTTCGCCGAGTACAACGTCGAAGCCGATGCCGGGGCGGTCCAGGGCGGCAAGGAGCACATCCTCCGCCAGACGGCCAACCGCGTCAAGGACGTCCTCGTCGGGATGGGGTTCCAGGAGATGGAGGGCCCCCACGCCGACGCGCAGTTCTGGATCAACGACTGCCTGTTCATGCCTCAGGACCACCCCGCGCGGACCCACTGGGACCAGTTCGCCCTCTCGAACCCGGACGAAATCGACCACCTGCCAGCGGACCTGGTCGAGCGCGTGAAGTCGGCCCACCTGGACGGCGTCGGCCCGGACGGCGAGGGCTACCACTCGCCGTGGGACGAGGACGTCGCCCGGGGCGTCGACCTCCGGGGACACACTACCTCGCTGTCGATGCGATACCTTTCCGGCCACCAGATCGGCGAGTTAGAGCCGCCACAGCGCTTCTTCAGCGTCGAGAAGGTGTACCGCAACGACACGCTCGACCCGACGCACCTCCTGGAGTTCTTCCAGATCGAGGGGTGGGTCCTGGCCGAGGACCTGTCGGTTCGTGACCTGATGGGCACGTTCACGAAGTTCTACGAGCAGTTCGGCATCACCGACCTGGAGTTCAAGCCCCACTACAACCCCTACACCGAGCCGAGCTTCGAGCTGTTCGGCACTCACCCCGAGACGGGCGAAATCGTCGAGGTCGGCAACTCGGGGATCTTCCGCCCCGAGGTGCTCGAACCGCTGGGCGTCGACGCCGACGTGATGGCGTGGGGACTCTCGCTGGAGCGCCTGCTCATGCTCATGTACGGCTTCGAGGACATCCGCGACGTGCACGGGACGCTCGCTGACCTGGAACTCCTGCGAGAGACGGAGGTGGTGTACTGATGCCCGTCGTCGACGTCGACCCCGACGAACTCCGCCGCTTGACGGGTCACGACGAGAAGGACGACGACGAACTCCGCTCGGACCTGTTCAACCTCGGCCTGGAGTTCGAGGGCTGGACCGAGGACGACGAGTTCCAGCTGGAGTTCGCGCCGGACCGACTCGACCGGCTCTCCGTCGAGGGCGTCGCCCGGTCGCTGCGCTACCAGTACGGCGACGACCGCGGCGTCTACACCCCCGACACGAACCACGCCGAGTGGGTCGTCGAAGTCGAGGACACGCCACCGGAACGGCCCTACGTCACGGCCGCCGTGGTCCGCGGGCTGGACATGGACGACGAGGCGCTGGACTCGATCATCCAGCTCCAGGAGAAGCTCCACGCGACGATGGGACGCCAGCGCGCCAAGGGAGCCATCGGCGTCCACGACCTGACGATGCTGAAAGGAGAAGCCGGCGCCGACGGCGGCGGCAAGTCCGTCCGCTACACCGGCATCGACCCCGAGGGCGACACGTTCGTTCCCCTCGAAGGCGACCGTGAGATGACGCCCGGCGACGTTATCGAGGGCCACCATATCGGCAAGGAGTACGCCGACCTCGTCGCGGACTTAGAGCGCGTGCCGGCCATCTACGACGCCATCGGTCTGTTCTCGTTCCCGCCCGTGGTCAACGGCCGCCGGACCGAGGTCTCGACGGGCTCCCGTGACCTGTTCATCGAGATGACCGGGACGGACCAGTGGACCATCGACCACATGCTGAATATCGTCTGCTACGCGCTCGACGCCCGCGGCGGGCAGGTCGAGGAGGTCCGCGTCGAGTACTCGGCCGACGCCCCCGGCGAGTACTCGGGCCAGCAGTTCGTCCGCCCCGACCTCGCGACGAAGACAAAGACCGTCTCCCACGAGCGTATCGAACAGATCCTCGGGATCGAGATGGACCCCGAGGAGGTCGTGGACTGCGCCGAGCGCGCGGGCCTGGACGCGAGCGGGTCGGCGGACGAGGAGACCGGCGACGTCTCCTACGAGTTCGACGTCCCGCCGTATCGCGTCGACGTGCTCCACCCGCTGGACGTCATCGACGACATCGGCCGGGCGTACGGGTTCAACACGCTCGAACCCGAGTACCCCGACGTCTCCACCGTCGGTGGACGCCACGAGCGCTCCCGGCTGGAGGATGCCGCCCGCGACGCGCTGGTCGGCCTCGGCTTCGAGGACCTGCTCAACTTCCACATGATCGACGAGGCGGAGAATTACGACAGGATGAACGTCGAGCGGCCGGAACGTAGTTCCGGCGAACGACCGAGCGGTGGCAACCGCGAGCAGCCCGGCACCGACGTCCTCGGCGCCGGCGACCCGGTCACCATCGAGCAGCCCTACAGCGAGGACTACACCATGCTCCGGACCTGGGCGCTGCCGTCGGTCCTGATGGTCCTGGAGAACAACACCCACCGCGGGTATCCCCAGGATCTGGCCGAGATCGGCCTCGCCGCGGAGATAGACGAGGGCGAGAACACCGGCGTCGCCGAGCACCGGACCGTGGCGGGCGCCCTCGCGCGCACGGACGCCTCCTACGAGGACGCCAGGGCCCGCCTTCAGACGCTGGCGACGGCCTTCGGCAAGGATCTTTCGACGCCGCCGACCGAGCACCCGACGTTCATCGCCGGCCGCGCGGCCGAGGTGGTGCTGGACGGCGAGTCCGTGGGCGTCATCGGCGAGGTCCACCCGAAGGTGCTCGTCGAGCACGACCTGGAACTGCCGGTAACGGCCTTCGAGTTCCGGCTGGACGGGCTGGCGTAGTCACTGTCCGCTTTCTTT
>Ga0075105_1001064_pt1 | contig 10304 bp, 5 predicted proteins | sample AntDeeMetag02WF5_FD_69800 | JGI IMG/M metagenome (GOLD analysis project Ga0075105, IMG submission 69800) | Saline lake microbial communities from Deep Lake, Antarctica - Antarctic Deep Lake Metagenome 02WF5 | ecosystem: Environmental > Aquatic > Non-marine Saline and Alkaline > Saline | place... | reverse complement strand
CGAGGGAGCAAGTGGGCTGCGAACCGTAATATCCCAACGCTCGGGAATCCTCGCCCTTCAGGGCGGGGAGGATGTCAACGTCGGTATCTGTCGTCGCACTGAGGCTGACTGTGACTCTTCATAGGCGTGCGAAACACAGCGCGTTTATTCCCCCCACGAATCAATACCAGGTATGACCGACGAGCAGGACCTGGGAATCACGAGTTCGAAGTCCCACCAGACGGGTGACTGGTACGCGGAGGTCGTCCAGAAGGGGGAGATGGCCGATTACGCCCCCATGGGTGGCTTCATCGTCACGCGCCCGCGCGGGTACGCGGTGTGGGAACGACTGCAGGAGAACCTCGACGGCTGGTTCAAGGAGACCGGCGTCCAGAACGCCTACTTCCCGCTGTTCATCCCCGAGAGTTACCTGGAGAAGGAGAAGGACATCGTCGAGGGGTTCGACCCCGAGGTCGCGTGGGTCACCCACGGCGGCAACGAGGAACTGGAGGAGCGTCTGGCGGTTCGTCCCACCAGTGAGTCCATCATCGCGCCGTTCCTGGCCCAGTGGACGCGATCGCACCGCGACCTGCCACTTCGGCTGAACCAGTGGTGTTCGGTCGTGCGCTGGGAGGCCACGGAGACCAAGCCGTTCTTCCGCACGAAGGAGTTCCTCTGGCAGGAGGGTCACACCGCCCACGCCGACGAGGAGAGCGCCTGGGACGAGACGATGACGCGCCTCGACCAGTACGAACGCCTCTACGAGGAGGTGATGGCGATGCCCGTCATGAAGGGTCGCAAGCCCGAACACGACAAGTTCCCCGGTGCGCACACGACGAGCACCGTCGAGGCGCTGATGCCCGACGGGAAATCCGTCCAGGGCGGCACCTCACACTACCTCGGAACCTCCTTCGCGGAGGCGTTCGACATCGAGTACGTCGGCGAGGACGAGGAGATGCAGACGGCCCACACCACCTCGTGGGGACTCTCCTGGCGTGCGATGGGTGCGCTCATCATGACCCACTCCGACGACCAGGGGCTCGTGCTCCCGCCCGCCGTCGCCCCCGAACAGGTCGTCGTCGTCCCTATCTACTCGGAGGACACCCAGGACGAGATACTGGAGTACTCGGCCGACATCGCCGCGGAACTCGAGGAGGCGGGCGTCCGCGTCCACCTCGACGACCGCGACCACCGCAATCCCGGGTTCAAGTACAACGACTGGGAGCTCAAGGGCGTCCCCCTCCGCATCGAGGTCGGCCCCAACGAGATGGAAGACGGCGAGGTCACCTTCTCTCACCGGCCCGACGGCGAGTCGGTCATCGAGAGCCGCGAGGACCTGCCCGCGACGGTCGAAGAGCAACTCGACGCCGTCTTCGCCAAGCTCTACGCCAGCGCCGAGGAGACGCTGGAAGCGGAGATCCGCGAGGCCGAGTCCCGCGAGGAGATCCTCGGCACCCTCGGCCAGCACGGTGGCTACGTCAGGACCGGCTGGTGCGGTGACGAGGCTTGCGAGGAGCCCATCAAGGACGCCATCGCCGCCGAAATCGTGATGGTCCCACTCGACCGCGACGAGGAACCGGTCCACGACGAGTGCGCCATCTGCGGCGAGGAGGCCGAAGAGACGGCGTACTTCGCGAAGAGTTACTAGCGTACCGCGTCGTACCCTGTTTTTCTCCGCGATTCTTGCTTCTGGGAACGGGCCCGTTCGAAGCCCCCGACGTGGGGAGAATCGTCACTGACTGTATCAGTGCGAGCAGAGAACCGACGCCTGAACCGGTCCGTCAGACGAGTTGGGGAGGGAGCGTGTGACATTTCCGTCGCCCCCAGGAAGTGGTGTCCCGCCATCCCGTATAAATCACCGTCAGACTTCAGTCGGACGGCCGGCAGACTATGGGAGGCTTCCCCACCGTCCTGGCCGGACGGTACCACGTAATTGCCGATCTATCACGAAAGATTGTTCCTTAATCGTATATTAGGTGACCTTATTGGTCTAAATGGTTTTAAGAACTAAAACAAAACTGGCCCGTTCCTCACGGTTTGTCAGCTATTCGGAGAACGAATTCCGATTCACTTTTAACTCTATTATACAAACGTCCAGTTATGGCAGACGACGTCAATCCGTTCGAGAGCTTGCAGGAACAGGTCGACGACGCTGCGGCGTACCTCGACATCGACGAGGGCATGCTCACTCGCATCAAGAACCCGGAGCGCATTCTCGAAACGAACCTCTCCGTCGAGATGGACGACGGCGACATCGAGGTGTTCCGCGCGTTCCGTTCGCAGTTCAACGGCGACCGCGGGCCGTACAAGGGCGGTATTCGTTACCACCCGCAGGTATCACGCGACGAGGTAAAAGCCCTCTCGGGCTGGATGGTGTACAAGTGCGCGACGGTCGGCATCCCGCTGGGCGGCGGCAAGGGTGGCATCATCATCGACCCCGACGAGTACTCCGAGGCCGAACTGGAGCGGATCACCAGGTCGTTCGCGAAGGAACTCACGCCCCTCATCGGCGAGGACCGGGACGTCCCCGCACCTGACGTCAACACCGGCCAGCGCGAGATGAACTGGATCAAGGACACCTACGAGACACTCGAGAACACCACTGAGCCCGGCGTCATCACGGGCAAGGACCTCGCCTCCGGCGGGAGCGAGGGCCGCGTCGAGGCGACCGGCCGCTCGACCGTCATCGCCGCGCGTGAGGCCTTCGACTACCTCGACAAGGACGTCGAGGGCGCGACCGTCGCCGTCCAGGGCTACGGGAACGCCGGCTGGATCTCCGCGAAGCTTATCGAGGAGATGGGCGGAACGGTCGTCGCGGTATCGGACTCCAGTGGCGGCGTCTACAACGAGGACGGCTTCGACGCCGTCGCCGCAAAGGACCACAAGCGCGAGACCGGAAGCGTCGTCGGCTTCGAGGGCGGCGACGAGGAGATCACCAACGACGAACTCCTCCAGCTCGACGTCGATCTGCTGATCCCGGCGGCTCTCGAGAACGCCATCACCGAGGAGATTGCCCGGGGCGTCCAGGCGGACGTCATCTCCGAAGCGGCCAACGGACCGATCACGCCGAATGGCGACGACGTCCTGGCCGAGAAAGACGTGATCATCGTGCCCGACATCCTGGCTAACGCCGGGGGCGTCACCGTCTCCTACTTCGAGTGGGTCCAGAACCGACAGCGCTTCTACTGGGAGGAGGAGCGCGTCAACGACGAACTCGAATCGATCATCGTCGAGCAGTTCTGGAACCTCGTGGACGCCTACGAGGACCACGGCCTGCCGACGCTCCGTAACGCGGCCTACGTCGTCGCGCTCCAGCGCGTCGTCCAGTCAGCTGATGAAGGCGGCGTCTGGCCCTAGCTGACTCTCTCCTTGACTGTCTCCCTGACTGTCTGATCGAATAGCTCTCCCGCCCCTTTGCCGTCTGGCTCTAAATTTTGACGTTCGGACGATTCTTTCGACGAGCTCAAACCATCTGTCAACACTAGATTGATATCATTTCCCGTTCTTCCTTTTCTTGCGGCTGGCTGGGCCCCGTCGACTGCGGTCGCCGACCCGATCGTGGTTATTTACCATGATAGATATATATGGCCTTATATGTGATAGTACAACCCTAATACCTTCAGGAGTACGCTCTTAATCGATGAAACCCACGTACGGGTAGATGACTGAAGACGACGCTACTGGTGAGGCCACGGGCGCCGCAGGGCTCGCGGACCCCACCGACGAACGGTCGAACTGTGGCGTCGGGGTCGTCATGGACCTCGACGGCGACGCTGACCACTGGGTCGTACAGGACGGTCTCGAACTGCTCGCGAACCTGGAACACCGGGGTACCACCGGTGCCGAGGAGAACACCGGCGACGGCGCCGGGATCATGCTCCAGATGCCACACGACTTCTTCGCCGCCGAAATCGACGAGGAGCTGGGCGAACCAGGCGAGTACGCCGTCGGCACCCTCTTCCTTCCACAGGACGAGGACGCTGCCGCCGAACTGGTGGACGAGGTCGAGTCGACGTTCGCCGACGAGGGCCTCGACGTCGTCGCCTGGCGGTCCGTCCCCACGAACAACGAGGATATCGGGGCGACCGCGCTGGAGTCCGAACCGGCAGTGATGCAGGTGTTCGTCCGGTCGGCCGAGGGGCTGACCGGCGAGGCGTTCGACCGACGCCTGTACGTGGCCCGTCGCGTCCTCGAAAACACCCTCGAAGAGACACAGCCGCCGGGCCACGAGCGCTTCTACGTCTGCTCGCTCGACCGCGAGACTATCGTCTACAAGGGCCTTCTCACTGCCGAGCAGCTACCGACCTACTTCCCCGACCTGACCGACGAGCGCGTGGATTCGACGTTCGCGCTCGTCCACGCCCGTTTCTCGACGAACACGCTCGGGGCCTGGCACCTCGCACACCCCTACCGGAACATCATCCACAACGGGGAGTTCAACACCATCCAGGGCAACATCAACTGGATGCGCGCCCGCGAGACCGACGTCGCGAGCGATGCATTTGGCGACGACGTCGACAAGCTCAAACCGATCATCGACGACCCCGAGCAGTCCGACACCGCGAGTGTCGACAACGCGCTCGAACTCCTGCTCCAGGGCGGCCGGGACCTCCCCCACGCGCTCCGGATGCTCGTCCCGGAGGCCTGGCGCGGCGAACTGAACGACGTGCAGGGCGACCGCCGTGACTTCTACGACTACCACGCCTCCCTCGTCGAACCGTGGGACGGCCCCGCGCTCGTCGCGGCGACCGACGGCGACCGCATCGGCGCGGTGCTCGACCGCAACGGCCTGCGCCCGTGCCGGTACGACGTGCTCGAGGACAACACGCTCGTGATGGCCTCCGAGGCCGGCGCACTGGACCACAGCCCCGAGGAAATCGCCGAACGTGGGCGACTCCAGCCGGGCCAGTGTTTCCTGGCCGACCCCGCCGAGGGCCGGGTCATCCCCGACGCAGAAGTGTTCGAGGACATTTCCGACGAGAAGTACGGCGAGTGGGTCGAGGCCGAACAGGTCCACCTCGACGACGTCGCCGAGCGCGATGATCCACTTCCGCGTGACGAGGTCGACGACCTCCGGAGCCACCAGGCCGCCTACGGCTACACCTACGACGAGGTCGACCACCTCATCGAGCCGATGGCCCAGCAGGGCAAGGACCCCGTGGGATCGATGGGTGACGACACGCCGCTGTCCGTGCTCTCGCAGTTCAACCGCCCGCTGTTTACCTACTTCAAACAGCTGTTCGCCCAGGTGACGAACCCGCCGCTGGACAACATTCGCGAGGAACTGGTCACCTCGCTCGAGTCGCGACTCGGCTACCAGCGCAACATCCTCGACGAGTCGCCCGAACACGCGCGCCAGCTGGTGCTCGATTCCCCCATCCTCACCGACGAGGAGACGGCCGCGATCAAGAATCTGGACGCCAATGGCCTCTCGACGGCTGTCATCGACATCACCTACGACGAGAGCGAGACCGACCTTGAGGCGGCCGTCGAGGCCGTCCGGGACGAGGCCACCGACGCCGCGACGGAACACGACGTCGTCGTCCTCTCCGACCGGAACGCCGGCCCGGAGCGGGTCCCCATCCCGAGCCTGCTCGCCGTGGGCGGCGTCCACCACCACCTCGTCCGTAACGGTCTGCGCAACCACGTCGGCCTCGTCCTCGAGTCGGGCGACCCGCGGGCGTCCCACCACGTCGCGACGCTGGTGGGCTACGGTGCCGGCGCGGTGAATCCCTACCTGGCCTACCAGACCATCGAGGACCTGGTCACCGGGCCGGACGGCGCCGACACCGACAGGGCGATCCGGTCGTACGTCACGGCCGTCGAGGACGGTCTGCTGAAGACGATGGCCCGTATGGGCATCTCGACGGTCGAATCGTACCAGGGCGCCCAGATCTTCGAGGCCGTCGGCCTCGACTCCGACTTCGTCGCCGAGTACTTCGAGGGGACGACCTGCCGAACCGGCGGCATCGACATAGAAGACGTCGAGGCGGACCTGATCAATCGTCACGACATCGCCTGGAGCGACGAGGAACCGGAGATGGAACGCCAGGGCGAGTACGAGTTCCGCTCGAACGGCATCCACCACCAGTGGAATCCCAGCACCGTCGGCGCGCTCCAGCAGGCCGTCCGCACCGGCGAGTACGAGAAGTACCGGGAGTTCGCCGAGCAGATCAACGACCAGCAGCAGAACCTCCAGACGCTGCGCGGACTCCTCGAATTCGACGACGAGAGTCTGGAGTCGATCCCCATCGAGGAGGTCGAACCCGTCGAGGACATCGTAAAACGGTTCGAGACGGCCGCAATGAGCCTGGGGAGCCTCTCCCCGGAGATGCACGAGAACAACGCCATCGCGATGAACCGGCTGGACGCCACCTCCAACACTGGCGAGGGCGGCGAACCGCCCGAGCGCTTCGGCACCGAGAAGGAGTGTTCGACCAAGCAGGTCGCCTCGGGGCGCTTCGGCGTCACTTCGGGCTACCTCACCTCCGCTGACGAACTGCAGATCAAGATGGCTCAGGGCTCCAAGCCCGGCGAAGGCGGCCATCTGCCGGGGAAGAAGGTCAACGAGATGATCGCCCACGTTCGTCACTCGACGCCGGGCGTCGGCCTCATCTCCCCGCCGCCCCAGCACGACATCTACTCCATCGAGGACCTCAAGCAGCTGATCCACGACCTGAAGGCGGGCAACCCCGAGGCCGACATCAACGTCAAACTGGTTGCCGAAGACGGCATCGGGACCATCGCCGCCGGCGTCGCCAAGGCCAACGCCGACGTGGTCCACATCTCGGGTCACTCCGGCGGCACCGGCGCCTCGCCCAAGACCTCGATCAAGAACGTGGGCCTCCCGTGGGAGCTCGGACTCTCGGAGGCCAATCAGATGCTCCGCGCGACGGGCCTACGCTCGCGCATCAAAGTTACCACCGACGGCGGGATGAAGACCGGCCGCGACGTCGCCGTCGCGACGCTGCTGGGTGCCGAGGGGTACACCTTCGGCACCGCGTCGATGGTCACCTCGGGTTGCGTGATGGCCCGCCAGTGCCACGAGAACACCTGCCCGGTCGGCATCGCGACCCAGAACGAGAAGCTCCGCGAACGGTTCCCTGGCGAGCCACAGCACGTCATCAACTACATGACGTTCGTCGCCGAGGAACTCCGCGAGATAATGGCCGAACTCGGCTTCGCCACCGTCGACGAGATGGTCGGCCAGGTCGACGTCCTCCGCCAGCGCGACGACGTCGAGAACCCCAAGGCGAAGAAACTCGATCTCTCCGGGCTGCTGGCCGAACCCGCCGGTGACGACGACGCCTACAAAACCCGCGAGCAGAACCACGACGTCGACGAGCAACTCGACTGGGAGCTCCTCGACGCGGCCGAACCCGCGCTCGAACGCGGTGAACCGGTTACGATTGCGACGGACGTAGACAACGCCGACCGCGCGGTCGGCGCGACGCTGTCGAATCGCATCACGCGAGCTCACGGCGTCCCGGGCCTCCCGGACGACACCATCCAGGTCGACTTCGACGGCTCGGCCGGCCAGTCCTTCGGCGCCTTCCTGCAGAGCGGCGTCACGATGAACCTCGTCGGCACCGCCAACGACTACGTCGGCAAGGGCCTCTCCGGTGGCAAGCTGATCGTGCGGACGCCCGAGGCCGCCTCCTACGACGCCGCTGAGAACATCCTCGTCGGCAACGTCGCGCTGTACGGGGCGACCGACGGTGAACTGTACGTCAACGGGATGGCCGGCGAGCGCTTCGGCGTCCGCAACTCCGGGGTCAAAGGCGTCGTCGAGGGCGTCGGCGACCACGGTTGTGAGTACATGACCGGCGGCGCCGTCGTCGTTCTCGGTGGCACCGGCAAGAACTTCGGGGCCGGCATGTCCGGCGGCGTCGCCTACGTCTACGACCCCGACGACGAACTCGAACCGAAGGCCAACACCGGGATGGCGTCGCTGTCGACCACGCTCGAACCGAAAGACGAAGCGATGATCACCCGATTGGTCGAGAACCACGTGGCCTACACCGACTCCGAGCGCGCGAGCGAACTACTCGAGAACTGGGACGAGGCCGTCTCCGACTTCGTCCGCGTCCTCCCCGACGCCTACGCGGAGATCATCGCCGAGGGCGAGCGCCACGACGTGCGCAGTGAACTACCCGAGGCCGCGACGCCGACCGCGGATGGCGTCGACACCGACTTCGCTGCCCAGAGTGACGACTGAGTAACCGGGCGGATTCGTTCGTCCGTTTTCGACTGTTTCTGCACGTGCCAGATCGTGGGCTCGTTCGAGCGGCCCGAGGACCTTCGATGTGTTCGGTTCGTGGTCTCAGCGACGACTTTGCCACCCGCTGTTCGAGACCTCGCTGACCTTTAGCTACCGTTTAGTGAAAACGGGGTCGGAAAAATCGAACCACCAACTGGTGCACTCGCGGACCAGGGACTGCCCAGCAGGCCCGCAGGCTACGCGTGACCGAACACAGCGTCCGAGAATCGCTCCTGGCCGACTACACCCACTCTTCGAGACAGTCGGTCGAACAGAAAGCCAGGTCGACGTTCGACTCGGTCTCCTCGACGTGCGCTCGCAGGGTGTACGCGGTGCCGTCGGTGTCACAGTTGATGCATCCCATGGCCGATCAGTCGCACCGGTACTGGTTTGTTATGAAGCTTTTACCGGCCGCGGCCCACCGGTCGGCGTGCCGAATGGGCCTGAACGATCGTGGGGGGACGACGTCAACCAGAACGGTCCGTCATCTCCGCTCTCCCGGGCCCTGGACACCAGTAAGCTTTCACCTGTCCCCGGTAAGAGGGGAGTATGTTCGACAAAGCGACGTGGATCCGGCTGCCGCGCAACGTCGTGGTGGGCCACGGCGTCATCGGGCAGACGGCCGACGCCGTCGAGGACGTCCACCTTTCGGGCCGGCCGCTGGTGGTCTCCAGCCCGACGCCCCACGAGGTCGCGGGCGAGCGCGTCTTCGCGCAGTTCGAGGGCCGGGGCCAGGACCCGGCCGAGGCCATCGTCGAGACGGCGAGCTTCGGCGCCGTCGAGCGCGTCATCGAGACCGCCGAGGAAGTCGACGCGGGCTTTCTGCTGGGCGTCGGCGGCGGCAAGGCCATCGACATCGCGAAGATGGCCGCCGACGACCTGGACCTGGGGTTCGTCTCCGTTCCGACGGCGGCGAGCCACGACGGCATCGTCTCGGGCCGCGGGTCGGTGCCGGAGGGTGACACTCGCCACAGCGTGGCGAGCGAGCCGCCGCTGGCCGTCGTCGCCGACACGGAGATCATCGCCGACGCGCCCTGGGAGCTGACCACGGCGGGCTGTGCCGACATCATCTCGAATTTCACCGCCGTTCGGGACTGGCAGCTCGCCAACCGATTGAAGAACGTCGAGTACCACGAGTACGCGGGGGCCCTTTCACAGATGACCGCGGAGATGCTCGTCGAGAACGCCGGGTCGATCAAGCAGGGGCTCGAAGAGTCGGCCTGGATCGTCGTCAAGGCGCTCGTCTCCTCCGGCGTCGCGATGTCCATCGCGGACTCCTCGCGACCGGCGTCGGGTGCTGAACACCTTTTCTCCCACCAACTGGACCGCATCGCGCCCGAGCCAGCGCTCCACGGTCATCAGGTGGGCATCGGCGCGATAATGACGGAGTACCTTCACACGGGCGCAAAGGGGCAGTGGCAGGACGTCCACGACGCCCTCGAGGCCATCGGTGCGCCGACGACCGCCGACGACCTGGGTATCCCCGAGGACACCGTCATCGAGGCGCTGACGACGGCCCACCAGATCCGCGACCGCTACACCATCCTCGGCGACGGCGTCAACGAGCCCGCTGCTATCGAGGCGGCGACGGTGACGGGCGTTATCTAGGGAACAGCGAAGAACTCAGACGTACTCCGGAATCGCGGGCGTCTCGGACGCCCACACCGCATTCTCCACGCTACCGCGCACGTACGTCGCGTCGAGGAGCGCTATCAATCGGTAGACGGTCGGTGCGTCAGAATCGCTCTCGTTGTTGACGCCGGCGATGGTCACCCGTGCGACCTCGTCGAGACGCACCTCCACGCCGGACTCCTGTCGAACTGTCCTCGCGACGGCGATGGCGAGCGGTTCGTTCGACCCGGCCACGCACCGGGGCACTGAGCTGTCCCGGTCATCGGCGAGGTGCAACGCGTCGCCCTCGTCGTCGTACACTCTCACGTAGACGTCGATGGCGCCCGCGTCGGCGCGCTCGCGCGCCGTCTCGTAGTCGGGCTCGGGAACCGTCAGCGTCGTCTGGTTGACGGGAAACGAGCCGAACTGCTCCTCCAGTCGCTCGATACCGGCA
>Ga0075105_1001059_pt1 | contig 10343 bp, 8 predicted proteins | sample AntDeeMetag02WF5_FD_69800 | JGI IMG/M metagenome (GOLD analysis project Ga0075105, IMG submission 69800) | Saline lake microbial communities from Deep Lake, Antarctica - Antarctic Deep Lake Metagenome 02WF5 | ecosystem: Environmental > Aquatic > Non-marine Saline and Alkaline > Saline | place... | reverse complement strand
CTTCAGCTGCTGCAGGACTCGATTCAGGAAGAGCGCCGCCCGCTCTCATGGGTCTTGGGCGATCAGGGCGTCTACCGCGCTGACATGCCCTCGCAGCGGGAAAAGCACCGCGATCAGCGGATCCAAGCCACGGAGCTGCGCACCCCCGACAGCGTTTAGTGTAGTGAGCAGCATCTAGCCTACGGGACCGTGTCTCGCGAAGGGGAAAGAACCTGTGAAGGGAGAGCTTCTATCACCATGAGCACTGATCAATCCGCCGCCATTGTCGAGTCCCTGATGGCCCAGTTTGGCGATCAGATACGCTATGAGCAGCCAACGCTCACCGGCATGCCGGTGCTTTGGGTAAGCCGCGAGGCGCTTATCGAGATACTCGAGGCGCTGCGCCGCCTGCCCGAGCCCTTCGAGATGCTCTACGACCTGACCGCCACTGATGAGCGAATGCGCAGCCACCGCGACGGGCTCCCCGCGGCGGACTTTACCGTGATCTATCAGCTGCTTTCCGTTTCCGGCAACCGCGACTTCATGCTCAAGGTAGCGCTCAGCGAGCACGACCTGACGCTGCCCACGGCGATTCCCGTCTACCCCAACGCCAACTGGTACGAGCGCGAAGTATGGGACATGTTCGGCATTGACTTTGCCGGCCACCCCAACCTGCGGCGCATACTGATGCCGCCCACCTGGAACGGCCATCCGCTGCGCAAGGATCATCACGCCCGCGCCACCGAGTTCGATCCCTACACGCTGACCGTTGAAGGCCAGGATAAAGAGCAGCAAGCGCTACAGTTTGTGCCCGAAGACTGGGGCATGAAGCGCCAAAGCGACAATACCGACTTCATGTTCCTCAACCTTGGTCCCAACCACCCGTCCGCCCACGGCGCGTTTCGCCTGGTGTTGCAGCTGGACGGCGAAGAGGTCATCGACTGCGTACCCGATATCGGCTATCACCACCGCGGCGCAGAAAAAATGGCCGAGCGCCAGTCGTGGCACAGCTTCATCCCCTATACCGACCGCATCGACTACGTCGGCGGCGTGATGAACAACCTGCCCTACGTACTGGCGGTGGAGAAGCTCGCCGGCATTCAGGTTAACGATCGCATCGCTACGGTGCGGGTGATGATGTCGGAGCTTTTTCGTATCAGCAGCCACCTGCTGTTTCTGGGCACCTACCTGCAGGATTTGGGTGCCATGTCGCCGGTGTTTTTCACCTTTACCGACCGGCAAAAGGCCTACACCGTCATCGAAGCCATTACCGGCTTTCGTATGCACCCGGCGTGGTTTCGCATCGGCGGGCTGATGCAGGATTTGCCCAAGGGCTGGGACCGGCTGATGCAGGAATTCGTCGACTGGATGCCGGCCAGACTCCGGGAATACGAGCGCACCATGATGGAAAACTCGCTGGTGCGCGACCGGACCCGTCACGTGGCCGCGTTTGATACCGCCAACGCCCTCGCTTGGGGCGTCACCGGCCCCAACCTGCGCGCCACCGGCTGCGATTTTGACCTGCGCAAGAAGCGCCCCTATTCCGGCTATGAAAACTTCGAGTTTGACGTGCCGCTGGGCACCAACGGCGACGCCTTTGACCGCGGCCAGCTGCGTATCGAAGAAATGCGCCAGAGCCTGCGCATTATTCAGCAGTGCATCGACCGCATGCCCGAGGGCGATCACAAGGCCGACCACCCGCTGACCACGCCGCCGCCCCGGGACAAGATGCTGCAGCATATCGAAACGCTCATCACCCACTTTCTGCAGGTATCGTGGGGGCCGGTACTGCCCGCCAACGAATCGCTGCAGATGGTGGAAGCCACCAAGGGCATCAACAGCTACTACCTGACCAGCGACCACAGCGCCATGAGCTACCGCACGCGCATTCGCACGCCAAGCTTCCCGCATCTGCAGCAGATACCCGCGCTGATGCGTGGCGGCTTTGTGCCCGACTTGATCGCGCACCTGGGCAGTATTGATTTTGTTATGGCCGACGTCGACCGTTAATACGGCATGGGACACACGCACTATGTCTGACACTCGCTTTTACGACAGCGCTACCGCCACGCCCTTCGCGACCGACGGCGACGGTTTTACGCTGCACGAGGACGACCAACGCGCAATGCTTAACGAGCGCGCGCATTACGAGCAGCCCCAGGCTGTCTGTATCGAAGCGCTAAAAATCGTGCAAAAACGCCACGGCTGGGTGCCTGACGGTGCCATTGCCGCCATCGCCGACACGCTTGGCATAGGCCCGGGTGATGTTGAAGGGGTCGCCACGTTCTATAACTTGATTTTCCGCCAGCCGGTGGGCCGCAACGTTATTCTGCTGTGCGACAGCAGTTCGTGCTTTCTCACCGGCTTTGAGGAACTAAACGATGCGCTAAGCGAGCGCTTGGGCATCGAATTTGGCCAGACCACTCCCGATGACCGGTTCACCCTGCTGCCAACATGCTGTTTAGGCGCGTGCGACCGCGGGCCGGCGCTAATGATCAACGACGATACCTTTGGCCCCATCGCGCCGGATGATCTCGACGAGCTTCTGGAGGCGTACCCATGACGGCTATTCCCGCCAATTCGCGCCTGCGCTATCACAGCCAGCTGCGCCAAAGCGCCGACGAGCGCCGAGAAGACACCCACCCGCTGACGTGGCGGCTACGCAACGACGGCGAGCGCATCGGGCTCGATGAATACCGCCAGAAAAACGGCTATGAAGGCGCGCGCAAAGCGCTTGAGCTCGCCCCCAGCGACGTGATCGACGCCATGAAAACGGCCAACGTGCGCGGCCGCGGCGGCGGCGGTTTCTCGGCCGGGGTTAAATGGAGCCTGACCCAGGTAGGCGACAACCTGCCGCGCGGCTACTTGGTATGCAACGCCGATGAAATGGAGCCGGGCACGTTCAAGGACCGCCTGCTGCTTGAACAGCAGCCGCACCTGTTGATCGAAGGCATGATCATCGCCGGCTACGCCAACCGCTCAAAATACGGCTACATCTTTCTGCGCGGCGAATACGTCGACGCGGCGCGCGCGGTGGCGCTGGCCATTGAGGAAGCACGCGAGGCCGGCCTGCTCGGCGCCGACGTGGCCGGCAGCGGCTTTGATTTTGATATCGCCCTGCACACCGGCGCCGGGCGCTACATTTGCGGCGAAGAAACCGCGCTGATCAACTCGCTGGAAGGCAAACGTGCCAACCCGCGCGCCAAGCCGCCGTTTCCCGGCCAGGCCGGCGCCTGGGGCAAGCCCACCGTGGTCAATAACGTCGAAACCCTGTGCAACGCACCGGCGGTGATGCAGCACGGCGCCGACTGGTATCAGGCGCTTTCCGGCACGCTCAGCAACGACGGCGGCACCAAACTTTACGGCGTCTCGGGGCTGGTTCAGCGCCCCGGACTCTGGGAATTGCCCATTGGCACCAGCGGATGGGACATTATGGAGCGCGCCGGCGGCATGCGCGAAGGCCATACGCTGAAAACCTGGCTGCCCGGCGGCGGCAGTACCGGCTTTTTACTCCCCGAGCACCTTGAGCTGCCGCTGGATTTTGACACCATCGGCCAATACGGCAGCCGCCTGGGAACGGGGTTAATCGCGGTGGTCAGCCAGCAGCAAAGCCTGGTCGCGCTGCTGCGTAATCTTGAACAGTTTTTTGCCCGCGAGTCCTGCGGCTGGTGTACCCCCTGCCGCGATGGCCTCTCATGGGTAGCCAAATTACTGCAGGCGATTGAACACGGTGAAGGCCAGCCCGGTGACATTGAGTTGTTGCAAGAACACGCTAAGAACCTCGGGCCGGGGCTAACATTCTGCGCCCACGCGCCGGGGGCGGCGATGCCGTTGGAGTCGGCAATTCGTCATTTTCGCGCCGATTTTGAAGCCGGCATCGCCGCAAGTCATAAAGTCGTAGGTGATAAAGAGGTGAGCTGATGGCAACGATTCATGTAGACGGCAGCGCCTACGAAGTAGACAGCAGCGACAACCTGCTGCATGCCTGCCTGTCGCTAGGGCTGGATATTCCCTACTTTTGCTGGCACCCCGCCACGGGCAGCGTGGGCGCTTGCCGTCAATGCGCGGTCAAGCAATACAAGGATGAAGACGACACCCAAGGCAAGATCGTGATGTCGTGCATGACGCCATCCACCGATAAGACCTGGATTTCTATCGATGACGAAGATGCCCAGGCGTTTCGTGCCCGCATTACCGAATGGCTAATGACGTACCATCCCCACGATTGCCCGGTATGCGCCGAGGGCGGCCATTGCCATCTTCAGGATATGACGGTAATGACCGGCCATAGCCGCCGCCGCTATCGTTTTACCAAACGCACTCACCGCAACCAGTACCTGGGGCCGTTTGTTGCCCATGAGATGAACCGCTGCATCAACTGTTACCGCTGCGTGCATTTCTACAACGACTACGCCGGCGGCAAAGATTTCGGCGTCTACGGCATGAACAACAATCTGTACTTTGGCCGCCCCGAAGAAGGCGTGCTGCAAAGCCCCTTTGCCGGCAACCTGACCGAAGTGTGCCCTACCGGCGTATTTACCGACAAAACCCACACCAAGCATTACACGCGCAAATGGGACCTACAGTACGCACCGAGCGTCTGTCACCAGTGTTCGGTGGGCTGCAATACCAGCCCTGGCGAACGCTATGGCAGCGTGCGCCGCATTGAAAACCGCTATAACGGCGAGCTGAACGGCCACTTTCTCTGCGACCGCGGGCGCTTCGGCCACGATTACGTCAACCGCGACGATCGCCCGCGCCGGCCCGAATGGCAAAGCGACCGCGGCGCTGACGTCATGCACCTTGACGTTGACCCCGCACTTGACCGCGGCGCTGACCTTTTGCGTAGTGCCCGGCGCATCATCGGTATCGGCTCGCCGCGGGCAAGCCTAGAGAGCAACCACCAGCTGATGGCGCTGGTGGGTGAGGGTAACTTCTCTACCGGCATCGCCGCCGGCGAGCAGGCCTGCCTTGAGCGCATGAGTCAGATCGACGCCGACGGCGCGCTAACCACGCCGACGCTGCGCGACGTAGAAAACCACGACGCCATATTAGTGCTGGGCGAAGACCTGATGCACAGCGCCGCAAGACTAGCGCTTAGCGTGCGCCAGGCCGCGCTCAGTCGGCGCGTCGCGCTGGCCGCCGCGCGCGGCATTCCAGAATGGAACACCTACGCCGTTAATACGCTTGCCCAAGGTCGCTATCATCCGCTGTACATCGCCTACCCCACCGCTACCGAGCTTGACGACATCAGCGTTAACAGCCTGCGGCTGGCGCCGGACGACATTGCTCGGCTGGGCTTTGCCATCGCCCATGAAATTGACGCCGACACACCGGCCGTCACTGAGTTGGACGACGCCACCCGCGCGCACGCCAGCGCCGTGGCCGAGGCATTGCTCGCAGCTGAACGGCCACTAGTGATCAGCGGCGGCTCGCTTGAATCGACCGCGCTGCTCGACGCCACCGCGAGTATCGCTCGCGCGCTCGCGCGCCGCGAAAAACGCACCGGCTTATTGCTGGTTCGCCGCGAAGCCAACAGCACCGGCCTTGCCCTGATGGGCGGCCAGCCGCTGGACTGGGCGCTTAACGCCGTCACCGACGGTCACGCCGACGCCCTAGTGGTGCTGGAAAACGAGCTTTACACCCGCCTGCCTGAAGCGCAAGTAGACGCCGCGCTAGATGCCGTTACCGCCTTGGTGGTGCTCGATCATCAGCGCACGCGCACCTGGAAGCGCGCCGAGCTGGGCCTGCCGGCGGCGAGCTTTGCCGAAACCGACGGCACGCTGGTGAACCTGGAAGGCCGCGCTCAGCGGTTCTATCAGGTTTATGATCCGCGCTATATGCGCCCCGAGTGCCGCATTCACGCAAGCTGGCGCTGGCTTGACACCCTGCGCGCAAGCCTTGAGCGCAGCCCGAAAGACGCCCTTACGTTTGAGCAAGCCATGGACGACTGCGTCCAAGCGCACCCCGCGCTTGCCGGTATGCTCAACGCCGCCGACACCGCTGACCTGCCCGACGGCATAAAACTTGCGCGCATGCCGCACCGCTACAGCGGGCGGACCTCGCTGCGCGCCAATATCGCGGTCAGCGAGCCGCGTATGCCCCAGGATCCCGATACGCCCCTGGCGTTTTCCATGGAAGGCTATAGCGGCTTTGATCGCCCGCGCCAGAACGTGCCTTTTGCCTGGGCGCCGGGCTGGAACTCGCCGCAGGCATGGAACAAGTTTACCGACGTAGTCGGCGGCCACTTGCAGGGCGGCGACCCGGGCGCACGCGTGGCCGGCGCGCTCCGCCCCGCGAGCGCTTACCCCGCCGCTGACGCTATTCCGGCGGCCTTTGCCCCGCGCGACGGCCACTGGCAGCTGTGGGTGCTGCCGCGCCTGTTCGGCGGCGAGGCAACCTCCGCCCGCGCCGAGGCGATCGTTGAACGCGCCGAGCCGCCACGTCTCGGGCTTAGCGAACAGGACGCGCAAACGCTGAAAGCAGAAAACGGCGCCATGCTGACATTCGACGCCGGCGGCGAGCCTCTTAAGCTTGCGCTGCGCGTGGATAAAAGCCTGCCTAGTGGTATCGTCACCTTACCCGAGGGTGCGTTTCCCGAGGCGGTAAGTGGCCATTGGGTGCGGCTACGCAGGGAGGAAGGCTGATATGAGCTCAATACTCACGCCCACGGTCATCGACGCTGTCGTGGCAATGCTGCAGGCTGTGGCGATCTTACTGGCGGCGGTGCTGGTCAGCGCTTTTCTGACCGTGGTGGAGCGCCGGTTGCTGGGCCTGTGGCAGGACCGCTACGGGCCCAATCGCGTGGGGCCGTTTGGCTCCTTGCAGCTGGTCGCCGACATGATCAAGATCTTTTTCAAAGAAGACTGGATACCGCCCTTCGCCGATCGCACGCTATTTGTGCTGGCACCGGCAATCGCCATGGCTTCATTGCTGCTGTCGTTCATCATCATCCCGTTTACGCCCACCCTTGGCGTGGCCGACTGGAACATCGGTCTGCTGTTTTTTCTCGCCATGGGGGGGATCAACGTTTACTCGGTGCTGCTCGGCGGCTGGTCAAGCGGCAACAAGTACGCGTTGATCGGCGCGATGCGCTCCTCAGCCCAAACGATTTCGTATGAAGTCTTCATGGGACTTTCGCTGATGGGCGTGGTCGCCATGGCCGGCTCGTTCAACATGCGCGAGATCGTCAGCGCCCAGGAAGGGCTGTGGTTTGTGATTCCTCAATTTCTCGGCTTCTGCAACTTCCTGATTGCCGGCTTTGCAGTCACCCACCGCCATCCGTTCGACCAGCCGGAAGCCGAGCAAGAGCTGGCCGACGGCTTTCACGTCGAATATTCCAGCATGAAATTCGGCATGTTCTTCATCGGCGAATACGTGGGTATGCTGCTGATATCAGCGCTGATCGTCACGCTGTTTTTCGGCGGTTGGCACGGGCCGCTATTGCCGCCCATCGTCTGGTTTGTGCTCAAAACCAGCGTATTTTTGATGCTATTCATTTTGGTTCGGGCAGCGCTACCGCGTCCGCGCTATGACCGCGTAATGACCTTCGGCTGGATAGTCTGCTTGCCGCTTACGCTGCTTAACCTGCTGGCAACGGGCGCGATTATCCTGCTCACCACACCCGCATAAAGGCCTGGGCAGGCAGCCAAGCGTCAACGGAGGAGAACGCCATGTATAGAAAACTGCTGCAAGGCACCTGGTCTCAGCTGCGCACGCTGGGCATTATCTTCATGCACGCGTTTCGCAAGCGTGAGACGCTTAGCTACCCGGAAGAAGAGGTCTACCTCGCGCCGCGCTACCGCGGACGCATCGTGCTGACCCGCGACCCCGACGGCGAAGAACGCTGCGTGGCCTGCAACCTGTGCGCCGTCGCCTGCCCGGTAGACTGTATTTCGCTGCAAAAGGGCGAGCAAGATGACGGGCGCTGGTATCCGGAGTCTTTCCGTATCAACTTTTCGCGCTGCATCTTTTGCGGCATGTGTGAAGAAGCCTGCCCAACATCGGCCATTCAGCTCACACCGGACTTTGAGATGGCTGAATATCGTCGCCAGGAGCTGGTGTATGAGAAAGAAGACCTGTTGATCAACGGCCCCGGCAAAGATCACAACTACAACTTTTATAAAGTGGCCGGGATGTCTATTGGCGGTAAGGACAAAGGCCAGGCGCAAGATGAGGCCAAGCCGATCAAAGTGACCACGCTGCTGCCCTAAGGGCGCTTTTTAGCAACAGGAGGAATCATGGAGCTGGCCTTCTATCTCAGCGGCCTGGCCGCGGTACTGGCAACCCTTGGGGTGATTGCCAACCCCAATCCGGTACACGGGGTGCTGTACCTGGTGGTATCGCTTCTGGCGGTGGCGTTGGTGTTTTTTACCCTCGGCGCGCCCTTTGCCGGCGCGCTTGAAATCATCGTTTACGCCGGTGCCATCATGGTGCTGTTCGTGTTTGTGGTGATGATGCTCAACCTCGGCCAGGCCGCAGCGGCGCAGGAGCGCCTGTGGCTCCAGCCGCGCACCTGGATTGGGCCGTCGCTGTTGGCCGCCGTGCTGTTGTTGACGCTGATCAGCCTGCTGTGGCGCGACGATATGCACCGCGTGATCGAAGGCGGCGAGCTCACCGCCAAAGGCGCCGGCACGCTGCTTTACGGCCCCTGGCTTCTGCTGGTGGAGTTGGGCGCGCTGCTATTGTTGGCCGCACTGGTCACGGCCTCTCACGTCGGGCGCATCGCTCCCGTTGCAGCGCCCTCGCCTGCCGCGCGAGACATACCGGTAGGTACCAAACAACCTGAGGCCCGGCGCCCGGCGCCCGGTGGCAAGCCACCAGAGCCCGGTGGCAAGCAGCCAGAAACCGGCTATAAACCACCAAAAACCGGTGGCGAGGAGGTCTTATGAACGGCGTTCCCATGGAGCATGGCCTGGTACTGGCCGCGATTCTCTTTGCCTTGGGCCTTTGCGGGCTGATGTTTCGGCGCAACATGATCTTTGTGCTGATGAGCCTTGAGATCATGCTCAACGCGGCGGGGCTTGCGTTTATCGTCGCCGGCACCGGCTGGCAGCAGCCGGAAGGCCAGGTCATGTTCTTGCTGGTGATTACGCTGGCGGCCGCCGAGGCAAGTGTGGGGCTGGCTCTGCTGATTCAGCTGTATTATCGCTTCCAGACACTCAATATCGATGTGGCCAGCAGGATGCGTGGATGATGGAATTCTTGACGACTTTCTTGACAACGTTCTCAACAGCCTGGCCAACGGCGGTGCTGTTGTCGCTCACGTTCTTGTTGCCGCTGGCAGGCACGCTGATTCTGGCGTTCTCGCGCGGCACCCTTGGCTACCGCCTAAGCGCACTGGTGGGCGTTGGCAGCGTGGGGCTTGCCGCCCTTGCCACTGTGCTTCTCGCCTTTGGCTTTGCCGCTGACGCCACGCCCCAGTACGTCACCCTGTGGACGTGGATTGCCGTGGGGGATTTCACCCCGAGCATCGGCCTGGCGCTGGACGGCCTGTCGCTAACAATGCTGGGCGTGATCACCGGCGTGGGCTTTTTCATTCATCTGTTTGCCGCCTGGTACATGCGCGGTGAGGTGGGCATCACCCGCTTTTACACCTACATGAACCTGTTTGTGTTCAGCATGATTTTGCTGGTGCTGGGCGATAACCTGCTGCTGCTGTTTTTGGGCTGGGAAGGCGTCGGTCTGTGCAGCTATTTGCTGATCAGCTACTACTACCACGACAGCGCCAACGGCTGGGCCGGGTTCAAGGCGTTTATCATCACGCGCATTGGCGACGTGTTTCTGGCCATCGGCATGTTTTTGCTGTTCAGCCGGCTGGGCACACTCGATATTGCCGAGATCCTGACGCTTGCGCCCAAGGCCTGGCAGGCGGGCGACACTACCGTCGAGCTGGCGGCCTTTTTACTGCTGGGCGGGGCGCTGGGTAAATCAGCACAGCTGCCGCTGCATACCTGGCTTGCCGACGCCATGGCCGGGCCCACGCCGGTGTCCGCGCTGATCCACGCCGCAACAATGGTCACCGCCGGGGTGTATCTGATTGCGCGTATGCACGGCATTTTCGAGCTGGCGCCCACCGCGCTTTATGTCACCGGCGTTATCGGCGCCCTGACGCTGCTGATGGCGGGCTTTGCTGCGCTGGCGCAAACCGACATCAAGCGGGTGCTGGCCTACTCGACCATGAGCCAGATCGGCTACATGTTTCTGGCGCTGGGGGTGGGCGCGTTTGATACGGCAATTTTCCACCTGATGACCCACGCCTTTTTCAAAGCGCTGCTGTTCCTGTCCGCCGGTGCGGTGATTGTCAGCTGCCACCACGAGCAAGACATGCGCAATTTGGGCGGGCTGTGGCGCAAGCTGCCGCT
>Ga0075105_1001049_pt1 | contig 10430 bp, 13 predicted proteins | sample AntDeeMetag02WF5_FD_69800 | JGI IMG/M metagenome (GOLD analysis project Ga0075105, IMG submission 69800) | Saline lake microbial communities from Deep Lake, Antarctica - Antarctic Deep Lake Metagenome 02WF5 | ecosystem: Environmental > Aquatic > Non-marine Saline and Alkaline > Saline | place... | reverse complement strand
ATCGAGGACGTATCCAATCAGGTATTCCTCGCGGAAGACGACGCGAGCGACCGTGCGCAGGCCATGGGGAAGCAGATGGATCGAAGCAAGGAGGCAATCGCGTCGGACAATTCGAAAGTCGCTGAAGCAGTGACTGACGACTACGACACGTACAGCGAAAACCCCGGTGAAATGGACTTCCAGGGCGTCGACGGGCCAGCTGACAAACCCGTGACTGTGGAACCGAACGGCGCGGATTCTGTGGGTGTGGACTTCGAGGAAGTCACTGAATCCAGTGACTCTGACACGGACGACTCCAAGGGTTCGAGTGACACTGAACAGGCAGAATTCGGCGCGGCTACGTTCACAGACACTACCAACAAACAAGATGAGTCCAGTGATTCTGAGCCTGTTTCTGACGGTGTTTCCGTTAATGACGCAGAAACCGTTGTGATGGGGACGCCAGATGACATCTGGACTAACTCCGTCATACAGGTTGAACGCGATGATTTCGTTGATGTTGACGCCGTTTTATTCAATGATGATTCAGACAATTTCGATGGACGGGATGTCTGGATTCTCGGCAGTCACATGCAATCTGGTGAACGAACAAACAAATCCGCATATTCTTCCGTGGATAATGACTCCGCCCAGTCCTTCTTCGATCACCTCGGTGTTGACGGATTTAAAGACGAAAAACTCGATGAATTGTACATCCAGAACACGTATGATTGGTTCAACCAATCAAAACAGCCTATTGTCGGTGTTGTAGGCAATAAGGCGGCTTTCGTTGTTCCTGCGCTTAATGGATCGAGTCTCCAAACTCTCGGATTAACGGACTCCACTCTCGATGATCTCGATGAAATTTACGAGAAACAGGGCGGTTATGACACGGAAGGCATCTCGCGGCATGTGGAGAAAATTGAGAAAGAAACCGCAGCCATAATTCAAAGTATGACTGCGGAAACAGATTCTACCAACAACGACGACGAGGATTTCAGCGACTCCGGGTCTGAATCTGGAGGTTCGAGTGACTCAGGGGGTGTTTCCGTTGGTGCAAATGGATTCACTGATTCAGGTGCTGACTCGGGCACAGATACGCTCTCGTCACAAGTCGATGAACTACGAGACACAGTAGAAGACATTGCTCATCCGTTTAAAGTGAGGTACGCACGGGTAGATTACGACGAATCTCCGGATTCGGCTTCAGTGATGTTACTGGATACGAAAAACGACCGTGAAATCTGGCCTGTTCGCGATCCTCCGCAGTGCGTCACCATCGACCCAGAAGACGGAATCGCCACATACGACTCTGAGAATCCGGAAAATGACGTTTCTGAAACGTTCGACACGGGAGAGTACATCGACGGTGCAACTGTCGAACTTTCAGGGGAAACTGGGGACGTGGAAACAGGGCGAGGTGACTCGGCTCACCTTTACCTCAATAGTTCAAAAGCAGGTATTTCTAAAGACGGTGAGTCCACTGAAGGCAATGCGAAATACTATATCGACCGTGACTCCGGACTCATCAGATCCAAAATAAACAAAATGGTGGGCGGTGGGCGTCACGACGTACCAGCAACGCTCAAAATCCACGAACCGGTGATTAGTACAACTGCACCAGTTCTTCTGCTGGATGACATCAAACAGTCAGACCATGCCCTCAGCACGTTCAGAGACATTCAAAGTCCGCCCCCAAGCAAGGTCACAGAAGATGACTTCGATGATGACGCCGTTCTCGTGGACGCCACTGGAAAGTTCGTCGAACTGAAGTCTGATGAAGATTCGCTCACTGAATCTGAACAAGCACTGTGGGATGGTATTCGTTCAAGTGAGTATAACCCACCGAGTTACTCGAATGACAGTGTTGAAACAGCAGACGAAATGCTGGACGACTTGTACACACTGCAAGACCTGAAAGACTTCTACGTCGTCCCGGACGATTACAATGAGTACGCTCCGTTCGAGATGGAAGTCGATGAAAAATGGTCAGAAGGAACTACGGGTGAGAAAACAAAGTTCGCCCGTGTTATCGTCACGAACGTCGATACCGGGCATTCAGCACGGTACAAACTCCGGAACATGTTCGATGTTGGGTTCTCGGTCATTCAGTACGACAATGACGACTACCCAGAAGAATTCGATGAACTTGCAACTGAATTCGCAAGAAGGAACAGCCCAATATCGACTAAAGTCCGGACGTAAAACCGAGAGTTAGACGGGGAAGGCGTCGTCCGCAATCCCGTCATCACCACTGTAATGCGGGCGTCGACGGCTGTACTCGTTCGTATCGATCACTGTGTGATCACCGGACTCCTTATTCTCAACCACCGCCTTCCTGCTCGAAAATTCGAGCAGCTGATCAGCTCTGAATCCGACACTCCCACGGATCTTCTTCACGTCATTTTCTTCGCCCATACGGAAGTACACGCCTTTGTCGCACTGACTCAGGATGGTTTTGTGGATCAACGCCGGGCGCTGCGTGATATGCAGTGATTCAACGCCGAATGCCCGCCCGGTCGTCAACAGCGTTTCCACCCGCTCATCCATGTTGTATTCCTGTGGAACGACGTGGTGAGCCTCGTCGCAAGAAACGAATACAGACCCAGCACCCTCACGACCCAGTTTCATCGCCGCCTTAGCGATGATTCCGTACAGATCCCGGATCTGGTCGAGCGTCAGATCAACCGGCACTAACCGGATCTGACCGTGCCTGTACAGCACCCGCAACCAATTCGCATTCTCATACGTGTCCGGATCGACTTTGATAGTCGTGTACAGTGAGTCGTACTCGTCCAAATCCGTCGCACTCAACCCTAACTCCTCGTCTTTGTAATCAAGATGCGCGGCGAAATCGAACGTTTCACCTTCATCATTGCCGTCTTCCAGAATCCGTTCCATCAGGTACCCTGCGTACCAGGATTTACCGGATCCACTTGCGCCGAGAACGATAATACGCGCCATATATGAATATAAAGAACTGCGAACTGCCGGGGTTACTCGTCGGACTCGTCGTCCGTGTCCGATTCAACCGCTCGGAGCTTCATCTGCTGGAAGTTCTCAACGGCTTCCTCACCTTCCAGTTCCCCAAGGATGTCGTCTCCTAAGTCCTCAAGTTCGTTGAACACACCGACCAGTTCCGGGTCGCCGGACGTGACCAGTCCCGCGATCAGTTCCGCCGCGCGCTCATCGTCCATGCGCGGAAGATCAGCGTCAACACCGGCAGCTTTCGCGAGACGCGCGTGATCGAGTCGCTGGATGTTGATGATGTCAGCAACGATTGCCGCCGCGCCTGAATCCAGAATCAGGTCTTGGATTGCGTCCGGGTCGTTCACCATGCTCATCATCTGACTCATGTTCATGTTAGATCCAAACATCAGAAACTACCTCCAATCTTCTCCGCGATTTCACTCATCTTCTCTTCTCCGTCCGGGCGCATGATCACGACGAACGCACACGCCATCACCATCGACCCGCATAGCCCCCACAGCGGATCGATTTCGCCAGCATCCGCGAACAGGTACTCTTCCGCTGCCTGCTCCGCGAACACGTCCATTTGGAACGCCTCGAACACCTCGGCGAATTCGTCTTCCATCTCGTCAGCGGATTGGTCGGCGTCATCCGGCCAATTCACCACTGCGAGGCGTGCCATGCCGTCAGTAACGGCATCTCCGAGTGCGCCCGAGTCCAGTGATCCTGCGCCCGAAGGATCGGGAGACGGTGAAGACGAGCCACTCCCAGAGTCACTGGAACTGTCTTCTGCCGTTTCCGACCCGCTGAATAGGCTGTTCGGGTCGAAATCGTCTTCCCCGACTTCAACCTCCTCAACATCGGGGTCTTCCTCGGTGTCGGGTTCTGTTTCCTCGGGCGTGTCTTCAGATGCGTCACTGTTGTCAGACACATCAGGCACGTCAGATACGTCACTGTCGTCAGATACGTCAGGCTCCTCAGCGACATCAGGCGCAGGCATCAAGCACCACCTTCGAACGCATCAATTTCGCCCATGACTTCCTCCGAGCGTTCCGTCGTGGTTGCGGCCTCATCAACCTCTACCGCAGGCTCAGGAGAGTCACTGGACTCCGAGTCGTCTTCCCCATCATCATCGTCTTCTCCCGCGTCGACGCGCTCAACGTCAATCACATCCTGCTCCGCCTTCTCTTCCTTCCCGCGCTTCCAAAGGAACAGGCCGATAAGGACGAGTACACCCGCCCCAACCAGCATTTTCGTGGACACGTTGGGGAGAGAGAACGACCCACCACTGTCTTCCACAGTAACCGATTCCGCAGCATTTTGACCGCCCTCAACGCCTTCCAGTTCCGGGATTTCAGGTTCAGACATAGAAAACTACCAGTTGTAATCCGCTTCGCAGCCCGGGCACTCGTCCGGGCGTCCAATCACGTGACACCCGCAACTCGGACATTCAAATTCATTCACCGACTCCTCCTCTTCCTCCTCTTCCTCGTCTTCGTCAGGCTCCGTGTCGGGAACCTCGGGTGCATCACTGGATTCCTCTGATTCAGTGACTCGTTCAGCATCCGCATCTTCCTCGTGTGCGGGTTCTCCGGGTTCTTCGGGTTCTTCCGGGGCAAGCCCCTTCTCCTCGATCAGCTGGCGAAGTTCCGGGTCGTAGTCGTATTCTTCGAGCCGGATCAGGTCGTCAATCCCCTCACCGCCCTTCTTCAGAACTGTCGGGTGACGCGCTGTGCGCCATGTTTCCTCAGACGTAGCAGGATTCCACTTATCGCAGGAAAGGCAGGCACGCCGATACTTATTCCCCGGCCTCGGGGAAAGCTCAATGTTTTTATCGAGTACCGGAACAACAGACTCGTGTTCACAGTACTTACATTCCAGATTCGAGTCACCATGAGAGATACTTAACGCAGTCATTAGTGTCAGACCAACCGTTAGCAGAATCCCGGTGCGCTCACCGGGCAACGTGTCTATCCGTGAGATCGTATCCGGTATAAACCCGTTCTCAACACCCCAACCCCCAACCCTATGACGGGTTTATTCCGGGGATCCCCGCAGGTTCACGTGGTCGATTTACTGATGGCATCTCTTGATCTGAAGGGCGCAATGGGAACTATCGGCAGCCGCGAGTTCGTTGCCGCTGCTTTCGCCGTTGTTCTCGGTTCGCTCACCGCGCAGATTGGTACCGCTTTCATCCGCGAAAATGTGTACGATCTCCAAGTTTTCCCCGGAGACGACGCGATTTACGCTTTCGCGCTGGCATTCCTGCTTGTTCTCACCGGTCAGATGGTCGGTCAGGAGAAGCACATGAATAACGCCGCGCTCGGCGCTGGCGCTGCCGGTGTTCGTGTCGTGGCTTCGCAGAACGACGTGATCTAAATGAACATCACTGACACCAAGGAAAACGAAACCGTTCTGGACGAAACGAACGATTTCGTTTTCACGAACGAACCTTCGCCGGGCGACCGTCACACGCCCGCGTACCTCGTTGAAGTCCCCGAAGGGTACGTTGTCGGTATCGACGCTGGCACCCCCATCGCCCCGGAAATCCGGGATTCTTCGGGCAACCCTGTTGACGACAGCACGCGCATCGTCGTACAGGGAACCGACCGTCAGGGCAACCCTCTCGGAGACGCTGTGGTCTTTGACGAGCGCGTTTCTGCGCTCGATTACGACCAGATGCGCGTCGATGAGGATTACGCCCGAGAAACCACGGACGGCATCATGCTCGATGAGTATGACAAGCTCGCCGTCTTCGTGGTCGTCCCTGATGGCGGTAACGCGATGGATCAGCAGAACAGCCGACTCACGATTGGTGACGCCACGTCGTCGTGGGGTACGCCGGTCGAGATCGTCGAACACGACGCGCTCACTGAGGCCGAGAGCGCCGCCGTGAAGCAGTCCAGCGCCGCGAAGGGTGGTCGGTAATGTCGCGTCAGGAACAGACTCTTGGTCACACGGGCGACGTTGTCGGCAGCGAGAATGTTTCGCTGTCGCAGAATCGTGCGGGTGCTGAATCCGAGATTCTGTCGATCACTGCGCCCACGAAGTTCGAGGGCGTTGAGATCAGTCGGAACCACGACCTTCGCTTCACCCCGCGAACGAAGGAGACGTTCTCCGGTGACGGCGCGAAGACCTCGTTCGATCTCGCAACGAATCTCTCCCCGATTGCCGGTGAGAAGAACGTTGAGGATCAGGACTACCCGGTTGTTGAGGCTGTTGACACCACCGACATGTCGAAGCTCGATGTCGTTGATGTTGACTACACCAGCGACAGCATCGAAGTCGCGGAAGCGCCCGCGCCCGGCCCGGACAACGTTGCCGTGTTCCCGGTTGTTTCGACGGGCGAACTGAAGGCGCAGGGGCAGAACGCGCTCGGTCAGAGTGCTGGCCCGATCGCTCCGTTCGGCATCCCGATCTACCGGTTCTCGGACGTTCCCCAGCTGTCCGAGCAGTCGTCGCCCGGTCTGGACGGCTCCGTTTCGTTCGATTCGCCGGAATCGGTCGTGTACCTCCTCGAATCCCCGCAAGAGATTGTTTGGGAAGACGAGGATCACCCGGACGCCTACGTCTCCAGCCTCTCGGTTGGCGCGACGGTTGAGGTCTAATCCTCGGGGTTTCCTATGTCTATCATTCAGGAACGAACTGCCGCCGCAACCGAAGACGAAGCCGAGGAGGACGAGGCAGATGAATCTGAATCGTCCGGCGTTGACGGCGTGACTGACCTATTCGAGTCACTTGACCTCGATAGCGTGTCTGAACTGGATTTCCTCGCCGACGATGCGGAAGTCGATGAGAATCCGAGTTTCAGGTCGCTACTCAAGCTCTGGATCTAACATGTCGGGAATTGTTACCAGCATGGCTCACGACACGGAAGCGTACCAGACGCTCGCCGCTGACAGCGGCGAAACCGAAGGTTCGCAGGCCGCGCAGCCTCGTTCTGGGGCTACCGGAGAGTCACTGAACCTCGACGCGGTGATTCAGCTTGAGAAAACGGACGTTCAGATGTGGCTGGACGTTCTCACAGTCGTGCTTCTGCTCGGTATTCTTCTCGAACTACGGAGTTAACCGCCGTGCAGTTCCGTTTTTCTTTCCTAAGTCACTGCTCTGGTAGACACATCTAACATGGGATACCTAACCGACATCATAGACGACACTGAAGACGCGGTAGAAGACACGTCTGAAGCAGTTGAAAACACTGTGGAAGACACGTCTGAAGCGGCGACTGACGCCGTGGCTGACACTACCGGGTTCACTGAGTGGACGAATCGGGACGCAACTGAAGAAGCACAAGAGGAATTCGATTCCAGTGACTCTCGCTGGGAGAAACTTAATGTCGGTACCCGAGCAGGGATGGACTTCCTGCTCGACAACCCGGAAGCTTCCGTTCAGGACAGCGTTCGTGAGGCAGCGAAAGCCCCGACAGAGTACATCGAAGACCGAGAAGTCTCTGATGAGGAACTGGCTGGATCGGTTCAGGACGCGGTTGACGCCGGGGTTGAAGCCGGAGATGGCGCGGTTGACGGCACCGCGCTCGATAACCCAGTGACTGATGGCGTAGTCGCTGGCGCAGACCTGTTCTTCGGCTCTCCGGCGCGGAACGCTGCCGAGATGGTGACCGGGATCAACCCGGGCGGGGACGACGCCAGTGTGGAAGGGAACGTGAATTTCGCAGAAGGCGCGGAAGTCGCGTTATCAGGGTTTGATCTTGCCCCTGCCGCCCGATTAGCCACGAAAGGATCGAAAGCACTTGCTGACTCTAACATGATTGGTGGAATCGCTACAGCTGGCCGTGGTATCGTGTCGAAAATCAACAAAGGAGACAACTTACTCGCCGGGGTTTCCCGAGCAGGCGACGATGTTGCTGAATCCGTTCCGAGACTGTCCGATGACGTGGCGGAAACCGCCTCGAAAACGGACGGTGTGAACGTGAAGAACGGCTTGATCGATGACGCAATCGACTCCGGCACAGATGCCGCTCGTGGCGGGGATGAAGTCGGTGATCTCGCCCGATTCGGCGATGATGCCGCTCGCGCAACCGATGAAGTCGGCAGTGTTCTCGGAACCACCGGGAAAGCGGTTCTCGGCGGCACTGCCGGAGTTCTCGGTGGTGGCGCTCTCCTCGAAACTGCCGGTGCGTTCGACGGAACGGGCGAGAATTCTGGTGTTGACGCCAGTGACTCTCCGACGCCGCCCGAAGATGACGGTTCCGGGACGTACATGGAAGCCGTGGCGGTGTTCGGGGACGACTCCGCGCAACTGTTCAGAGTGTACATGAACGGTGAGAAGGCCGGGTACAGTGTCTTCGTTGGCGCGGACTCCGGCGTTGCGCAGGTTCTCGAAGGAACCGAGTCCGTGTCCATAGTGTCGAGCGGTGTTTCCACGACCGCGATCGAGAACGGTTCGGAAGTCCTCGAAGCCCGGTACGACACTCGTTCGTCGGCTAAGGCCGCGTTCGACTCGTTCGTTTCCAGTGACTCTGGGAATGGCGGCGATGATGGAACCGGTTCGTGGACTGATTGGGCGAAGGTTCAGGAACTGTCGCTCGGCTGGTTCCTGTTCGCCCGTGAACACACACAGAACGCGAACATCGAGTACCTGGCCGCTGCGACGAATGAATCCGGTTCCGAGGTGTACCTCACCCGTTCCGGGTCGACGTCGTCCACTCCGACAATCTTCGATTCCACAGCCGCCGTGAAAGCCGCGTTACAGAAGTTCGCGGCGAAGGTGGAGCGGGGAGGGGCAACCCGGCCAACTGGCACGGAGCCGGACGGTGAGAACGTTTCGAAGGCAGGGAACGAAGCGGCGACCGGGATCATCGACAGAGTCACTGAAATCGCATCCGAGAACCCGTCGCTCGTGCTTCTCTCGGCAGTCGCAGTCCTGATCGTGGTGATGAACCGATGAGCATCCTCGGACTCACCCGTTCAGCTGCTCGGTTAGCGGAGGAAACCGGTGTGTCGATCTCGAAAGCGAAGACTGCGATTCAAAGCACGGAGTCGTATGACGCTGCTGCGGCAACTGTTCGAAGTACAGCCGACAGTGACGGGCTATGGAAGAAGCTCCGTCTCGGGAGCGTTGCCGCCGGTTCTGGCGGTGTTGGACTGATCGCTGGGGACGCGCTCGCCGACGAAGACCTGCCGGATGTCCCGAGTGAAAACGGGTTTAATGCGGTGTCGGTGGCTATGTCCAACCCAGCGGCGACTGTTATCGGTTTGATTATCGTGCTGGTCGTGATTCGCACGGCGACCGAGACAGGCGTTGAATCACTCCTCGGAGGGGCTTAACATGGACGACGTACTTGATAACATCTCGAAGAAGCTCACCGTCATAGCGCAAATGCAGGCGCAACAGACGGGAGGCACGTCCGCAGCACAAGTGTCGCGCGTGATTGACGAATCCAGCAGTTCGGTTCAGAATTCCTCGACGGTGAACCGTGATGTAACGAACGAAATCACGAAGAACGTCACGAACGAAATCACCCGGAACGTCGACGTTCACAGTCCGAACGACGAGAACACCGGGATCTACTTCAGCAGCGGCAGTACCCCGATTGTTCTCAGCGACACAACCGAATGGAAACGGTTCGACTTCGGATTCCTCGCGACGGTCGTGAACATCCGGAGTACGGACGAGATCGAAATCACGTATCAGCGCCCGGACGGTGGACTCGGAGACATCATTCACTTATCCAATAAGGCGCTGCCGTTCAGCGACGGTGGGCAGGCCGGTGTTGGGTCGGCCTTCCTCTGGGTCAGAAAAGCAGAATCCGCGAGTAGCAACCCTGAAGTTCAGGTTATCGCGCGGTAAACTCCTCCCTGACTCCGGGGGTGATTCGGAGTCACTACTCATAATCTATGGCTGATCTCCCTGATCTCGACACGACCGACATCTCAATCGCATCGTTCTTCAACGTCTTGACCGCTGGCGCACAGCAACTGGATCCGGCTGACGTGCTGAACTACTCCAAACTCAAGTCCTACAGCGTGTACGATAACGGGATTGAGGGAACGCTCTCCAGTCCTCGGTATAACGGCGCTGATGACCGAGAAATCGGGTTCCGGGTGAAGACTGATGGATGGATTGTGACGTGGCTGGATCGGGAGCGGAATCACGGGAACGGCATCAGTAATCCTAAGGGAATCATCGATCTCGCCCCGGAATGGACTACGGTTAGAGGTAATAACACGATGCCGCAGACACGCCTCACGAACAGCATTCAGGGGGTTGTCGAGGAATTGAGCAACACCGATAAAATCACGTTCACTCACGGGGACTGCGGACATTATTCGTACGAATACAGGTCGGCAGTCGGGATCGCGTTCATCTCGGAACACAACCCGAGTGACATGACGTTCCACTATCCGGACTCAACCACGTTGCTCGGCATCGAACACGGCGCAGCAGGCGGTCAATACGCCGAAGAAGTCCGATTTGGCGATACAAACATCTTGAGTCAGGAAGGCGTAGGCGTCGAATCA
>Ga0075105_1001048_pt1 | contig 10438 bp, 10 predicted proteins | sample AntDeeMetag02WF5_FD_69800 | JGI IMG/M metagenome (GOLD analysis project Ga0075105, IMG submission 69800) | Saline lake microbial communities from Deep Lake, Antarctica - Antarctic Deep Lake Metagenome 02WF5 | ecosystem: Environmental > Aquatic > Non-marine Saline and Alkaline > Saline | place... | reverse complement strand
AATCCCATACGGAGGGAAACGGAAACACCCCCACGGACGTGGGGAAGACTCCTTACCGGTCACGATCGCGATCACCTTGACGGAAACACCCCCACGGACGTGGGGAAGACCTGGACCAGACCGACGAATCCGACCTCAACCTGGAAACACCCCCACGGACGTGGGGAAGACAGGCGATCGGTGCCACGTACGCGCTCGACCATGGAAACACCCCCACGGACGTGGGGAAGACGTTAACTTCTGTTTCTGTGTAGGTTGTAGCTTGGGAAACACCCCCACGGACGTGGGGAAGACCTGGCATCATTTCCAACTCTACCGGGATTTCCAAGAAACACCCCCACGGACGTGGGGAAGACAAGCTCACAGGCCCAAGTGTTCAGCGGCAAGTAGAAACACCCCCACGGACGTGGGGAAGACTCATGGCTGTAGGCGCTGGGAGCTCAGCAGATGGAAACACCCCCACGGACGTGGGGAAGACTTCACCAACATAGCAATATTGGCTGTATTGTAAGAAACACCCCCACGGACGTGGGGAAGACCCGGAACCGGAAAAGACTGTCCCTGAGAAGGTTAGAAACACCCCCACGGACGTGGGGAAGACGAGCATCGAGTACAACCTGGCCAGCCCTAACTAGAAACACCCCCACGGACGTGGGGAAGACTGCTGCAAACGAGTTTCGTAATATTCTTTGTCGGAAACACCCCCACGGACGTGGGGAAGACCTTGAAGAGCGGGTGGCTGAACTTGAGTGCATGGGAAACACCCCCACGGACGTGGGGAAGACCCGAAAGTCTCCGAGTTTCTGCCGGTGCCTTGGGAAACACCCCCACGGACGTGGGGAAGACCTTCCGGCACCCGAGGCGTCTGCTGTGCCTGCAGAAACACCCCCACGGACGTGGGGAAGACTACAGCGTGACCAACCCCGCAGACGCACACGCTAGAAACACCCCCACGGACGTGGGGAAGACACCAACAAATTGTTAATGAGCAGAGCCGAAAATACAAAATCTTCGGTTTATTCGGATTTCAGGGTTTCAATCACAAGTTGCAGACCGCTGATCTCCGTCATCGCCTTGCGTGTTGGGCCGATGGTTCGGATTTCATAACCTGGGGGCTTCGGCATGGAGCGAAAGATGACGATACCCGATTCAGGTGGGCAGTGTTTATACAGGTAATCAATTACTGTTTTCGCCACCGAGTCTTTGATGCCTGACACAAAGACGTTGGCGCGCGGTTCAATAAACCAGAGCTTCATTCTTCCACGCACAGCAGGCGGCAAATCATTTGCGACGATTACGAGCATGAGTCACCCCCAGGATTTCGGTAATATCGTCTCCCAGCCTCGCCAACAGATCCATTTCAATAACCCGTTCACGAAATGCTGCCGACACCTTGTGCTTATTATAGCGCCCGGCCATGTCACGGGTTAGCAGGAACGCAAGGTCAATACACAAATGTTCTTTGTAGAGGTCAGCAAGGTCATAAACGAAGGGCAAGGGACTGCCGGAGTGAATAAAGCCGATATGCGGAGAGTAGCCCATGCTGTGGACAGCAGAGCAAAGAATGCCATAGAGGGCCGCATTGCATGCGGTCAGTACCTGATTGGTGACATCGCTGGTTTCAAACTTCCCAGGTACAAACTTCCGCCCCTTCCAGCCCACCTGGTATTGTTCCGCCTTCGCCTGATAGAGGGCACGAACGCGATGTCCTTCCATGCCCATCATTTCTTTCAGGCTTTTGCTGTCAAGGTCTGCATCAGGAAAGCGACGTGCAAATAGGCGCCGTGCGACTTCGACGGATTTCTTTGCGTCAGCAGAAAGCTCAATCTGTCGCTTCAAATTCCGGGTATCCGCTGTGGAGAGAAACCCTGCCGCGTAAAACAGCAAACTATCTTCTCCCACCCAACACACAGAACAGTTCGCGGTTGTTGCGGTCTTTACGGCGTCGTGAGTAATGGTTGTGCCCGGCCCCAGCAGTAGCGCGTTGAGGGAAGCTACCGGTAAAGGCACAACATTGTTTTCAGAGTCAATCCATTTGATGCTACTGTCATCGATTTCCAGCCTGCCCCGTTCCAGGTAGAGGAATGGATATTTGTCCTTTACCTGAGGCAAGGATTCACGGGTAACCTTAACGAACAGGCGTTGATCGGCTGGCATTGTGTTACTCCAACGTCATAACGGTTACCCGCCTGTCGCGATAAAGCTTATTGGCACCAAACTGCACCGGCACGTCATTAAGCGTAAAAACTTCTCCCTCATGCTCACCCTGCATTACCCGGAAGACCGGCAATCGGTTTTTGGTCTTTGCTAGGTCTTGAGCATGCTGCATTGCCTCATCCGCATCAGAATGGACGCCCTGAGCGATAAACTCGGTTGGCACACAATTCTTGCGCCCCAGATACAGATCCCAAACTGGGTTTCGCAAAGCGCTTTCTACAGCTTCCAAGTCTTCGTTAGGACCCTGCAAAGCGACAGCAAAGGCCATATCCTCAAGGTAGTATCGGTACGTCATTTTCGAGCCTCCTCCTACGGCCTTCTTACCGTCACTGGTTTTCGGGATCAGCAGGCTTTGCCAGGGATCACTGTCGTCATAGCCACTCCCGACCATGTGAAAATCTCTCATCAGAGGCTGGCGAGGCAAAGGGGCTCCCTTTCTGTCAGCAAGCACATAGGCTTCAATCTGTATGTCACGGTCCGCCCAACGCTCCAGAAATTCAGTCTGCTTCCCGCCAGCCCCCATTGCGCAACAGATCAGGCCAAGCAAACCCGACTTTGTGGGAAAATCCAAGCTATCACGCCGCCCAAACTTGGAATCATGGCCCCATGACTGGAGAGGCGCTTCCAGCCACAGCAGCAGATACGGATCACTCATACCCCACCTCACTCAACATGGCGTTGTAAGTCGGCGACCAGATGATCCACGCTGTAGTTTTCATTCTCTCCCCACTCGTAAGCTCCCAGCTTCCCGTATAGGGAGCCGGATAGTTTTTCCTTCTTGTCCAGGTAGCTTTTAAGAGTTTCAACACTTGAATCCAGGTAACCGCCTTCCCGTGCCTTTACCGGCGTTTCGAATGGCACTTGCAGTCGCTGACCTTTGCGCACTAGAACTCGAGCAAATTCCCATGGACTGGCACCAGACTGGGTGCTCTGCCGGGCATTGGGAACGGCGACGAAAAGGGCTTTCGTGAACGCCTCAATCGCGTTCTTGAGATCGGATTCGCCCATGGTCTGCGCCAACTGACCCAGATCCAAACTGATATAGCGGTAATAAGTCGCGGAGTTATACTCCAAGCTCCCCATGTGAGCGGAACCCTCAGCCGGCAAATCGTCCAGAGCCGTAAAGAACTCGACTTCATTGCTGACTTTGTGTGTAGAAATCGCGTGAGAGAAAGATGCGGCTGCTTCCACGTTCATATCAGTAGCTTTGGCCACCATACGGCCAAACAGCGCAATATCCAGAGCATCCACCGCCGGATTCAGCGCTTTCTTGGCCACCTTGGCTAATTCCTTGTCCTTGATCTTGCTGATATCAAACTCTTTTTCCGCTGCATAAGCTGCAAATGCGGCCGCCTCAGTGTCGCTGACAAATAGCAAGGTATCGTCTGTCAGTTGCGTCGCAATCTTTTCGCCACAGGCAGCAGCCTGTTCTTCATCGGCACCGGCCTCCAGGCATGCCCTGGTAAAAATCTCTTCTGCTTTTTTGGTGCGTACACCCAGCTTTACGCCGAAATCCCTCATGGCGAGGCGAACCTGGCGCTTCCAGCACTGGGAACTGACTCGCGCCCGGGGGACGCCACCTACGATAGCGGACTTGGGAGCTCCCACATCATCACGGTTTAGGCAGGTAACCGGAAAGGACTGAAGAATGTGGTATTCAATACGGGTGTTGGTGTACTGGTTAGTCATGATGCTTATCCTGATTTATTCGAAAAAGTTATTGGTAAGAGGAACAATCTGAAGCAACCCGCATCCATAGGCTCTGGCACGGCCTATGCCTTTGGCAAAACTGTTGGCGAAAACCTCCTTGTCTGTAACACGCAGAACTCCCTGAACGTGGGCCTGCGCTATGGTGACCGGGCGATGTTTCTTGTCCTTGAATTGCAGCACGTCGATGCTGTCCACCTGCAGATTTTGGGCCGACACCTGAAAGCCCCAGCTTGCTTCAGCTCGTTCTCTAAACCACTGGGCTACCGCGTCCCGCCCGCGCACTGGTACCAGTTTACGGCTGGCACTGTCCCGGCGAGTCGGGTTGACGACCACCTTGAACCGGTAGCTATCGTGCTCGAGAAAATCTTCGGGAATCGGCTTGGTGCGTACCTCCCCATAGACCCCATCCACAGCGCTCATCGGCTCACGGTCGGCTAGCATCAGAATCTTGCGGCCTCTGTGGTCGCCGCCCTGATCCGCGAACAGAATCCCGCTGGCGGTGCTGGCCTGTTTGTCCTCAGCCTCACGCACGTCTTCATAAAGGCTGTAAACGACACGGTGCAGCGAATACGCGTCAGTAATGCGCAGCGCATTAACCGAACGACGATCCAGATGCAGTACACTGGCAACCAGACTCATTTGCCCACCTCCTCACTCTCTGCTCTCGCAGGTTGTCCGTAGAACTCCTGCGCCCACTGAGCTTTAGTCCTTTGCCCGGACTCGTACGTGAAAAACCGCAGTTGGCGGAGCAGGCGCGCGTAATCCAGCGGCTGTCCGACCTTACTGTTTATGAGGGTCAGCACGGGCCGCAAGATGCGACAAACTTCCGCAAGCTCGGTGCATGCAAGTAAGCGCCGTAGACGAGCTTTAGCCTGATGGCTGTCTCTGCCATCCTCGTAACAGGCCGCAATGGCTCTTCCCAAAGTCATAACGCCGTTACTCTCTGCCTTGGACTTTGCAATTGCAGAAGACACCGTCACAAAGGGCAGGCGCTCAAAAGGGTTTTCAAGATCAATTCCAAGCGATCCCAGCAACTCCCAACTCTGATACTCTGTAGCCGGGTTGTCGGCCCTGCGCAGGCGCGCTGCCAACCCTTTATCGTTCTTACACCTTTCGATCACTGTTTCCACAAACCACTGTTCACGGCTTTTTTTATGTCCTTCCTCTGTGGACTGCTCGTCAACTCGCATGACTATACGGCCTCCTGCTTCAGGTACTTGCTGTTGTTAGGGCGACATCTGGCCCAGGCATCCAGTTGTCGTGCGGTCTCCCGTGGGCAGAATTTGTCGTAAGCCTGCTGCACGTAACCGGCAAATCGCTGGCGTAGTTTCTGTCTTCGCTTGGCCGATTCTTCAGTCTGCTCGCAGTGGTAAACCAGTTCCTGAAAATCCCGTTCGCAAAGTTGCCAGAACAGGTGTGTAGCCTGGGCTGCAGCCTTGCTGCCATCCACCGTCTGTTCTTTGAAAAATCCCTGTACCCGCCCATAAAGGTTCTTTGCCAGGCCATCAAGAGCGTCCATCTCCATTTTGAGTTGGCCAAACCAGCTCGCCTCGAGCATATCGCTATCCAGCCATACCTGAGATTCAACGAAATCGTCGCTCCCTGAGGCATACTGCTCTCCAGCGTTGCTGCTGACCCTCAACCCTCCAGACCAGATGGCGAACTCATCAGTTACATCGCGGGCTCTGTCCAGGCTATGTCTCAGTTGCCAACTCTGGAAACCTTGGGCATCAGATTGATCAAAGAAGCCAAGCAGTGCGGTCAGCTCGCGCCATGGTCGTTTTTCCGGATTAACCCAGAGCGCTTTTGGTTCCTTACCGGAATAATTGATCGCCATACTCGGATCGACAACGCCCTCTTTATACCCGGGGTGTGCGATACCTTCGGAATAATGCAGCCCATCTTCGGTAAGCAGACAAAACCGTGAAACAGGCAGTAGCCTCCCCATCAGTGACTGCTTCAGTTTCATGGCTTCAGGGCAGCCCTCACCTTCCGGCATACATTCCCAAGGTGCCTGCCCCAATCCTTCTGGATAAAGGTTTGTTTGCTCTATCTGCGGCGATGTCAGCAAGTTCAGCCAAATGGTGGACCAAAGGTTTTCCCCGATGAGAAAACTATGGAGCAACCCCATATGACCCAAGGCCGGTCCTGGTTTTCCTGTCGATGGTTTGCCTTTTTCGTTGCGTTTTCCGGAATAGTCCGGAGTGAGCACGACACTGTTGTCCGTTTTCTTGCCCGACAGGGAAAAGCCCATCAAGGTCAGCAATAACAATGCCTTGTCCCCGTCATCCACTTCCTGTTGCACCTGAACCTGGCTCAATACCGTTGTATTGCCGGTAGAGATCTCAGGCAAAACGGCCCCAAAGGGCTGCACCTTCGCAGACGCAATAGCGGGCAATTGCAAAAACGGTCTCTCTCCATACAGATAAAACCGGTCGTGCCACTGCTCAAGATATTTTAAGCACTGTTCCGCCAGCCCTTTTTCACCAAGAGACCTCCACTCGCTGTCGTCTTTCGGCGTAGATGCTGCCTGAGCAATCGCCAGCAGGAGCTTGAGCACGGAAATTTTTTGTATCGGGTTTCCCCCAAGACTGCGGTACTCAGGATGAGTGAATATTTCCCGCAGGCTGACACGACCATGGTCCACTACGGGTATCCAGGGCTCCTCAATCAGATTGAAACGATTCTCCATGACTATCCTCTTAGTCTTTGATAACCCGGTACCCTAGGTCATCCCGATATTCCAGAATATGCGTGTCGTGAATATCGTGGCTTTCGATGCCACGAAGCCTGCCGGCTTCATCGACCAGGGCGACACGCAGCACACTCTCATCCTCCGGCCAATCCGGATTGCCCAGATAGAAGCAATGCTGCAACCCGAAACGCCTGAGCGTGTCTGCCCCAACCGAGTCGGGTTTATCTCCCGGTGGAACTTTAACGACCTGGCGCATCAGCGTACCAGTGCGCTGACGCAATTGATCCCTGCTCAGAAGTTTGCGATTGCGAACTGGCAGTTGAACCTGGTCGCCATTTAATAACGTCAACGTGGCAATACGTCCTTCCCGGTCTCTGCTAATGGCACGCAACAACAACACTTCGTAGCTATCGGTCTCACTGTAGCGTGTCTGCGCCTTACTCTCGGGCATGGTGTTGCCGGCTTCCGCCAGCGCCACTCTAGCCAACTGGCGCATGGCATTCCGCCCTGTACGTTGACGATTTCCCTCTTCCAGTTCATTCAGCCATTGGTTCATCGCACCTGTTTCAACACGGCTGACATAGGTGGTCTCGATCAGACCACGGATATCCTCCGGCACACTGACGCTCTTCAGGTTTTGCCAAGCCTCTAGACTGCGGCACAGCACGTACGGGGCATAGACAAAGGCACTGGGACCGAAATGCTGTACCGGTGACTCGATAGCCTCCTGAAGTCTGGGCGCCAACAGCCAGGCCTCCGGTACTGCCGTGTCGCAACGCGGTGTATCTTCATTTCTCCAAAGCCGGCCCAGGCGCTGCAACAGCATGTCTGTGGGTGCAAAGCGGGAAACCATAAAATCCGCATCGATATCGAGTGACTGCTCCAGAACCTGGGTGCCAACAAGAATACGTCCCTGTTGCTGACGGTGTTCCCACCCCCCTTTGCCGTACAAATTAACCCATGTCTCCTCGATGTGCTGGCGGTCATCAGGCGTAAAGCGAGAATGTAACAGGCCACAGGCAACGCCTGACTCCGAAGCACGGGCAGCCAGGTCCAGGTAACGCTGTTGCGCCTCCTTGACGGTATTTTCTATCCATAACACCTGCTGTCCCTGTCCGGCCCGGAGCAGGGCCTGCTCCAAAGCGGGAGATTCTTTCTCGCGTAGGAGGATATGCACTTCTCTGCTCTCGTTTATCGGGACATCCACTTCTGCCACGGCCTCATCGCCCGAACCGGGGCTGGCAGTGATCAATGGATAGGCTGTTGCTCGAGTCGGCCGGTCAAGGAGTTGCTCGCGGCGCTCCTGGTTGAGCGTGGCGCTAAGAATGATTACTGTGCAGTTAAGCTGGCGCAGAAGTTGAACCAACGCATCCATCAGTGAGCCTGTATAGGCATCGTAGGTATGCACTTCGTCCAGAATGACAATCTTTCCTGCCAACCCGAAGGCGCGCACAAATCCGTGCTTCACATTCATGGCTGCCATCAGCGCTTGGTCGATGGTCCCCACAGCGAAAGGTGCCAACAGACCCCGTTTACTCTGATTAAACCAGGCTCCGCCAGGTCGTCCCTCCTCGCCCATGTCGGTCTCAAACAACCAGGCATTGGCATGCAACAGCAAGGAGCGGTGGGGGCAATCATCTGCAAGCACTTCGCCAAGAAAATCCTGGAAGCGATCAAAAATCTTGTTCGATGTCAGTTGGGTCGGCAACGCAAAGTAGATACCGCTGGACTGACCGGACGACAACAACTGATAGGCGGCATATAGTGCGGCCTCTGTTTTCCCCAATCCCATCGGCGCTTCAAGAATGTAAACGCCGGGCTGAGATACTTGCTCTATCAGAACCGACTGGGCTTCTCTCGGCTTAAAGCCAAAAATGTCCTCAAAACTCAGGCCAAGTTTGTAGCTGACGGGAACAAAGCCTGCATCATCCAGAGCTTTGCCAACGCCTTTTTCCCAAGGGAGTGAGGGGTCTTCAAAATGCTGACCGGAACCAATCCAGTCCGCTACAGATGTTAACCCCGCCACCAATCGAGCCTGGGCCACGGACTCAATATGAGGCCACGAGGCTCCAAGAGACTGCTGGAGTGCCTGCACCAGCTTCTTGCGTTCTTCCAGCCAGGGATCACCACCAAATTTCTCATCTTCTGCCCGCATCCCGGACAGGTTTGGTGAAAATCCATGATGCTGACCAAGGATTTCGGGCACGTACTCCGGTGCCTCCAAATACAGGGCTGTTAACTGACTTACACCAGCATGCCCGCCCCAGCCTCTTTCAAGATCCGGATTAAACCCAGGAACCAACTCTTCCGCACAAGCACGTTTTATCTTGTTGTAAAAGGTGGGGCTGACCTTGCCAATATCATGGCTGGCTGCAGCAAACTCCGCACCTTCCGGGAAAATAGCGGCAACCGGAGACCGCCGAATGATTTCTCTGGCCACTTCTCCGACAATGCGACAGTGATTTTCAACCGTTCGCCCACACTGCGGCCCACGAGGCGACTCAAAGGTTTTTGCCGGGCAATTCTGATAGGGAACCTGGGCAACAATTTTTTGTTGTTTGTGCCGAAATCGTTTCATTTGCTTTCTTTCTCCGGCTGGCCAAACTACCACTACGCCTTTGAAGTAGCGTAGTTGAATGGCAACGTACCAACGCTATCTGGTCGGCTCCAGTACGCACTCCATCCGCCGCAGCAGGGTGAACGGCAGGATGACGCGGCCGTACTGGGACTGTTTGAGATCCCCGCGCAGCAGGTCGGCGATGAACCAGATGAAGGACGCGATTTCGGAATGGTTTTCCGTGTTCATTTGGGCTCCGTGAAAAGGGGGCGTTGGTTTGGTGCCATTAACGCGTAACACGATTCTGGGCGACGCCTGCGACAGGTGGTGTCGGAGGCATAGAGGCCGTTTGGGGTAAAGGGTGCAGTGAAAGCGTAGAGGCGTCAATTTTGCGAGTTGAAGCGGTGGCCGGGTTGAGGTGGTAGCTCTCGGCGAGTCCGAGAGCTGTTTCGAGAACCAAGGCTATGCGAGGTAGCTATACGCCCCAGATGGCCAAGGCTTAACATAACCCCGTTTACGGGCAACCGGAGCTTCACAAAAGTCGTAACCTGTATCTGAGCGCTCGGCCTTGCACCCCTATCCAGTCTCTACGCTTTGGGTAGTACTATCCCTTTCGAAATGAATCCCGGACATAAAACTTCGGGATAGTACCAGATACACGCAGGCTGTATAGCAAAGCGCCCAGCCAGTCGAAACAGGCTAAACGCGAATGTGCCAGCCGTTTCTTATGGAAGGGCGGTAATATTGCTCGGAGAGCTGCCTCTATCACCGGTTCTGATATCCTTCACCTGCTCAGTACCGGACGTCGTGCCGTCACTCTTCCATAGCTCATCGTCCCTTACCCCGTCATAGGCTTGAAAGAAAAGCTCATCACCGATAACCGTCAAGTGTGATGGTCTGGATCCCAGGCCAGGTTCTCCCTCCGTAACCTGAGTGGCACCATTTCCCACACCGCCTGTTCCATCTGTTTTCCATAGCTCATAAGCACCCGAACCATCATCGGCTATAAAGAAAAGGTTTCCGTCGAAAACTGTGAACGATATCGGTTTCGAAAACAGTTCGGAGGAAGAATCTTCGTCCTTGCTAATATCGGCAACTTGGGTTGTGCCATTACCAACACCGCCTGTTCCATCTGTCTTCCATAACTCGAAGCTGCTAGATTTGTCATCAGGCGAAAAGAAAAGCTCGCCGTCAAAAACCTTCAACCCGCCCGGGAAAAAACGCTTGGTCTGGAGAGAACTATCGTTCTCGTTGATATC
>Ga0075105_1001036_pt1 | contig 10551 bp, 8 predicted proteins | sample AntDeeMetag02WF5_FD_69800 | JGI IMG/M metagenome (GOLD analysis project Ga0075105, IMG submission 69800) | Saline lake microbial communities from Deep Lake, Antarctica - Antarctic Deep Lake Metagenome 02WF5 | ecosystem: Environmental > Aquatic > Non-marine Saline and Alkaline > Saline | place... | reverse complement strand
AGCGGGCGCACCTATGACCGTTTTCGCGACCGGGTGATGTTTCCCATCCGCGATTTGCGCGGGCGCACCATTGCCTTTGGCGGGCGAGTGTTGGGTGATGCCAAGCCGAAGTACCTTAACTCGCCGGAAACGCCGGTGTTTCACAAGGGGCGCGAGCTTTACGGGCTGTATGAAGCACGCAAAGCGCCGGAAAAGCCGGAGCAGCTGGTTATCGTCGAAGGCTACATGGACGTGGTGGCGTTGGCGCAGTTTGGCGTTCGCAACGCCGTGGCGACGCTGGGCACGGCGACAACCGAAGAGCATTTGCAGCGGCTTTTTCGTCTGGTCAGCCGGGTGGTGTTTTGCTTTGACGGCGATCGCGCCGGGCGCCAGGCGGCGAGCCGGGCGCTTGAGACCGCGTTGCCACAAATGCTCGACGGTCGCGAGGCGCGCTTTCTGTTTTTACCCGAAGGCGACGACCCGGACGACCTGGTGCGCCGTGAAGGGGCTCAGGCGTTCAAAGACCGCGTGACCTGTGCTATGCCGCTGTCGGAGTTTTTGTTTGAGCAGGCGGCAAGCGGGCGCGATCTTCAGGCCGTGGAGGGGCGCGAGCGTTTTGCCAGCGACGTGTTAACGGCGTTGAACAAAATGCCCGATGGCATGCTCAAATCCCTGCTGCTCGAAGAGCTGGCCGAGCGTAGCGGCTTGCGCCAGGCGCAGCTGGAAACACTGCTGGCGCGGCGTAAAAAGTCAGCGCCCGCGCCACAGGCAAGCGCCGCGTCGGGCTCTGCGCCGCCGGCGATGCAAAGCGAGTCTTCGGGGCGCTGGGTACTTGAAGTGCTTTCGCCTGAAGGGCGCGTGCTGCAGCTTTTGCTCCACGAGCCGCGCCTGATCGAGGCGCTGCCGCAGACGCTGGAGTGGCTGCCGGAAAGCCCGGAGGGGCAGCTGTGCCGCGAGCTGATTGCCCTGCTTCAGGCCGGTCGTTATACCAGCCCGCAGGTGGTGCTTTCGCATTTTCAGGGCAGCGCGCATGGCCACACGCTGGCAGCCCTTGCTCGGCGCGAGCTGTTGATTCCCGTGGCGGCACGCAAGACCGAGCTTGAAGGGCTGGTGCAACATCTTGAATGCACGCACCAGGCGCGCTCGCCCCGAGAGGAATACGATAACCTTCTGGCCCGTGAACGCGCCGGGCAGAAGCTGGACCAAGCACAGAAAAAGCGTCTGGCAAGCCTGATCATGGAGCTTGCCGCCAAGCGCTGAACTGCCGTGGTGCGAGCCGTAGGGTTGAATTTACCCGCCGTAAGCACCACATAGTTGACCAGATGCCAGACGCTGGCCAAACCAAACAAGCTAACACACCTGAAGGACCGCGCAAATTTACCGAGCTGGAAACGTGCCCGAGACGAACGCTAAACTGTTCGGCTCTTTGAGCGTTTTTCGCCCGTCGTTTTGCGCTTCAGGTGCTTCATTCTTCTTCGTCGAGATAGGGTTTCTATGGCTGGAAATGCGCAGCAGCAGTCACGTCTGAAGGAGTTGATCGCGCGGGGTAAGGAGCAAGGCTATCTTACCTATGCCGAGGTCAACGATCATCTACCCGAGGATATCGCCGAACCGGATCAAGTGGAAGCCATCATCGGCATGATCAACGACATGGGAATCAGCGTCGTTGAAGTAGCCCCTGATGAAGACACCTTGATGATGTCGGATCAGTCCACGGATGAGTCCGCGGCCGAGGAGGCCGTAGCCGCTCTTGCCGCCGTGGAGAGCGATGTGGGGCGCACCACTGACCCCGTACGCATGTACATGCGCGAGATGGGCACAGTCGAGCTGTTGACCCGAGAGGGCGAGATCGAGATCGCCAAGCGTATCGAGGAGGGCACCCGCGAGGTGATGTCTTCGCTGGCGTATCTGCCCGGTGCGGTGGCCTCGATTCTCGACGCCTACGATGCCACTCAGGACGAAGAAGCGCCTGGTCGGTTGTCCGATTTCTTTTCCGGCTTTATCGACCCCGACGGCGGCATCCCCGACGTGGCCGAAGCCGAAGAAATCGAACCGGAAGTCAGCGACGATCCGGATGCCGAAGAGGAAGAAGAGGTCAGCGGGCCGAATCCGGAAGAGACGCGTGCGCGTTTCGAGCAGATTCGCGAGCAGAATGCCTTGGTGGCAGGCGCGTTTGAAAAGCACGGTCGCGGCAGCGCCGAGCTCAAGGCTGAGCAGGCGCGGTTGGCCGAGTTGTTCTCGCCGATCAAGCTGATACCCAAGCATTTCGAGCGTCTGGTAGGCCAGGTGCGTATCAGCGTTGAGCAGGTGCGTGCGCAGGAAAAGGCCATCATGCAGCTGTGTGTGAAAAAGGCCAAGGTACCGCGCAAAACCTTCATCAAGGCGTTTCCCGGCAACGAATCGCGCAAGGGCTGGCTGGATGACTTTCAGGAGGCATCGCCGCGCTACGCCGACCGCCTGGAACCGCTGCGGGCCGATATCGCCCGCTTGCAGCGCAAGATTGCCTTTGAAGAAAACATGGTGCGGTTAAACGTCGGCGAGCTGAAAGAAGTGAATCGCAAGCTGTCGATCGGCGAAGCCAAGGCGCGGCGCGCTAAAAAAGAAATGGTCGAGGCCAACCTGCGTCTGGTGATCTCGATTGCCAAGAAATACACCAACCGCGGCCTGCAGTTTCTGGATTTGATCCAGGAAGGCAACATCGGCCTGATGAAGGCGGTGGATAAGTTCGAATATCGCCGCGGCTACAAATTTTCAACCTACGCCACCTGGTGGATTCGCCAAGCGATTACCCGCTCGATTGCTGATCAGGCGCGCACCATTCGTATTCCCGTGCACATGATCGAAACGATCAACAAGCTCAACCGAGTATCGCGCCAGATGCTGCAGGAAATGGGGCGCGAACCGATGCCGGAAGAGTTGGGCGAACGGCTGGAAATGTCCGAGGATAAAGTGCGTAAGGTGCTGAAAATCGCCAAAGAGCCGATCTCCATGGAGACGCCGATTGGCGATGATGATGACTCGCACCTGGGGGATTTCATCGAAGACAGCACCACGCTGCTGCCCATTGATCTGGCCACCGGTGAGGGCCTGATTGAGGCAACGCGTAACGTGCTGGGTGGGTTGACCGCGCGCGAAGCCAAAGTGTTGCGCATGCGTTTCGGTATCGACATGAACACCGATCATACGTTGGAAGAAGTCGGCAAACAGTTTGACGTGACCCGCGAACGTATCCGCCAGATCGAGGCAAAAGCGCTACGCAAACTGCGCCATCCTAGCCGCTCGGAGCCGCTGCGCTCGTTTCTCGACGAATAGTTAAGCGCCGCGAATTAAGTAAAGAAAGTCACAAAAAGCCCGCCGTTTGTATAAACGGCGGGCTTTTTTCGTGCTGTGATCCTGAATTCAGGGTTCAACGCTGCGGTGTTAGCGCTGGCCCTGATGCTGCCGGGCAAGGTGCATGCGCCGCGCCAGCAGTAACAACTCCATCATGGCAAACAGGATCAGGCTATAGCCCAAAAGCTCCACGACTTCTTCTGCCATGCTTTTGATTCTGTCCATATAGTGCTCTTGCATGACGGCCTGCCAGAACTCTTTGCGCCCATACAGTCGGGAAAAGGCGTAGGTGGTAAAGAAGCCGGCGGTAAAAAGCCCCAGGGAAAAAGTATGGCTGTATTCGGCAAGCTCGGCGGCAAAACGACGCCGGTGAATAGCGACCCAAGTAATGCTTGGCAGTATGACCATGGCAACCAGCACTTTCCAGACGTGTTCGGCCGCGTAGGCATCCAAAAAAGAATCCTGTTCGCGAATCAGCGAGGCGGCGAGAAAGGCCAGCAGCAACAGCGTTACGTTAGGCCAGACTTTCAGGACCAGGCGCACATAGAGCAGAATGCCACAGGCGCTGGCCAGCAATAGCGTTTGCGTAAGCTCGGTAAAGCCCCGCTCGGAAAAACGCAGGTCGGGCAGATAAAGGGCTTCCAGATAAGCGCCTTGGGCGATCGCGCCAGTAACGAAGAAATAAAGTGTTGCGCGCAGCAGCAGCGCGCCGGTGCCTGACGGCGCCGAAGAAACCTGGTGGGGCATGAGTCGTTCCTGGATTACGCGATCGCTTGAGCGGGCGCGGTCGAAAGTTAAACATTCAAGGGTGTATGTGATTATATCGCGTTGTGCGCAAACGTGCACGCCGGACAAGGTGCGAAAAAGCGTTTATCGTAGGCAATACCTATCATGATAGGCAAGGTAGCACCTCTGGTGCGCCAAACGGCATCCACCCGCATCACCCGAAAATCATGAGGGGGACAAATGGCGATTAGCGTATTTGACCTGTTTCGCATAGGGATTGGCCCATCCAGTTCGCACACCGTAGGACCCATGCGCGCGGCGCGAGAATTTGCACTTGCTCTGACCGACCCTAGGGTGGATCACGTGCGCGTCACGCTGCGCGGCTCGCTTGCCGCCACCGGCGTCGGCCACGGCACTGATCGCGCGGTTATCATGGGGCTTACCGGTGAAACGCCGGACACCATCGACCCTGACGCTATTGACGCGCGGCTGGAGGCGCTTGACGCCGGCGAGCCGTTGGTCCTGCCCCATGGCCAGCAAGTGGCATTTTCCCGCCGCGACGATATCCGCTGGGACGACAGCTGCCTGCCGTTTCACCCCAACGCCATGCAGCTTACGGCTTGCTGCGGCGAGCGTGAAGTGGCAAGCAATACGTTTTATTCGCTGGGCGGCGGGTTTTATGTCGACCAGGCTGCCGCCGATCGCGGCGGCTCTGACGAAGACGCCACCGCGCTGCCGTACGCTTTTACCAGCGCCGCTGAACTGCTTACACTGTGCCGCGAGCACGATATGTGCATCAGCCAGCTGATGCTGGCCAATGAGCGTGTGTGGCGTGATGAGGCCGACATTCGCCGCTCGCTGCTGCATATCTGGTCGGTCATGCGTGAAAGCATTGATAACGGCCTTGCCGCCGGTGGGTATCTACCCGGCGGGCTTAACGTGCGCCGCCGGGCGCGCCAGCTGCACGAGCAGCTACAGCATCCGCAGGATCAGCGTTTGATCGTGACCAGCTTTGCGCTGATGGATTGGGTCAACCTGTTTGCCTTGGCGGTCAACGAGGAAAACGCCGCCGGGCGACGCATGGTGACGGCCCCCACGAACGGCGCGGCGGGCATTGTGCCGGCGGTGCTGGCGTATTATTGTAAGTTCGAGCCCAACGCCAGCGATGACGACGTGGTGAACTTTCTGTTGACCGCCGGCGCCATCGGCATTCTGTGCAAGACCAACGCGTCGATCTCGGGTGCTGAAGTGGGCTGCCAGGGTGAGGTGGGCTCGGCCTGTGCCATGGCCGCCGCCGGGCTTGCCGAAGTGCTGGGCGGCAATGTGGACCAGGTGGAAAACGCTGCGGAAATCGGCCTTGAACACAACCTGGGGCTGACCTGCGATCCGGTCGGCGGGCTGGTCCAGGTGCCCTGCATCGAGCGCAATGCTATTGCCTCGGTCAAGGCGATCAACGCGGCGCGCATGGCGATGCACGGTGACGGCGAGCACTTTATCTCGCTGGACAAGGTGATTCGCACCATGCGCGATACCGGCCGCGACATGCAGGACAAGTACAAGGAAACCTCGAAGGGCGGTCTTGCCGTCAATGCCATCGAGTGCTAGGTGAGACGTCTGCAAGATGTGGTCTGCAAGATGCTGTGATATATAAGAGATTGTCCTTTATATAATACTAAGGAGAGCCAAGATGAAATCGCGTGCTGCCGTGGCGCTGGAAGCGGGTAAACCGTTAGAGCTTGTCGAGATCGACGTAGAAGGCCCCAAAGCGGGTGAGGTATTGGTCAAGATGGCCGCCACCAGCGTCTGTCATACCGATGCGTACACGCTGTCCGGCGCCGACCCGGAAGGCAACTTTCCCGCGGTGCTGGGTCACGAAGGGGCTGGCATCGTTCAGGAAGTCGGTGCCGGGGTGAGTAGCGTCAAGCCCGGTGACCACGTTATTCCGCTATATACCGCTGAGTGCGGCCAGTGCAAGTTCTGCCTGTCGGGCAAGACCAACCTGTGCGGCAGCGTACGCGCTACCCAGGGCAAGGGCGTGATGCCCGACGGCACCTCGCGTTTTTCGTTGGATGGCAAAAAACTGCACCATTATATGGGGACGTCGACGTTCAGCGAGTACACGGTGCTGCCCGAAGTCTCGCTGGCGGTGGTCTCCAAAGAAGCGCCGATGGACAAGATCTGCCTGCTCGGCTGCGGCGTGACGACCGGTATCGGTGCTGTGATGAATACGGCGAAGGTTGAGCCGGGCTCGACGGTTGCCGTATTCGGCATGGGGGCTATCGGCCTTGCGGTGATTCAGGGGGCAGTGATGGCCAAGGCGTCGCGCATCATCGCCATCGATATAAACCCGGAGAAGTTTGCCCTGGCCAAGCAGTTTGGTGCTACCGAATGCGTTAATCCCAAGGACTATGCCGACTCGATCCAGCAGGTTATCGTCGAGCTGACTGACGGCGGCGTGGACTACTCCTTCGAGTGCATTGGCAACGTCAACGTCATGCGTTCGGCGCTGGAGTGCTGCCACAAGGGCTGGGGCGAGTCGATCATTATTGGCGTGGCTGGCGCCGGCGAAGAAATTGCCACGCGCCCGTTCCAGCTGGTGACCGGGCGAGTCTGGAAAGGTTCGGCATTTGGCGGCGTCAAGGGGCGCACCGAGCTTCCCGGCTATGTGGATCAGTACATGAAAGGTAAAATTAACATCGATGATTTCATCACCCACAATATGCCGTTCGAGAAAATCAACGAGGCCTTTGACCTGCTACACGCAGGCGAGAGCATTCGTACCGTATTGCATTACTGATATCATCACATCCTGAGCAAGTGCCAGATCAATACGCGCGGCGTATACGCCGCGCTTTGCGCGTTAATGCGTCGGGTATCAACGGGAGCCTGTCATGAGCATGAGTGAAACCCTAGAGTTAGTGTCGGAAAATCGTAGCTTTGGCGGCTGGCACAAACGCTATCGCCACTACTCGCGGGCGCTGGACTGCGACATGATCTTTGCCGTTTATCTGCCGCCCCAGGCAGAAGAGGGGCGGGTGCCGCTTTTATGGTGGCTTTCGGGACTGACCTGCAACGACGAGAACTTCATGCAGAAGGCCGGTGCCCAGCGGCTGGCCGCCGAGCTTGGCGTGGCCATCGTCTGTCCGGATACCAGCCCGCGAGGCACGGCGGTACCCGGTGAGCACGGCAGCTATGACCTGGGCTCGGGGGCAGGGTTTTACGTCAACGCTACCCAGACACCATGGAAAACCCACTACCGGATGTACGACTACCTGGTAGAAGAGCTGCCGTCGGTGGTGCGCCTGCGTTTGCCGGTGAACGGGCGCGAATCCATCAGTGGCCACTCCATGGGCGGGCATGGCGCCTTGATACTGGCGCTGCGCCACCCCGGGCGTTTCCGCTCGGTGTCGGCCTTCTCGCCCATGGTTAACCCGATGGAGTGCCCTTGGGGGAAAAAGGCGTTTACCCATTACCTGGGTGATGACGTCTCGAGCTGGCGCCAGTACGACGCCTGCGAGCTGGTGGCCAATGGCGCCTCACGCCAGCGGCTGTTTATCGATCAGGGCGAGTCTGACCAGTTTCTTGAGGAGCAGCTCAAGCCTGAGCGATTAGAGCAAGTCTGCGAAGAGCATGATCATCCGCTGACGCTGCGCCGCCAGCCGGGCTACGATCACAGCTATTTCTTCGTTGCCTCGTTCATTGAAGACCACCTGCGTTACCACGCCGAGCATCTGTATAAATAAGCGTAAGCCGCCTCAAACCACGCGAGCTCAGGCCAAAAAAGGGCAGGCAAAGCGAGGTAAGGGAAAGCCGGGGCCCGCAAGAACGCAACGCTTGCTGGCCTTTGTGCGGCGCCTGATATGGCGCAGCGTGCTTGCTTTTGTGTTGCTGTCCATCGCACTGGTGCTGCTGTTTCGCGTGGTGCCACTACCGGGCTCGATGGTCATGGCCGAGCGCAAGGTACAAAGTTGGATGGCAAGTGAGCCGTTGCGCCTTGATTATCAATGGCGCAGCTGGGAGGCACTTTCAGGTACGGCAAAAATGGCCGTAATTGCCACGGAAGACCAGCGCTTCCCCACGCATCGCGGCTTTGATTTCGTCGAGATCCGGCGTGCCTTTCAGGCTAGCCGGAACGGTGGGCGCCTGCGTGGCGCCAGCACCTTGAGCCAGCAAACCGCCAAGAACGTCTTCTTGTGGAGCGGGCGCAGCTGGCTACGCAAAGGGTTCGAGGCGTGGTTTACTCTGTTGATTGAGCTCTTTTGGGGTAAACAGCGCATTCTCGAAGTGTATTTGAACATTGCCGAATGGGATCGTGGCGTATTCGGGTTACAAGCTGCATCGCAGCACTACTTTGGCGTATCGGCAGGCGCACTCAGCACCCGCCAGGCAAGCCTGCTTGCCGCTATCTTACCCAGCCCACTGACGCGCAGTGCGGCCCGACCTTCAGCCAGCGTTGAGCAGCGCAGCCGCTGGATTCAACAGCAGGTGCGCAACCTTGGTGGGACGAGTTACCTCAAACGCCTTGATGCCGACTAGGACGAGCGGTTATGGCGTAAGGGCGGTCTGGCTTTGGCCACAAGGATGACGCCGCCGATGGCCACAGCCATGCCCAGAAGGCCGAGCCAAGGTAGGCGCTCATCGAAGAGCCACCAGGCTTCCAGCGCAGTGACCGGCGGCACCAGATAAAACAGGCTGGCAACGCGTGATGCCTCGCCTTTTTTGATCAGCGCCATCAGCAGAAGAATAGCGGCAATGGATAAAACCAACACCAGCCAGCCAAGGGTCAGTATAAAGGTGGGTGTCCAGTCAATTTGGCGCGTCTCGAACAGCCCGGCCCCCAGGGTAAACAGCGCGCCTGCGGCCAAATATTGAATCACCGCGCCGGATAACAGCGGCATGCGCGTGCAAAAGCGCTTTTGGTAGAGCGTGCCCAGCGAAATACCCAGCAACGCGGCGGTGACGCTGATCAGCGCGCCGAGCCCGAACCCCTCAAACAGCGAATCGCCGAAGTCGAGCTTGCTGCCAAGTACCAGAGCGATACCCAAAAGCCCCAGCGCCAGTCCCAACCACTGGGTTTTGCCCAGCCGCTCACCCAGCAGCGGCCCGGCGCAGGCCGCCGTCAACAGCGGCTGCAATCCCACCAGAAGTGCGGTGAGCCCGGCCGGCATGCCAAGCTCGATGCTGTAAAACACGCCGGCCAGATACGCGCCGTGCACCAACGTGCCGGAAACGGCGATATGCCCCCAAAGCGCGGCAGAATTCGGCCACGGTATACGCATGGCAAACACCAGCGGCAGTAGCACCGCGAGCGTAAACGCGCAGCGTAGCCACAAGAAGGTGAACGGCTCAGCGTAAGGCAGGCCGAATTTGGCGCCGATAAAACCAGTACTCCATAGCAGCACAAACACGGCCGGCATGGCGGCAAGGCCAAGCGCGCCGGGATGAGTGTGGCGCAGAGCAGAAGAGAGCTTCGTCATCGCGTTCCTCGCATCGCAATAGGGGGCGCGGTGCGCCGTTTAGTCGGTGAGTGAAAAGAGGCTATAATATAGTTGTTACACTTTGATACATTTAAATGGGAACCTGTGCCGAACAAGGCCGTCACACGGGGACATTCATAATGCGCCGAAGAGGTTTATTTTCATGCCACGTTTTACCGCTTTGTTCTCCGCTGCCCTGCTTGCCACTGGCTTGATGACGGGCGTTGCCCAAGCTCAGCAGTCAGCGGATACCGCCCAGAGCCAGTCGCCGAGCGCTCAAGCGCCGGCGCAGGATTTCAGCGATGACCAGCTGCAGCAGTTTGCCGATGCGTCTCAAGAGATCGCTGTGGTATCTCAGGAGTATACCGAGCGTCTGCAGTCTGCTGAAGGCGAAGAAGCCCAGCAAGAAGTCCGCGCTGAAGCCAACGAAGAAATGATCCAGATCGTTGAGAACAGCGGCTTGGACGTTGATACCTTCAACTCCATTGGCCAAGCTATTCAGCAGAATCCGGAAATGATGCAGCGTGTGCAAAAGATGGCGGGCCAGTCTTGAGCCTAAGCTCTCTTGAAAAGCCCTTTTGAATGAGTCAGGCCGGCTCCTGTTAGCCGGCTAAACTCAGCTTGCCACTACTATAAGCGTGAAGATTAAGCGGCGAAACCCCGATCTTCACGTCTGGTAGACCGACATGCGGCATATAAAAGCCCGGCGCTCAGGCGTCGGGCTTTTTTTATGGGCGGGCAGCGCTGCGCTTTACCGGCGCGAACAAGCGTTCCAGAATGACAGCCATACGCCAGTCAATAACGCTTAGGAGGTCGCATGGACGCCGAGCTGATGGAAATTCGCCAGCACATGAGCCAGTTTTCGCCCTTTGATGCGCTGTGCGATGCGCTTCTTGACGAGATGGCAGACCAAATTGAGGTGCGCTATTTCAAGGCGGGCAACGATATTCTGCTGCTCAATGCCGAGGCGTGCGAGCTTTGCTATATACGCAGCGGCGCGGTTGAGGTGTATCGCCGGCAGGGCAATTTGTATAACCGC
>Ga0075105_1001030_pt1 | contig 10604 bp, 7 predicted proteins | sample AntDeeMetag02WF5_FD_69800 | JGI IMG/M metagenome (GOLD analysis project Ga0075105, IMG submission 69800) | Saline lake microbial communities from Deep Lake, Antarctica - Antarctic Deep Lake Metagenome 02WF5 | ecosystem: Environmental > Aquatic > Non-marine Saline and Alkaline > Saline | place... | reverse complement strand
GTATTTTCTTGTTTGCACTTTAAAAATACTTAAAAACCAAGCGATTAGCAAGGTTTATATGCTACATTTTTTATTTTTTTACCCCAAAACACCAATGTTTACAGGGTGCGAAACTTGAGTTATATGTTAATTTTCGGCAAGCTGCGCAGTATTTGAAAAGAGTTCATTGAAATTTTTTCGTACCTCTTCCATAACAAGGTTTTGTTTGTATATCAGCCTCCTTATGAAAGCCTGCCATTCGATACCGAGCCCGGCAAACAATGAGTCGAAGAGGCTGATGAGCAGGGCCCATATTTTTTGCACCAAGGTTTTTTGAAGCATTATTTCCTTGAACCTGCGAAAGAGCCCACCCAAAGTTTCATAATCGCCAAAACGTTTTTTCAAGGCCAAAACAATATAGTTCATCAGCACTATCGAGGTATCGGCGATTTGCGCGTCCAGGTCCTTGGACTGGCAACGGCCCAGCGCAAGGTTTTGTTTGCAGTCCCTAAAAAACACCTTGATCCCCCAACGCAGCTGATAGGTTTCCATAGCTTTTAAAAAACCGGTCTTTCGGTCAGTGGATATCAGCAGGCTCCGGTTTTGTTGTCCTTTCACCCTAATCCAATACCCCCTCATTTCAACTCCTTATATAGGACATTTCAAGGCTGATGTAATGGCATTTGAATTTCCTGCAATATTTGATCTGCCTGCGTTTCACCTCGGGTATGTTGGCGGCCCTGTAGTTCCTGCCGCCGATCCTTACATTGCGGTTGGTCTTGATAAGCCCTATTACCTCAATGCCCTTTTTGAAGGACCTGACCTTTTTGATGAACTTCTCACAGATGAACCACGAACCGGCAAGCACGTAATCGACCTTACCGAGTTTTCCGACCGCCCTGGCGATCATTTCCAGTGCGGTGGATATTTTGTCCCTGCCCATTTCCAGTTCCCTTTCCCGGCCGGGGACGCCACCATTCCTCTTTTTGCTGAACTGCGCCTTTAGTTCTGTTTTCTTGAGCCCTTTGTTTTTCTTCTTCCCCGGCTCGTGGTGCAGGGAAAAATCCAAGGGCAAAAAACACTTACCGTCACTATGGCCCAAGGTCAGCATTTTCATCCCCAATTGATAGCTGTGCGAGGCGTGGTCATAGACCTTGCCCATCAGCTCGATCCTTTTGCCGGACTTTTGCAGTAAACTGTCATCGACTATCAGGCACCTTGGGCCCTGTTTCCCGCTGTCCCCCGAATTTCCCCGGATAACCTTCAAGGCCTGTTTGCTGAACAGCAAAACGATCCTGCGCCAATCGATCCGTGGGTTTTTAAGGAAATCGTAAAAGACGTCTTTTTTGCAGGATAATTTCGTGGAGAGCCTGCCTGCCGGCAGGCAAGTCCGGAACCCATGAACTGCGAAACATTGTTGAAATCCAAAAAACGGATCAAAAAAAGCACAGGGAATATATCTTTAGCGTCCACACCCCGCAATTTTGATTTTGAAAAAAGTTTATTGATATATCCGAGATCGAAAACCCCAAGCAGGCTTTTTAAATTCTGCGCTAGGACCGAGTGGTTTTGACAATAACCATTGATTTCCGAAAATTTATTACCTTTGAAGTGTTGCATTTTTTGGCAGGTTTTGTTTTTGGTTGTAACTACCTCAAAAGTAATACTTTATGCCTTAAAATGCAACTTTTTTATAATTAAATCATTGATTTTCAATAGATAACTAACTCCGAAACTTTAGTCCCTTAACTAATTTTTTCGGCTTTTAGTAACTTGCACCCGGATAAAGACTTAAACCAAAATGCAAAATATCCTCAAAATAGCGCTGATAATTCTCGGTTTTGGACTGACAATTTCGGGATTTGGCCTTTTATTTTTACCTGAAGGTTTTTGGGTTGAAAACACCGTTGTTTTCGCCAATAGTGATACTCAGAACCAATCAATTGCTTTGATTGTTTTTGGCGTGCTGGTGCTACTTGCTGGATTGGGTTTTAGAAAACGGTAATTTTTATGTTCAAACACCAGCATCCCTATCCCCCGTTTATTCCTGAAAATTCCGCAAAACTTATTGTAGGCACACTTCCGCCGCCACGGTTTACAACCCAAAAATTAAAAAAGGGCGATGTCGATTTTTGTTATGGCAGCCGCGACGGACAGCTGTGGGTGATTTTAAACCGTATTTTTAAGCTGAATTTAGATTTTGAAAACACATCAAAAGCGGTTAAGCAACGCAAAAATTTTTTGATTGAACATAAAATTGGAATCTGCGATATGGTTGATTGCGCTTACCGCGAAAAAGTGGACGCTTCAGACCTCGGGATCCAGAAAGCAAGATTACGTCCGATGATAGAAATTCTGGAAAAGAATCCATCTCTAAATAAACTCATTTTCACTGGTGGCCGGAGTAAAAACGGCCCTGAATATTTCTTTAGGAAACACCTTAAAAAATTTACTGCTTTAAAACTTAAATCGGTATCCGAAACCGTGCCTCGGCAATATTGTTTCACACTGAATAACAGAACTATACATACCGTTTCTTTAACCGCACCTTCAGGTTCTGCCAATCGCGCGGTGGGAAGCATGAAAGCCTTTAAAATCGAAAAAGAAAAAAATCCGAATTTTACAACCTTGGATTTTCGGGTTGAACAGTATGAACCTTTTTTTCGGTGAAATAACAATAATGGTTTTTGCTCTGCGAGAATTCACGGGTTATTTGGTTGTGGCTAGATTGTTTGATCAACACTTTTTGTCGCTGCTCGAACAATAAAAAAGAGCCTCAACCATCGCCTTTGTCCTTTGAGTTATAGAAGAAAACTCTATACCATCATTTAGATGTCCGGTAAAAGTTTGTAAACGGTTGTGTTCGCTGATTTGCACTGAATGTGGTTTTTACTGTCGCATAATAGCTTCCCAAAATCAACCTCGGCGTAATACTTTACAGAAAATCTATTGCGGTATCATAAATCTAAATTGGTATAATCTACTTTACAAAACATTGGATCGCGGTACAGGACAGAACAGAATTCAAACCCTTTTCCAAACCGCAACCACCAATTCCAATTTCATTTGCTATGCCCACTTGCGACTGGTAAGAATAGTAAGGGCCTGCTGAGGATAAAAGAATATTTATAGGTTTCCAAGCCGCTAGGCCTTAATTTCCAGTCCCTTGGGACTGGACCCAAAAAAAAGCTTTAAAAATATTAAAAAACCCCTTGCCGGTGTGGGGGAAAGTGTTAATTTTGCCGTCCGTTTCAGCGGGATGTTCATTGTAAAAAAGGTGTAAAAAGGAATAGTTTTAAGCCGAGGTAAAGAAAGCATTAAATAAAGTTTATTTTTTCTTTGGCGGAACCATTTAAAGGTTTTACATTTGCACCCGCAAAATAGGGAAAGCCGTTAAGGGGCATTTAGAGCGGTTCGAGGCCGTGTTTTCCGACAGTGTTTTTGCTTTTGAAAAGGAGTAAGGACAAAGTTCATTGACTTATTGACAGCAGCAAATAAATTAAGAAGCGAAGGCGAATTAAACGCAAAAGCAAGACCTGGTCAATTACAAGGGAGAACATTCAACGATGAAGAGTTTGATCCTGGCTCAGGATGAACGCTAGCGGCAGGCCTGACACATGCAAGTCGAACGGTAACCCCCCAACCTCGGTTGGGGGAACGAGTGGCGAATGGGTGCGTAACGCGTATACAACTTTCCTGTTACAGGGGTATAGCCCGGAGAAATTTGGATTAACCCCCCATAATGTCCCGAGACGGCATCGTCATTGGGATTAAAACGAGAGTGGTAACAGATGGGTATGCGTCCTATTAGCTAGTTGGTAAGGTAACGGCTTACCAAGGCATCGATAGGTAGGGGTCCTGAGAGGGAGATCCCCCACACTGGTACTGAGACACGGACCAGACTCCTACGGGAGGCAGCAGTGAGGAATATTGGACAATGGGCGGGAGCCTGATCCAGCCATGCCGCGTGCAGGAAGACGGCCTTACGGGTTGTAAACTGCTTTTACAGGGGAAGAACACCGGCCTTGCGAGGCCGGATGCCGGTACCCTGGGAATAAGGATCGGCTAACTCCGTGCCAGCAGCCGCGGTAATACGGAGGATCCAAGCGTTATCCGGAATCATTGGGTTTAAAGGGTCCGTAGGCGGGCATTTAAGTCAGTGGTGAAATTCATCTGCTCAACGGATGAACTGCCATTGAAACTGAATGTCTGGAGTATCCGGGAAGTGGCCGGAATGAGTAGTGTAGCGGTGAAATGCATAGATATTACTCAGAACACCGATAGCGAAGGCAGGCCACTACCGGATTACTGACGCTGATGGACGAAAGCGTGGATAGCGAACAGGATTAGATACCCTGGTAGTCCACGCCGTAAACGATGGTCACTAGCTGTCCGGCGCAATTGCGCGCCGGGTGGTCAAGCGAAAGTGATAAGTGACCCACCTGGGGATTACGTTCGCAAGAATGAAACTCAAAGGAATTGACGGGGGCCCGCACAAGCGGTGGAGCATGTGGTTTAATTCGATGATACGCGAGGAACCTTACCAAGGTTTAAATGCAAGTTGACGTAGCGGGAAACCGCTATTTCTTCGGACAATTTGCAAGGTGCTGCATGGCTGTCGTCAGCTCGTGCCGTGAGGTGTCAGGTTAAGTCCTATAACGAGCGCAACCCCTGTTGTTAGTTGCCATCGGGTAATGCCGGGAACTCTAACAATACTGCCGGTGCAAACCGCGAGGAAGGTGGGGACGACGTCAAGTCATCACGGCCCTTACATCTTGGGCTACACACGTGCTACAATGGTGGGGACAGAGAGAAGCCACTGCGCGAGCAGGCGCGGATCTACAAACCCCATCCCAGTTCGGATCGCAGTCTGCAACCCGACTGCGTGAAGCTGGAATCGCTAGTAATCGCACATCAGCCATGGTGCGGTGAATACGTTCCCGGGCCTTGTACACACCGCCCGTCAAGCCATGGAAGCCGGGGGTACCTGAAGTCCGCTACCGCAAGGGGCGGCCTAGGGTAAGACCGGTAACTAGGGCTAAGTCGTAACAAGGTAGCCGTACCGGAAGGTGCGGCTGGAACACCTCTTTTATAGAGCAGACGCTCACAGAATTCCCTGACGGGGAATTGTTATGCGGTTAAAACGCCGGTGCTTCTTAAGCTTTGCTGTTGATCAATAAATTTATTGTATTTTTTATAGTGTATAATGTATAGTGTAAAATTGTATTATCACGATATACATTTTATAACATACTATTTGTAAAAATATATTATACAGTATTACAAAAGGACAGTCTCATGCCTGCCGGCAGGCAGGGCTCAGCAGCTGAACACAGCCGTTAATGCTGTGAGCGATGTTGAAATTTTGTAAAAGGTGTGAGTTGTTAAAAAAGACAGTCTCATAGCTCAGCTGGTTAGAGCGCTACACTGATAATGTAGAGGTCGGCAGTTCGAGTCTGCCTGAGACTACGGATCCCCCTGACCCCCGAAGGGGGAATAAGAAGGGTTCTTAAAAAATAAAAGACAGAGAAGTTCATTAAAATAAGGTACACGCGCTAACGCGAGGTGTATAAATAGGAAATTTTAGAGGTTGAGTAGCCGTTATAAGTACTGTTAACTGATAACCGTTAACTGATCACTAAAACACGGGGAATTAGCTCAGCTGGCTAGAGCACCTGCCTTGCACGCAGGGGGTCATCGGTTCGACTCCGATATTCTCCACACAAGCCCCCCTACCCCCGAAGGGGGAGGGCAAAGCTTAGTTCCCCCTTTGGGGGCTAGGGGGCTGAAAGTTCATTGACATATTGTAAAAACGAGCACGGCCCCCAATTTTAATTGGGGGCTAGATAGAAATTATGTAATATTAAGAAAGAAGAGCATAAGGCACACGAGCCAGATAAGGGCGTATGGTGGATGCCTAGGCTCCCAGAGGCGAAGAAGGACGTGATAAGCTGCGAAAAGCTGCGGTGATCGGCACACACGATGTGACCCGCAGGTATCCGAATGGGACAACCCATCTCGATTTATCGGGATACCCCCCAATTTAAATTGGGGGGGGCAAACCCGGCGAACTGAAACATCTAAGTAGCCGGAGGAAGAGAAAACAAGAGTGATTGCGCTAGTAGCGGCGAGCGAACGCGCATCAGCCCAAACCAATGGGTTTACGGACCCATTGGGGTTGTAGGGCCAACATAATTGCTGCCTGCAGAACTGGAACCAACTGGAAAGTTGGGCCATAGCGGGTGATAGCCCTTTACAGGGAATAAAGGCAGCAAGGTTGGTACCCTGAGTAGGACGGGGCACGAGAAACCCTGTTTGAAACCGGCGGGACCATCCGCCAAGGCTAAATACTCCTGGGAGACCGATAGTGAACCAGTACCGCGAGGGAAAGGTGAAAAGAACCCTGAACAAGGGAGTGAAACAGCCCCTGAAACCATACGCTTACAAGCAGTCGGAGCCCCAACCTTTTAGGTCGGGGTGACGGCGTGCCTTTTGCATAATGAGCCTACGAGTTGCCGTTGCCAGCGAGGATAATCCGTTCAGCGGAGTATCCGCAGCGAAAGCGAGTCTGAACAGGGCGTGGTAGAGACGTAATATTTTACGTCTTTGCGCAAGTTGGCAGTGGCAGACGCGAAGCCGGGTGATCTACCCTTGGGCAGGCTGAAGCAGTGGTAACACATTGTGGAGGGCCGCACCCAGAGATGCTGAAAAATCTTGGGATGACCTGAGGGTAGGGGTGAAAGGCCAATCAAACCCGGAAATAGCTCGTACTCCCCGAAATGCATTTAGGTGCAGCGGTGGAACAGTTTTATAGAGGTAGAGCTACTGATTGGATGCGGGGGCTTCACCGCCTACCAATTCCCGACAAACTCCGAATGCTATAAAACGATTTCCACCAGTGAGGGCGCGGGTGCTAAGGTCCGCGTCCGAGAGGGAAAGAACCCAGACCACCAGCTAAGGTCCCCAAATATTGGTTAAGTTGACCAAACGCGGTTGGACTGCTGCGACAGCTAGGATGTTGGCTTGGAAGCAGCCATTCATTTAAAGAGTGCGTAACAGCTCACTAGTCGAGCGGTCCGGCATGGATAATAATCGGGCATAAACCAATTACCGAAGCTGTGGTTCCCCCCAAGTTTACTTGGGGGGGAGTTAGGGGAGCATTGTAACCTGCGTTGAAGGTACCCTGTCAGGGGTATTGGAGTGGTTACAAAAGAAAATGTAGGCATAAGTAACGAGAAGCGGTGCGAGAAACACCGCCACCGAAAGACCAAGGATTCCCCGGCCATGCTAATCAGCCGGGGGTCAGTCGGGACCTAAGGCGAACCCGAACGGGGTAGCCGATGGGAAAGCAGTTAATATTCTGCTACCGCCTTTGCACTAAAAGTGACGGAGGCCCAAACTTGTTGCGTACCGACGGAATGGTACGTTGAATCCTCCCAAGTTTACTTGGGGGGAGACAGTACACAAAAGCTACGGCCGGAGTGATAATGCAGGGGAGGGTTTTCCAAGAAAAGCGAGCAAAGGGCCCGTACCGTAAACCGACACAGGTAGTTGGGATGAGAATTCTAAGGTGCTCGGGTAATCCATGGCCAAGGAACTAGGCAAAATCGGCCTGTAACTTCGGGAGAAAGGCCGCCCCTCATTTATTTGGGGGGCCGCAGTGAAAAGGTCCAGACGACTGTTTATCAAAAACACAGAGCTCTGCCAAATCGAGAGATGACGTATAGGGCTTGACACCTGCCCGGTGCCGGAAGGTTAAGGGGAGCTGTTACCTCCAAGTTTACTTGGGGGGAAGCGGCAAACTGAAGCCCCGGTAAACGGCGGCCGTAACTATAACGGTCCTAAGGTAGCGAAATTCCTTGTCGGGTAAGTTCCGACCTGCACGAATGGTGCAACGATCTGGATACTGTCTCGGCCATGGGCCCGGTGAAATTGTAGTACCGGTGAAGATGCCGGTTGCCCGCTACGGGACGAAAAGACCCCGTGAACCTTTACTATAGCTTAGTATTGACCTTGGGCAAGTAATGTGTAGGATAGGTGGGAGACGCCGAAGCTGTGCCGCCAGGCATGGTGGAGTCGCTGTTGAAATACCACCCTTTACTTGTTTAGGGCCTAACCCCGAGCGATCGGGGAACATTACTTGGTAGGTAGTTTGACTGGGGTGGTCGCCTCCAAAAGAGTAACGGAGGCTTCTAAAGGTCCCCTCGGCACGCTTGGTAACCGTGCGCAGAGTGCAATGGCAAAAGGGGGCTTGACTGAGAGAGATACATCTCGATCAGGTGCGAAAGCAGAGCATAGTGATCCGGTGGCACCGCATGGAAGGGCCATCGCTCAAAGGATAAAAGGTACTCCGGGGATAACAGGCTGATCTCCCCCAAGAGCTCACATCGACGGGGGGGTTTGGCACCTCGATGTCGGCTCGTCTCATCCTGGGGCTGGAGAAGGTCCCAAGGGTTGGGCTGTTCGCCCATTAAAGAGGCACGCGAGCTGGGTTCAGAACGTCGTGAGACAGTTCGGTCTCTATCTGTAGTGGGCGTTGGAAATTTGAGTGGGCCTGATCCTAGTACGAGAGGACCGGATTGGACAGACCGCTGGTGCACCAGTTGTCCCGCCAGGGGCATCGCTGGGTAGCTACGTCTGGAAGGGATAAGCGCTGAAAGCATATAAGCGCGAAACCCGCCACAAGATGAGATTTCCATTATAAGGGCCCCCGTAGACGACGGGGTCGATAGGCTACAGGTGTAAAGGCAGCAATGTCATAGCCGAGTAGTACTAATTGCCCAAAAGGCGCGTGTGCGCTCCATTTCTTAAAATTGCAGCAATACTGTCCGTTTTTACATTATGTCAAGATATCCCGCCAGGGGTGCCGGCCAAATAAAGGGCCACGCACCACTGGCGAAAAGGCCAAGGGTGGTTACAGCAACGGGGCTCACCCCTGCCTGCCGGCAGGCAGGTCTTCCAAAATTCCGAACTGTTCGGAATGTAGCTGGAAGGCTATAACAAGCCAAAGGTCTTTAACAATCAAGGGTGGTTATAGCAACGGGGCTCACCTCTTCCCATTCCGAACAGAGAAGTTAAGCCCGTTAGCGCAGATGGTACTATTCATAATGGAAGAGTATGTCGCCGCCCCCTTTTAAAAGCACTTATCGAGAGATAGGTGCTTTTTTTGTTTGGGGCCTGCTCAAAAAAGCCCCAGCCCCACAATGAAAAAAACTTCCGGATTTCAAATCGCTGGATAGGCGAGAATGGTTATATTTACCCCTTTTTGATATGGAATTTAATTTTTACAAACAAGATATTGAAACTGAAGCCAGGGCAGGAGAAATCAAAACATCCCGTGGATCTATTCAGACGCCAATTTTTATGCCTGTAGGGACTCTGGCTACTGTTAAAACTGTTCACCAACGAGAATTAAGACAAGATGTAAAACCGGATATAATTTTAGGCAATACTTATCATTTATACCTAAGGCCTGAATTGGACGTTATTGAACAGGCTGGTGGATTACATAAGTTTATGAATTGGAAAAGCCCCATTTTGACGGATAGTGGGGGGTACCAAGTTTATTCACTCTCCGCAAATCGGAAGATTAAAGAAGAAGGGGTTGAGTTTAAGTCACACATTGATGGTTCTTATCACTTTTTTTCTCCTGAACGTGCCATCGAGATTCAACGGAGTATCGGTGCTGATATTATGATGGCTTTTGATGAATGCACTCCTTATCCTTGCGATTATAACTATGTCAAAGAATCTATGAACCGAACCCATCGTTGGTTGGATCGTTGTTTTAAGGAGTATAACAAGGATATGTATGCATATGGAAAGCCTCAGAGCCTTTTTCCGATTGTTCAGGGAGGTACTTACAAAGATTTGAGAAGGGAATCTGCCGACTATATAGCTTCTAAAAATGCCGACGGGAATGCAATAGGTGGTCTTTCAGTGGGTGAACCAGCAGAAATTATGTATGAAATGACTTCAGAAGTTACACAGATTTTGCCAGCAGACAAACCCAGGTATTTAATGGGGGTCGGGACTCCTGCCAATATTTTAGAGAATATAGCTTTAGGTATAGATATGTTTGACTGCGTTATGCCCACGCGAAACGCCCGAAATGGGATGTTATTTACACGAAATGGAACAATAAATATTAAAAACCGAAAATGGCGAAATGATTTTTCAGCTTTAGATGAGAATGGCACGATTTGGGTAGATTCAGATTATTCAAAAGCTTATGTGCGCCATTTGTTTAGTGTAAATGAATGGTTGGGCAAACAAATTGCAACTTTGCATAATTTGGGCTTTTATATGTGGCTGGTTCGGGAAGCTCGAAAACAGATCATAGAAGGCACCTTTAAGGCTTGGAAAAAGCAAATTATTCCAAAATTAGATGTTAGATTATAATGTTAAGCATACTTGATCGCTATATACTGGGCAAATACTTGGGAACATTTTTTATGTTACTACTACTTTTTATCCCCATTGGGATAACAGTGAATTTGGCAGAAAAAATTGATAAAATGTTTGCCAATAATGTTCCTCTTATAGAGGTTGTTTACTATTATATCGATTTTACAGTCTATTTCGCGAATCTTCTTTTTCCTATTCTTCTATTCCTTTCTGTTATT
>Ga0075105_1001029_pt1 | contig 10612 bp, 7 predicted proteins | sample AntDeeMetag02WF5_FD_69800 | JGI IMG/M metagenome (GOLD analysis project Ga0075105, IMG submission 69800) | Saline lake microbial communities from Deep Lake, Antarctica - Antarctic Deep Lake Metagenome 02WF5 | ecosystem: Environmental > Aquatic > Non-marine Saline and Alkaline > Saline | place... | reverse complement strand
TCCCGGTTCGGGTTCGACGTGTTCACCTCCGCCGCGGGGACTCACGGCGGCGTCGGCGGCGGCCTGTTCGCGGTGCTGTCGGGCGTCTCGGTGTGGTCGCTCCTCGTCCTCGCCGCGGGCGCCGTCGCCGTCCTCGGCGGCTGGCGGGTCCTGGGCGCCTGGCTCCTCGCTGCGGAGTTCCTGTTCAAACAGCCCCGCTTCGCCTACACCGTCGGCGCGTTCGCGTTCGTCGGCGCGGCCGTCGTCCTCGCCGACAGGAGTAGCTCGTGGGTGCCGGCAGTCCGCGAGCGGCGACGGGAACTGGCGATGGTCGCGCTCGTCGTCGTCGCGACGGCCGGCGTCGGCGCCGTCGGCTACGAGTTCGACGAACGGACGGGCGATACGACGCCGGCGTTCGTCGACGACGCGGACCTCGCGGCCATGGAGTGGGCCGGCACGGAGACCTCGCCCGGAGCCACGTTCGTCGTGCTCGGCGACGCTGCCGAGTGGTTCCCGGTGGTCGCCGACCGAACCATCCTGCTGGGGCCCTGGGGGATGGAGTGGCGCGAGCCAGCCACCTACGAGCGCCACCTCGGCGCGTACGTGAACGCGTCGACGTGCCAGTCGGCGGGCTGCGTGGAGCGGTGGGCGGGGAGCGTCGACGCGGAGCCAGACTACCTCTACGTCCCGAAGGGCCACTACACCGTCCGGGGGGCCGACCACGCGAACTTCGGCACGCTGGACCGGTCGCTCACCCATCGCGAGCGGTACGAGCCAGTGTTCGAGAACGAGGGGGTGGTCGTCTTCCGGGTTCGCGACGGCGGTGGCGGTGCCGGTAGTGAGGGTGGCAGTGGCGCTGTCCGGAACGGCGACGTCTATATGGAGTGGAGCCGCGAGGCGACGGCGACGGCCCCCGTCGCGAGGACGAGACCGGCGACCACGTCGATGGCCCAGTGAATGCCGAGGTACATCGTCGCGAGCGCGACGAGCGTGGCGAGAACCGCTGCCACCGGCAGCCAGCGCGGGTAGATATCGCGCGTCCGGACGGCCAGCAAGGCGACGGTCGCCGACAGCGAGGTGTGTAGCGAAGGGAAGACGTTCGTGTTCGTGTTGATCTGGCTCGTCAGCAGCTGGAAGCGCGGCAAGGCGTCGTACAGCAGCGACTGGACCATATCGGGCATGTAGTTCCGCGGGCCGTAGGCGATGAACAGCACGTAACAGACCAGTCCGACGCCGTAGTTGACGACGTAGGCCGTCGCGGTCGCCCGGAGGTAGCGCTGGTCTTCCAGTGCCAGATAGGCCACCAGCGGGAAGGTGACGAGGAAGGCGTAGCCGTAGACGTAGACGTAGCCCAGCACCGTCGTGACGGCGGGCGTCCCGAGCGACTGAAGCCAGGCGACGAACTCCCCTTCGACGGCGTAGATGGCGGCCGTGACGTTGACGCCGACGAGCCAGGACAGTTCCAGGCCGACGTCGCGGACGACGGCGTTGAGCGCGAGGACGACCGCGAGCGCGAAGATCGGGCCGAGGGCGGCGCGAACGCGGCCCCGTAGCGTCCACCGGAGCCGGCGGAGGCGGTCCGGCCCGACGACGACGGCGGCAGTCGTCGCCAGTAACAGGCCGACGACGGTCACCACCTCCGCCACGACGGCCAGCAGGCCCATCTCAGGCCCCCAGCAGTCGGCCCTGGTCGTCGTACTGGTAGCCGGCCTCGCGGAACGCCGCCCGGGCCTGGGCGTCGTCGACGTCCCCCGCGACCCCGAGGAACGGGGTGATCGGATCCCGGCCGCGCCAGGTCAGGTCGTCCGTGACCCAGTCGGTGCGTGCCAGCGGCGAGATAGCGGGGGCAGCGAACGTGGAGAAGACGGACTGGACCAGGTGTCGACGGTCGATTAGCTGCGCGATCAACTGGCGAAAGCGGGGGTTCGCGTACGGCGCTCGACGGGTGTTGAATCCCAGGAAGTAGAACGACTGCGAGCGGTCGACGAGCAGGTCCAGGTCGTCGGCTTGCCCGATGCGTCGCAGGACGCCGGGACCGAGCCCGGCGAGCGTCATGTCCGCGTCCCCGGAGCCGACCAGTTCGACGGCCGAGGAGTCCGATCCGACGTGGAGCATCACGAGTTCCTCGAATGGGACCCCGTCGGCCACCGCGTCGGGGAGCGCCGACGTCTCCGTCGTCTCGAGGAAGTGGTCCGCGAACCGCTCCAGGACGAGCCGATCGTTGCGCGTCGCGCTGGCGAACGCGAGCGGCCCGCTCCCGACCGGCGGGACGTTCGCGGTGACGAGCGCCTCCGTCGTCCCACCACCCATGTCGAGGCCGCCGACCTGGGGTTCGCCGGTCCGCTCCATCCACACGTGGCGCGGGAGCACCGGAACGGTCAGCGCGCGCTCCGCGACCGAGTCCGTCTCCTCGTCGAACGCGAGTCTGACCGTGCGGCGGTCGGGCGCGGTGGCTGATTCGACCAGCGTCGACCGGCCGCGATAGCGCATGGTCGGCGCCGCCTGGTTGCGCTCACCGTTCGCGGTGTCGCGGAGGAACCCGTAGGAGAAGGCGACGTCGTCGGCGGTCAGCGGTTCGCCGTCGTGGAACGTGAGGTCGGGTCTGAGCGTCGCTTCGAGGACGCCGTCCTCGACCCACGTCGTCGATTCGGCGAGCCAGTGGTAGCGCTCGCCCCGGTAGCGCCGGACCAGCGGGTCGTATAGCAGGTCGGTGACGGTCCCGACCCGGCCAACCGAGGCCAGCAGCGGATTGAGGTTGCTGGTGACGCGCTCGTCGGTCGTCGTCAGACGGAGCGTGTCGGCTTCGTCGTCGACGCGCCGTAGCTGGAGCAATCCCAGCGCCTCGTCGCTCCTGGTCGTCCCGAATCGCCCGTACCGGTCGTTCCGGGCGGCGCGGATGACGTCTGGGAAGGCAAGCACCGTGAAGGGGTTCTCGCGGGCGACGGTCGACTGGATGTCGGCGACTGCCTGGTGCCGTTCGTCACCGTCGGTGGTTCGCTGGCGCGCCAGCAGGTCGTCGAGCGAGAGATTGGCGTACCCGAAGGGGTTCTGCCAGCCCGGTTCCGTGGCGAACTGGGAGTGCAACAGCGAGTACAGCGAGTCAGCGTCGAGGGTCGAGTCCGGATAGCGGCCGACGAACAGGTCGTACTCGTGGTTGACGAGCACCTGCCGGAGCAGTTCCTCGCTCGCCATCGGGAGGACGTTGGCGTTGATCCCCGCGGTGCGCAGCCACTTGGATAGCTGGCGAGCGATCAACAGGGCGTAGGGGTCGTCGTCCGCGGGGACTGTCTTGATCGTCACCGTCACCGGATCCGGGCTCTCACGGCCCATCACCGTCCGAAGGCGGCTGACGCAACCGCTCGTGGCGGCGGCGCTGCCAGCGACCCCTGCCAGGACCGCGCGCCGGGTCGCTACCGAGGAGGGTCTGTCGGCCGGCGGAGTCATCGACCTGAATGTTCACGTCGATGCCATAACAGTCCTCCGTTGTCGAACGGGATCAGATCACGTCGAGTGCGGCCGCGAGCACGGCGAGGGCCCACGTACAGAGCCCCGCAGTGAGCAGCGTGCGCGACCGGCCAGGTTTCCGCGTCCCGCCGGCGATAGCGCCGAGGCCGATAGCCAGGGCCAGGCGATGCCAGGCGAATCGCGCCATCACCGTCGCCGTCACGTCCATGGCCACGGCGTCCAGCGTGATGCCGGCGAGGAACCCCATCACCGCGAGGACGACGGCCCGCTCGGTCGGAACGTGCTCGCTCAGCCGGTAGACGCCGACGGGGAGCCCGGCGACGAGGACGACGTACAGCGGCGCCGCGAGCAGTTTCGGTGGGAGCCACGGCAGCGCCTGTTCCAGCCCGATGCCGGCGCCCCGGACGACGAGCGGGACGGCCAGCGCGAAGCCGAACAGCGCGGCCGACCGACGTCGCGTCGGCGTCGCCAGCCCGACCTCGTCGGCCGCTGCGGTGACCCGCCGCCGGACCGCCGGCACCGACACCGCGAGCAGCACCGACGCGACGTGGATCACGGAGATGCCGTCCGACATCGGCCCGCGTTCGGTCGCGTAGGCCCGCTCGACGTCGGAGACCAGCGGCTGGTCGGCGAAGTCCTCCTCGAGTTGCCTGCTGGTGCCCCAGACGTCGGTGACGCCGTGGCGCATGCGGAACCAGTCCCAGTACTCGCTGTGTGCCTGGATGGCGCTCCACTCGCTGTCGCCGCCGGGGGCGTACACCCTGACGTGGGAGCGAGTTCCGAGGTACGTGCCCGCGTGCAACTGGTAGCGCTGGGGGAGCCACCGGCCCTGGCCGTCGCGCTGGACGTAGGTGTAGCGCATCGCGCCGTGGGCCGAGCGCCAGTCGAACCCGACCCGTTCCTCCGTCAGCGCGACGCTGAAGTTCGCCGTCTCCTCGGACTCGTTGAGTTCGGTCCAGGTCGCGTTCGAGCGCCGTTCGAGCCGATAGCGGACCACCTCGGGGTCGTCGTAGACGATGAGGTTGATGGCCAGCGTCCGCGAGGCGAAGTCCGCGTGTCGGCTGGTGTAGGGCCAGAGCCGGTCGTCGCCCGTCTCCATGTCGACGAGGCGGACGTCGTTCGGTCCGGGCCCGACCCGCGGGTCGCTGTCGAGTTCCGCGGCGACGACTACTGCCGTCGTGACGAGAACGACCATGACGGCGACGACGAGAGCCCGGCGATACCGCATCTACCGGACCGTCGGTTCGAACGGGCAAATATCTTGCACTCCCCTGAGCACCCGCGACGAAAAATCGGGGACGGGAGTCGTACGAACCGCTAAGTGCCTCGACATCCTAACGCGAGCCATGTCACCACCTGGACGGGAGATCGAGTACTCCGAGTCCGACGTCATCCAGGTCTTCAAGGACCGTTCCGACTACGCTGAACCGCTGACGGCGTCGGAGGTCGCGGAGTTGCTTGGCTGTTCGCGCCGGACCGCGCTCAACAAACTCCACGACCTGCAGGAGAGCACCGACGTCACGAGCAAGAAGGTGGGCGGGCGCAGTCGCGTCTGGTGGATCCCGGTCCGGATGGACTGAAGGCTCTTGTTCGGACCGACGAGTGGAGTACATTGTCCAGCAGTACTGTTAGACCGGTCAGTGCAGGTGAGCGACTGATGAGGTCGTGCTTTTCGGTGCGATCTCAGACGCAAACACTTCGAAAGCCCTCGGCGCGCTCGGGTCGCGGGACTCGCTGTCGTTCGAAAATCGAAGATTTTCGTGATGACGAGAGAGCGAAGCTCTCTCGAACCACGAGGCGCGCAGCAAGCCGCGCGAGTCGAGCGCGCCGAGGGCTTTCTGAGTGTTGTTGATTGTATTCTTTCCAGAGCTTACTCCACAGAACCACCTGTTCCAAAGGCACATCCACGCAACAGCCAGTTCATCGAGTGACAGCCCGAAACCAGCACCCAGTCAATCACACCCTTCAGATCTGGACGCGCGACCTGAACTCCGGAACGCCGACGGCGTCGGGGTCGAACCGGAACAGCGATCCGGCGCCGTCGCCCTCGTCGTCCCTGGACTCGTCGGTCAGCGCTGTCGTGACGTACCCCTCGGAGAGGCCCGGACCGGCGAACGTCACCGAGGACACCTTCCGCGCCGGGAACTCGATCCGCGCGACCTCGGCGCCCGACGGGTCGTGGCGGACGAGGCAGCCGCCGTCCCAGCGGGCCGACCAGAGGTACCCCTCGGCGTCGACGGTCATCCCGTCGGGGATGGCATCGCCATCGTCGACCTCGACGACCGTCTCGGGGTTCGAGATGGCGCCGGTCGCCTGGTCGTAGTCGTAGCGGTCGATGCGGCCGTTGCCGGAGTCGTTGAAGTAGAAGCGCCGGCGGTCGAGGGTGAACCCCATGCCGTTGGGGAGGCCCACCTCGTCGAGCACCGTCGTCACCGAGCCGTCCGTATCGAGTCGGTACAGCCGGCCCGGCCGGTCGTCGGTCGGCATCGTCCCGCAGAACACCCGTCCGCGCGGGTCGGCGATCACGTCGTTGAACCGGGAATCGGCCTCGCCGTCGATGCCGTCGACGACGGTGGTCGTCCCCGCTCCCTCGACCCAGCGCTCGATGCGCCCGCCGTCCTCGAACAGCAGGAGCGAGCCGTCGTCCTGGACGGTGAATCCGCCGACGACGTCCCGCTCGAAGCACTGCTCGTGCTCGTCGGTCGCCGGGTCGTACCGGAACAGGTCGCCGTTCGGGATGTCGACCCAGTAGAGCCGTTCCTCGTCGGGGTGCCACAGCGGTCCCTCGCCGGTGTGTGAGCGGTAGTCCGCGATGCGCTCGTACCGTGTCATGAACGGACACACGACGGAGCGGCCCTTAAGTCCACCAGAACGGGCGCGGTCGGGCGTCCGGCGACACGGCCGCGGCTGTGTGTTCGGCGACCGCAGCTCGTGGCCCGACCCCGACGCTTATTCCGGCGTCGCTCGATACGGTGACATGGTCAAATTCGGCTACTTCGCCTCCCTGGAGGAGTTCTCGCCGGCCGCCTGCCTCGACCAGGTCGAACTCGCCGAGGCCGCGGGCTTCGACAGCGTCTGGGTCAACGACCACTTCCACCCCTGGTTCGACCACCTTGCCGACGGCTCGTCGGCCCACGGCGGCAACTGCTGGACGTGGCTGCCCGCCGCGCTGGACCGGACAGAGGACATCGACATCGGCACCGGCGTGACGGCGGTCATCAACCGCTACCATCCCGCCAACGTCGCCCACCGGCTGGCCACGCTGGCGGACCTGTACCCCGACCGGGTCTTCCTCGGCATCGGCACTGGCGAGTCGCTCAACGAGGTGCCGCTGGGGCACTCGCTGCCCGACTACGGCGAGCGCGCCCGTCGCACCGCCGAGGCCATCCGGATGATACGCCGGCTATTCGAGGAGAAGTTCGTCGATTTCGAAGGCGAGTTCTGGACCCTCGACGGCGCGAACCTCTACACCGGCCCCAACGAGGCCCCCCCGGTTCACGTCGCCGCCAGCGGCCCCACCTCCGCGCGGATGGCCGGCGACCTCGGCGACGGGCTGGTCACGGTGTACGAGCCGCCGGAACGCGTCCGCGAGGAGCTGTTCCCCGCGGCCGAAGCCGGCGTCGAGAAATCGGCGCGCAACGACTCGCTCGACGACGTCCACCGGACGGTCCACGTCCATTGCGCCTACGACGAGGACGAGCAGGCCGCCCTCGAAGAGATTCGCCCCTGGGGGCTCACGCTGCTGGACGACGTCTGGTCGTCGGACTCCGCGGACCCCCGCGAGCTCCAGGCGATGGGCGAGGACGTCTCTGACGAGCGCCTGCGGGAGGCGTTCGTCGTCACCTCGGATCCCCAGGACCTGGTCGAGGTCACGCAGACCTACGTCGACGTCGGCTTCGACGAAGTCGTCTTCCAGAGCTCCAGCCCCGACCAGGCCGCCTTCTGCGACGTGATGGCCGAGGACGTGATACCCGCGTTCGACTGAAGCGGCCGGCGTCAGCGGCCAGTGGACGCCTCACGCCATCCGGTACTGGATCCGCACGTCGGCGGTGACGGTCACGTCGCCGGGCTGGACGCCGGTCGCGGCGCCGTCGCCGGCCGTCTCGGTCGCGCTGGCGGCCGCCTCGAAGGAGACGTCGCGGTGGACGGGGGAGACGCGTCCGTCGGATGCGTCGACGACAGTGGTCTCGGCGATGGACGTGCCCACCTCGTCGGCGATGGCCTCCGCCTCCGCGCGGGCACCGCGGATGGCCTTCCGGAGGGCCTCCTCGCGTAACTCGGTCCGGCGCTCCTCGGAGAGCGTGAAGGTCACCCGTCCGACCCGGTCGGCACCGCCGTCGACGGCCGCGTCGATGACCGCACCGACGTCGTCGATGGCCGCGACTTCGACGGAGAACGAGTGGGTCCCCTCGTAGTAGACGTACTCGTCGGCCTCCGGGGAGTCGGGCCGGACGCCCTCTTCCTCCATCCGGCGGCGGTCGACGCGGTCACTGATGTAGAAGTTGCTCGTCGTGACGGCGTCCTCGTCCAGCCCGAACTCGAGCAGCGCGGTGCGCAGTTCCTCCGCGCGGGTCGCGAGTTCGGACCGGACGGCGCCGGCGGAGTCGCCGCTGGCCTCGACGCCGACGTCGAGGAGCGCCAGGTCGGGTTCGCCCTGGACCCGCCCAGCGTTGCTGACGACGATGGTCCGGTCAGACCGCTCCTCGACCGTGGGCGACCCCTCCTGGGCCGCGGCGCCGGCGGTCCCGTCACCGAGGCCGAGACAGCCAGACAGTGCGCTCGCAGCGATACCTCCGGACGCGACGATCAGTGCTCGTCGGTTCATACCCGGTCGTTCACCGGGACGGCCAGTTAACGTTGCCTACGCTGAAAATTCGATTTGAACGTTCCGGCGGCGGGCCACAGTTCGCCTCATAGTGTCGGTTGTAAGCCCGTACCGTCGTTCGACGTGACCGGTGCCGTCGAACGCCGGTGAAAAGTTACAACCGACACTATCAGAAGGTGTAACTCGCGATCTCGGCCGACCCGCAGTCGGGACAGCACCTCGTACTCGCGTCGACTGCCGTCCCGCACTGTCTGCACTCGCCGTACTCGACGGAGCGCGACTGGCGCGACAGCGCTCGATGCAGGCGTTCGAACATATCCCGTGATTCGGCCCAGAGGGGGATATACGCCAGCCAACCGGACCGGAAGTGAAACGCGACGCCGCCCTCCGTTCCCGGAACGATCGTAACCTGCAGCGAGACTGCTGTTACCGTGGATGCATCGAACCTGGCCGGCGATCGATCTCCAGGCGAAATCGGGCCGAACGGCGTCTGACGCGCGTCAGACGTGAGCGAGCGGGCCCGTCCAGACGGCCCCAGCGAGTACGTCCGCCACAATCGTTATCACCGAGTTCCGGTGATTGGAGACAATGAGTAACTCGTCGCCGGGCGCAATCCGGCTCCTCCACGTCGACGACGAGGCCGACTTCGCCGAAACCGCCGGCGCGTTTCTCGAACGCGAGGATGGACGGATCACCGTCGAGACGGCGGAAGACGCAGACGTGGCGCTCTCACGGCTCGCCGAGACGGCCGTCGACTGCGTCGTCTCCGACTTCGACATGCCCGGCCGGAACGGCATCGAGTTCCTGCGAGTCGTTCGCGCGGAGTACCCGGACCTCCCGTTCATCCTCTTCACGGGGAAGGGCAGCGAGGAAGTCGCCAGCGAGGCCATCTCGGCCGGCGTCACCGACTACCTCCAGAAGGAGGTCGGCACCGACCAGTACGCCATCCTCGCGAACCGCATCGGGAACGTGGTCGAGCAGCGGCGCGCCGAACAGGCCCGCAAACGACACCTCGAAGCCATCGAAACCGCCCAGGAGGGGATCAGCATCCTCGACGCCGACGGGCGGTTCATCTACGTGAACGACGCGTACGCCGCGCTGTACCGGTACGACCGCGAGGCGATGCTCGGCGAACACTGGTCCATGCTCTACCCCGACGAGGACCTCGCAGCGGTCGAATCGGAGATACTCCCGACCGTCCGGGAGACCGGCTACTGGCGCGGCGAGACGACCGGTCTCCGCGCCGACGGGAGCACGTTCGTCGAGGACCACACGCTGGCTACGACCGAGCACGGCGAACTCGTCTGCTCGGTCCAGGACCGGAGCGACCGGAAGGCGCGGAAACAGGCGATCGAAGCGCTCCACAGCACCGCCCGGTCGTTCATCCAGGCCGGGTCGGTGGAGGAAGTCGCCGAAATCGCCGTCGACGCCGTCCGCGACATCCTCGACATCCCGGAGAACGGGATCCACCGCTACGACGACGACGCCGACGGGCTGGTGCCGGTGGCCTGGACCGACCGCACCGAGGAACTCGTCGGCGAACCCCCGACGTTCGAACCCGGCGAGGGACTGGCGTGGGAGACGTTCGAGAGCGGCGAGCCAGCGGTCTACACCGACGTCACGACCGAATCGGCTCGATACAACCGGAAGACGCCGGTACGGAGCCAGATCGTCCTCCCCCTCGACGATCACGGCGTTCACGTCATCGTGTCGCCCGACCCGGACGCCTTCGACGAGACGGACGTCTCGCTCGCCCAGACGGTCGCGGCCCACGCGACGGCGGCCTTCGACCGCGTCGAGCGAGAGCGCGAACTCGCCCAGCAGAACGACCGGCTGGAGACGTTCACCAGCGTCGTGAGCCACGACCTCCGCGGGCCGCTGACCGTCGCGGTGAACGAGCTGGAACTGGCACGGGCGGAGTGCGAGTCGCCGTCGCTGGACGCCGCCGACCGGGCGCTCGACCGGACGGCAACGCTCCTCGACGACCTCCAGGCGTTCGCACGGGCCGGGGCGGCGACGCTCGACGTCGAACCCGTCGAACTCGCCGCCGTGTGTCGGACCTCGTGGCAGCAGGGGTCGACCGGCGACGCGACGCTCGTCACCGAGACCGACCGCCGGGTGCTGGCGGACGACAGCCGACTGCAGGAACTGTTCGAGAACCTCTTTCGCAACGCGGTAGCGCACGGCTCCGACGTGACGGTCACCGTCGGCGACCTCGACGGCGGGTTCTCCGTCGCCGACGACGGGCCCGGGATTCCGCCCGAGGACCGTGAGCGAGTCTTCGACCACGGCTACTCGACGCGCGGTCGCGGCACCGGATTCGGCCTCTCGATCGTCCAGGAG
>Ga0075105_1001014_pt1 | contig 10719 bp, 9 predicted proteins | sample AntDeeMetag02WF5_FD_69800 | JGI IMG/M metagenome (GOLD analysis project Ga0075105, IMG submission 69800) | Saline lake microbial communities from Deep Lake, Antarctica - Antarctic Deep Lake Metagenome 02WF5 | ecosystem: Environmental > Aquatic > Non-marine Saline and Alkaline > Saline | place... | reverse complement strand
TAGGGTGAACTCCTCGCCGCCCCCGCCGACCATGATCGGCGGGCGTGGCTCTTGACGCGGCTGGGGCCGACAGATAGCGCCGTCGAGCTGGTAGTAGTCGCCGTCGTAGTCGACCTCGTCTGGGTCCGAACTCGCATCCGGCGGTGGATGGTAGTGTTCTAAACTGGGAACATGAACGTAGTCTCCTCCGTGGGGGTGCTTTCCCCAGCGAAGATTCACCGCTTCTGTATCCGTGTAATGGAACTTGTAATCATCCTGTGTCGTCCATTGAATCTCGATTTTGGCCTCGTCAGCCTCACACAGCCCATCGTCAAGCGCGACTTCGAGGACTGATGGATGGAGATAGTCGTCGAGTTCGGGTGTCGCAAGCGGTTCCATCTCCTCGATAATAGCACGAATCGTCAGCAGCGCTGGACGGTCCGTGGCCCCACGAAGCGTGTGGGTTTCCACGGGGTCAGAAGACTCAGACATCGCTCAGGCAGGAACGCTATCGTCAGTTGAATGGCGGTCACCGTCGACGAACTGCTCGGCGTTGCCAATCGAAAGAGCAGCGTTCGCGAACGCGAGGTTCCGACGGAGTGTCTTCCACTCACGAATCGTCTCCGGATCAATCTCAGCCTGTTGGGTATCAACCTCAGCGAGTGCCTGATTCGTCTGATCAACGGCCAACGCTTCGGGCGAGTCGACACCGAACTCAGACTGATACTCAGTGAGCTGCGCACGCATTTCCTGAATTCGCGTGACGAGCTCGTCGGTCGAGACGTGCTCGAGGATGTCGGCAGCCTGCTCAACGACGAGCGATTCGGGTGAGCGTCGATAGAGTGTACCACCGTGTTCCCCGGTAGTCGTCCCGACGAATCCCTCGTCGGCAAGTGTGTTCAAGTGCTTTCGGGCGGTCTTCGGAGCCGTCCGTGCATCGTCAGCAACCGACTCAGCTGAGACAGCGCTGTACGTGTGTGCAATGACGTGGCGAATGCGCTCGTAGGGTGTCGTTTCAGACTCCCATTCCTCTCCGACCGCTTCGTTGATGTCTGCAAACTCATCTGGCAGGCTTCGGTCGTTCATATAGGACCCAAGAGGAAGAGGAATATAATCATTTGGTAAACTACTATATTACCCTCCAAACCATCACTATGATCAACAGCACCTACTACTTCTTGACATCCTCCCGCGCCTGAAGACGCGGGAATCCCACGGCACCGCGCCGCTGGTTTGGGATATTAGGGTTTGTAGTCTACCACCTCTGTCCGAGGTTGGAATCCTCGGGAGAGGTCATGGAGGTAGACTCCGGGCTGTGCCAACCAGCCGGTACTCCTATCCCCACCCAAACTGGGTGCAGACTCGGAGTTACTTTGATTCACGTCGAGACGGATGTTCTCTGCCCCGTTCACATCAGCGTTGAACGCCGCATCGCACGGTTCGCACACGTACAAACCGCGTTCGACACGCTGACTGTCGTTTTCTCTACCACAGACACAACACGTCTTGCTCGTGTCACGCTCTGAGACTTCTACGACCTCGATACTCTCGACTTTCGCCTTGTACGTGAGAATCTGAGTGAAGCGGTCGAACGCCCACCCGTGCAAGTCGAGGTTCCCGTGCTTGCCCCAGTTCTTCGACTCGCCGTTCTCATTTTCTCGAACACCTGCGAGTTTCCCGACGTTGATGCGCCCAACGCCACGCTCAACACACTTCTCCACAATGTGTTTAGCGAGACTGTGGAAGAAGTGGGTGCGGCGCTCCGACCACTTCGCGTGCAGACGAGTGGCCCGTTCGCCACCTGAATCGTCGCACTTGGCGATTTCTTTCGGAAAGTAGTACCCGTCTTGTTTCAGACGGTTTCCGGGGTACAGGTCGGCTTGCTCGGTGCTGTATGCGACGACGGCGAAGTTACAGATACCGAGGTCGATGCCAGCCGTCTCCTCACCGGGTGCGTTGGGCGTTTCAATCTCGTCTTTGCAGACGAGATGCAGTTCCCATCGCCCCTTTGCCTTGTCGTAGACGGCGCGAACTTGTTGCAGGTTCTCGACGGTGACGCCGGGACGGGTTTCGTATTCGATGAGGATGTACTCCCACGCTTTCGGGTGTTCCTTGTGGTTCGCACCCTTTGACAGTCGAACGCGGTTGTTCTTGATGTCGTGTTTGATGCCGTTTTGCTTCCACGTCACCGTACTACGCGGGTGTTCTTCGTGAACGCGGTTACCGTCGTTGTCGTAGTAGGTTTTCTTGCGGTATCCGGGCGGATTCGCTCGGTTGTCAGACTTCCTCTTGCCGTACCACGAGTTGAAGGCTTCAGCGAGTTCCTCCAGAACGCGTTGACTGGACTGCGAATGCAATCCCTTGTACTTGTTGTGGGCCTTCAATTCGTCTTTGAGGTCGCCGTGGTCAGGAATCTCGCCCGTGTTCTCCCAGACGTCTCGGGAGTGGTAGTTGGCGACGTTCCAGAGTTTGCTGGCATCCCATCCATGCAGATCGAGCATCTCAGCCACTTGGCTGTGGTTGAGGATTTTTGCTCGGTGGGTGCGATGGACTTCCAGCATTCTGAACGCCTATATAATCGCTTATACTCTTATCTCTTGTAAAGATTCGGATTGTGAATAGTGGAATATCCGGCCTTGGCATCGACGGTGGATTGTAGAGGAGTTGTCGGATTCATCCTGACCCTAAAGGGTCAGGTATTCTCCTCGATTCTGTATAAATCAGATCGCACGGCGCTGAGAGCCTGTATATGTCCGACGAAGAGCCGCCCGTCCCCGAGTGAAATAGCCGTGAAGTAGGGCTGTGAATGTAACGGGAGTCGAATCGTCTCTCAGGACCAAGCGACGACACGTTTGGTATCCTGATTATAGTCGACTACACCGAGGCTATCCATCATTGGTAAATGGATGTGATACAGTTCCGTAGCGATCTTGTCGATGGTCGCCTCGTCGAGAGTGGCCTCATCAGTTTCCCGTTCGGCGACAGCGGTCACGAGAACGTCGAGATCGATGGGGAAGCTCAACTCCCCCAAGACAGTCAGCGTCGTTCGGCGACGCTCCACCGCCATCAATCGATGATATTCGCTCTGGGTCAACGACTCTGTCCCCGCGTACGTCTCTGCATTGTGCGGTGTAGTTTGGCTCATCGTGATTCCCTCTCTTCCGAACCGGCTTCGACCGGCATACTCTGCAATAGTCTGCACAACAGGTAGTGCCGTCGCCTACAATGTATGGTGGTTGCAACGTGGATATGAAACCAGTTGCTACCCAATTGCCACCAATTTGTGATAGGTTTTTTTAGTATGAGTTAGATTGGAACTGGGTGATGGCTCGCCAGCACCCTCCAACGACGGAGTCTTCATAGTAGTACAGATGCTTATGGGCGTAATGACAAGCAACTCACTGACAGACGCACTCCGTGAGACCCTCGCGCTCTTCGATGACCGAGTAGCGCCGCGGACGACATCGGAAATCGCAAATGAACTCGACTTAGGCCGCCGGAGCACCTACGACCGTCTCGAGCGTCTCGTCGCTCAGGACCGCTTACGGACGAAGAAGGTGGGCGCGAACGCCCGCGTCTGGTGGCGGCCACCGGCTGATGACGGCCTCGATGGGGGAGACGACCAGCCCCAGTTCGATTCGTTCGTGGACGCCGTCGAGGAGTACGCGATCTTCCTGCTGAATCCCGACGGGTACGTCCGCTCGTGGAATCCTGGGGCCGAGGAGATCAAGGGGTACGCCGAAGAGGAGATCGTCGGCGAGCACTTCTCGACGTTTTACCCGCCAAAGCAGCGCGATGCCGGCGTCCCCGAGCGAAACCTCTCACAGGCCGCCCGCGACGGCTCCGTCGAGGACGAGGGGTGGCGCGTGCGTGCCGACGGAACGGAGTTCTGGGCGAACGTAACGATGACGGCGATCCGTGACGACGAGGGTGAGCTGGAGGGCTTCGCAAAGGTCACCCGCGACATGACCGATCGCCGCGAACGGGAACGGTTACTCCGTCGCGAGCGGGACTTGGTCGAGCGCATTCTCGAGACGATTCCCGTCGGTCTCGGCGTCGTTTCTGCTACCGGGGAACTCATCCGGACGAATGAACGAGCGAAGGCCCTCCTCGGCGGGGCCGCCAAGGAGGGCTCCGAGATCGAGGGGCGCCGGATTTACGATGCGAACGGCGACCTGGTTCCTCCGAAAGAGCGCCCCTCCGCGCGGGTGTTCGAAACTGGCGAGCCTGTGCACGATTGGCGGTGTCAAATCGACGGCGCCGACGGCGGGCGACGCTGGCTGACGGTGAACGCCGCTCCGCTGGAGAGCGAGGACAGCAACGTCGAGGGTGTCGTCGTGGCCGGCGATGACGTCACCCAACTCAAGACCCAAACCGAGCGCCTGCAACGCCAACACGATCAGGTCAGCAACGAACTGGAGGAGGTTTTCGAGCGAATCGACGACGGCTTCTACGCGCTGGACGGGAATCGCCGATTCGTCCACCTCAACGACCGGGCGGCCGACGCGTTCGGCGGTGCCACAGGCGAGTTCATCGGCGAGCACATCCGGGATGCCCTCGACCTCGGACCGAAAGCCGAGGCCGCCTTCGATGAGGCGCTGGAAACGGACGAGTCGGTGACGTTCGAGGAGTACTATGAACCAGCAGAGATGTGGCTCGAAACTCACGTCTACCCCTCCGAGACGGGCCTGTCGGTGTACTTCCGGGACATCACCGATCGCAAGCACCGTCAGCAGGAACTCGAACGCTATCGTACCCTCGTGGAGACGATGAGCGAGGGGGTGTACACCGTCGATGCAGACGGTTACTTTACCCTGGTCAACGACCAGTACGCCGCGATGGTCGGCCGGTCGAAAGATGACCTCCTGGGTGCCCACATCTCGACGGCGATAGACGACGAGTCGACGCTGGAGCAGGTCTCCCGTCTCGAGGCGGAGCTGATCGACGGGGAGCGGGACTCGGCGACGCTCAAAGCCGAACTCCAGCGGCCGAACGGGGACCCATGGACCGGCGAGGCAACCTTCACGGTAGCGGCGACCGACGGCAGTCACGAGCGCATCGGCGTCGTGCGGGATATTACCGATCAAAGGGCACATGAGCGGAGACTCGAACAGTACGAGAATCTCGTCGAGACCGTCTGGGACGGCGTGTACGCGCTCGACGAGGACGAGCGCTTCGCCCTGGTGAACGAGGCGTTCTGCGACCTCGTCGGCTACGGCCGCGAGGAACTCCTCGGGGAACACTCGACGCTCGTCACCAGTGAGGCAGTGAACGAGGCCGCCAACCACCTGGAAGCGGCGGTCCTCGCCGGCGAAAGCGACGTCGGCGTCATCGAGTTGGGGATCGAGACGGCGGACGGCGACACCGTTCCCGTGGAAACCCGATTCGGCCCGTTCGAGTACGGAGACGGGCACATCGGTCGATGTGGGGTGACCCGCGACGTCAGCGAGCGCAAGGAGCGCGAACGCGAACTTGAGATATACGAAACGATCGTCTCGACAATGCAGGACGGCGTCTATGTCCTCGACGACGGCTTCGAGTTCGTCAAGGTGAACGACGCATACGTCGAGATGACCGGCTACGACTGCGACGAACTGGTGGGAACGCACTGCTCACTGGTCGTCGACGACGAGGTAACGGCGGAATCGGCCCGCCAACTCGAGGAGATGCTTGCTGGCGCCGTTGACAGCGGGACGATCGAGGCCGACATTCAGCGGGCGGACGGGACGACGCTACGGGCCGAGAGCCGCTTCACGGCGATCGGTGGGGACCGAGGGAAGCACACCCGCAAAGTCGGCGTCGTCCGCGACGTCTCCGAACGGGCCGAGCGTGAGCAAGCCCTCGAGCGGCAGCGTGAACGCCTGGCCGCCCTCAACAACCTCCACAACGTCGTCCGGAACATCACGGAGAGAGTGATCGAACAGTCCACGCGCGAGGAGATCGAACGGACCGTCTGTGAACACCTCGCGGCGTCGGAGTCGTACGCCTTCGCCTGGACGGGCGACATCGACACCGCGACCGAGACGGTGACCCTGCGAACCGAGGCTGGCGTCGAAGGATACCTCGACAACAGAACGATCTCCATCGACCCCGACGACGAGCGGGGGCAGGGGCCGACCAGCAGGGCCCTCCGCACGGGCAAGGTCCAGATCATGCGGGACAGCGACGCGGGCCGACAGCACGATGCGGGGCACGAACGTATCGAACAGTACGGCTTCGAGTCAAATGCGGCGATCCCGATCGTCCACGAGGATACCGTCTACGGCGTGCTCAACGTCTACGCTGACCGACCGGACGCCTTCGGCGGCGACGAACAGGTCATCATCTCTCGAATCGGCGAAATCGCCGGCCACGCCATCGCCGCGGCGGAACGCAAACAGGCGCTGATGAGTGACGAACTCGTCGAACTCGGCTTCCACATGGATGGAATCATAGACGAACTGGGCGTGTCGATGCCGGCCGGCGGGCGGATCACGTTCGATCATGCGGTTCCGCTCGAGAACGAGAACTTCCTCGTCTACGGGACAGCGACGCCCGATACTGTCGAAACCGTCCGGGAGGTGGTCGACATGGTCGACTACTGGGAGTCGGTCGAGTTTCGCGACGGTGGGGATCCGCGGCAGTTCGAACACCGGATGAGCGACCCACCGATGCTCTCGACAGTCGCCTCGCTCGGCGGCTACGTCGAAGAGGCCGTCATCAGTGACGGCAATCTCGACCTCCGGATTCACCTCGCCCCGAGCGTCGATGTCCACCGGGCGATCGACGCCGTCGAGACGGCGTACCCGACCGCCACGTTGCGCCGGCGCCAGCAGATCACGCGCGCCGCCGCCGACCCACACCGGATGCAGCGCGAACTCCTGGCCGATCTGACCGAGAAACAGCAGGCTGCGCTCGAGGTCGCCTATCACGCCGGCTTCTTCGGTTGGCCGCGGGACGCCTCCGGCGGGGACGTCGCGGACTCACTGGGAGTGACGGCACCGACGTTTCATCAACACCTTAGGAAAGCCCAGGCAAAGGTCTTTGACTCGTTGCTATCGGCCGAGACACCGTCGTAGCGGCAATGTTCTTGGAACATTCGAACGAGGATTCCACGCGAACCCCACTTCATGGGTATTCGCTCCCTGTCTGTATCGGATGTCGGCCTTGTTGAAACCCCCAGTCGATGATAGATTTCAGCGGTGGTGCTGAATACACAGCGTGAATCTCACACGTAGTTAGCCACAAAATTGGCGGAACCTACGTACACACACCTACTTAGCGGGGATTCTAGAGGGAGTCCTGAATAAAGAAACGTGTGTCAATCGGCTATTAACCAACATTTCGATGGAACTGGCTAAGACTGTTGGTTAAGAAAGTGGGCTATGAAGTCTGAAATTCTCGAACCGGCTTCACGGTAAATGTGTCTTGCTCGCTGGCTGCCGCCTCTCGCATATCTACTCCGATGCCGAAGCCGCTCGCGAACAGATGCTTGACGTGGCTGACCACGCTACGGGCTAATTCTCGTAACGGTCTCCAGCACGTCACGGACCAGATACAGGAAGGCGGCGTCTGGGGCTGTAAAACGCGATAATCGACGGGTACGCCTAGTCGTCGACGCCACGTGAGCTATCTACCTTCTCCCGGAGTTCGGTCGCTGCCCGCTCAAAGTGTTCCGCCAAGAACGAGGTTCCCGACGTCGCCCGCTCGTTGAGGAATGTGATGACATCGGTGACCGCCTCGGCGTCGCGTTCCGTGGCTGCGACACAGTCGACGTACCCGTTGAGTGCCCGACTGAACGCACTCGAGAAGTGGTCGTACGCGCCGTCGACGCGCTCCATGTTGTCGTCGAGTGATTCGATGAGCGCCCGGTAGACAATCGCCGCCGATGCGTAGCGCTCCTGCTCGCGGTACTCGTTCGCGAGATCGAACCACTGCGTGAAGTCGATCGGCTCAAAGACGACGTAATACTCGGGATTCGTCTCCTCAAACCGGCGGTCGATCGAAGCGCGCAGGTCGTCGACTGATCGCGTTGGAGACTCGCTCACCCGGGCGAGAAAACGGTCACGGAGGTCAGCGTTGCTAGCGAGCTCTTCACGCAGGAACGCGCGGAGCTCGTCGGCGTCGGCGCCGTCAAGCGCGACGTCGAGCCCGTTGCCTTCGTCCACAGGGAGCCGGTCGACACACCGAAGCAATACGGCGACGACGTGTTTGCACGTGCCCGGCCCGTCGTACGGGCAGTCGCACCACGGGTCGAACCCGTCGGTGGCGAGGTCGACCCGGACATCGTACTGACGGCTGCCGCTCACGACGGTGGTTACGGTGGTGTCCACACGATGGATCTCACGGATACGACCATCGGCGAGGTATTGTTCACCGCGCTCGAAGACCGCATCCGTACAGATGTTCCGCACCGTGTCCTCGCTCACGTCCATGTCCGTGGATGGTGTTCTGCCGCAAGCGGGAAAAATCAATACGTCGATTCGCTTTTGTTCTGGATCGGAATGTCCTCTCTGAGAAAAGCAACTACCCTGCTGGAGTACCCTGATTACGGGAATTCAAGGAGAAAGCCTCGCGCTTCAGCGCGGGGAGGACGTCAATGTGACGACCACAGTGCCTCAATGCGTTGCTCTATCGCCGTGAGGACGGTGGAGTATACTTCGAGTGGGTGCAGCGACGGGAGCTCAAGGTCGGTAACTTCAGTGGCAGACGGGGGCTTGTGGAAGTGTAACCGGGTGTTGTGCGTGTTCGTGTGCCGGTCCCAGCGACACTCCCAGCGTTTTCCGTTCTTGTCCTCTTCGACGTAGTGAACTGAGAAATCGCCAGTCGTGAACCACCGAATGTCGAGACGGGCTGCTGTCACTGCGTCCGGGTATTGTCCAACATCGAGCAGTCCACGAAGTAGTCGGGGTTCGTATGAATCCGGGTCGAACGTAGTCTCGGTGACGAGCGAATCTGATGAAAGGTGTCGCTCCAGTAGGAGCAGTGTCTGTCGATCCGGTGGGCCTGTCGAGTGTGGGGCCGAATCTGCCGGTGGCTCGCTCATTTAGGCTGGAATCAGATGCCCGTCATTCTGGGAGAGTTGGCGAGCAAGTTCGTACAGCCGGATATCCCGAATCACACCCTGCCATTCGCTGACTGCGGTCATCCGCTCGTGGATGGTTTCGTGACTATCGTGGTCAAATACGTTGACGGCCGTTGGGTCTGCTGTTTCGAATTGGGATTCGTATTCCGCTCGCTGGGCTTCAAGCGTCTCCACGCGGTCGATGATCGCTTCAACAGAGAGCTCGGTTGCGATTCGACTGGCGTCCTGCCATTCGAGATACCCCTCGTTTCGTTCGTATGTTGCTGGACGGCTGTCTCTATCGGCTCGAGCGATGCCCATCTCCGCCAAGCGGTCGAGGTGTTTTTTCGCGGCATTCGGAGAGCAGTCCGCAAGCTCAGCGATCTCGGTGTACGCAGTCGGGGAGGTAACGCCGAGAACGACGTCGTAGACACGACTAAACGTGTCTGTCCCCGTCTGCCACCGTCGCTGCGTATCATCGGAGGTGGGAGCCGGATCGAACTCAGTCATACCTATCTGTAGGTGGCCGATCTCAATATATCTTCGGGTTATTCAGATATATGTAAAATGATTCTGTTCTGGGTTACGCGACAGGTCCCGTAGATGCTTGCTGCAGCTACTGACTTGCCTCGAAGCAGGTCTTCGGTTTGAGCGCTCCGGAAGAGCTGACACGCCTGGTCACGAATCGAATCTGAGAGTTCGAGGACGCTCGCGATTTTTCGAACTCCAGGCCGTGTGCGAGATTTCGCTCGGCTTTCGACTGGAACCGACCACGAGTCTGTTCACGCCGCATTCGGGATAGCCGCTGGCGCTTTCGTCCAGAGAGTTCGTTACCGTTCGCATCTTTCCCGCAACCGATTTCCGTCGACAGCCCTCGGTCGTGACGCGCCGCAGTTAGTGGAGCACCCGTCCGCCTTCGTTGGTCCTGATCGTGAGTTCTCCATTCAGGACCGTGGTCGATTCGTTGTTCGTCAATAACGAGTCCACAGTCTTCGCAGATAGTTTCGACCGAGTTGGTAGTTACCCGGCCATCGCACTCCGGACATGGGTTCGTGCTGGAGTTTGTCTGGACGTCCTCGTCGAAGCCCGTTTCGTAGATGTCTCTGGTTGCCATTGTTCTCACTGTGTTTCGGGGAACCCACCAGTACGGTGAACCCCTCACCCATTGAGGGGTAAATAGACCCTCCGGAGTAGCGCGTCCCTGTTTCAATTAGTTCTCGATGTCGGCCGTAGAGGAAAGCCAGAACGTGTCATAGTCGACATTCAAATGCGCCGCATTCGAGGCGACGCCCTGAACATGGTTCTCGCCGGTAATCAGAACCACCTGTGAACAATCGTGCTTCTCGCAGGCTGAGACAATATTCTCAAACATTCGTTCGTCCCTGATTGGTCGACGAACATCGCCGAGTCTCGTCCCTATCGTCGTCGCGAAGGCAACCGATCCCAAGGCCGAAATCATCCAAGGAATCGAACCGCTAAATGCCAATACTACCGAGATCAGGAGGAAAAAGACCGCAAGCCAGCTCATTAATGTCAAGTGCCAGGGGACCAGCTTGGCCCGTTCTATTAAAGAAATGTGGCTCTGTTGAAATCCTATTGTTCAGACACATCTATAGATCAGATAGCTATTCATTGATCAGTGCGAACTACAGAAACAGGGCTACAAGAGCAATTACAGCAATCACGACTCCCCCAAC
>Ga0075105_1000991_pt1 | contig 10883 bp, 8 predicted proteins | sample AntDeeMetag02WF5_FD_69800 | JGI IMG/M metagenome (GOLD analysis project Ga0075105, IMG submission 69800) | Saline lake microbial communities from Deep Lake, Antarctica - Antarctic Deep Lake Metagenome 02WF5 | ecosystem: Environmental > Aquatic > Non-marine Saline and Alkaline > Saline | place... | reverse complement strand
GAGGTCGAGCGCCTCGGCGACGAGCGGGGCGCGCTCATCACGCGGGTCAACGACCGCCGTGAGATCGAGACGGCGGAAGACGTGGAAGTGTCGTTCGCGGACCCGGACGACGCGGTCAGGGAGCGCGTCCGCGAGATGGGACTCAGTGAGGCGGGCCTCGACATCGACGACGCGGTACGGGACCCAGAACTGGCGGAGTCGAACGTACGCGACCGCGTCCGGCAGCGCGTCGAGGCCGTCCTGGACGGTGATGACGACGACTCGGCTGGAGAGACCGCCGACACAGCGGACCCGGAGACGCCGGAGGACCCGAACGCGGGCGAGGAGCCCGACGACCAGGCGCAGGCGACGACCATGGAGGAGTTCCAGTGAGGTTCACGCGCGTCTCCCTGCGGAACTTCAAGTGCTACGAGGACGCGAACGTCCACCTCGACCCCGGCGTCACTGTCATTCACGGGCTCAACGGCAGCGGGAAGTCGAGCCTGCTGGAGGCCTGCTTCTTCGCGCTGTACGGCGCGACGGCCCTCGACAGGACTCTCGAGGAGATCGTCACCATCGGCGCCGAGGAGGCCGAGATCGACCTCTGGTTCACGCACGCCGGCGACGACTACCACATCTATCGGCGCGTCCGGAACACCGGCGAGCGCGCGTCCACGCCGGACTGCACCCTGGAGACGCCGTCTGGGACCATCGACGGCGTGACCGACGTGGAGGACCACGTCACCGGGCTCCTGCGGATGGACGCGGAGGCGTTCGTCAACTGCGCGTACGTCCGCCAGGGCGAGGTGAACAAGCTCATCAACGCCTCCGCGAGCACCCGACAGGCGATGCTCGACGACCTCCTCCAGCTCGGGAAACTCGAGGACTACCGCCAGCGCGCCGGGGACGCCCGACTCGGCGTCGAGGACGTCAAGAGCAACGTCGAGGGGAAACTCGACGGCCTCGAATCACAGATCGAGGCCAAGGAGGACGAAGACCCCCACGAGAAGCTCGCCAGTCTGAAGTCCGAACTCGCGGACGTGACCGGGGACGTCGAGCGCTTCGAGGAGCAGCGCGACAGCGCACGAGAGACCCTCGAAGACGCCGAGGACGTCCTCGAACGCTTCGAGGAGAAGCGCGAGGAACTCGACGACGTCACTGACACCATCTCGAACCTCCGGGAGACTATCGCAGAGACCGAGTCGGAGCGCGAAGACCTCGCCGCGCAGGCGGCCGACCACCGCGAGCGCGCCGCCGAACTGGACGACGAGGCGGCCGAACTGCTCGCCGAGACGGACCTCGCGGACGCCGATGCGGACGCGGTTGAAGCGAAACGCGAGGACCTCGTCGCGGAGCGCGAGGCCGTCACCGAGCAGATATCCGAGGTGGCACCAGACGTGTCGAAGTTCCAGACCGAGGCGGAGAACGCCGCCGAGCGCGCCGACGACATGGAGGAGCGCGCGGAGTCGCTCCGCGAGGAGGCCGCGGAACTCGAAGCGGAGGCAGAGGAAGCCGAGGAAGCCCGCGAGGAGGCCGAGGAGCGAATCGCCGAACTGGACGCGGCCATCGAGGACGCGAAAGCGGCGTTCGACGAGGCTCCAGCCGACTTCGGCGACGCCGAGACCCACCTCGACTCCGTCGAAGCCGACCGCGAGGACCTGCGGGAGCGCCGCGAGGACGTCAGCGGCGACCTGCAGTCAGCCCGGGACCGCGTCGCGGAGGCCGAGGAGCTACTGGACGCCGGGAAGTGCCCCGAGTGCGGGCAGCCCGTCGACGGGTCCCCGCACGTCGACGGCGTCGAGGAGTACCGCGAGCGCGTCACGGACCTGGAGTCCCAACTGGAGTCCGTCGACGAGGACGTCGAGGACGTCCAGGCCCGCATCGAGCGCGCCGAGGCGCTCGTCGAGCGCGAGGGCGACGTCGCCGACCACGACCAGAACCGCGAACTCGCGGTCGAACGCCGCGACGACCGCACGGAAGCGGTCGAGGAGGCGCGCGCCGACGCCGAGGAGGCCCGCGAGGAGGCCGACGAACTCGCCGACGAGGCGGCGACGGCCCGCGAGGAAGCCGAGGCGAAGCGGGAGGCGGCCGACGCCAAGCGCGAGGAACTCGCGGACCTCAACTCGCGGCAGAGCGGCCTGAAGGAACGCGTCGAGCGCCTCGGCGACCTGGCGGACGTGCTCGACGACGCCGACGACCACCGGACCGAGGCAGAGCGTCTCGCGGAGAAGCGCGCGGACCTGGCCGACCGCAACGAGGAGCGCCGGGAGCGCCTCGAGGATCTCCGGGAACGCAAGCGCACGCTGGAGAGCGAGTTCGACGAGGACCGCATCGAGCAGGCGAAGGCCGACAGGGAGCGCGCCGCGGACTACCTCGAAAAGGTGGAACCGAGACTCGAGAAACTGTACGAGGAGCGCGACGACCTGCAGGGCCGCATCGGCGCCGCTGAGAACGCCATCAAGGAACTGGAGGCGCTCCGCGAGCAGCGCGAGGCCGTCGCCGAGCGGCACGCGGAACTGGAGGCCATCCACGACGAGGTGTCGGAACTGGAGTCGATGTACGGCGACCTGCGCGCGGAGCTCCGCCAGCAGAACGTGACGAAGCTCGAGCGCCTCCTCAACGAGACGTTCGAACTCGTCTACCAGAACGACTCCTACGCGCGCATCGAACTCTCCGGGGATTACGAGCTGACGGTGTACCAGAAGGACGGCGAGGCGCTCGAACCCGACCAGCTCTCCGGCGGGGAGCGCGCGCTGTTCAACCTCAGCCTGCGGTGTGCCATCTACCGGTTGCTCGCGGAGGGCATCGAGGGCGAGGCGCCGCTGCCGCCGCTCATCCTCGACGAACCGACCGTCTTCCTCGACTCCGGGCACGTCTCCCAACTCGTGGAGCTCGTGGAGTCGATGCGCCGCCTCGGCGTCGAACAGATCGTCGTCGTGAGCCACGACGAGGAGCTCGTGGACGCCGCCGACGACGTGGTCCGCGTCGAGAAGGACGCCACGTCGAACCGCTCGCGCGTGGTGCGCGACGAGGCCGGACTGCCCGCGGACTGATTCTCGGTCGCTTCGACTACTCGCGGAGGGCCTCGATGCCGCGCTCGCCAGCCGCCGTGAGCGCGTAGCCGCGTTCGCCCGCAACCATCGTCTCCTCGACGAGCCCAGCGGCACGGAACTCCGTCAGGCCACCGACCATGTCGCTCTCGCAAACGTCGTAGGCCGCGAGCATCTCGCGGGCGGCCAGCGGGCCGCGGTCCGCGAGGTCGACGAGCAGACCGAGGTGCCAGTCGGCGTGGCAGGCGCGGACGACCTGGCGGGACTCCTCCGGGACGGCGGTGGCGAGCGCGTCGAGTGGTGATTCGCCGCCCGCGGGTTCGAGGTCGTCGTTCGGCAGGTGGCGGCGTTCGCCGGTCTCCGGGTCGCGGACGAGGCTGCTGTCGCCGCTCTCCTTGAGGAGGACGTACAGCGACCCGTCGTCGTCGCGGACCGTTCGCATGGGTCGAACAAGCAGTTGCGCCGCGTTAGGGTTTGCGTTCGCCCGGTCGACGTCGGTGCGGTCACTCCTCGCCGGCGTAGGCGCGGTACTTGTAGTAACCGTAGGCGGTCAGAATCACGCTCGCAGCGACGAGACTCCCGCCGGTGTCCCACTGGCTGCGGAAGACGGCGAGCATCGCGCCGACGCTGCCGGCCATCAGCGCGACGTTGAAGACGACGACGAGCAGCCAGAACTGCCGCTGGAGTTGCGGGTCTGCGTCTGATTCGTCCGGGATGTCGACGGAGGGCGCGAGCTCGCGCTCGGCCTCGGACTCCTCGTTCCCGAACAGGTCGTCTAACACGGCCGAAAATCGGGGGCGGCGGTGGAAAAGCGTTGCCTCTCAGAGTGTGTCGCCGAGCGACACAACGTCCGTTGCTTTGAGCCACGCGAGCGGATTCTGCGCGTCGTAGAATACGACGCCGTCCTCTGTGTCGTAGGACTCCACGTCGTCTCGGGCATCCGTGCCCTCGGGCAGCTGTGGGACTTCGTTCTGGCGGTTCGCGTCGCCCGCTGCGTGGTCAGTCACGTCTGTCACCTCGAACTTTGGTAAGGTGTAACATGGTATAAGCCTTCCCCCACCGACCGATTTCGCCGGGCGGAAGGGCGAGTTTTTAGGGTGGACAGTCGAATGACCCAGCAATGAGCAACACGGACCTCTCCCAGTTCATGCACGAGGGCGGGGAGTCGGGCGAGGAGTCGCCCGACGAAGACGTCGTGCGCGCCGAGGCCGAGGTGGTCGCCGGCGACGCCGACCCGGTCGTGACCGAGATAGTCAACGCGGAGGCCGACGCGCTCCCGGACGCCGACGGCGACGTCGAACTGATGGTGACACAGGTCGACTACACCGTCGAGGGGAGCGGCGACCGAGAGCGGCCGGTCGTCCACGTGTTCGGCCGCACCGCCGACGACGAGGCCGAGCACGTTCGCGTCCACGGCTTCCGACCGTACTTCTACGCGCCGACCACGAACCTGGCGGAGGACGACCTGACCGACGACACCATCACCGGCTCCGAGGACGGCTACGAGTCGATTCGGGGCGAGGAACTCACGAAGATCTTCGGCCGGACGCCGCGGGACGTCGGGAACATCCGCGACCGCTTCGACCACTACGAGGCTGACATCCTCTTCCCGAACCGCCTGCTCATCGACAAGGACATCACGAGTGGCGTCCGCGTCCCTGCGCGCCGCGCCGACGACGGCGCGCTCTACGTCCACCACGACGAGATCGCGGCCTGCGACGTCGACGCGAATCTCCGCGTCAACACGTTCGACATCGAGGTCGACGACCGTCACGGCTTCCCCGAGGAGGGCGAGGAACCGGTCGTCTGTCTCGCCAGCCACGACTCCTTCCGTGACGAGTACATCGTCTGGCTGTACGAGGCGCCCGACGCAACCACCGACTCGCCGACGGACCTCGCGGGCCACGACCTGCTCGACGAGGACGCCGAGGCGGACGTGCGCGTCTTCGAGACGGAGGAGGCGATGCACGAGGCGTTCATGGACTACATCGTCGAGACGGACCCGGACGTGCTCACCGGCTGGAATTTCGACGACTTCGACATGCCGTATCTCGTCGACCGCCTCGACGTGCTCGGGATGGAGTCCGACCGCCTCTCCCGCGTAGAGGAGGTGTGGACCTCCGGCTGGGGCGGGCCGAACGTGAAGGGGCGCGTCGTCTTCGACCTGCTGTACGCCTACCAGCGCACGAAACGCTCGGAACTCGACTCCTACCGCCTCGACGCAGTCGGCGAACAGGAACTCGACGTCGGGAAGGAGCGCTACGCGGGCGACATCGGTGACCTCTGGGAGGACGACCCCGAGCGCCTCCTTGAGTACAACCTCCGGGACGTCGAACTCTGCGTGGAGATCGACCGCAAGCAGTCCATCGTGGCGTTCTGGGACGAGGCCCGCAAACTGGTGGGCTGTAAACTCGAGGACGCGACGACCCCCGGCGACGCGGTCGACATGTACGTCCTCCACAAGGCGTTCGGCGAGTTCGTCCTCCCTTCGAAAGGACAACAGGAGGCCGAGGAGTTCGAAGGCGGTGCCGTCTTCGACCCCATCACCGGGGTGAAGGAGAACGTCTCCGTGCTCGACCTGAAGAGCCTCTACCCGATGTCGATGGTGACCATCAACGCCTCGCCGGAGACGAAGGTCAACCCCGAGACGTTCGACGGGGAGACCTACCAGACACCGACTGGCGTCCACTTCCGGAAGGAGCCCGACGGCATCATCCGGGAGATGGTCGACGAACTGCTCACCGAGCGCGACGAGAAGAAGGGGCTCCGCGACGACCACGACCCGGACTCCGAGCCGTACGCCCGCTACGACCGCCAGCAGGCCGCCGTGAAGGTCATCATGAACAGCCTCTACGGCGTCTTCGGCTGGGACCGCTTCCGCCTCTACGACCGGGAGATGAGCGCGGGCGTCACGTCGACGAACCGGGAGGTCATCTCGTTCACGGAGGACGCCGCCAACGACTTCGGCTACGAGGTGGCCTACGGCGACACCGACAGCGTGATGCTCGAACTCGGCAGCGAGCTCTCGAAGGCGGAAGCCATCGAGACGTCCTTCGACATCGAGGACCACATCAACGGCGCCTACGACGAGTTCGCCGCCGAGCAACTGAACGCCGACGAGCACCGCTTCCAGATCGAGTTCGAGAAGCTCTACCGGCGGTTCTTCCAGGCGGGGACGAAGAAGCGCTACGCCGGCCACATCGTCTGGAAGGAGGGCAAAGACGTCGACGACATCGACATCACTGGCTTCGAGTACAAGCGCTCGGACATCGCGCCAATCACTAAGGAGGTCCAGAAGCGCGTCATCGAACTGGTCGTCGTGGAGGGCGACGTCGACGGCGTCGAAGAGTACGTCCACGACGTCATCCAGGACTTCCGCGAGGGGAAGGTCGACCTCGACGACATCGGCATCCCGGGCGGCATCGGCAAGCGCCTCGACAACTACGACACGGACACCGCGCAGGTCCGGGGCGCGAAGTACGCGAACCTCCTGCTGGGGACGAACTTCGACCGCGGGTCGAAACCCAAGCGCCTCTACCTCGCGAAGGTTCACCCCGAGTTCTTCCGCCGCGTGGAGGACGAGCGTCCGAAGATGAACGAGGACCCGCTCTACGTCGAGTTCAAGACCGACCACGACGTCATCTGCTACGAGTACGCCGACCAGATTCCCGACGAGTTCGAGGTGGACTACGACGTGATGCTCGACAAGACGCTGAAGGGCCCCATCGAGCGCATCCTCCAGGCGCTGGACGTCTCCTGGGAGGAAGTCAAGACGGGACAGACCCAGACCGGACTCGGCAGTTTCACCTGAACGCCGGGCCGTCAGTTGTCCCCGAACCGTGCCAATTCTTCGCTAATCGAAAACTCCTGTTTTCGTTTCCAAAAGGAGTTGCCGAAAATGCGTAACCGTTATAGGGCGCTCGCGCCTTGTCTAGGATGACCTAATCGATGGCTACGCTAGAACTCAAAAACGTACACGCGGAAGTGGCAGAGGACGGCGGGGAGCAGATCCTCAACGGGGTCGACCTCGAGGTCCCGTCGGGCGAAATCCACGCCCTGATGGGCCCGAACGGCTCCGGGAAGTCGACCACGTCGAAGATCGTCGCCGGCCACCCGGCCTACGACGTCACCGAGGGGGAAGTGCTGCTCCACCTCGAGGAGGGCGACTTCGGAGACGTCGAGATCCCCGAGGACAAGCGAACGTGGAATCTCCTCGAACTGGAGCCGAACGAGCGCGCCGCGCTCGGCATCTACCTCGGCTTCCAGTACCCCGCCGAAATCGAGGGCGTCACGCTCGTCAACTTCCTCCGCACCGCGCTGAACGCGAAACTCGAGGAGCGAGACGACCTCCTCTTCGGCGAGGACGAGGAAGCCGACGAAGACGAGGAGGGCTACGAGACCTCCCCGATGGAGGGCCCCGCCGACGAGGGCGAAGTCAGCGTCGCCGACTTCCAGGAGCTCCTCTCCGAGAAGATGGAGCTGCTGGACATGGACGAGTCGTTCGCCACGCGCTACCTCAACGCCGGCTTCTCCGGCGGCGAGAAGAAGCAGAACGAGGTTCTGCAGGCTGCAGTCCTCGAGCCGAGCATCGCCGTGCTCGACGAGATCGACTCCGGGCTCGACATCGACCGGCTCCAGGACGTCGGCGCCGGCATCAACGCACTGCGCGACGAGCAGGACGCCGGCATCCTCCAGATCACCCACTACCAGCGCATCCTCGACTACGTCGAGCCCGACCGCGTCCACATCATGCTGGACGGCAAGATCGCCATGGAGGGCGACGCGGAGCTCGCCGAGCGGCTAGAGGACGAGGGCTACGACTGGGTCCGCGACCAGGTCTACGGTACGGCCTAACACAATCATGAGTTCAGACCAAGACCACCTCGAAGAGACAGACACCGAGGCCCGATTCGAGTTCAAGAAGGAGGAGAGTTCCGCCTTCAAGTCCGAGAAGGGCCTCAACGAGGAGACCATCCGGCTCATCTCCGACGACAAGGACGAGCCGGACTGGATGCTCGAGCGCCGTCTGCGCGCGCTCAAACAGTACCAGAAGATGCCGATGCCGACGGACTGGCCGGGACAGCCCGACCTCTCCGAACTCGACATCGAGGAGATCGTTCCGTACATCCGCCCCGACGTCGACAAGCGCGCCGGCGTAGACGACTGGGAGGAGCTCCCCGAGGAGATCCGGGACACCTTCGAACAGCTGGGTATCCCCGAGGCCGAGCGCGAGGCGCTCTCCGGCGTCGGTGCCCAGTACGAGTCCGAAGTCGTCTACCAGAACATGCAGGAGCGCTGGGAGGAGAAGGGCGTCGTCTTCTGCAACATGGACGAGGCCGTCCGGGAGTACCCGGAGATCGTCAAGGAGCACTTCATGACGAAGTGCGTGCCGCCGAGCGACAACAAGTTCGCGGCGCTCCACGGCGCCGTCTGGTCCGGCGGGAGCTTCGTCTACGTCCCCGAGGACGTGACGGTGAACATGCCCGTGCAGGCGTACTTCCGGATGAACTCGGAGGGCATGGGCCAGTTCGAGCACACGCTCATCATCGCCGAACCCGGCAGCGAGGTCCACTACATCGAGGGCTGTTCCGCGCCGAAGTACGGCACCCACAACCTCCACTCCGGCGGCGTCGAGGTGTTCGTCAAGGAGAACGCCCACGTGCAGTACTCAACCGTCCAGAACTGGTCGAAGAACACGTTCAACCTCAACACGAAGCGCGCCATCGCCGAGGAGAACGCCACGATGGAGTGGGTCTCCGGTAGCATGGGTTCGAAGGCGACCATGCTCTACCCGAGCACCATCCTGAAGGGCCGCGGCGCGACGGACAACCACATCACCATCGCGTTCGCGGGCGAGGGCCAGGACATCGACACCGGCGCGAAGGTCTACCACAACGCACCGGACACGAAGTCCACCATCGAGTCGAAGTCCATCGCGAAGGACGGCGGCCGCACGAACTACCGCGGCCTCGTCCACATCGCGGACGGCGCGGAGAATTCCTCGACGTCCGTGGAGTGCGACGCGCTGATGTTCGACAACGAGTCCACCAGCGACACCATGCCGTACATGGAGATCAACGAGTCGAAGGTGGACGTCGCCCACGAGGCGACCGTCGGCAAGATCGGGGACGAGGACGTCTTCTACCTCCAGTCCCGCGGTCTCGACGACGACGACGCCAAGCAGATGATCGTCGCGGGCTTCATCGAGCCCATCACGGAGGAACTGCCCATCGAGTACGCGGTCGAGCTCAACCGCCTCATCGAACTCGAGATGGAGGGGAGTCTCGGATAACATGAGCACGCAGATTCACAAGGACATCTCCGAAGAGACGGTCCGTCAGCTCGCCGCCGAGCGCGACGAGCCCGAGTGGCTCCTTCAGACCCGCCTGGACGCCCTCGACGCGCTCGACGACCTCGACTACCCGAACGTCATCCAGACGCCCGGTCGGAAGTGGACGAACCTCGAGGACCTCGACTTCGAGGCTCTCGTCGACCCGCTCACCCAGACCGAGGACAAAGACCAGGTCGGTCCCGAGGACGCCCGCGTCGAGTCGTTCCACGACGCGCTCCAGGACGACGACCTCGCCGAACTCGTCGAGGAGAAATTCGGCAGCGTCGTCGACCCCCAGCAGAACCGCCTGAACGCGCTCTCCACGGCGCTGTTCACGACCGGGACGGTCATCTACGTCCCCCAGAACGTCGACGCCGAGGACGTCAAGATTCGGACGTCGATGAACTCCCGCTCGCTGTTCAACTACACGCTCGTCGTCACGGAGAAGAACTCCTCGGTGACCATCCTGGAGCGCCAGGACACCGGCGAGGAGGTCGACGGTGAGCGCTACTACAGCGGCATCGTCGAGGTCGACGCGGGCGAGAACTCCTACGTCCAGTACGGGAGCCTGCAGGACTTCGACCAGCAGACGTACAACTACACCAACAAGCGCGGCGACGCCGGGACCTACAGCACGGTGAACTGGATCGAGGGCAACCTCGGCTCCCGGCTGACGAAGACGAGCGTCTCCACGGAGCTCAACGGCGACTCCAGCGAGACGAAGATCGTCGGCGCGTTCTTCGGCCACGACGACCAGCACTTCGACCTCGACGCGAAGGTCTGGCACCGCGCCGAGCACACGACTGCGGACCTCGTCACCCGCGGCGTCATCGACGACCACGCCCGCTCCGTCTACGAGGGCGTCCAGGACGTCGGCCCTGACGCGTGGGACACGAGCTCCTACCAGCGCGAGAACACGCTGATGCTGAGCGACGAGAGCGAGGCCGACGCCTCCCCGAAGCTCATCATCAACAACCACGACACCGAGGCCTCTCACTCGGCGACTGTCGGCCAGGTCGACGCAGAGACCCTCTTCTACATGCAGGGCCGCGGTCTCTCCGAGCAGGCGGCCACGGACATGCTCGTCTCGGGCTTCTTCGTGCCCGTCCTCGACGAGGTCGAGGTCGACGAACTCCGCGAGGACCTCGAGGCGCGCATCGCCGAGCGCCTCGCGTAGGTCCGTTCTCCGTCCCCGAGAGGGAACGGCTTAAGTCCGCTTCGGCCGACTACCCGACAACATGGAGACTGCACCGCTCGCGAGGTGGCTGCCGTGAGTTCCGTCGCCGCGCGCGTCGACAGCGACACACAGCTCGCGCGCCTGCTGCAGATCGGCGTCGTCCTGGAGGAGGTCGTGGAAGTGCGCGCCCACCGGCACTACCAGTCGCTGCCGGAGGCCGACCGCGACGACGACATCGAGTCGCTGCTCTCGGAGGCCAGCGAGGAGTCCGCCGAGCACCGTGGGCTCCTGGAAGCCGTCATCGCGGACCTCGACGCGGACAGTATCCCCTTCGAGGAGGTGGAGG
>Ga0075105_1000990_pt1 | contig 10896 bp, 12 predicted proteins | sample AntDeeMetag02WF5_FD_69800 | JGI IMG/M metagenome (GOLD analysis project Ga0075105, IMG submission 69800) | Saline lake microbial communities from Deep Lake, Antarctica - Antarctic Deep Lake Metagenome 02WF5 | ecosystem: Environmental > Aquatic > Non-marine Saline and Alkaline > Saline | place... | reverse complement strand
TCCATTATCCCTCTTCGTGATGATTTTTCTTCGTCAATCTCAGAAGGAGACCGCTTATACATCACTGTTAGCTTGGTACTTCTGTGCGCATGCGCATCTAATTCTTCACTTGAAGAGTCTGGATTACGTCGCTCTATATCTTGCCGAAGCTCACGATAGAACTCGTCTGCCTCTTTGACTGACCACTTCGTCCCCTCAGCCCACTCAGCCATCTCGTCTGCCGGGGGTGTTTTCATAACTCTCCTCGATTCCAGCAGTACATAATTCCTCGTCCCATAGGATTTTCAGAACAACGAGGACAAAACGCAAGGTACTGTCGTCAGAACATACGTGCCCGTGGGGTCCCCTAATTATACTATATCAAGGACAGTCACTCGTCGACGAGCTTCGCAATTAGATGCGGTCCCTCATACGCTTCCAAAATTCCATCAGAGTCGTCGAGGTCAGGAGTCGTTGGCTGTCTTAGCTCCCATCGTATCCAGTCTTCAAAACCTTCCTCGATACATTCGACCACGTTGCCGTCATCGATTACTCCGAGGTCGTGTAGCTCGCCGGCATGGTACATCTGAAAGAGAATCCGCATCGGTCTATTCCTTATCCTCTGCCAGCGGAACCGCGTTGATGTAGTGGTTATTGAACGCTCGCCTTAGGTGGTCTTCATCGTCCAAATCGTACGCTCCCCTCACTGTCTCCTCAAGCTCGCCGGTTGGGTCCTCGACTACCTCGCCATCAACAATCTTTCCGAGGACATCCCAGCCGTCTCGGTCTTCGTTGAGTCCTAAAAAGAGCAATGCCACCTCGAGTCACCTTTCTCGATAATCACTCTGTTCCATCATAAGACTCCCGAGGAGGGGACTGATTCAGCCTCTGTTGGTCTGCAATGGCGAGGAGGTCCAAGCTGAGAGGACAGAGAATGCGTTCACTACCAATCGAATATCAGTTACCCTCTCAGAGCGGAACTCCGTACTCTGAATCAATGACTGACACTGGGGAATACTCACGAATCCCTGAGTTGACGATATTGTCTGCTAAAGAACTCACCATTTGTCGGTGAGCATCATTGCCATTGCAATAAGGAATACCAAGCCAACAAATGTACCGAGTTCGGAAAATAGCGAGGGGACAAGCTGAGGGATAGCCCCAGGAACTCCGAACCAGAGTATGAATCCAACGGCTACAAATCCAAGTGTATACTGAACATTCCAGTATTTTGCGGAAGTATATATGCCGAGAAGAATGGCTACAGTTAGCACAATATATGCTATGCCAGCCTCTTGACTCCCGTAGCCAACTCTGATAATGCCTATAAGCAACAAGAGGCCGACGGATGGTATTCCTAATTCCTCAATCGCTCTCGAAATTCCGTCGAAGAGTGAAGGGGCCGCCATCTATCTGAAAGTGAATATTCAATCTAAGAAAATAAGTTTAGTGGACACATCCGAAGCTGCACATACGTTTTTAGGCAGTGAAGCCGCTCGAGAATGACCGAGAGCCAATCTATTTGATTCACTCAAGAATGCGTGAGCAGTTGAGCAATAGCAACCAGCGTACAGTCTGAGGGATTCAGAGTTGGGTGTCGAGCCCGGTGTCTCGAACCCAGTCCCGATATGCTTCGTCGCTCAGGTCCTCAACGACTCGCCGGGATTCTTCGCTATCGTAGCCCGCCATTACATAGCCGTTCGAGTACGAGGACTCGAGGTACTGGAGAAGTTCGCGGCCATCCGTGTATTTTCTGATGATGGGGTCCTTCCTGTCGTTAATACGCTCTCGAAGCGACTCAGCCGTCGGCGTCTCGCCTTTCACCTCTCCCTCAATGGTAACGCGAGCTACCTCCTCGGGGTCGTCCCATGGGCTTCTGTAGATGATGATTTCGACCATGCTTCTGTCCTCGCTACAATCCGATTTCCTTGATGCAGTTCAGATACTCTTCTTTCGCTTCGTCCCGGTCAACGCGAGTGTAGATATCCATCGTCTCGGTCTTGGCGTCCCCACGGATGTATTTCAGAATGTACGGCTTCATCCCCTGCTTCCGCATTAGCGTCGTGAATACTGTTCTGAACGTGTGAGGAGTGAACTTCTTCTCGAACCGTCGCTCCTCCATGGGCGCGACACCAGCGCGGTCGGCAGCTTCTTTCACTTCCCGTCGAATCCGTTCTTTACTGAGACGTCCTCCTCGGTTGCTCGTGAAGAGATACGGTGAATCAGAATCGACGTTGACGAACTGGTAGCGTTTGATAGCGTAGATTGTTTCGTCATCGATTGGGACGACAGTCTGTTTGCCTCCCTTGCGCTCTCGGAGGCGAATGAATCCCTTCTCGAGGTCGACATCGTCCTTTTCGATTGAGAGTGCCTCGAGGAGACGAGCGCCGGTCTTGGCGAGGATGATGGCGACAGTCTTGTCTCTCGGGTCGGGAATTGCGTTGATGATTTTGCAGGCATTCTCCCACGTCGCGCAGTCCGGCCGGTCTGGACGTATTCGGGGAATCTCCTCCATCACAACCGCAGCGGGATTGCTGGTGATGTTCTCGAACTGCGGGCGTTTCAGAGTATAATTGTAGAAGCTGGAGAGGACTTCCAAGTACTTCTTTTTCGAGTTCTGGGATACATCTCGTTTCGTGAGCGCCATTAGATAGTCTTCGACGTGGCGAATCTCGACGTCGCCGGGTTCGAGGTCGGGAAATTGGTCGTGGAAGAACTCACGAAGGACGCGGCTGTACGAGTTGAGTGTTCGCGTGCTGCGACCGGAGGCTTCCTTACGGCTAAGGAAGTAGTTGACCTCGTCGTGCTTGTTCTCGTAGATTTTCGAGGAACCGGGTTCGGCTGCCATCTTAGTTCCCCTCCTTTAGCCGCCAGCCGTGTCCACGCTGATAATCAACCTGCCCGTTTTCGGCTAAGGCATAGAGCCGGTTCTCGATTTGTCTTTGGAGGTGTTGGGCGACGTCGTCGCTGGCAGAGATTCGTTCTGTAAGTTCATCCAGCGATTGATAGCGTTCGTTCAGAACCCGGGTAACGAGGTCATCGATGCTGAGATGTGTTTGACCGCCGCCACCCTGTTGGGCTTCTTCAAGTTGGGTTTGGAGGTCGTCGATTTTGTTCTGGAGTTGCTTTACGGTCTGGTCCTGTGTTTGGATGAAGGGTGCGCCGCTGTCTCGGTACATCCGGGCTTCTTGAATCAGGTCGTAGAGGTAACGGCTGAGGCTAGACCCTTCGTGTTTGGCTTCTTCCCACCATTCCTCTTTGTGCTGTTTTGCGGGGAAGAGCTCTGCTCGAGTCGTATTCTCGTGGAGTGTTTGATAATCTCGGTCGTCGCTGGGGCTGTCCATAGACGTCTCTGTCATGCTAGAACCTCCGAATAGTCATTAGGCTGTTAGGTTAAAGATATTACCGGTAGTAGCTCAGTCTATGTACTGAATTTCGGGGGAGCCGGATACTCAGACCGCTTCGTCTCAGCTATCGTTGATTCGCTGCCAGCGAGCTTCTTGGACAAGTTCGACGAGATATCGACTCAGGCTTAGTCCTTGTTCGTCGGCTTCTTCCTGCCATTGGCCTTTGTGCTGACGGTGACAGTAGATATCGACGCTGGTCATTCCTTCGCCTAGTCCCTTGTTGTCGTCCATCGGTCGACGGGGCGCTATTGGTGCATCAGTCATCGAGAATCGCCATCTAACCAGATGGTTGTCAGGATATTAATGATACTGCTCGGTCGATATTACGCGTCCTGAGCCTCCTCAGGACCGAATTTACTCAGCAAGTCTTCAATGATTAGTTCTTCGCGCTTTTCAATGAACTCAGAAAAATTCTCTAAGCGGTGGAGGTCCTCGTCCTGTGGGATATGATGTTTCTCGAAGTAAGAGTCATCCTGTGATTCGAGCCAATTGAGGAAGGACTGGCCGCTCTTCGAGCGGTTTTCGTTCTCGTTGAGAAGCTGAAGATTGCCGATTCGGTCTTTGAGTTCCACGTATCGTTCTGCCTCAATAGGGTCTAATCCGTAGTCTTGAACCATCGTTTCCGTATCGAACTGGTCCTGCGGGAAGATGTGGTCGACATCGTGGCGAGTGTTGCTCCTGGCTGGTCCTGGATGGTAGAGCAGCGAGAGGAACGAGAACGTCTTTCGACTCCCGTACTCGAGGCCATCCAGTTGCAGTTCCAATAAGTCGCGGTCAAATCGGGAGACTCGTCCATCGCTTCGGAGTTCGCGGTGAATCTCGTCACCGGGGAACGTCATAGCAGGCGCAGTCTGCATCAGTGACCGCGCCCGTTCTATAGCTCCTCGACCAACGGAAAATGTCCCGTTGAGAATCGATGTACAGAGCCATTGGTGAATCTCCTCTCTAGCCGAAATCTCCTCGTGACCACTACTCCACTCGAGGTTTGGATTGTCGTTGATATAGAAGAAATACGTAATCGGGACAAGGGCATTCCGACTCGTGAGGCTGCGAGAGTCGAGACCGAAGTCAACAATGAGGTCAACGGCGTTTCGTACTGCCTGCTGCATCTTGCCGTTGTCCGTCCAGGTTTGCTTCATCTTCTGGAGGTTCGACTGGTTGAAGTGACGAACGGATTCAGAGGTCGGCAGGTCGGAGCACATCAGAAGATTTCGGAGGGCGAAATCTATATCGAAGCTAAATCCGGCGTCCTGACGTCGACGATTGAGGTCATCAATGAACTCCGTAATTTCTTCTCGGGCGTTGATAGCGTCTGCTCCGTCCCCATTTGCCCATTGAGCAGTCGCAATCGAGAGCAGGACTTCGGACGTACTAAGCTGGGTTCCGCCGCGATTCGTCCGAATGAACATATCGAGAACTTTCCCTAGGTCGTCCTCTTCTTTCTCGTCGTAGTTGATGAGGCTACGTTCGTGAACAGCTCGATAGAGGGCAGTGAGGTTCTTGTTGATGAACTTCCACTGCGAGGGATGGTCAATCTCCTGCTCAGAGAGTTCGGCATCAATCTCTTCAGTGATATCGTGAATGCCGTCGTATTCGTTGAGTTCAAGGATATCCTTAGCTCGATACCAGTATTCATCTTTGGACATCTCAGGGTCAGTTTTGAACTCGAACTCATACCGCATCTTGAGGTCGTCGTCGCTAACCTCGTTGGGGTCAGAGAGAACGTTGAGATAGAGTTGCTTTCGGTCCCATGCGTTCGGATTGGTCCGATGGCGGTGTTTCTGCTTGGTCGTCAGCGTTCCCTGTAATCCAATGTAGAGCGCAGTGAGTCTCTGTTGGCCGTCAAGGACTAACTGAATCCCGTTGGGGACGTCCTCGTAGTCTTCGACCTCTGGATTACGGTGGTGGACGTTTCCTAAGCTCTCCGGGTGGACGGGGTCAGTGACGTAGTGCTGAACGAACTTGTATTTGATTTGCTCTTGAGCGAGGTCGCCTCGAACGCGCCAAAAGAGGAGGGACCCGATTGGGTAGTCTCGTAGGATAGAATCGAAGAGTTGGATGATTTGTTCTTCGGTCCAGACGAATTCCCGTTGGATAGCGGGGACGAAGGTCGCCGTATTGAGTTCCTGAATGGCGTTGGCGATGGTTTTAGATTGAAAACTCATTGACCCGATATTGGCGTGACCCAGCACTAAAATACTCCCGTTGGTGACTGTCGATTACGCTACACCGATTCCGTGTTCTCGATAGCCTCACTCACATCATCAAGGAATGTAGGGTCGTATTCCTCATCGACGTGATTCACATTCCAAAGTCCTGATTTGCGGATTTTCTCGCTCCGGCTGTGTTTACCGAGCCAATCATCTGAGCGAGCATCAACTGTCTCTCGCTGGTAGTTGCTCAGCAGGGCAATCGTATTTCGCTCGATGTAGGCCCGCTGGCTATCGGCGCTCGGTTCATCGTCGACATTCAACCAGAGGAACGGCAGGTCCCGAAGATAGTTGCTCACTCGCTGCTCCATCTCGAGTTCGCTGAGTCGACGTTCCCGTTTCGCGCTTGAACCCTCGCCCCAACGGGGATACTCATCATGCAGGGAATCACGCTCTACGAAGGCCTCTCCAACTCGCTTTCTGAATACGGAGCCGCGATGATTCCCACCTCCTTCGTAGGTTCCGCGCATCGCTCCTCGGTGCGTTCGAAGTCGGTCCCAGAGCGAAGTACTGCTTCCTTCGGAGACCGCATGAGTCCCGATACGTGTCACTCGAAGCTGGTCGCCAGACCCTCGGTATTCGTCCGGCGCGAAGAAGATGTAGAGCCCTCGGTCGGGCCAGTCCATGTAGCCGGTGCAGTCCTTGAGCTTCTGTTTCCCGCCGACTGTCCCCTCAAGCTTTTCGAGTAATTGGTACAATCGGTCGATATCACGTTGACGTCTCATATTGAATAGGCGTAGATACTCGGACGATGATACAAAGAGGTTAGTCTGTTATCTCGCTTCGGTTACCTTTGTTTATCTGAATTAGCGAAATAGTCGTTATAGCGGGTTTCCATCTGTTCTCTAAGCCCAACTACGTGCTCTTTGAAGTCCGGTACTGAATTCAGCCGACCAATGCCCTCGACAACGTTGTCGTACATTTTCGAACTCTGCTGTTCCATTTTCTCTTCCCAGTCATCTTCCCCGATAACTACCGGTTCCTCCATGTCATCTGGGTCTACGTGCTCATACGACAGAATATGGTCGAATGCATCCTCAACGCCTTTACGCCCTCCAGAATCGATTATCCTCGCCAAGTCGTTAGTTCGTCGGCTATCTCGGCGCTCGGTGATAACCCACAGCTCAATGAGCATTCGAGAAATGCGCGAGACGGCCCACTGTTCGTCATTTTCTGCTGCCGAGATTGCTACAGAGGTCAAGTCTGATTCTAAATTCGAGGGATATGGACGGTCGAACGCCCAGCAAGTAGAAACGTAATGGCCGATAGATTTCTCAAGTCTGTCGTGCAGGTCCCGATATTCTCCATCCTTAATTTGGCCGCTCTTTTCCTTGAACACCTTCGACCAAGTGTCGCGGAGGTACGCAAATAGGTTGTCGACGATGCTTTCTTCCAAACTCCGGTGTTCGCCCTCGGACTCGAAATCTCGAGTGATGGTGAAGGCAAACGATTTCATGTAGGTAACCGTCGAGTTGGCAATTCCTGGAACGTCATGTTTGATGCTGGCTTCGAGGATATGCTTGAATCGTGCGTAGTAGCCTTTCTCCAGTCTGTCCCGCTGATACGCTTGTTCACAAAGGTACTGGAGTGTTTTCGCTGCTTCACCGCCCACACTAGGCAATCGATTTTCTGCGGCTACCGTTGCTATCTCCTTTTGGCTGAGGACAATCTGATAGAGTGTTTTATCAGTCCCGTTTTCGACGGCAGAATCAATAAGTCGCTTCCAGTAGTCGAATAGGTCCTGCTGATGGAAGCTAACCTCTCGACGTTCCTCTTCGCTGAGTTCACCGTATTCGGTCAGTATCTTCTGGCTAGCCTTGTCCAACGTGTGGATAGCGTATATCGCCGTGTGATTATCGTTGTCCTCGAATGCCCGTTGACCAATCTGGAAAATCTCTAATACCGGGCTCCGGGCGGTGTGACCGTTCTCTTGAAGTTCTTCGGAAAATCGCCGATACGCTTCAAAAGAGACGTCCTCAAGCAAATCGTCGAGTAGCGATTCAGGGTTCAGATGATTGAGCATGTCATCCTTGACGTCGATAACCGAAAGGAAACTGAACGTCGCGCCACCGGCTCCGGCAGCGACGAGCAGAACAAGTCCGACTAATGGGAGTCGTCCCGCGAGTGGGTACAGTTCAGGGATGAGAAGCATAGCAATCAGAGCAAGAGCGATTGAGACTCCGAAACGTAGAATCGTACTCGTGAGGAACTCGTCTTCTTCGAAGCGTCGTCCGATTAGGGGTGTGAACTGATTAGCTGCGATTTGGACGCTCAACAGACCGACCGAGACGATAATCGCTAGCAGGGATGCCTGTGCGAGTGCTAAGACTTGGAACAACGATGAGAGGGAGTCGGCAGGGAGAATCAACAAGAGACCGGATGAGAGTAGGCCAATAAGCAGACTCACCCCGAGATTGAACCGCGGGAAATCAGGGAGAGCGCGAAAGTTCATGCTTAGCCGGATGTTCTACTGACTCTTCAAGAAACCGTAGGATGTACGATTCACCCGGTAGCAACTGAAACCATGAAACTGGACGTCCTCGTCGTGTCACCTTGCTCTGGAAGCAAGCGATACGACGCAGTAGCTGACTGTAGACGAGTCGACGAGAAGTCAAGGGAGGCATTGAATGAGGAGTTCCCCGAGTCTGTCGCTTCGGCGGCTGAGATGTACACGGGGAGAGAACACGGACACATCCAGTCTGCCGTAGAGCGGCTTTCAAAGGTCGCCAACGTCGATTGGTGTATTATCTCCGCCGGATTTGGGGTGCTCTCCTCCAGTACAGAGATTCCTTCCTATGAGTGCACATTTAATGAAATCGAGCAGGTTCGAGAACGAGCGGAGAGATTCAGGCTAGACGTAGAGGAGATGACCAACAACGAGTTAGTAGCCGCCGTCAGTCGAGAGAAGAATATCCCTCAGGACCTCCGGCAAATCTTTGCCGAGGGCTACGACTTGGTCTTCATCGCATTGGGAACTAAGTATCTGCTTGCTGCTCAGGAGGCGTTGACGTCGTTGCCAGAAGAGACGGCTGCCTTCGCATTCGCGTCTAAGGGGAGCAAGGAGTTCATCGGAGACTGCTATTGGATTCCCGCCACAGAAGCTGAGCGGAGTCATCTCGGGACAACGTGGCTTGAGCTACGAGGAAGCGAACTGCTTACTTTAGCCGAGAATATCGAGAGCCAACAGCACCTCGAACGGGTGCAAGCCAATCCTGAAAGTGCGCGGGAACTGAGTATCTCGGTCTGATTAGCTGAAGGAGAAAAGGTAGGTAAATAAGATAAGTCGCTTGGATTACTTTGACAATGACCTATGATTACAGCGGAGCAGAAGTGACTGAGACTGCCTTAGAGGAGGTTGCGGCTGATTTTAAAGACAATCCTGTCGATTTCTTTTTGGAATCAGATATACAATCCCGGTTGTACGAAACTGTGAGGCGGATACTACGAGAGAATGATGAGCTACGATATCCGCCTAATGTCTTCGAGAATACAGTTCGCATTGCAGAAGAGACGGTAGGCGCAGGGAGCTACGATGATTGGTTTGCAGAATATACGAATAGCAAGCCAGTGAAAGACTGCCATCTCACTCGTGTGCATACTGAAACTTGGCTTAGTGAAGAATGGGACTATTCTAATGACAATAAATTGGATATGGTTGTCCTCGATTATCCAGGTTATCGGCCTGTGCAATTGTTCAAGGGCCGTCGAAGAATTGAGGAGTCAGCGATAGGCGCAGCAATTGAGTTGAAGTATTTGGCAAGGGATGCAGCATTCCCCCGGCTACCAAGAAGTGTTGACGCGAAGTCCGCTTCGGTAGACTCTTTGGCAAATGATATCAAGCTCGATTCAAGCGGGATTGAGAAAGACCTGAAATCCCTCCAAAAAATCTCAGAGGGGCATAAACGAGAGTCCTATTTTGTCCTTGCAACGATGTACGACCCTCTGTGTCGTGGAGAGCACGCTAAGCGGCACTTGTCCAATGCACAAGTGAAAGAGAAGACTGGTGATGCTCTTGTTCAGTTGGTTCGTGATGAGTTCCCCAAGGTCAACTTCCTCTACCTCTATCCTGACGGCAAAGAATGGCTCAACAGAGCCCGTGAATAAATCCCAGACAGAAAACTATGCGTGGGTGTGAGTGCCAAATTGAATTCTAATCGCTATGAACCGTTTCCTCAGACCCCATCACAAATACCTAAATTATTCGCGGAAGGAATGGAGTACGTCTGATAATGCAGGTTGCTTCGCATCCTCGGGTTGACACACCTCCAGAAGAGCGGAAGATTTGGCGATATACTTCCCTCCCAAAGTTGGTTTCAATACTCTCGTCAGGTGCTCTATTCTTTGCTAGGGCAGACTCTTTCGAAGATAATGCTGAAGGAGCACTCCCAAAAGCTACGAAACAGCGACGAGACAAATTGTTAGAGGGTCTAGATTCGAAACTCTCAGATGAATTTATCCCGTCTATCACACGGGGATTCACTCAATTCACATACATCAATTGCTGGCATCTGAAAGAAAGCGAATCTGCGACGATGTGGAGTTCCTATTCTGATAGTGACCCGACAATCTGTATTGAATCTACAGTTGGACGTTTGAGAGATGCAATTGACCGTTCTGATTCAGAAGAGGACGATGACGTCTACATACACAAAATCCAGTACGTGGACTACGAAGAGTTCGACGTCCACGACTGGGACCCGGTAAACATCAGTGATTACCTTCCACCATATCTTTATAAAAGACTTGAGTTTGCTGGAGAGAGCGAGCTCCGAGCTATTGTGCAACGACAACCTCGAGCGGTAGTATATCAAACACCAGAGGGTCCTGAATTCTATCCAGGCGATAAACAGAAAGAGATGGGTGTTGAACCAGAGAATCCACAAGGAGGCCTTCCAGTAAGTGTGAATCCCGGCATTCTCTGTGCTAGGATACATGTGTCAGAAAATGCTCCGGAGTGGAAAGCCGAGGCTGTAGAGACAGTCGTAAACGAGTTCACCAGTTCCGAAGCCTACACGCTCCCTGTTGTTCACTCTAATCTGCATAGTGCAGATGCAGTATTCTAGAAGCACATCTCCCGTATTTCGCTAAAATACCCTCTGACCCCTCGCCGTCTGCCGGTTTAGGCGTGAGTCTATTTTCTTCTATAAATAGTTTCGTTAGTCGGTAATTGTTACTGGTTCGAGTGCCGAGGCCATCGATATACATGTACCACATCCTTTGATTGGCTGGCGTGACCGGGAGCCTCAATCGTCGAGGACGGGGCGAAGACTCCGCTCGACGGCACGCTCGACGTGAAGTAC
>Ga0075105_1000979_pt1 | contig 11003 bp, 13 predicted proteins | sample AntDeeMetag02WF5_FD_69800 | JGI IMG/M metagenome (GOLD analysis project Ga0075105, IMG submission 69800) | Saline lake microbial communities from Deep Lake, Antarctica - Antarctic Deep Lake Metagenome 02WF5 | ecosystem: Environmental > Aquatic > Non-marine Saline and Alkaline > Saline | place... | reverse complement strand
TTAATGAGATCTACGATGATCTGGAAGCACGTGCTCATGCGGAAGCACCGAATGCAAATATCAAACGAGCTGTAGACCTCCGGTATCAAGGTCAAACGTTCGAACTTACTGTTGATGTTCCGAGTGGCGAAATTACCGCGGCTTCGATTGAGGAAATTCGCGAGCGTTTCGAACGTCAATACGAATCCGTCTACGGGCAAATAAATCCGGACGAAACGGTAGAAGCGTTAACCTGGCGTCTTGACGCGGTCAACGCCACTCCACCGGTTGAGCCTCAGATGGATACTAAAGAACATAGTATTGAGGACGCGATTAAATCTACACGCCCTGCCTATACTGAGGACGGGTTCGTTGAACACGTTGTCTATGATCGATACAAACTGCCAGTCAACGAATCTATTGAAGGGCCAGCCATTGTTGAAGAGTCCGAGTCAACGACCGTAATTGGGTTGGAGAGTAGATTCCGGATCGATCAGGTAGGGAACCTCCTCATCCATGTTGGGTAATCACACATCTCCTGATTGAAAGACATTCATATATGATTTGATGACTTCGGGGGTGTATGGGAATGGAGAGTTACCAATACTTCAAGATGACTTCGTCAACTCTCCCCCACTCTATTCGCTTGGTCTGACCCGTTGATCGCTGCGTTGTCGTCCGAAAATCAGAGATTTTCGCGATCACGAGAGAGCAAATCTCTCTCAAACGACTCCGTGAGTCAACAACAGAGCGCTGAGAACGTCTCCATCGACGACATCCCAGCCGATATCGCAAACACGCAATCAGACACCGTCGAACCCGACGACGTCCCCGAGGAAATCGAGTCCCTTACCCGAAGACTCGCTAGCGGGCGCCCGCCGACGAATCCCATAGTAGTTCTCAAAGCGGCGCGGTAGTGGTACATTCACGGCAAAATTGGAACGGATCCCGCCTTCCGGTGGGCCATCGAGTGGGCGCGGCACCTCGCAACCGACTCGCCCAGCGACATTGAGCGCTTCGACGACTTCCTCGAGTACCTCATTACGGTCGGCTTCGCTGACGAACGTCATGAACTCCGCCGACCAAGGGCGGTTTTTTGTTCGCCCTCGAGGGGTGCGGCGCGTCCTGAACTGACGCAGTCGCAGACAACTCGATTTGATGACTACCATGCCTACGACTAGTGACTCGTCGGTCTCCTTCGACGAGACCGACACGCGATCCGACGAGATGAACAGCACCATCAAACAGTGGATCGACGACCTCGTTGCTGGCGTCGACGACGCCCAGGCTAGCGAGGAGTTCCAAGAGTGGCTTGACGTCCAGAGTCGGTTCCACGACTACTCGTATCGAAACACGCTCCTGATCAAGCGCCAGTGCCCCGAGGCAACCCACGTGGCGGGCTACCGGACGTGGCAGGAGGAGTTCGACCGCCACGTCACGGAGGGCGAGTCAGCCATCTGGATCTGGGCGCCGATCATCACCAAGCAGTGTCCGGAGTGCGAGAACTCGCCGAGCTACCACGAGAACAGCAGCTGTGAGTACGACGAGACGCCGCCTGAGGGGTGGTTTAAGGGCCTAGTCGGGTTCAAGCCCGCGCCGGTGTTCGACATCTCCCAGACCGAGGGAGAGCCGCTTTCTGACCTCGATACGGAAACGGCTGGTGACGCCGGAAACCTTGTTTCCCAGCTGATTGAGACCGCTGATGAACTCGGCGTGACGGTTCGCATCGTTCCAGAAAAGGAGTGGACGCACGGGGAGGCGAAGGGCATCTGCGAGCAGCTAAGTCTCGTTGACGTCCAACCGCTCGTCGAGGTTCGTGATCGGGAGAACGATGCCGACCTTGCGCGAACGCTGATCCACAAGTACGCCCACGCCTTGCTCCACTTCGACGTCGACGGCGACACCGAGCGGTCGAAACGCGAGGTCGAGGCCGAGGCAGTCGCCTATGTCGTCGGGCGGTACTACGGGCTCGATACCAGTGGGTCGGCGTTCTACTTGGTCGCGTGGGAGTCCGACGGTCCCAATGTCGTTCGCGACCGGCTTGGCCGAATTAGTCGGACGACAGAAGAACTCACCGACATCCTTGAAGACTGACTCTCGTAGCTTTATTAACCAACGGAAGGGGTGGATATTCTTCGATGTGTTAGTTAAGTCTTTAGCGTCCTACTGCGCGATGCTACCCTCTCTTTATATGTTATTGCACAAAATTAGATAGTGTCTGAAATAGCGGAACAGGCGAGATGCAATAGGACGGATTTGTCGGTTAAGCCTTTCAGCGCCCGCCGAGGGGGAAGGCGCATTTCGGCCTCCGTCAAATCATGCCTAGTCAGTATCTCACAACCGTTCTCAAGGAAATCGAGAACATCGCAGAGCAACACGACCAAGTCGCTCACGCAACGGACAAGCAAGCCCACGACGGGAAATTCAGTGGAACCTGTAGGGAACTGCTGCTAAGTATTATCCAGAGGTCCAAGACATCCTTTACCACCGGTGGATCTTTGACAGTCAACTCTTTGCCCTCATTCACCTTCTCCCGGTGTCGTTGAGCGAATTCGTTCGCTTTCTCCATATTGCCGTTTCTTGCGGCTTTCACAGCGCTTTGACTATACTGACTACCCAACTGCATCTTCAACGCGTACATATGAGCGTCATTACAAGTCTCTGTACATCTTGATGGCCGATTCGAAGGGATATGTTCACGGCTTGCTCGAATTTGTCTCCAGCCGTGCCGTACTTCGAGGCTGCTGTCTCCGCCTTCGACAGGGCTTCGTCGTATCTCTCGTCGTTGTATGCGTTTATCGATGCTCCGAGTTGTGCCGTCCCCGTGTTCGCGTTGCTAACCCCTGTATCGTATGCCGCCAAAATCTGCTGTTTCTGTTCCTGGTTCTCATTTGAGTTGTTGCTTCTTGAATTACCAGATTCACTACTTGAGTTAGAGAGATCAGATTTCTCTTGGACGTCTGGATCGTTCGGGGCGTAATCCTGAGAGTCGATAACTCCGTCTCCATCACTGTCTGAGACACCGCCGTCTTGCTGTAACATACTAGTACAGCCGAGCCAATAGGCCAGATACTCCAGTTACACCAGAGAGAAACTCACGTCGTCGCATACAATGGCTATAGAACATCCAAGAGCCCGAAACTATACCGAGCAGACGCTTGCGGCGGTGACACTACGCGCTAAAAAGTGGGATGGTCGGCCTACGACCACTCGCTTGCGGCCCGCTCCCGGAGCATCTCCCGGAACTGTGCGGTTGTCTCTTCGAGCAGCTCACCGCTGGCCCAGTCAAGGATGACACCATAGCGTCGGATGAGATCCAGCTGGTCGAGTTCGCCATCCTCGTAGCGCTCAACGACAGCCTCGGGAGCTTCCGCTAGCCAGTCTTCGCGGTTCTCGCGAATGTACCCGCGCTTCTCTTCGGTGGCTTCATAGTCGATCTCGTAGTCACAGATCTCCGGGTCGACCACCTCAATGACGACGCCGTAGTCTCGCTCAGCACGCTCGACGGAGACGTAGTCGTCTTTGACGTCTTCGACAACCGCTTCGGGGTCGCGGTCGAGCGGATCGCCGAAGCCGCCCCCACCAGAGGACGGCCGAACGAACTCGTCACCCTCACTGATCGGATAGTTGGAGAAGACCGTACCCATCTCCGTCTGCTCGCCGTCCTGGGTGAGGCTGACACCATGTGGGACGCCCGGAAGGCCGCCGTTGATGCCCCATGTGATCGAGCGGGCGCGATCCGTACAGCAGGACATGACTGCGTTCTCGCACTCAAGTATCCGGGCACCCTTGCGGAGCCCGCATCCGCCGCGGAATTCGCCGGGACCGGCGGAGTCCGTGACGATGGAGTGCTGGTTCGTCAGCAGTGGGGCATCCCGTTCCTGCCCCTCGATTGATTGTACCGCCAGCCCAGCGCCGAAGACGGGTGCCGTGGCGTTGGAGCCGTCTTTCCCGTCGCGGCCGCCCCAACCGCCGGCCATCCAGTCGTACCACGCAAACTCCTGTCCATCGCGCCCCTCGCGCTGATCGCTCCCGCCGGCGAGAAGATATTCAAGGTTGAATGAACAGGCCATCGCCCGCTCGGGCAATACCTCAGACCAAAGCTCAAAGATGGCGTTCATGACCTTTTCATAGGCGCCGGCGACTGATCCGGTGACCGGAACCGGTTCCGGCGCGTCGACGACAGTTCCTTCGGGGAGGTCAGCGCTTACGACCTGATACATCCCTGAGTTCAGGGGAACGTCCGGGAAGAACATCTTCGTTCCAGCAATCACCGCTGAAAAGGAGGTGCCAAATGTCGCGTTCAGGAAGTTTCCGATGTACTCGTCCGACTCTGAGAGGTCGTAGTGAACCTCGTCGTCCTTGATCGTCATCTCGACGTCGACGGTGACAAAACCTTCTTCCTTGTTTGGGTCGGCGTCGATGTAGTCCTGGGTTCGCCAGGTGCCGTTTGGCAGCTCCCGGATCTGTTCGCGCATGATCCGCTCGACGTAGTCCTGTGACTCGTCAAAGGCGGTCATTACGGTGTCGACACTGTACTTCTCGACAAGTTCGTGAAGACGTTCCTCCGCAATCTTCGTCGCCTGTGCCTGTGCGCGCAAATCGCCGAGTCGGTCTTCAGAGAGGCGCATGTTCGTCGTCAGCACGTTGGCGACGTCCTCGCGGAACTCGCCTTCGTCCCAGATCTTCACCGGCGGGATGCGCAGCCCCTCCGCGAAGTGGTCGTTGGCCTCGATGTTGAACGAGCCCGGCGCGGGGCCGCCGACGTCAGCCCAATGACCGTTTGACTGCGTGACGGCAATGAGTTCGCCTTCGTGGAACACCGGCCGCATGATCCGGACGTCGTTGATGTGCGTCCCGCCGAGGTACGGATCGTTGACCATGTAGACGTCGCCGGGGTTGATGTCGCCCTCAAAGTACTCTAAGGTCTCCTTGCAGGTGTAGTGTAGCGTGCCGACGTGCACCGCGATGTCCTTCGATCCCTGCATCACCGTGTTTCCTTGGGCGTCGTTCAGACAGTTACTGAAATCACGGTTGTACATCACGAATGAGTAGCACGTTCGTTCGATCTGTTCGGCCATCCGGTCGACGAGGTTGCGGAATGAACTGCGGAGCACCTCGAAGGTGACCGGATCAAGGTCAATGTCGGCTTGTGGTTGTGTCTGTGACATTCTTACACCGTGATGATGATGTTGCCTGTGTCGTCCACCTCAGCCGTCGCTTCCGGCGGGACGACTACAGTCGAGTCCATCTGTTCGACGATCGCCGGGCCGGTGAACGACGCCCCAGCACCGAGTGCGTCACGCCCGTAGACATCCGTCTCGACGTACGCATCGGCTTCCTCGAAGTAGGCCTCACGGGTTTCCCGGTGGGCGTCGGCAGGATCACCGGTTTCGATTTCTGGGAAGGAGGGTTTCTCGACAAGCCCCTTGCCGGTGACGTGCAGGCCGTAGATCTCCACCGGCTGATCCTCGTCCGAATAGGCGTAGGCGCGTTCGTGCTCGCGATGGAACCGCTCGCGCACGCTTGCGATGCTGTCAATAGGTCGATTGGCCGGCACCGATAGCGAGCGGAACTGTCCCTTGTAGCGCATCTTCACCTCGTAGTCCATCCGCATCTGGTCATCGTCGACGCCCTCCTCAGAGAGTCGCTCGTGGATCTCGCTCTCCATCTCTCCGAAGGCGTCTTTGATGTCTTCGACAACATCCTCAGTCGCGTCCGTCACGAACGTTCGCGTGAGGTCGTGTTCGATGTCGACAAGCAGACAGCCCAGCGCTGAGTTGATGCCCGGGTACGGCGGGACGATGACTTTTGGAATGTTCATCTGACGGGCAACGTAGGCGGCGTGCAGCGGTCCCGCACCGCCGAAGGCCACCAGCGCGAAATCACGCGGGTCGTACCCCTTGCTGGTCGACACCAACCGGACAGCGTTGCACATGTTGGCGACGGCAATCTGTTCGATGGCTGAGGCCGCTTCCGTAAGGTTCAACCCTAGCGGCTCAGCGATGTCGCGTTCGATGACTTCACGAGCCGGGTCAGCAGTCGCCTCCATGTCGCCACCAAGGAACTTGTCGGGATCGACCCATCCGAGGACGACGTTGGCGTCAGTTGTGGTCGGCTTATCGCCGCCTCGGAGGTAACAGGCCGGGCCGGGGTCGGCTCCTTGGCTGCGGGGACCGACGCGTAGCGAGCCACCGTCGTCAATCCACGCAACCGAGCCTCCACCAGCACCGATGGTTTCGATGTCGGTCGAGGGGAACATGATCGGGTAGCCGTACTCGACGGCCCACTCCTCGGTCATCTCAATGTCGCCATCGTGGGTCAGCGAGACGTCGGTGCTCGTTCCGCCCATGTCGAAGCCGATAGCGTTGTCGAAGCCACACTGATCTGCGATGTACTGGCTAGCAATAGCTCCCGCAGTCGGCCCAGAGTTGGCGATGCGGGCAGCGTAGTACGCGATTGCTTCAGTAGTCATCACACCGCCGCCGGAGTGCATCGCCAGCACGTCACCGTGGTAACCGCGGTCGTCCAACTGGGAGGAGAGGTCCGTCAGGTACTCCTGAACGACCGGTACCAGTGCCGCGTTGATGACGGTAGTGCTAGTGCGTTCGTGCTCGAACATCTCCGGCAGTATCTCGTGGGAGGTGCAGACGAACGCTTCGGGGTACTCTTTCTCGATAATTTCAGCAATCTGCTGTTCGTGTTCACCGTTGACGTAGGCATTGATGAGCGAGACGGCAATGGTGTCGATGCCGCGTTTCTCGAAGATACGGACGACCTCCCGGACAGCCTCCTCATCCAGGGGTTTGACGACCTCTCCGTTAACGTCGATTCGTTCGGGTACTTCCAGGCGATCCCGTCGTTGCACGTAGGGATCGGCGACGTCCTCGTAGGCGTCCCAAAGGTCGTCTTTCGTCGAATCGCGTATCTCGTGGACATCCCGAAAGCCCTCGGTCGTGATGAGGCCAATGCGAGGCAACTCGCGCTCGATGAGCGCGTTCGTTCCGACTGTTGACCCGTGGGAGAAGAAATCGAGATCCGCGATGTCTGTCCCAGCCTTCGTCAGTCCGTTTATCACGCCCTTTGCAGGGTTATTCGGTGTCGATGGCGTCTTCTCAATTTCTATCTTCCCAGTCTCCTCGTCGAAGACGATGACGTCGGTGAACGTGCCACCGATATCCACGCCAGATCGTTTCATGGTATCATCACACAAGACAGTCTATTACAAAATACTAAAATATTCCGTTCCAATCGAGAGGTGATGTTTAGGACACGGGCTGGGCTCCCTCCTTGATGCCGTCGACGCTCAAATCAAGTCAAGCAACCACGACCAGTTTTCCTTTCGAAGAGGTTGGGGGGACGAACTCGATGTAGATAATCGTCTTAACCATGGTCGGCCCCCCGTTCGGTGTCGGATTCGGCTTGAGCGTTTCCGAGAATCTCCGCGTCGGATTCGTGAAAGTAACGGACGTACAGTAGCGCGATTCCGAGCCATGCCACTACGTTTGCTCCGTAGAAAAGGAGAAGTTTGGTCCATGTCAGCATGCTACAGAGTATCTTTTACATTGGCAAATAAGCATGGCCCTGTTGCAAGATATACCTGCGCCTAAAACGCCGAGTCCGTTATGTGATGCAAACAATATCGGGTCCGCTCGCCATCACGGAAGTTCTCCAGTCACGTCGACGAGCTCTTCCTCAGTGTGCCACCGATACAGCCGCCCTTCCCTGCCGAATAGCTCGAAGACACCGTCCTGTATCCATCCGAACGGATGCTCCTCATCCTCGTACTCGCGCTTGAGAACGTGACTCTTCGTGAAGTACCCCGTCGTGCCGACAAGCAAGTCACTCGATTCCTTCTCAGTAACACCGACGAGGGAGAACACGATATCGGCAATCAGACAAAATTTCTGGATGCTGTTGTCCCACTCCTCGCGGATGTCGACCATCCGGAACACGTAGGCGTCCTGCCGGCGGTTTAGTCGGTCGGCCACCAAATTGAGCCGTCGAATGGGCTCTCGGTCGTAGTTCCCCAAGACGAAATACGATCGGTCGTTTTCGTAGACCGGCGTCAGCTCGCTCAGCGCGTGCAGAATTTCCTCATTGTCCACCAGCGAGATTTCCTCCTCGTCGAGTTGGTCTTTCGCGCTCATTAGAACCTCATCAGGAATAGGCGACTCTTCATCAGGCTCATACTTAGCCCATTGCAGAGCCGAGAGATCTGGTTTCTTGAGTAATTTACTGAGTAAACCGAGGTAGGTTACTCCAGAGTGATTTACTTAGGAGTAAACCACTTAGCGCCAGCGCGTGTACTGTGTCGTATGAGTACCGACCTGGGAGCCGCCAGTGGGGGCGAATCCCGCGAACTCGTCCACTTCGTCACCCAACAGACGCGGTTTGCGCTGATCAACAACATCCTCCAGCATCCTGACCAGCTCCCCTCGATGTACGAACTCGAGGAGCTCAACCCCAGCGTCAGCGACGCCACTGTCTACAAGCACATCCAGAAGCTGATCGATGCCGGCATCGTCAAAGAGGTCGCTCTCGATGACGACCAGCGCCGGCAGGGCTATCCCTGGAAGTTCTACGACCTCACGGAGGACGGGCGAGAGTTCCTCGACGAACACAATCTTCTTGCCGGGGAGAAAACGCTCCAACAGATCCACGAGACCATCTCCAACAAGCCTGCGAAGATGATCAAGTACGAGAACGCTCCGCGTCCGGATACGGAATAAGCACGTATTCAACAGGTAGTGTGTCGACACACTAGATTTTTCACGGCGGGTCACTTACCAGGATATATGAGCAGCAACAGAATCGACGCCGAAAGCAAGGTATCTGGGAATCAAGCAAACATTCCCGCCCGGATTCGGCGTGAACTCGATATCGACGATGGTGATCAGCTCCGCTGGCATCTTGAAGATAACGGGAGTATCCGGGTGGAAGTCATCCAACAGCAGACGGGCACGTTCGCCGGTTTCGACGGCTACGCTGGTGAGGAGGCAACCGATGTAACCAGTGATCACGACGCCTGGGGCATCGACGTCGAGTAAATGCCGCGCGCACTCATCGATACATCGGTCCTGTTTGCGGCCGCGTACAAGCGAGATAATTCACACGACGTCGCACTCCAGGTGCTCCACGGCATCGATAATGGAACGCTCCCGGAGGCAGTTGTCCTCGACTACGTTCTCGCCGAGACGCTGAACGGCCTCACGACCCACGCCGGCCACGACGCGGCGGTCGATTTCCTCGATCGCATCGAAGAAAACGCCCGCTTCCACATCGACTCACTCACCACCGACGCCCTCGCGACGGGAAAGTCCCTCTTTCGCCAACACGAACCCCTCTCGTTCGTCGATGCCTGCATTGTCGCGTATATGCACACCGAGGGGCTCGGCTACCTGTATGCGTTCGATGACGACTTCGACGCTGTCGAGGACGTCTATCGGCTCGAAACAGCGACGAATCCCTACGATCCAAACTGACGTAAACAGACGACACGATTGGGGGACGAAGTGCAGTCTCAGGAAAGTCGCACCTCGTAGTCAGCCGCCAGTTCCGGGAACTCGTTCCACTCCGGGAATCGCCTGTCGTCAACTTCGCCGCGCGTCTTGGGGTAGCGGAGCAAGGGGTCGGTTTCGTCTTCAAAGCCATACTTCGCCACCTGTGCTCGGAGATCCTCCTCATCGACGTCGACGTGGCTGAGCAGGAAGAGACAGTACGAGCGGTGGCGGCTACCGTCGTCGATCAACAGCGTGTGACAGCTGAGCTCCGCCGGCGAGATTTCGTCAAGATTCTCAGAGTAGCGGTAGTAGCGGTGGCCGGTGAGCAAGAACTGGAGGTCGAAGGCCGCGAATCGAGCGAGCCCGGTTTCGTGGGACCCTTCTACGTCGATCTCCGTCTCGACCTGGGCGAGGAATTCGTCGTAGTCCTCCCAGAGAATCGTGCCCTTCGAGGCGGCGGCTTCGAGGCGTTGGCGATGGAGATGATGGACGAGTTCACGGGCGAACTCGTGGAGGCGGTCGAAGTCACCGTTGAAGTCATAGCAGCCGTCGTCCGTCCCGACGAGACCACGGTCACGAAACCGCTTGAGAACCCGGTTGACCGTATTGCGGTAGTTGTCGCTCCGGTCGGCGATCTCGGCGACAGTTTGGGGCTGGTCGAGATAGTAGAGCACCTCGAGGGCCTTGCCGGCCAACAGCTCGGGGAAATCGATGTGGGAGTGCTGGCGGACGAGGTCCTGATAGCGTTCGACGGCGCGAGCATCCGACGGGGCGACTCGTTTTCGGCGGCCATCGCGTTCCGTGTAGACGAGCCCCAGCTGGACGAACGTGATATTGTAGTAGTACCCGGCGACCATCAACGCGACGAAGAGCCCGTCTGCTATCGTCGTCCACCGGCGTTCCCGAACGTGCGTGCTGAACTCCATTTAAGCAGTCTTGACCAGTTGTACACACTGATCGTCATAAAGTACGGTACCGTCGCTAGTCGAACACCCGTTGTCGGGGTCCCTCAATCCACGCACCCATCATCGTGATGGTCCGTCGTACCTCCCCATTCCAGCGTGGAGATGGCCATCGAGATGCGTCCATCCCTGGCGGCCGTCCACGTAGCCCGCGGGAGCCGTCGTCGCTTCGAACGTGTTGAAACTGTTCGAGAGCCAGAACCCCCACCCGTTCCAGCCTTCGAACCGGATCTCGTCGATAGTAACAATCGCTTGGTTCAGTGACTCGTACGCGGCTGCAGCGACGGTAGCGAAATCCCAGCACGTGTCCGAGCTGTCCCACGCGCACGGACACCCGGCGGAGGTCACGTCAGTGATTGGTGCGAGAAACGACGTGTTCTCAATCGGGTGCCGCGTTTCGATATCGTAGTCGACCGAGTGCTGCCATACAATCGAGTACCGAGTGGGATCGGGTTGGTTGTGTCGAAAATTTTAGACTCTAGGGCATCCACGTCGAGGTCGCGTCGATCGAATTCCAGATGACCTTGGATGCGGAAGTCAATAACTGGGGCACGCGGGG
>Ga0075105_1000965_pt1 | contig 11164 bp, 12 predicted proteins | sample AntDeeMetag02WF5_FD_69800 | JGI IMG/M metagenome (GOLD analysis project Ga0075105, IMG submission 69800) | Saline lake microbial communities from Deep Lake, Antarctica - Antarctic Deep Lake Metagenome 02WF5 | ecosystem: Environmental > Aquatic > Non-marine Saline and Alkaline > Saline | place... | reverse complement strand
GATTTCCTGATGCAGGAACTCAATCGCGAGGCCAACACGCTTAGCAGTAAATCCAACGCCGCTGAGCTGACCCGCATTGCGGTGGAACTCAAAGTCCTCATCGAACAGATGCGGGAACAGGTACAGAATATAGAGTGATGTCCATTGATGTCCATAAGTGTATTCAAGTAACTGTTTTTAAAGATTGTAAAAATAACATTGTCTATCAGCGTCTACCAGAATCTAGTTTAATCCGGCATTAATTGAGGGGTATAATGGGGAGTAATTTGACGATCTCCCCATTATAGGTGCGCTTTCCCTATGAGTACTCCCCACTTTAGGCTCTATCCCCCGAGCTGGCTTCTCTTGTCAGGCAATGTGTTCTGCCCAGCTCCAGTAGCTGCCAGATCAAACGGTAACGGTTTGATGACACGCATAGGGAGGAGGTGATGGGGAGCTTTACAGTCAAGAATGTTCAGTCTCTGATAAAAAAAGGTTCACCAGGCCGCTCTAGTGATGGGGGCGGGCTATATTTGATGGTGCCCAAAAAGGGCGCACCCTACTGGATGCTTCGATACACGCTCGCAGGTAAGCGGCGTGAGTTGACGCTGGGTAGTTGCGAGCAGATTTCTCTGGCTGAAGCACGAGAGCAAGCTGTAGAGACCAAGAAGAGCATCCGCAGTGGTATAGATCCGATTGAAGAACGTAAACGCGAGGAGCAAGCTATTCTAAGGACCGTCAGTGATCTTTTCGGTGACTGGTACCAAGATCTAGAGAAGCGTCTCAAGCACCCTCACATTCCAAAGCGCATCTTTACAAAGGAAGTCGCACCCTCAATCGGCCAGCTTACCTTGGATCGCGTTACTCCACTGGATGTGCGCACCATCGTTAGGACGGTAGCCAGTAGCGGCCGCCCGGCCACCGCAAACGATACGCTGATGTATCTAAAACAGTTGTTCAACCATGCCATTAAACTGGGACTGCTCACTTATAATCCAGCGGCAGCCTTCAGTGTCACTGATGCCGGAGGCATAGAGAACAGCCGCGATAGGGCGCTTGACCTTAAGGAGGTTTCGAAGGTATTCGGGGTCTTCCGGGAAAATAGTGATAGCCTCACTCGAGACAATTATCTCGCCTGCGCACTGCTGCTCGTTTTGAGTGTGCGAAAGACAGAGCTTACGGAAGCTCGATGGTCCGAGTTCGACTTGAAGAACCATCGGTGGCAGCTATCTGGGGAGCGCAGCAAGTCAGGTGCCGAGATCGTCATTCCGCTTCCCCTTCAAGCTGTCAGTTGGTTGAAAGAGCTCAAAATCCGTGCCACGGGCTCAGATTATGTTTTTCCTAACCGGCGCAGTAGCAAGCAGCCCCACATGGGTAAGGACACGCTGAATCGCGCCATTGCTAAGCTATTTGGTAGAGAACCGGGGAGGAAGGTACAGCCAAAGAACATGATGGGGGATGTCGCCCCGTTCACCGTGCATGATCTGCGACGTACCTGCCGTAGTTTATTGGCTTCTACTGGTGTGCCTGGGCATGTCGCGGAGCGCTGCCTGAACCACAAACTGAAGGGAGTTGAAGGGATTTACGACCGTTATGATTACTTCGATGAGCGAAAAGAAGCCTTGGCCAAAGTGGCAGAGTTGGTCGCTCCGGCCATAAATGGCACCTCTAATTAGTAGTCCCTTACCGCTCTCTGAGTCTATTTCTTTTGTTTAGAGAGAGTAATGGCGGGGAAGGTCGCAAAGCGGACATTCAGACGACGCTGATCACAGTGCGCGTTGTCTGGTTGGCCGTAAACCGCTTCAGGCGACCTGCGAGTAGGTAACCACTGCGACGCTCTACCAGCGTCACCAAGCCGGATTGTTTGTGGCCCTGGAGTACTGTGTCGTTTTCCCAGTGGCCAAGCGCGGCACGATGCTCAATCTCTTTGGGGCGGCAATCTATTCCGACCCGATTCGGGATTTTACCAAGGCCCGCTTCCTTCGCTCTGCGTTTTCGACCACGGTTATTCCGGTGCCGACAGAAGCTCCAGAGGCGACCACCCAGGAGACGATCACGATGGATCAAGTCATAGACCCACTGGTGACTGACTTGCACTGGAATGTTCTTGCGGCGCATAAAGCCTGCAATCTGTTCCGGACTCCAATGCTCCTTCAGTCGTTCAGTTACCCAGTCCGTCAGCCACTGCACCCGTTTGTGACGCTTGAAGGCGGTTCTACGCCGGGTGTTTGCCTGATGTTGAGCCCTCTCGGGCTCGTAGCCTCGAATGCTGTTCCGTCGCAACTCGCGGCTGATCGTGCTGTTGTGGCAGCCAAGCATTGCTGCGATCTGTCGTTGGCTTTTGCCGGCCACACGCAGGGCCGAAATCTGGTATCGTTGTGTTTGGGTCAGTTGTCGGTACTTCATCACTGCTTCACTTTGGTCGGTAAAGCCCGTGAGGGTACCGGCGACGGCCCTCCCGCCTCTACCTGGTTACGCCAAAATGCTGCAGTTATTATCTGAATTCACGCATAGAGGACGTGTGTCAGGGTTAATTTGATACCCATACAGAAACCCAGCGTACCATGCCACCGTGTTAATAAACTCATCAGTTCCAATATGAAGACTGTGATGAATAATATGACAGCACAACATCGCGTCGCTTGGCGGTCCTTCCCGCCAGGCCCCGTGACAGCAGCGTATAAACGCATGGTGGATTCGGGGGAGGTGCGACGAGATGACGCGCAGGTCGCTCTGGCGGCAAAATTCGATGCCCTGCACGAGTCTCTTACCTCGCTCCCACCAGTATCAGTACGCAGCGACGAACCGACAGAGAGCAGCTTTAAAAACAGCAGTCCACTGTTACGGTTACTGGCGCGATCCTTTGCACACGCTCAGTCTTTTCTTCGAAAGAAGTTCCATTTGTGGTCTTTTGGTCCACCACCGCGATGCATGTACCTTCATGGACCGGTCGGGGTCGGCAAGAGCTTTCTAATGGATCTCTTTTACGCATCGGTTTCTGTTCCTGATGATAATTCTTGCTGTACTAATGACAGCCACAAACACATAAACATAACCAAACGCCGCGTCCACTTTCATGAGTTCATGCTAGACGTCCATCATCACATCTTTGCCTACAAACAGGAGTACCCACGAGGTGATGCGATTCCCATCATCGCGCAACAATTGGCACAAGAAGCCCAACTCCTCTGTTTCGATGAATTTCAAGTGACAGACGTTGCCGATGCCATGATTTTGAAGCGACTTTTTTCATTATTATTGGATTTGAATGTGGTGGTAGTGGCTACATCGAATCGCTCTCCCGATGCCTTGTATGAGGGAGGCATTAACCGCTCCCTCTTTTTGCCTTTCATAGACATTTTAAAACACACATTCGACATTATTTCCATGGAGGATTCCAGCAAGGATTATCGACTTGAAAATCGAGCGGATGGTCAATCCTATTTTTGGTCAAACAAGAAAGTTCATAGTGATAATAATAGTAAAAACAACATGCAAGCGCAGTTGGAAAAAATATTTGGTAGCACTGCATCCGGAACTGAGGCCGAGATCATTCCCGTCCTCTTTGGTCGCACCCTCCAGGTGACCCGATTGAATGACCGGTGCGCCTGGTTTGACTTTTCCGAGTTGTGCTACCAACCGCTCGGGGCGGCCGATTATATTTCTCTCTGCCGCCGATTTCCGGTCATCATCATGGAGCGCGTCCCCCAACTGGACGCCAATCACCTCAACGAAGCACGACGATTCGTGACCCTCATTGACGCGTGTTATGAATCTCGCACCCGCTTGGTGCTGGCGGCACAAGTCCCGCTCGACGAGTTGTTTGTTGATTTTGAAGCGCAAGCCGAAAGCAGCGACGGAGATGAAGAATTGATTGTCAATGAAAAGGGAGGAAACTCAAGTTCCTTTGCGACCACCATGATTCGCACCAAAGAGGGAGAATATTATGAGTGGTCGGCGACGGGTCGAATTGGCGTGTCGCTGGCACAATTATCGTCTGCCAATGATCTCGCCTTTTCCTTTCGACGAGCCGCTTCTCGGTTGGTTGAAATGGGAGGAAATGAATGGGGACGGCAATGACTAAAAGTCTTTATCTTGCAAACCTATGTCAGGGCAGTTCATGAATCTGATCTGGCCGATGGATTTGGGCTCACTTCAGTTCCTGCCTCTCTGCATAAAAAGTAGGGGCCCGTAATGAAAGACCTCGCATGGCAATACTTGTTTCCTTCATCAACCCGATGCGTTCATCCAATAGCCGGTTATGTGTGCCGACATCATCTTCACCATTCAACCTATTCGCGGCAATTAAGATAGGCAGTTATAGCCAGTGGCATTAATAAACGAGTCACGGCACATACCTTTCGGCATGCCTTTGCGACAGAGTTATTAAGATCTGGAAGTGATATTCGAACGGTGCAGGAAATACTCGGGCACAGCGATATCAGAACATCTGAAATCTACACGCATATATTGGGCGATCGACGGGCGGGAACCGTGAGTCTTTTTGATCGATTGCCAGGTTCATAATGCGCTTCATTTCGATCGTTTTGGTGGGAAAAAAGCCATCATTTTTGATCGTCGCGAATGTTCGCTTTTGTTTAGACACTGGAGGGGCTGGGAGTGCCCGAAATATGATCATCGACTGACTCCGAGATCCGGCTTAGATTCCCAGCGATCCGCCATTAAGAGCCACGTTACACCAATCAGATCTCAATACTCTCTGCTATCTCCAGTGCATCCTCCACCTCGACACCAAGGTATCGCACGGTACTGGACATATTTGTGTGCCCCAATAGTAACTGGACAGCTCGAAGATTTTTGGTCTTTTTGTAGATTAGTGTTGCCTTGCTGCGTCTCATTGAGTGAGTGGCATAAACGGAAGGATCAAGTCCAATGCTGGTTATCCACTTCTTGACGATACGGGCATATTGATGAGTAGTGATGTGGTCAAACTTTCTCATCCGGCTCGGCCACAAATAATCCATGCCTGATAGTCCGCGAAATTGGATCCACGCTTCGACCGATTCGCGAGTCTTTTTGGTTATCTCAAACTGAACAGGCTGACTGGTTTTCTGCTGAATGACTTGCGCCCGATCCAAAACCTCTCCGTTTCTGGAAATATCTCGAACCAAGAGCTTAACCATATCGCAGGATCGGAGTTTGCAATCAATCGCCATGTTGAACATCGCCAGCTCGCGAATGTTCTTAGCAATCTCTAACCGAATGCGGATAGCCCATATTTGTTCGAGTTTGAGCGGTAACTTCTGGCCAACGAGCTTTCCCTTGTTCCAGGGAGCTTTGCTGATAGGAAATGTCATAGTGTGGCCCTCTTCGGAGGGTAAGGGCCTTTAAGTATGGTTCAAAAAATTGTTTTCTGCTGCCAAGGTCGCAAAGCGAACATTCAGATCGACCACAAAGCGGACCTTTCCAGGTATGGGCCTACCCAATCCTCTATTCGGAAACAAAGTACGCTGATGTGTGGTAGCGATCGCGGCAGGATATAACCACACAGTGGCGCTTAAAGGTGACGGCACCGTTTGGGCCTGGGGTCGAAACGAAAGCGGTCAACTGGGCGATGGAGACACCATAATGCGTGTTATGCCGGTTCAGGTCAGTGGCTTGGGCGGTGTGACGGCGATCGCCGCAGGGAAAGATCATACTGTGGCGCTCAAGAGCGACGGCACAGTGAGAAGCTGGGGTGGAAATGCCTATGAACAGCTAGGTGACGGTACCACGGCCCGTCGCCTTACGCAGGTACCGATCAGTGGCTTGACGGACGTAGCAGCAATTACTGCGGACTCTCTCCGTACAGCGGTACTAAAAAGTGACAGCAAGGTGTGGGCATCGGGGTATCAATTGGGGGATGGCAGCAGTGCCCATGGCAGTAGATTATTAGACGATAGTAGATTGAATGGTACAGAAACACTCGCTGCCGGATCCTTCCATTTCGTCACTCTTAAGGTCGATGGCACAGTCTGGTCTTGGGGAGGCAACAACTATGGTCAACTGGGTGATGGTAGCACCGCCAGTAGTCGTACGCCGTTAAAAGCTCAAAACTTAATTGATGTGTCAGCAATTGCAGGCGGAAATAGATACACCGTGGCGCTCAAGGAAGACGGTACAGTTTGGGCTTGGGGGAGTAACTCCAATGGACAACTGGGAGATGGCACTATAACTAACCGAGTTGTTCCGACCCAAGTTAAATTCAGTGATGGTAGTGCCTTGTCTCTCCAGCGTTAATCGACATCGTTGCGCCATAATTGTTGCAAGGTTTGTTTTCCCAGCCTTGCATAGAACACCAACCGGCAGCACTGATCAAAAGCTCGGTATCCGATAAATCTTCGTCATTAAGGAGACCGGGCTTGGAAATGACGAAACTACCCTTTTACTGTATTGGGCCGAGGCGCAATTGTAGTGGTCTAGTTAAATCGGGTATCAAGCAAGGTAGGTGCAAAATTCCCTCTGAAAATAAGGTGTCCGATCTCCAGAAAAAAAGTACGACTGATGATCGAGCCATAACAAGGGGCAATTCAATGCGCCTTCTGAGGAAGGCAGAAAAGGAAGTTGCTATTCTCATCTGTCAGTGCATATTCCTGCCCATCATGTGGCCGGCGAATCTTGACCCCTGGATATTTCGCTCACTCCAAGCTCTTTTTCAATTTACCTTTTCGGTTGTTCGCAGCAAATAACAAACATCTGTAATGACCCTGACGACTTTGTTTATTCACATGATTTTACAATAAATTCCTCTGTTTTGTGGTACAAAGCTTGTGCACGAATGTTTCTTATGACTATGAACTTCGCACAACCCAATTTTTTATACACAAAATCGAACAGGAAGTAAGCACTATGATCAAAAAAACCCTGATGGCAGCCTCCGTACTTTCCCTGGCCCTTGCCGGCACCACGGCCCACGCACAAAGTGGCTACGTCAGCGCATCGGTTGGTCAGGCCGACTACGACATCTCTGGTTTCGATGAAGGAACATCGTTCAAGCTGACCGGTGGCATGCAGATCAACGAGAACTTTGCACTGGAAGGCTCCTACATCAACTTCGGCGAAGCGGAAGACGACATTGCCCCGGTCTGGACAGCGGAAGCGACTGGCTTCAACCTTGCGGCCGTTGGCACACTGCCGATCAACGAGAAGTTTGATGTATTCGGCAAGGTTGGCATGCTTTTCTGGGACGCAGAGCTGAGCGAGGAAGGTTTCGGCACGTTCGCCGAAGATGACGGCAACGATCTCGGCTTTGGCTTTGGCGCATCCTTTAACCCCTCCGAACAGGTGAGCATTATCGCTGAATACGAAATGTTCGAAGTAGCCGATGAAGACCTGAACAATCTGTCCTTAGGCGTCCGAGTTAACTTCTAACCAACCCATACTATGGGATATTTTAACTGCACCTCTTCATAGATATGGCGGCCCTCTAAATAGAGGCCCCCGCCATCAGAGGGAAAATAGGCAGCGTCAGAATCGGTCATTAGCGATTCTGTTAGTGGCCAATTAAAATGACCCACTATTGCCATTAATTTTGACCCGGCCCCGAGTTGTCTTTCTAGCGTTTGAGAAAACCGTTTACAGCGAAAGGATCTGTGACGGCATCCAAACTAGCTAATCCTCAGTACAGGATCGGGCAGACAAGCATTTTGGTTTCACTGATGCAGCGACACTTGTCGTGGAGCAGATTGGAAAGTGGGAACTTGGGTTTCGGGCCGCTTATTCACGGGTAAATGTGCCAAGATGACCACGAACGGAACGGATTACTCCCAACCACCATAAACCGGAGAATAAGATGTCGCATCACTGGCGCGAAGAAAAAGCAGGATTTGTAGCGCAATCCATTTGTCGTGTGCTGGCTTCGCCAGAAACGCCTGAAGACATCAAACACGAGATTGGCGGGGAAGGACTCTATAACGCCCTGAAGCTCTATGCTGAGGCTTTGGAATGTCGGATTCCTTCAGGTACCACCAGATGGTCACCGGCATTAGTGGAAGGTTTTCGTAAAGAGCCTGAAAGGTGCAGTGCATTCTTAGTGCTTATGGCTGAACCTGAATTTTCAGCTGATGAATACTGGAGTTAGATGACTCGGACTGATGGTGGAGGAAAGGGCAAGCCAATATGTTACGGAGGAGCAAAAAGTTGTTCCTTCGATGTTGAGAATCTTGAAACCACCGGAGGAAAGACCATGTGCGTTGCGCAGATCGTCACCCAGAAAAAACAGACCGCGTGACCAATCCCGGCCTTACCCCTAAAGTGCCGTAATTTGGGGGTAGGATCGCCTCGACGTGAGGCACGTGAATGTCCGCTTTTGTTTAAAAAGCTTGAACACCCAGTCGCGGTTAAAAGGTCCGCCTTTCAAGATGAAAGTGCGCGACCAGAACTTCCCGCTTATGTCGTCATGATGAGAATGGTTAGGCCAACGATGGTTAAAAGAACACATTGATCGCAAGCTGCTTGACGACCTTTCCAGGGATGACTCGCCTGATTAGCAAGCCCAAAAAATCTCAAACCTATATCACCCCCGTGAACTAAGGCACTAACCGTGTCTTCCCTTCCAATTCACAGGGGTAACTCCAATGTCTGAACAATGTCCCAATTGCCTGTCCACGCGAATCGGCAAAAACAACTACGGAAAGAAAACGGCTGGCATAGTCGGTGCGTCTATTGGCGCCTATAGCGGCTTTACCGCTGTCGCTGCTGGAGCGCTGTCAGGCGCTGCTATGGGCATTAAAGCAGGCCCCGTTGGTGGTCTCGGCGGAGCCGTCATTGGCGCTTTTGTGGGCGGCGCCAGTGGCGCCACAGCTGGCGTCGTTTTCGGTGACGTCCTGGACGACTATGTTCTTGATAACCAACGCTGTCTTGAGTGTGGTTATTCCTTCACGGCAGATCTCAGCTCTGAGAACGATATCCGTTAATTCCCCCGCTCATTTTAAGGAGAGCAACCATGGCACACCTCATCGAGCAAATGGCCTACGTTGGCCAAACCCCTTGGCATGGCCTGGGGAATCAACTTACATCCAATCAGCCTCTGAACGTTTGGGCGAAGCAGGCAGGCCTGGACTGGCAAATAGAAGAAAGTCCGGTGCGGTTCGTTACCAATAGCTCTGGCCACCTGGGAGAGATCTTGGCGTATCCCGATAGCAAGGTGTTGTACCGCTCAGATACCAAGGCCCCCCTGTCGGTAGTGGGTAATCGTTTCAAGGTGGTTCAACCAGAAGAAATACTCGAATTTTATCGAGACCTGACTGATGTGTCGGGTTTCGAGCTGGATACCGCCGGTGTTCTGAAAGGCGGCCGGAAAATGTGGGCGCTTGCCCGTACCGGTCAATCTGGCGTACTGAAAGGGAGTGACCAAACCAATGCCTATGTGCTTTTGGCGACCGCCTGTGATGGCACCATGGCCACGACTGCGCAATTCACCAGTATCCGTGTAGTGTGCAACAACACCCTTGCCGTAGCGCTCCAGGATGCTTCGGCTACGGCGGTTAAAGTGAGGCACAACACGGTTTTTGATGCGAATCTGGTCAAGAAGCAATTGGGCATATCGGTGACGGCGTGGGATGACTTCATGTACCGCCTGAAGACGTTGAGTGAACGGAAGGTAAAAGCCACAGAGGCACGGAACTACTTTCTGAAGGTGTTCACGGACGACACCAAAGAGGGTATCGGCAAAACGAATGAACGAGCTATGGCCAAAGCGCTCGCACTGTACGAGGGAGAGGGTATGGGCGCGACCCTGGCGTCCTCCGACGGCACAGCCTATGGCTTGCTCAATTCGATCACCGAATTCATCGATCACCACCGCAGAGCCAAAACCATAGATCACCGGGTAGATTCTGCCTGGTTCGGAACAGGCGCCGCCGTTAAGAACCGGGCGCTAGAGCAGGCCATGTCACTTGTGGCTTAACACCGCTTACTAAAACCAAAACGTCATAAAGCCCCGCTTGAGCCTATTGCTCTTGCGGGGCTTTTTTATGTCTGGAGGAAACATCATGGGCATGAGTGCAAAAGTAATTCAGAAGCAGCGTCCAGCATTAAGGCTGGTCTCCACAAAGGATCTCAGTCGAGACGAATGGCTAAAGGTACGTAAGCAGGGTATTGGCAGTAGCGATGCGGCTGCAGCCATCGGCATGAATCCTTACCAGTCCCAGCTTGAGCTATGGATGGTCAAAACAGGGAGGGATGCTGGCCTACCAAAGCCGAACTCTGACGATCCCAAATCCCCGGTTTATTGGGGGCATGTCTTGGAGCCAATCGTGGCTGAGCAATACAGCCAGCAGACAGGCCGAAAGGTGCGTCGGGTGAACGCGGTGCTGCAGCATTCCGATCCTGACAAACACTGGATGCTAGCCAACCTCGATTATTCCGTAGCCGCCGATGACGAAGTGCAGATTCTGGAGTGCAAAACGGCAGGAGAATTTGGATCACGCTTATGGAAGGAGGGTGTACCTGACTACATCCAGTGCCAGGTGCAGCATCAGTTGGCAGTGACCGGTAAGCAGGCAGCGGACGTGTGCGTTCTGTTGTGTGGTCAGGAGCTGAAGATTTACCGGGTTGAGCGGAATGAAGAGCTCATCGATGCACTGACTGCGCTGGAGCGTGAGTTCTGGACGTTCGTTGAAACGGATACTCCACCGCCTGCAGACGGAACCGATTCTGCCGACCGGGCATTGCGTCATCTGTATCCAGCCGATCAGGGTGAAACCCTGGACTTCAGCGAAAGCAAAGACCTGTCACAAGCCTTTGATGAGCTTCTGGCGATCCGGTCTGAAATGGACACTCTGAAATCCACAGAATCACACCTCAAGCAGCGTATCCAGAGCCAAATGGGAGAGGCCGCCAAGGCTACATTCCCAAGCGGGAGCGTTAGCTGGAAACGAAGCAAAGATTCCGTGGCGCTGAATACAAAGAAACTACTCAAGGAACAGCCAGAGCTGTTGGAGCATTACCCACTCACCAGGCCGGGCAGCCGGCGATTCCTCATCCAAGCATGAATACCCCTTGGCTACGCGGGTATGACAAGTGCCTCGTGGCCCTTTTTCAGGAGAGTCATCATGATTAAAGGTTTAGCGATTACGCCTCCGGTGTTGGGGCGCATCAGCATTGGTCGAGTCGTTGAGAAGAACGGTATTCGGCTGCCACAGAAAGACAACCAATTCACCATTACCTCACAAATACAGGAGAA
>Ga0075105_1000945_pt1 | contig 11356 bp, 11 predicted proteins | sample AntDeeMetag02WF5_FD_69800 | JGI IMG/M metagenome (GOLD analysis project Ga0075105, IMG submission 69800) | Saline lake microbial communities from Deep Lake, Antarctica - Antarctic Deep Lake Metagenome 02WF5 | ecosystem: Environmental > Aquatic > Non-marine Saline and Alkaline > Saline | place... | reverse complement strand
CTTGTTCGACCGCGAGAGCGGGACGTTTCACACGAGAGAACAAGCCGTGTCGTAGACCAGCAAATATCCCACCTGCGGTACGGGAAGCCCCGGCGTTCACGCCGGGGAGGATGTCACCTCGAATACGAACCTTGATATGGATACACCTGTGGTAGAGTATCATGGTAGAAGGTGGCAGCCATGGCAGAATTTCGAGGCGTTCGTACATCAAGACCGGCGTAGCCGCCACGGGACTCGGTGTCCTGGCTGGCTGCACCGGTCTGCTCGGTGGTGGCACGACGACACTTCGCGCGAACTCGCCGGCGGCGACGGGCTCCGTTCACGGTGACGCGGCCGAGTGGCTCGGCGACTACGTCTCCGAGCAGACCGACGGCGCCGTCGAGATCGACGCCTACCGGAACAGCGAACTCGGCGGCCAGATCGAGTCCATCGAGAACGTCTCCTCGGGCTCCCTGGACATGTACGTCATCCCGTACGCGCTCACGGGGACGCAGTACCGCCCGGCGCAGGTGTTCGACGCGCCGTACATGTACGACGACGAGAACCCGTACGCGGACATCTACGAGAAGACCGACCCCCAGGAGTCCGATATCGCCAAGCAGGTCATCGACGACCTCGTCTCCGAGACCAGCATCCGCTCGCTCGGCGCAGTGGTCCAGGGGACCCGTCGCGTCACGCTCAACGTCGAGGGTGAGCCGCCGCGGAACCCCCAGCAGATGAGCAACTACAAGATGCGCGCGGTGCCCATCGCGATGTACTCCGAGGCGCTGAAGGGCCTCGGCGCGCAGACGACCAACATCGACTTCTCCGAGGTGCCCCAGGCGCTCGCGACCGGCAGCATTCAGGGCCAGGAGAACCCGTACAACATCATCCGCTCGTCGGGCATCTGGGAGCACCAGAACACGGTCCTGGAGACCGACCACATGCACGTCCCGCTCGCCATCATCATCAACGACGACGTCTTCCAGGACCTCTCCGGCGACCAGCAGCAGGTGCTGTACGACGGCGTCCGCGAGATCCAGCCGCAGGCGACGGAGACGCTCGAGGCGAACCTCGCCGACCACCGCTCGTTCATGGAGGAGAAGGGCCTCACCATCGTCCCGCCGGAGGACCTAGAGATGGACACGTTCCGCACGGCCGTCCGGTCTCGCATCCGCGAGAACTTCCCGGACCTCATCGACACCATCGAAGAGCTCCACGGAGACGGCTACCCCGCCTAACGATGCCAGAGTCCCGGCTTCCTTTTGAGACGGTCTCTAGAGCCCTCTACGCAGTGGCCGGGCTATCCCTGCTGCTCATCCTCGTACTCATGATCGGGCGCGTCGCCTCCCGGAACCTGGACCTCGGCTGGAGTGGACTCCAGATCATCGCACAGTTCTTCGAGGTGTGGCTGGCGTTCCTCGTCGTCGGCGCGCTCGCCTACGAGCGCGGCCACATCGAGATCGATTACCTCTCCCAGCGCCTCCCCGAGAGCTGGCAGCCGATCCACGACATCCTCGTCAGCGTCGTCAGCCTGGCCACCGGGCTCGTCGTCTTGCTCGGGTCGCTGCGCGCGATGACGAAGTTCGCCGACTCCACCGCGCCGGTCGTCCAGATCCCGATCCCGCTGTACTACCTCGCGCCGGTCGTCGGACTGGGCTTCCTCGTTATCGTCTACGTCCACCGCATCTACACCGACGTCAACGAGGTGCTCGCGTAGATGGGCGTCCTCGGCGTCATCGTCATCGCCCTGTTCATCCTGCTCGCGCTGCTCCGCGTCCCCGTCTGGGTCGCGCTGCTCGCGCCGGCGCTGGCGTACAGCTTCCTCACCGGACAGCCGGTCATCTTCTCGGCGACGAATATGGTTCGAGCGCTCGACTCGTTCACCTTCCTCGCCATCCCGCTGTTCATCTACGTCGGCTCGCTGATGAACCACGGCGAGATCACCGAACGCATCTTCGAGTTCGCCGACAGCCTCGTCGGCCACTACGACGGCGGCCTCGCGCAGGTCAACATCATCACGAGCCTCATCTTCGCGGGCATCTCGGGCTCCGCGCTCGCCGACATCGGCGGCGTCGGTCGCGTCCTCATCAAGTCGATGACCGACGCCGACTACGACGCCGACTTCTCCGCCGCGGTAACGAGCGCGTCGGCGACCGTCGGCCCCATCTTCCCGCCGAGCATCCCGCTCATCATCTTCGGCATCATCGCGGAGGTGTCGGTGCTGTCGCTGCTGTTGGCGGGCGCGCTGCCCGCGCTCCTGACGGTGGCCGCGCTGATGGTCGGCACCGTCTACATCGCCAAGTCACAGAACCTCCCGAGCAACGACAAGCGCGCGTCGCTGTCGGCCATCGCCCGGACGTTCGTCTACGCGTTCCCGGCGCTGTTCACGCCGGTCGTCCTCATCGCAGGGATGCTGGCCGGCGTGTTCAGCCCGACGGAGGCAGCGGGCGTGACGGTGTTCTACATCCTCGTCATCAACACCCTCGTCTACCGCATCATCGACTTCGGCTACATCTGGACGGCCGCCGTCGAGACGGCCCGGACGAGCGGCACCATCGTCATCATTCTCGCGGCGGCGAGCGTGTTCAGCTTCGTGCTCTCCGTCGAGAACATCGACACGCTGTTCGCCCAGACGCTGTTCGGCATCTCGACGAACCCGTTCGTCCTGCTGCTCATCGTCAACGTCGTGTTGCTGTTCCTGGGGCTGTTCCTCGACCCTATCGCGGCCCTCGTGATGATGACGCCCATCGTCGTGCCGACGCTCACTCAGGTCGGCGTCGACCCGGTCCACATCGGCGTCATCATGGTGTTCAACCTGATGCTGGGGCTGCTCACGCCGCCGCTGGGGCTCTCCGTCTACCTCTCTGCGGACCTCGCGGACGTCCCGGTGGCCGACGTGTTCCGGGAGACGAAGGTGTACTACGGGATCCTGGTGGTCGCGCTGCTGATCATCACCTACGTCCCGGAGATCACGCTGTTCGTCCCCCGGTCGCTCTAGAAGTTCGCCTTCCGCTCGGCCATCGTCTTCTCGTCTTCGACAATCTGCATCGGTACGAACGTGTCCGCCGGATCGAACGTCGCGACCTGCCAGTCGAACCCCTCCTGGGCCCGTTCACTCTCGAAGGAGAGCCCCTGTTCGCGGAACGCCGCCATGCTCTCCTCGATGTCCTCGACCTCGAAGGCGATGTGGAAGAAGCCGTCGCCGTTCTCGCGCCACGTCTCGTACACCCACCCGGACTCCGTCGTCGGCGTGATGAGTTCGAAGAGAACGCTGCCGATGGGGTAGAGTGCCACGTCGAGTTCGAAGTCTCCGGTCATCTCCCGCCTGGTCAGCTGTTCGGCGCCGTACTGGCGCTCGAAGCGTTCGACCGCCTGGTCGAGGTCGCCGACCAGGAACGCCACGTGGTGGACGTCTGTGAACATACGCCACGACTGTCGTGAGTCCGCTTCAACGTATCGGCTCGCCGCGGACGCACTCGGCGAACGCCTCGCAGTCCATTCCGGGTTCGACGCCCAGCGACCGCGCGGGCGCGTTCACCGCGCTCAACTCCCCGTCCCACGTCGAACGGCCGTCGCCGATGCGGGCCGTCGTCGCGTCCACCGTCGCCGCGGGCACGTCGTGGTCGGCGAGCATCGGGAGGCGGGTCGTCCCCGCGTCTTCCTTCCCGCCGCCAGCGTCGTTGAACACCGCGCCGGCGACGTCCGTCGGTACGTAGGACTCCGTCTCGCCGGCGAGGCGCGCGCCGTGGCTACCCGTGACGACGACGCAGCCGGCGTCCAACGGTTCGATGAGCGACAGCGAGTCCATCCCCCAGACGGGCACCTCGCCGTCGGCCAGCCGGTAGCGGTTGCTCCCGAGCGACGGGACGTCCGCGGGTGGGGTGCCCTCGCGCATGCGGACCACGCAGCCGAACGTGTCGCTGCCCGGCTGACAGCCGAGCGCGGCGGCCGTCTCGTTGACGTAGCTCACCCGGCCCTCGCGCAGACAGTCCACCCCGTCGCCGATGCGCGCGGTGGCGTTGCTCACCGTCGCCGCCGCGAGCCCGACGCCGTCGAGCAGACCCAGCGATCCGATGCCAGCGAGGTCCTTCCCGACCCCCGCGTCGTTGAGGACGACGCCGCGGACGCCCGCTTTCGCCGCGAGGTAGCCCGCGTACTCGCCGCCGTGGCTGCCGGCGACCACAACGCTCCTGGACTCCCCCTCCTCGAGCTGCGTGATGCTGTCGAGCGCGCGGACGTCTGTGAGGACCATACGTTCGAACTGGGGTGGTCTTCCGATATAAAATTCTGTGTGTTGGTACCAGGCTGCGCGGTATCTCCAGTGTATTTATACGCCGCTCTACCTCCTATCGCGTAATGAGCTACATCGTTCGGATGCCGAAGCTCGGCGTAGAGATGGAGGTCGGCGAGGTCGTCGAGTGGCACGTTTCGGTCGGTGACGCCGTCGAAGAGGGCGACGTCCTGGCTGAGATCGAGTCCGAGAAGTCCGTCGCGGAGGTCGCCGCACGCGAGGACGGCGTGCTCCGCACGGTCTACCTCGACGTGAACGGTGAGGCGCCGCCGGGCGGCGCGATGGGCATCGTCGCCGGGGCGGACGAGGACATCGGCGACCTCGAGGCCGAGGTCGACGTCCCGGAAGCGGACGACGGGGAATCCGGAGACGCGGGCACCGACGAGGCGAGCGCGGACGATGGGAGCGCGACGTCGACCACCGAGCCCCCGGAAAGCGCAACCACGAGCGCCACACAACCCGCGCAGTCCAGCGGCGAGGTGAAGGCGACGCCGAAGGCGAAGAAGACCGCGGAGGAACTGGGCGTGGCGCTGGCGGCCGCCAGTGGGACAGGGCCCCAGGGAGGCATTACCGCGAGCGACGTGGAGGCGGCCGCGGCGGACACCGGTACGGCCCAGCGCACGGTCCGGGAGGAGCGCGAACTCTCCCGGATGCGCTCGACCATCGCCGACCGCCTCGGCGAGAGCTACCGCGAGGCCGTCCACGTCACCGTCGACCGCGAGGTGGACGTCGAAGCCGTCTTCGAGGCGACCGACAGCTCTGCGGGCTCGCTCACCGACGTCATCCTCCGGTGTGTCTCCGAGACGCTCGCGGAGCACCCCGAGTTCAACGCGACGTACGACGCCGACGCGGAGACGCTTACGCTCTACGAGGAGCACAACGTCGGCGTCGCCATCGACATCGAGGGCGGCCTGGTCACGCCGGTCCTCCCGGACGTCGGCGGACTGTCGGTCGCGGAGATCAACGCCGCCCGCGGCCGCGTCACCGAGCGCGTCCTCGACGGCGAGTACACGAGCGACGACCTCTCCGGAGGGACCTTCACGGTGTCGAACCTCGGCGTCTTCGGCAGCGACTCGTTCACGCCCATCATCAACCCGCCGGAGGTCGCCATCCTCGGCCTCAACCGCGTCACCGAGCGCGCCGTCCAGGTCGAGAACGGCATCGCGTTCCACCGCCACATGACGTTCAGCCTCTCCTTCGACCACCGCGTCGTCGACGGCGCGGACGCCGCGAAGTTCCTGACGACCCTGGAGTCCCACCTCGAGTCCGCCCCGGAACTCGCCGGGGAGTGAGCGGGACCGCGCTCGGCGTAGACTGACGCGGACGCACGGCTTATGCGGGTGGCCGTGCGACCGTTCTCCAGGCCTATGCCAGCACTTCTCACGGACTCGGCGGCAGTCGTCACGGGCGCGTCCAGCGGCATCGGGCGGGCCATCGCACTCCGGTTCGCCGAAGAGGGCGCCGACGTCGTCGTCGCGGACGTCGACGAGACGCCCCGCGAGGCGGACACCCCGACCCACAGGCGGATCGTCGAGACAACCGACCGGGACGCGTCGTTCGTCGAGTGCGACGTCACCGTCCCCGCGGACCTCTCGGCGGCCGTCGAGGCGGCCGAGGCGTTCGGCGGCATCGACGTGATGGTGAACAACGCCGGCATCGTCAACGTCGAGGACGTCCTCGAGGTCACGGAGGCGGAGTACGACGCTGTCATGGACGTCAACGCGAAGGGCACGTTCTTCGGCGCCCAGCGCGCCGCCCGGGCGATGGACGACGGCGGCGTCATCATCAACATGTCGAGCATCGCGGGCCTGGAGGGAACCGGCGACTACGTCACCTACTCCACGTCGAAGGGCGCGGTCCGCCTGATGACGTACTCGCTGGCCGACGCACTCGGCCCGATGGGAATCCGGGTGAACGCCATCCACCCCGGGCCAGTAGACACCGGCCTGATGCGCGAGGACCTCGGCACGGACCCCGACGCGGAGAACCCGTTCGTGCAGAACGTCCCCCGGGGGCGGATGGGCACCCCGGAGGACGTCGCGGACGCCGCCGTCTACCTCGCGAGCGACCTCGCGGACTTCGTCACTGGGTCGTCGCTCGTCGTCGACGGCGGCATGTACTCCACCCGGGGGAAACTGCTCTCCGAGTGAGTGTCGATATCACCGATTCGGCAATGCTTTTACCTCGCCACTGCCACCTTTTGGTATAGTCTCTCATGGTAAAATCGCTTGATACAGCCGAGGAGCGCCTGGAAGCGCTCCGGACGATGTTGCTCGTACGCGAGTTCGAGAACCGCGTACAGGAACGCTTTGCAGACAACGAGATTCCTGGCTTCGTTCACCTCTCTCAGGGCCAGGAGGCGGTGGCGGTCGGCGCTTGCACCGCGCTCACCGACGACGACTACATCACCAGCACGCACCGCGCACACGGACACAGCCTCGCGAAGGGTCTCGAACCCGACCGACTCCTCGCCGAACTGTACGGGAAGGAACCGGGCTACTGTGGCGGCCGCGGCGGCTCGATGCACGTCGCCGACCTCGAGAAGGGGATGCTCGGCGCACAGCCCATCGTCGGCGCGAGCGTCCCGCTGGGCACCGGTGCGGCCCTCACCGCACAGCTGACCGACGCCGACTGGACGGCGACCGTGTTCACCGGCGACGGTTCGGTCGCCGAGGGCCAGGTCCACGAGGCCATCAACCTCGCCGCGACGTGGCAGCTCCCGGTCGTCTTCGTCGTCGAGAACAACCTCTACTCGGAGGGGATGGTCTTCGACGAGCAGCACAACATCGAGGACCTCGCGGAGATGGCTGCGGCCTACGGCATCCCCGGCGAGATCGTCGACGGCCAGGACGTGACCGCGGTCTACGAGACGGTCAACGAGGCCCGCGAGCGGGCGGCCGCCGGCGACGGGCCAACGCTCGTCGAGGCGAAGACGTACCGCTACCGCGGCCACTTCGAGGGCGACGAGGAGCCCTACCGGAGCCGCGAGGAGGTCGAGGAGTGGATGGAGAACCGCGACCCCATCCAGCTCTACCGCGAGGAACTCGAGGACGCGGGCGAACTCACGCCCGAGCAGTTCGCCGAACTGGAGGACGAGGTCGCCGACGTTATGGACGAGGCGGTCCAGTTCGCGCGCGATGCCGACGAACCCGACCCGGAGGCCGCCTACGACGACGTCTTCGTCGAGCAGGCGCCCGAGGTCGAGGCGTTCCGTGACCAGATGCGGACCGACGGAGGTGAGGGCGAATGAGCGCCCAGAGCGCCGCCGAGGAGACAGAGACGATGAGCCTCCGGGAGGCAATCCGCTCGGCGCTCCGCGAGGAACTGCTCGCCGACGACGACGTGTTCATCATGGGCCAGGACGAGGAGGACGGCGGCTCCTTCGAGGTCACCGCGGGCCTCCACGACGAGTTCGGCTTCGAGCGCGTGCGGAACACGCCCATCAGCGAGGCCGCGCAGGTCGGTGCGGGCGTCGGCGCGGCCGCGACGGGGATGCGGCCAGTAGTCAACCTCAGCTTCGCCGACTTCATCGGTGTCTGTTTCGACCAGATCATGAACCAGGCGGGGAAGACCCGCTACATGTTCGGCGGCGCAAGCGAGGTGCCGCTCACCCTCCGCGCCATCGAGGGCGCAGGGCTGAACGCGGCGGCCCAGCACTCCGGCACCGTCCACTCGCTTGTCGCCCACCTCCCCGGCGTGAAGGCCGTCGCACCTGGCACGCCCGCGGCCGCGAAGGGACTGATGAAGTCCGCCATCCGCTCGGACGACCCGGTCGTCTTCTTCGAGAACAAGACCATCTACGAGCGCCACGGTCCGGTCCCGACGGACGAGGAGTTCACCGTCCCGCTCGGCGAGGCGTCCGTCGAACAAGAGGGCGAGGACGTCACCGTCGTCGCCACCCAGCGCCTCCTTGGCGAGTCCATCGCGGCCGCCCGCGACGTCGACGCCGACGTCGAGGTCATCGACCCGCGCTCGCTGTACCCTCTGGACACCGACACCATCGCCGACAGCCTCCGGAAGACAGGCCGCCTCGTCGTCGCCGACGAGAGCCCGCTCTCCTACGGCCTCCACGCCGAGATCGTCACCCGTGTCATCGAGGACGCGTTCTGGAGCATCGACGCCCCAGTTCAGCGCGTCGGCGTCCCGGACACGCCGATTCCGTTCGCGCCGTCCCAGGAGGACGAGGTCGTGCCGGACGCCGACGACGTCCGCCGCGCCATCGAGCGGACGTTCTAACGGGACTCCCACTCGCGTTCTCCCCGTCTGCGTGCGGACGCGACAGCCGGTGTGGCGGGTGACTGCTCTACCGCATCCTACTCCTCGTCCTCACCGAGTGCACTCGAGAAGGCCAGACCGAGCGCGACGCCGAGACTCATCCCGAGGGGGAGCCACAGCCCGATGTTGTCCGTCGCGACGCCGACGCTGGCGCCGATGGCCATCCCGACGCCGATGCCGAGCGCGAGCCCCTGGCCGGTGAACTCGACGTCGTCACCCTCGTCTCCCGGAGATTCTGCGTCCATACGCGCTCCTGGTTAGCGTCCGGGGAAAAGTGTTGGCACCGTACGCCAGCGCAGTGATTCCTGGGCCGCCGAGCGGGGCGATTCTGGACGGGCCGGTGCCGCCAGCGAACTACCGCGGGGTCACCGGTTCGGCGCGTGGATGGCCTCGCCCTGGGTCTGGGCCGCGGCCTCCATCAGACACTCCGAGAGCGTCGGGTGCGCGTGAACGGTGTGGGCGACGGTCTCGGCGTCGAGGCCCGCGGTCACCGCGAGCGTGAGTTCGCCGACGAGCTCCGAGACGTGCGGGCCGACGAGCTGTCCGCCGAGCACGGTACCCGAGTCGGCGTCGACGACGACCCGGCAGAACCCACTCGCCTCGCCGGTTGTGAGCGCGCGTCCGTTGCTCCGGAACGGCACCTGCCCGACGGTGACGTCGTAGTCCGCCTCGACCGCCTCTTCCTCGGTCATTCCGACGGAGGCTATCTCGGGGTCGGTGAAGACGACCGCGGGAATCGGCTGGTCGGCGTCGCCACCGGGGTCGCGGCCCGCGGCGTGCTCGGCCGCGCGCATCCCCTCGTGGCTCGCGGCGTGAGCGAGCATCGGGTCGCCCGCGACGTCGCCGATGGCGTAGATGTGTTCGGCGTCCGTCCGCCCGTACTCGTCGGTCTCCACGAAGCCACGGTCGTCGGTCTCGACGCCCGCCGCGTCGAGGTCGACCGTGTCCGTGACCGGGACGCGGCCGACCGCCACGAGGACGTGCTCGCCGACGTACTCGCTGCGCTCGCCGTCTGCCTGAGGCGTCTCCGACGCCTCTCCGTCCTCGGTCTCGGTGACGACGGTGACGTCGCCGGTGATGTCCTCGTACCACTCCGCGGCGGCCTCGCCGAAGCTGAACGAGACGCCGAGTTCCTCGGTGCGCTCCCGGACGATGTCCACGGTCTCCTCGTCGTAGCCCGGGAGCGGAGCATCGAGGGCCTCGAGGACCTGCACGTCGGTGCCGAGGCGCGCGAACGCTGTCGAGAGCTCCATCCCGATGTAGCCCGCGCCGACGACGACGAGGCGGTCCGGGCGCCCCTCGAGGTCGAGGACGTCCCGCGAACTGAGCACGTGGTCCTCGGCGTAGTCGAAGCCCGGAATCTCCAGCGGTCGGCTCCCGGTCGCGACGATGGCGTGGTCGAAGGCGATGGTCTGGGCGTCGGCCGTGAGGTCGTCTGGCTGGACCTCGACCGTCTGGTCGTCGACGAACGACCCCGTCCCCTCGACGAGCGTCACGCCGTTCGACCGGCAGAGCGACTGGACGCCGCCGGTGAGCCGCGAGACGACGGAGTCCTGCCACGCAGCGAAGTCGTCGAACGCGAGTTCGCTGGTTCGCTCGACGCCCAGCTCGGCGACCTGGTCGTCGCTGCCCGCGTGGCGCGCCGCCTCGATGAGCGCCTTCGACGGGATGCAGCCGTGGTTCAGGCAGACGCCGCCCGGCTCGCCGCGCTCGACCAGCACCGTCTCGAGGCCACACTGCGCGGCCCGGATCGCCGCCACGTAGCCGCCGGGTCCCGCACCGATTACGACGAGGTCCGCCGCCGACGGAGCAGTCTCAGTACTCATTGTATGGCTCTTCGCTCACCGGCGCTTAAGTCTTGATAACGGCCCAGATATGTTCGAAAGCGGCTGATTTTGCGCTCGCGGATAGTCCGGTCGGCGCGGTGGCAGGCCCGACAAGACATTTACCGACCCAGTTCCCAGAATCCATCGCCGGGTAGGGGTACCCGAGATCTTTTCGGAGCGCGGTAGCGGGGAGTGGGGACGCTGTTGACGAAAACGCTTACCCGCGCTCGCGCCAACCACGGAGTATGTCCGGGCTGAATCTCGACCCGGTGCAACTCGACCGCTACTCGCGTCACATCATCATGGACGACGTGGGGCCGGAGGGCCAGCAGCGCCTGCTGGACGCCGACGTGCTGGTGGTCGGGGCGGGCGGCCTCGGCGCGCCAGTCGTCCAGTACCTCGCCGCGGCGGGCGTGGGAACGCTGCGCATCGTCGACGACGACGACGTCGAGCGCTCGAACCTCCAGCGCCAGATAATCCACGCGGACGCCGACGTCGGGACGCCGAAGGCCGAGAGCGCGCGAGCGTACGTCGAGCGCCTGAACCCCGACGTGGACGTCCGCGCGCACGTCGCGCACCTCGACCAGTCGAACGTCGACGCGCTGCTCGACGGCGTGGACTTCGTCGTGGACTGCTCGGACAACTTCTCGACGCGCTTCCTCGTCAACGACGCCTGCGTGCTCCGGGACATCCCGTTCAGTCACGCCGCCATCTACCGCTTCGAGGGCCAGGCCATCACGGTCACGCCCGACAGCGCCTGCTACCGCTGTCTGTTCCCGGAGGCACCCCCGGAGGGAACGATTCCGGACTGCGCGGAGGCCGGCGTGCTCGGCGTCCTCCCGGGGACGATGGGCTGCGTGCAGGCCACCGAGTGCGTGAAGGAACTCCTCGGCGTCGGCGACCTGCTCGCCGGGCGCCTGCTGTTCTACGACGCCGCGGCGATGTCCTTCGAGGAGGTGCCCGTCAGGCCGAACCCCGACTG
>Ga0075105_1000926_pt1 | contig 11453 bp, 11 predicted proteins | sample AntDeeMetag02WF5_FD_69800 | JGI IMG/M metagenome (GOLD analysis project Ga0075105, IMG submission 69800) | Saline lake microbial communities from Deep Lake, Antarctica - Antarctic Deep Lake Metagenome 02WF5 | ecosystem: Environmental > Aquatic > Non-marine Saline and Alkaline > Saline | place... | reverse complement strand
CGTCGAGCGTCGGCATCGCCAGCCCGTCCAGTCTATCGAACGAGTCGGGACGCGTCAGTCCGATCCGCCAGTGCCCCAACACCAAGTGATAACAGGACCCACGCTCGAAACGAGTGTATGACCGCGACAGAACGACGGTCACGGCGCGGTGGCGAATACGTATACGACGCACTGGTCGAGGCCGGCGTCGAGCTGGTCGTCGGCCTCCCGGGAACCCAGACGCTGCCGCTGGACCGGATCGTCGCCGAGCGCGACGAGATGCGATACGTGATGGCGCGTCACGAGACGGCGATTCCGCACATCGCCTGGGGACACTACGAGGCCGGTGGGTCCGTGGCGGCGACCCTGACGGTGCCGGGACCGGGTGATACGAACGCGATGCACGGGCTGAAAAACGCCCTGGAAGACTGCGTCCCGATCCTCCACGTCTCGGCGGACGCGAACCCCGACGAGCGCGGGAAGAAGCCGATCCACGAGATCGAACCCGACACCTACGACAACGTGGTCAAGGCGAACGTCGACGTCGAGCGTCCCATCGACCTCCCAGCGGCCCTGGCCCGCGGCGTCGAGACAGCGCTCACACCCCCGACTGGCCCGGTCCGCCTGGGCGTCCCGAGCAGTGTTCTCGCCGAGGAGTTCGAAGCGCCGGAGGCGACCGTCTCGCCGGAGCAGACCGCGTACGAGACGGCAAAATCGGTCGCCGAGGCGGTCGACCTGCTCGCTTCGGCCGAGCGACCAGTGGTCTACGCGGGCGGCGGTGCGCGACGGTCGGCCGAGGGGCCGCGCGTGGTCCGCGAACTCGCCGCGGAACTCGACGCGCCGGTCGCGACGAGCTACAAGGGAAAGGGCGTCTTTCCGGAGGACGACCCGCGATGGCTGGGCGTCACCGGGTCCCACCTGCCGGCGGGCGGGCGTCGCGTCCTCGAACGGGCCGACGTCGTGCTCGCCCTCGGAACCGACTTCGACGGCGTCACTACCGACCACTGGGAGATTTCCATGGGCGACTCGCTCGTCCACGTCACCCTCGATCCCGACGCCGTCGACGCCTCGTACGAGGCCGACGTTCCGGTCCTCGCCGACGTCACGGCGGCGGGTAACCGCATCCTCGACGGCCTCCGCGGCGCGTCACAGGCGGGGACGTGGGACGGCGACCGGGTGGGGAGCGCTGTCCGGGCCGAGTACCGCGACGTCCTGGCCGAACAGGGACTGTTCGACGAGGAGCCCCCGCTGAAGACGCCGGCAGTGCTCGAAGCGGTCCGCGAATCGATCCCTCGCGAGACCGTGGTCACGACCGACATCGGCGGGCTCAGACTCTGGTCGATGCAGGCCTTCGAGGCGTACGAGCGAGAAAGGTTCGTCACCGCCGGCTCGTGGGCCGGGATGGGCGTGGGACTGCCGGCGGCCGTCGGCGCGGCGCTCGCGAACCCGGCAGCCCCGGTCCTCAGCCTCCACGGCGACGGCGGGCTGTTGATGTGTCTCCAGGAACTCCACACCGCGGTGGAGAACGACCTCGACGTCACGGTGGTCGTCTCGAACAACGAGGACTACGGGATCATCAGCAAGTCGCCGGAGATAGCCGAATACACCGGCGGCCACCGCTTCGCCTGGGACTCGCCGGAGTTCGCGGCGATAGCCGAGGGGTTCGGGTGCCGGGCCACGTCGGTCGACTCCGCGCCGGCGCTCCGGGAGGCCGTCACAGCGGCGGTCGGCCGGGACGGTCCGGACCTGATCGACGTCGCGGTCGCGACGGACGAACCGTCGGCGGTGCAGGCGGCCGACTACGATTCGACGGTCGAGCTTCCGTGAACGACGAGCCGGGGCGCGACGACTGTCGAGGACCGCGACGCTCTCAGTGTCGTCCCTTCGCCACCGTCTCCGACGCAGTGACCGAAATTGCTACGTCCATTGCTATCGAGTGACATCCACGATGAGGGATTTTGCCAATCACGCGACGAACCGGAGCCCGGACCGGGACGTGGCGATCACCGACATCGAAACGTGCGTCGTCGAGGGCAACTTCGAGTGGAATCTCGTGCGAGTGCACACCGACGCCGGCGTCGTCGGGCTCGGCGAGTCCTACCGCGGGGGCGGCGTCACGGAGCTCGTGGAGTACATGAAGCGCTTCCTGATCGGCGAGAACCCGCTCGACGTCGAGCGGGTGTTCCGCCGGATGGTCCAGGAAACCTCCGGCCACGGCGGAACGACTGGCAAAGTCGTCACCGCGGCATCGGGCATCGAGATCGCCCTGTGGGACGTCGCCGGCAAGATACTCGATCTGCCGGTGTACCAGCTGCTGGGCGGGAAGTATCGCGACGAGGTCCGCATCTACGCCGATTGCCACGCCGGCGAGTCCTTCGCGCTCGAAGACGGCTACGTCGCCGCCCGCGACGAGGACGCCTACTCTGTCGAGGCCTACGCCGCGGAGGCCGAACGCGTCGCGGACATGGGGTTCACCGCGCTGAAGTTCGACCTCGACCAGCCGATCGATAACGAGACCGACCCCTACAACGGGCGAGTGAGCAACGCGGCGATGGAGCGAAAGCGCGAGACAGTCGCGGCGGTCAGCGACGCGGTCGGTGCCGACGTCGAACTGGCGTTCGACTGTCACTGGGACTACTCGCTGGACAGCGCCAAACGCCTCTGCCGGAAACTCGAACCGTACGACCTGCTGTGGCTCGAGGACGTCCTGCCCCCGGAGAACGCGGCCGCCCAGCGCGAGGTGACCCGGTCCTCGCCCGTCCCGATTGCCACGGGCGAGAATCGCTTTCGCGTCCACGAGTTCACGGACCTCCTCTACGATTTCGGGGTCGACGTAATCACGCCCGACCCGTCGACCTGTGGCGGCCTCGCCGAGTCGAAGGCGATCGCCAGCAGGGCCGAGGAGAACTACATCGTCTTCTCGCCGCACAACGTCTGTAGCCCCGTGGGGACAATGGCCTGCGTCCACCTCGGGGCCAGTATCCCGAACTTCGACGTCCTGGAGTATCACGCGCTGGAGGTCGACTGGTGGGACGACCTGCTCGTCCGCGAGGAGCCGCTCATCCGGGACGGGTACATCGAGGTCCCCGAAGCGCCGGGTCTGGGGATCGAACTGGACGAGGACGTCGCGAGAGACCACCTGCACGACCCGGGCACGATGTTCGGCTGAGTCGGCGCTCGACGACGTCCCCACGCCGACGACAACCTTGAATAGCGCGACGGCGCATTTTACGCGCATGGAACCTGTTCCCTTCGACGACGCCGAGACGTACGAACCGGACGAAGGCTGGCGCCGGGTCGCAATGGCCGGGAGCGGGTCGTTCTCCTTCGAGTGGTTCGAGAAGCCGCCGGGCCACTCCTCCCCGATGCACGACCACGAGAACGAACAGGTGTGTCTCTGTCTCGCTGGCGAACTCACGGTCCACACCGAGGACGACTCCGTCACCCTGGGGGAGAACGACTCGGTGTGGCTCGACGCGAACGAGGCCCACCGGGTTGAGAACACGGGCGAGGAGCGCGCCGTCGGCCTCGACGCGTTCGCGCCGGGTCGTTCGTTCGACTTCTGGCTCGACCGCGAGGAGACCTAACGCGGCGCTCGGACGCCGACACGTGTCGTCTCCGGGTTCGATCCGGTTCGGCTCCCTCGGCGGTCGCCGCTCACTGTCGCATCGCCACGACGAGCGCGAAGGCGGCGACCAGCAACACGGTGAAGCGGACTATCGATATCTTCAGGACGAAAAATGGGACCAGCCACCCGTCACGTCCCGTCTGATTCACGCAGTTCCATGTACCCCAGCGCTTCGAGTTGCTCCTTATCGACTTCGTTCTCGGGGGGACGCGGTGATTTGGTGTCGCGCCCGAACAGTCGGTCGGGGATCGTTCGGCGGAGTCGGGCCGCGACTCGCGGATTCTCGTCGTGGACGTCGCGCTGTTCGTCGGGGTCCGCCTCCAGATCGTACAACTGACTGGAGTCCTCCGTATGGACGTACTTCCACCCGTCCGCCCTGACTGAAACCGCCGGGACGTCCATGCCTGGTTGACCGAGTGCGACGACGTCGCGCGACCCGCCCTCGTACAGCGGCGTTCCGAGAAATCCGGCGTCGGAATCGTCGACCCCGTGCATGGCACAGACGGTGGGCGCGATATCCAGGAGTTCGCGCTGGTCGTCGACCCGGGCCGGTGGCGACTCGTCGGCCGGCCTGACGATCAGGGGGACGTTGATCAGTTCGTCGTACGGGAAGTTCCGGTGGAAGTACAGTCCGTGTTCACCGAACTCTTCGCCGTGGTCACTGGAGAACAGAACGTTCGTCTCGTCCCACACCCCCTGGCCTTTGAGTGAGTCGACCAGTCGCTCCAGGTGCCGTGAGCAATACCGGACGTCCGAATCGTAGAGGTCGACGAGCAGCTGTCGCTCGGCCTCGGATATCGACTCGGGCTCCAGCCCGGCCCGCTTCATGAGGTCGTGAATCCGCGCCTCGTCGACGGGAGCGTCGAGGTAGGCGGGGTCATCGTCGTGGATCCCGTACGGTCGGTGTGCCTCCATGTAATGGATCCAGAGGAAATAGTCCTCGTCGCCCCGATCGCTCACCCAGTCGATAGCGCGATCCGTAACCTGCTCCGCGTTCGTGTACCCCTTCAGCTGGTACTTCGATTTCTCGCTCACGACTGCGTTGTAGGGCCGGGCGAGTGCGCGGTAGAGTCGATCCATCCCGGAGTGCTGGAGACGGTCACTGATCGTCGCGGCGACGCTGTTGACGCTGCCGACGAGTCGCTCGGTCGCCGAACGGTCCGTCTCGCCGAAACTGTCGCGGCCCAGATCGATCAGTTCGTCCATGTCGAACCGGCCGGGGACCATCCCGATACCGGTCTGGGTGCCGATACCGGCCGTCCGGACGCCGGCATCGCCGAGGACCGAACCGATCGTGGGAAATGCGTTCAGGTCGCCGTAAGCGAGGTACCGAGACGTGTGAAACGAGGGGATAGAGATGCGAGTGTAGGGCCCGTTCGAAAACGCCTGCGTGAAGACAGTGCCGTCGTCGGCGAACTCGTCCAGTACCGGCATGGTGTCCCGGTCGTAGCCGTACTGGCCGAGGTGGTCCGCTCGCAAGGAATCGACCGTTATCAACAGCGTCGGCATTTACCGTCCAGTCTTCGTGGACTGACAAATGCCTTGTTGTGGGCCGTGACGGTCGTCGCGCCGTCGACCGGCTCACTCACTCGGCCGTGTTTCTGACAGTGACGTCGTCACTGGCGAAGCGCGAAGACCAGCGCGAAGGCGGCGACTAGCAACACCGCAAAACCGGCCAGCGAGAGCCCCTGCACGTCTAGCGCAGCCACACCAAGCGTCACGGCGAGAATCGCAGCTCCGGCGACCAGACTGCCACCAGCGTGGACCAGCTCCGCCCGACGCGTCCGCGCACGCCGCCCGACTTGCCCACCCAGCGACACCGATTGCTCACCCAGATCCCAGGCGAGCACCGACGCGACGCCGGCGGCCAGCAGCTGGATCTCCGAGGCCCCGCGCACCACGCCGCTGGTCACCACGCCGACGAACAGCAGCGCCGCACCGGTAGACACCAGCCTGCGCTCCCAGCTCGAGCGTACGGGCAGCAGGCCGGCCAGCAGCACCGCCAGACCGAGCAGGCCGGGCAGCAGCTCCAGTCGTTCAGTCATCGCTTCCGGCTGAGAGACGGCCAGCGCGAGCGCGACGAGGACGAGGACGCCGCCAGCAATCGCCGATAGCGCCCCGGCGACCTGCTGCCCGCGCCGCCAGGCGACGTAGCCACCGGCACAGAGCGCCAGCCCGACGACGTCGACGACGAGCGCCTGCCACTGGCCGGCGCCCTCGATGAGAATCCCGACGGCTGCGACACCGGCCAGCATCGCCAGCAGCGCGCCGGGGACCGTCGGTCGGTCGAGCAGTTCGCGGGACGACGCCAGCGACGTCACCGGTATCCCTCCATCGTCCGGGCGAGGGCGTTGCCGAGGTGGTCACCGGTCTGCCAGTCGACGACGGGGACGCCGAGGCGCCGGAGCGCACGGATCCGCGTCGTCCGTTCGCGGGCGGCCAGCCGATTTCCGACCGACTCCCCGGCCGTCGTGTCCGGACTGACGACGGTGACGGGGTGGCCGGCGGCCTCCAGGGTCCGCACCGTCCCCAGGATGTCGTCGTCGGCCAGCGGACTCAGTAGCGTTATCTGGGTGTTGCCGCCGAAGCGTTCCCTCAGTTCGGCGGTCTGTCGGTCGCGGCCGCTCGTCGCGTCCGCGTGCCCCTGGTCGTCTACTACCGTCTGGCCGCCGTCGGAGAGCGCAGGTTCCGCGCCGGGCGCGCCGGGCTGATCGACCGTGGGGCCCCGTGGCGAGTCGCTCACTTCCGGGGCGACGTCGCCGAGTCCGTCCTCGGGAGTGAACGGTTCGGCGTCGGATCGGCGGGCGGCGACCGTCGACGGGGCGAACGCGAGGTCGGTATCGAGCAGGTGCCGGAGCTGGGCGAGGTGGGCCCTGCCGACGCCGAGCGGGAGCCAGCAGGGCTCCGGCCCGAGGGCGGCGAGGCCGAACTCGTGGTTCGCGTCGGCCAGCGCGGCGGCCAGGCGGTCGGCCGCGGCGACGCTCCGAGCGACGGCGTGGGCGGTCGGCCGGCCGCCGGGTTCGCCCGGTGCCGTCTCCGTTCCGACGTCGACGCACAGCAGGACCGCGGCGGCCTGTTCCTCCCGGAACTCGACGGTCGTGAGGTCGCCACCGCTGGCGAACCTTCGCCAGTCGATCCGTTTCATCGGGTCGCCGCGGCGATACTCGCGCATGCGGTGGAACTCCAGGCCGCTGCCGCCGTCGTCGGTCTGCAGTTCGCCCGGTCGGCGGCGGGTCAGGTCGCGCAGGGCGGCCTGGGGGACCGAGACGCCGCAGTCGAGCACCGTCGGTTCGTGGACGGTCGTCGTCCGCTCCGTGGCGCCGCTGAGGTCGCGCGAGAGGACGGTCGTGGGTTCGAACCGATGTTTCCCCTCGCGGCCCTCGACGGCGTACTCGACGGTCGTCTCGTCGCCGGGGCCGAGCGCCGTGGCACGCCGCGGGGTGCCGTCGACGACGGGGAGCAGCGCGGGCACGCCGTCAACGATCCGGAGGTCGGAGAGCCAGCGGTCGCCCTCGTTGCGGACGGTGACCGAGACGTCGACCGACTCCCCGTGCGACGGGGTCTTCTCCGAGATCGTCCGCTCAATGGCGAGTTCGGGTTCGGGCGGCGCTGGGACGAGTCGCGGGTAGACGGCGTAGCCGACGCCGGCGGAGGCGAGTAGCAGCAGGCTCGGCCGTTGGGCGAGGAGGCCGACCGCGCCCGCGAACAGCGAGAGCGCGACGACGCCGCGCCAGCGGCCCGTGGTGCGGACGTCGCTCACGCCGACTCGCCCTCCATCGATTCGAGGGCCGACACGGTCGCGTCGACGCGCCGGCGGAACCAGTCGTCCCGTCGGAGACGCGCGGCGAGGCGTCCCGCGAGCCCGGGCGGGTCGAGTTCGTCGTCGGCGACGAACGCCGCGGCGGCCCGGTCGTCCGTCCACTCGCCCGATTCGATGCGGTCGCGGGCGGCCGGTCGGGAGCACCGGTCGGCTTCGGCGACGGCCTCGACGGCGGCGGCCCGGACGCGCTCGTGGACGCGCCGGTGGGTCTCGGTCACCCGCATGAACGGCAGCGAGTCGAGCGCGTCGTCGACGTCGCGGCCCATCGAGGCGGGGTCGGTCCCCTCGACGGGGGCGGCGTCGCCTCGGAGACACCCGTCGTCGTCCGCGAGGCGAGGACTGCGACGACGGCGGCGAGTGCGGGCACAGCGAGGACGGCCACGAGCACGTAGTCGTTGCCGGCGAGCGCCAGGGCCGCGCCGATGGGGATGAGTCCCGCGACGGCCGGCGAGAGGACGGCGAGGATGCCGACGGCGAGCAGGGCGAGTCCAACACCGGCCGGGGCCTTGCGCGTGAGCGCCATCAGGCACCACCGCCGACGTCGAGTCGGTCACGGCTCTGTTCGGCGGCCTCCTCGCGCTGGTCGGTGACCGGGCGGCCGCCGTAGCGCACTTCCTCGTAGGTTTCGGTGAGTCGCGCCACGGCCTCCCTGTCGAGTCCGGCCTCGATGGCCGCGCTCGCGCACTCGCTGGTCGTCATCGTTCCCGGACGATCGAGGTCGAGGTGGCGGACCATCCCGAGCCACGCGCGTTCGACGGCGTGGGCGGGCGAGCCCTCCAGCGGGTCGGTCGAGTCCGCAGGCGTAGCGCCGTCGGTGTCTCCCGTCTCGTCGGGGTCCTCGAAGGCGGCCAGCAGGCGGTCACGGTACCGGACGGCCAGCCCGACCGCTCCGAGCACGGCGGCGAGGGCCAGCAAGTACGGTAACAGGGCCGTCAGCAGGGCCAGCAGTCGGTCGAGCAGCGACGGCATCACCGGGCCCGTCTCGGCGCTCTCGTCCTGGCGGTGCTCTTGCTTTTGCTGCTGTTGCTGGGACTGGCTCTCCGCCGGCTTGCTACTCGTCGAGTCGCGCTGTTCCCCTGGGTTCGCCTTCATACTGCTCGCGGGCTCGCCCTCCCGCTGGTCGCCCTCGATCTCGTCCAGCACGTTCGAGGCGGTGTCCTGCCCGATGGGCACCTGGTCGTAGTCGAGGTCGATGACGTCGTTGGCGTCCGTCGCCATCGTCGACTCTAGCGTCGTCGCCGAGACGCCCATCGCGCTGATAGAGAGGAGGGCGACCGCGAGCCACGCGCCTGTTTCCCGGTTCATAGTGTCGGCAGTGTATCGGTGTAAATCATCTGTCGCTCCCTCGCGTATCCACCCTCGTTAAGCCAACCGAGTTCGTAGACGAAACCGCAAGCCCGTAGGCACCTGTTGGGGACTTCGTGGTTAGTTATAGAGTGCCCCCACGCGACTAACGTGGGATTATCTCCGCCGTCGCGCTGGCTCCGTCTGGAAAACTGGGGTCGCGCGACAGATCGATGGTCGAGTGCAGAAAGGTCGGCCTACTGGCAGACTCGGTGACAGGTTTCGACACTGGCCAAGACACCGAAATAGCCCAGGAGCGCGCCGGACGACCGAATGCCAACGCTCTAAGCCGTGCCGCCGCAACGAGGATGCATGCGACAGTTCGTCGTCACCGGCCACGACGTCCCCACCACGCCGGAGTTCTCCCTCGACGACCTCCCCGGCGGCGCGGGGCGCCTCGACCTGCTCGCGCGCTGTATCACGAGCGCGCTCGTCCTCTCCCACGGTCTCCGGGAGGACGTCCGCGTCCACCTCGTCCTGGCCGACGCCTACACCGTCACGTTCGACGGGAGCGCGCTCCGGAACTTCAACCCCGACGAGCGCTCGACGGCGGCGCGGGTCCGGAACGCGCTCGAAGAGCGCGAGGAAGCCATCGGTCACATCCCGGTCGAGACGTCACCGGGCGTCTCGCTCTCCCGAATGGGGTTCGAGGCGACCATTGAGACGGCCACACAGAAGGCTGAGACCGTCGTCATGCTTCACGAGGAGGGCGACCCCGCCGTCGACGTCGACCCGCCGATCGACCCGGTGTTCGTCCTCTCGGACCACCACGACTTCACCGACGCCGAGGCCGATTTCCTCGACGACGTCGCCGACCGGCGGCTCTCCCTGGGGCCGAAGGCCATCCACGCCGACCACGCCATCGCCGTCGCGCACAACTTCCTCGACACTGACGGGTATACCACTTACTGACGACGTGGGCTACTAGCCGCATGGGGCAGTAGCCGCTCTCTAGCGGGCTGGGAACCGTGGGACGGTAGGTTAGCGCGGGAGCGACGCCTCGGCTGTGAATGCATCTAGCGTCTCCGGTATGGCGGTCCTAGACGAAGACGGCGAATTTTCAGCGGAGCATACTAATCCCGAGAGCGCGCCTAAACGTCGACATGAGGAGAACCGAAGGGTGAACGCCGTCGTCATTCCGACAGGATACGAAGCGCAGAGTTACGTCTGCGTGCGGTCGCTCTCCGAGCAGGGCGTCCGGACCATCGTCGCCTCGGAGAAGGAGCGGGTCCCGGCAGCGGCATCGCGGTACTGCGACGAGTCCGTCGACCTCCCGCCGCCGAAAGAGGACCTGCTGGCGTACCGGGACGCGCTGCTCGAACTGGCCGAGCGGCCGGCGGTCGGGACGATACTCCCCATCCGGCCGGAGGACGGCTACGTCCTCTCGCGGTACCGTGACGAGTTCGAGGAGCACGTCTCCCTGCCTGTCCCGTCGTTCGACCAGCTACGGACCATCCACGACCGCCTGCGTCTCGCCGAGGCGGCCGAAGCGGCGGGCGTCCCGGTGCCCGAGACGCGCCGCCTCGCGGACGTCGACGACTGGGGGCCGGAACGTATCATCAAATCCCGGTACAACCTGGTCGTCGGGGACTACGTCGACCACCTCGAACCGGGCGAATCAGCCGTCGTCAAAGCGGTCAAACACCTCCAGCCGGGGACCGAACCGGACCCCGAGGCGATCCGCGAGGAGTACCGCCACGAGCCTATCGTCCAGGAGTTCGTCCCCTACGACGAGGAGTACATGTTCGCCGGGCTCTACGACCACGGCGAGGCGCTGGCCACCTTCCAGCATCACCAGATCCGGGGCAACTCCTACACCGGCGGCGGTGGCGTCTACCGCCAGTCCACGGACATCCCCGAACTCGACGCCGTCGCCGACGACCTGCTCTCCCACCTCGACTGGCACGGCCTCGCCTGCATCGAGTATATGCGCGACGAACGCACCGGCGAGTTCGCCCTCACGGAGATCAACCCCCGGATGTGGCAGTCGCTGCCCTCGACCGTCCGCGCCGGCGTCGACTTCCCCCACTACTACTGGCTCCAGGCGATGGACCGCGCCGACGAGATAGACCCCGACTACGAAATCGGCGTCGGGAGCCACCTGCTCCACGGCGAAGTCGGCTACCTCCTGAGCATCCTCATCGACGACTCCCCGCTCGTCCAGCGGCCGTCGCTGGCCGGCACCGCCTGGGAGATAGCGGCGTCGTGCCTCTCGGAGCCCCACTTCGACTACCTCAACCTCGACGACCCCGGCCCCTTCCTCCAGGGGCTCCGGAACAAGGTGCCATAAGCCGGTCGGTGACGGAACGACTGGGAGTGTCTGCTGGCTCGTGACGAGCGGGTGTCAGCGAACGATTCACAGTGGGTTGTTTGCGTCCTGTCCGACGATGCACTTACTGTTGTGTGAGTGTGCCTATGGAACGGGTGGTTCTTTCGAGGTGTCCCTGAAAGAAAGAGAGACAGCAAGACCCAGAAAGCCCTCGGCGGGCTCCAGTCCCGGGGATTGCTGCGCGCCTCCCTGCGGTCGGTGCTTACTGCGCCCGGGTTCCCGGAGCCCGCCTCGCCCTTTCAGTCCACCGTCAGAGCGAGCTCTGACGAGCTGCTGGAAAATCGGAGATTTTCCGCATGACGAGAGGCGCTTCGCGTCTCTCGAACCACCTCGTTCGCTTCGCTCACGAGGAC
>Ga0075105_1000921_pt1 | contig 11468 bp, 9 predicted proteins | sample AntDeeMetag02WF5_FD_69800 | JGI IMG/M metagenome (GOLD analysis project Ga0075105, IMG submission 69800) | Saline lake microbial communities from Deep Lake, Antarctica - Antarctic Deep Lake Metagenome 02WF5 | ecosystem: Environmental > Aquatic > Non-marine Saline and Alkaline > Saline | place... | reverse complement strand
TTTAATAGAAAACTTTAATCAAATAGTATATGTCCTGTAAGAAATCTTTTTTGCTGACAACACTATTTTTGTTGTTAATATCGCTTACGGCAGGTTCGACAATAAATTGGTCTACTTCAAGTGACTGGGATAATGCAGTTTCAAACAATGTTGAGCATACCTCAGAAAATGTAAGTATTTTTACAAACAACTGGAGCGATGACTTCTCAGATGGCACATGCGATGGATGGACTACAGTTTCAGGATCATGGAGCTGTAATAACAACTATATGCAAAATACAGACTCAAACAACGATAGGAAGATAGAAAAAACATTTGAGGGAGCTTACGGAGAATGGAGCTTTGATCACAGACATGATCCATCTTTCTATGGAGCTCAAACCTTCTACATACTACCCAATGGAGTTTCAAGCGTTCAGACAGATGACTATCATGTAAAACTCAAGAACTCTAATTCTAACTATCAAAGAACTATCCGTAGAAATGAAAACGGAGATGCCAACACTTTCATAAACGGAGGTAATTTCAACGGTGGCTGGAACTCTTATAAGGTTAAGAGGTATTTTAACGGAACCACATATTTTTACATCAATGACAACTACCGAGGCAAAAACACGAACAACTCCCTAACAACCTCTTCGGGAATGGTTTTGATGGCGGATAACTCTGGACACGACTGGGATAACTTCGATGTTACAGTGATGAAATCCGACAATGGATCAATCACCACAGACTGGAAGAGTTTTTCCAACGATAGAGATCCATCAAACTTAGAGCTTCAAAACGTAGACTCTATATTGAACGGTCAAAACATAACCGTGGTTATAGAATCTGATACAAACAAAGACAACATCACAGATGAAACAAGCGATCTTATCTATCTTAATGGTAGCGCCGGACCTTACAGCGTTTCCGGACTGTCTTCAACAAGTAATAATTTCCGTATGAAGATGAACTTTGCAACAGATTCTCCGGTTAAAACACCGACTTTATCTTCTGTTGGACTATCCGGCTCGGAACTACCAGGTACCAAACCAACAGCAACCAATCCTTCTCCGAACAATAGAAATATTGATCCAGATAACGTTGAGCTCTCGATCGAAATAGAAGATCCAGATAACGATAAAATGAATTTGAGCTTCTATGATTCAAGTAACAATCTTCTAAATAAGTTAAATGATTTGAACAATGGAACCTACAGTTATAGCTGGAACGGGCTTTCAACTAATTCAAACTATAGCTGGTATGCAGAAATCAACGATGGAACCTCCACAACAACCACAGACCGGTTCAACTTTACAACTTTGGACTTAGATATTAGCTGGACTGACAACTCAAATAATGAAAACGGGTTTAAAATCTATACTAACAGTTCAGGTAGCTTCAACAACGTTAAGACTGTCGGTGAAAACACAGAATCTACTAAAATATATGATCCTGAATTAGAAACAGGCAAATATACCTGTATACGTGTCGTATCATACAACCAGTTTGGAGACTCAAGCCCACTAGAAGGCTGTATAACACTATAAAACTTGGTCAAGACAATCTAGAAGCTGTTGGACTGAACAAAGACTGGCCTCGAGGTTTTTATTATAAGATAACAAGTTAGGCTATATGACTATAAAGTTCTCCAATAAGCAAGAGGCTGAAAAAAATGTCGAAGAAGTTCTGAAAAAGGATATTAAACAACTCAACATTCATGTACCTGAGTTAGCTCAGATAGAACAGGAAAACGTTTTAGACCAGCTTTTCAATGCCCTAGAGATAATTACTGACAAAGCCAGCTGGATCAAAAATATTGAGATAACTAACAAAAGTTCTCAAAGACAGAAGTTTCTAGCGGCAATAGAGAATGATGAAAGTTTTGAACCAGACTTTGAGTTCAGAGAGTTTCCTTACAATGAAAAAACGTTTGTAATACTACTTGATGTATTGATCGGAGAATGTGAGAAGATAAGTGAGGAAGTGTTAACACAGCATGGAGCTAAAGAAATCGATATAGAACAGTTCCGTGCGATCTGGGAGGAAACATTCGAAGAGCTGAAACTCTATGTTAAACTGGCTGGAAATATTGAAAACAGAGAAAAATGGTTGAAATTCTCACAGAAAATATGGCCTATGGCGTCTGAAAACGTGGTTGAAAACACAGTTTCAAAACTAAATGAAGGATTTGATATACCGGATGAAGAAAAAAATCTTACCGCAGAAGATCTAAAACCTATGTGGGAAAAAGAGCTCGAGAGAATCGGGATAGATTATAACGTTGAGATAAGAGACGTTCCAGGTTGTTTCAACATTCCTGAAGAACAAACAGTTGTAATAGCTAGAGGTAAAGAAAAGGAGAGATTTTACTCTCGACAGCAGGCAGAGATGCTGACGATGCATGAACTTTTCCATGTTGTCAGAGGCTACAACGGTCGTAAGGTCTGTGAAAAAGCCGATCTGCCGCCTATATTTGGAGTCCATACGCCGTTTTATGATGAGACAGAAGAGGGTGGGGCACTTTACAGGGAAAAAGCTACTTTCACAGACCAAAGTTCCCAGTGGAAAGACTACCATCTGAGGTTTATGGCTGCTTATTATCTCTCCGAAGAAGTTAGTTTCGAGGAATCTGGAGAAAAACTAATCGAACTTGGTGCAGAACCAGAAAGAGCATTTGATCTGCTTGCAAGAAACAGAGAGGCATTAAGGCATCATATCTATCTTAATGGATATCATAAATGGAAAAATTTGGATGAGACCTGGCCTCTTTTAATCGGGAAGATAGACCATCAACTTGCAAAGATACTGAAAAAAGAAGTCGAAGCCAACGGGATGATAGATAAGCCTCCTGTAACAGGAGACGATCTTTTCAACTTCAGCTTTGATTGAGGGCTTTGTTGACCTTTTTGGCTTCATCGGCCATAATCTGTTGGATCTTCTTATCGTTGTTTCGAGCTAAAGCTAACCGAAGGGCTTTTTTACGCGAGTAAAGCTGGCCTTCAAAATCTTTGATTTCTAGTTCCTTTTCTTTCACTAATAGTTTTCCATCCTCTATTTTCCCTTTCTCATCGACTAGAGCTCCGAAGTCCTGGTTGTAATCCATAGTTGAGAGAAGCTGGTGAAGATACTTTGGATATCTCAGCTCATATACCGATCTGTTGTAAACTTGGTAGGGCAGATCGCCGATCTGTTCCAGGAGCTCTATAAATCTTCCAACGTTTCCTCTATCGGTTGATTGATAGACTGGTATGCCGTTTGAGTTAACGTTTACAGAAACATTAATCCGGGTCAGAAGCTCATCATCTACTCTTATAGGAAAGCCAGGATTTTTGAGAGGTAGGCTTCTGCCTTTTCCCTTGATAGCTATTACATCATCGGATGCTTCTGTTCCAAAAACATTTTTGACAAGTTCTACAGGGATAAAACTGTCTTTGTTCTTCCAGTTATAGACTGTAGAGGTCGAATAATCAAAGGCTCCACAGAAGTTTTTGATCCCTCCGAACTCATCGATTCGGTGCCAGAATTCCTTTTTACCTGACTCAGATAGTTTGATACGTATAAAATCAGGTAGCTCGGAGAATTTGACCTTATTTTGACTCATTTGTAATTAGATATGTATAGAGTCTTTTTAAGAGTAGCTCGTGAATCGAGTTGTATTGGTGAACAAATTATGGAACTAGTATACGCAGCACTTACACTTAACGAAGCAGGCAAAGAAGTAAACGAAGAGAACCTACAGTCAATCGTCGATGCAGCAGATCTTGACGTCGAAGACTCAGAAATCAAAGCTCTAGTCGCAGCACTAGAAGACGTAGACATTGAAGAAGCAATGGAAACAGCTGTCGCAGCAGGCGCAGCTCCAGCACCAGCAGCTTCCGAAGACGAAGCTGAAGAAGAAGACGAAGAAGAGGAAGAGGAAGAAGACGAAGCTGACGAAGACGAAGCAGCAGAAGGACTCGGAGACCTATTCTAAGTTAATTGGCCCTTTCTAGGGCTTTTTTCATTTTTTACTTCTTATTTTCTATAACTAGATACTACGTTTGATTTAAACTAGATAAATTCTATACAGCATAGAACAACCATTTCTGTTATAAATCAGAGTAACTAATCGGTAACTATGGCTTTAGACGCAATTAATACGATTAAGTCGACATTTGGAAGTCTAAAGACCGGAGTAGGCATGAAAATTCTCGGCCTACTATTTGTAGTTCAGCTAGTTGTAGTTCAGCTAGTAAACATGGGAACTACATACTTTAGTACGATGGGAACCGGAATGATGATTGTTTCGGGACTTATCAGCCTAACAGCAGCGGCTGTACTTCTTTTGATTACAGTCGGAGCTTTCCGATCATTCGATTCCGGAGAACTAACAAAGGACCAGTACACAAACAATATTGTCTGGCCTCTTATCCGGATAACAGGAGCTAACGCAGTAACAACCATATTCGCATATGGTGTAGCGCTGTTCGCTCTTCTTCCAGTAGTACTAGTAAGCGTACTTGCTGGAGCTGGACTTTCTTCATTAGGAGCAGGAGCAGTAGCCGGCGGCTCAATTTTGAGCGCCTTACTTGGAATTGCAGGCCTAGTACTTGCAATTGGAGCATTCTTCTACCTTTTCCTAATGCTGACCGTATCTGTCCCGATGATCGCTATCGAAGATAACAGAATCTTCGAAGCACTTGACAGAAGTGTACAGAGAACAAAAGGAGAAAAAATCTCTATGTTCCTTGCAGCTCTACCAGTAGGATTGATTTACTTCATAGGTATTATCCCTCTGGCAGCGATGGCACCAACAACAGGTTCAACAGCCACAAGCGTTTCACCTGTATTGGTTCTGCTGACATCCGTAGTCACTGCAGTTTCAGGAACACTGTTTTTCTCACTTCTGAACCAGTACCATCAGGCACTACCAGAATAGACTTCCAAACACTTTTTCTCTTTCTTTTTTCTTTTTACCCAGAGATGAAATGTGATAAAAAAATTCCTTTAGAAACCGTATTTATGACTAAGCTCTCTGAACTCAAAGCACAGATCAAACAGGAAGCATCGGACAATCCGGATAAGTTTTTTGCAACAGACGTATTAAACGAGAAAGGTTTTCACAGATCCGAATGTTCCAACTGCGGAATGTATTTTTGGTCCGCAGATAAAGAAAGAACTGTGTGTGGAGAACCGGAGTGTTCAGGAGGCTATACGTTTATCAACGATTCTCCAACAGAAAAAGAGTTCGGATACATAGAATCATGGGATCTTTTCAGAGACTTTATGGCTGAGAGAGGTTATGAACCGATCGATCGTTATCCCGTAATTGCTCGCTGGAGAGACGATGTAGAATTTACCGGCGCTTCAATCTATTGTTTCCAGCCTTATGTTGTAAGCGGGGAAGCAGAGCCTCCAGCAGACGAACTTGTAATCCCACAGCCTTCGTTAAGATTCAACGATGTGGACAATGTCGGTATAACCGGTCGCCACTATGTTTTACACAACCATATTGGACAGACCTGTTTCCAGCCTCCAGAAAGTTACGACCAAGACCGTTATTTCCAGGACATGTTCGAGTTTGCTATAGAAGCACTTGGAATCCCTAGAGACAAACTTATACTACATGAAGACTCCTGGGGTGGCGGAGGAAACCTTGGAGCATGCATGGAGTTTTTTGTCGACGGACTTGAGTTATGGAACCAAGTATACATGTTTTACGAACAAACCCCAGAGGGTTATGAGGAACTTGATCTGAAAGTACTCGATATGGGCATGGGTCAGGAAAGAATTTCCTGGATCTCAAACGGAACAGAGACAAGCTATGAATGTGTAATGCCAGAGACTCTTGAAAACATGAAACAAAAGACAGGGCTAGAAACCGACAAAGAGATCTGGGAGAAGTTTTTGCCTCACAGCTCGAAGCTGAATGTCGATGAAGTAGATGATATCGATGAAAAATGGGAAGAGATCGCAGACGAAATCAATATTGATGTAAACAAGTTGAAAGATGCTATTAAGCCGGCTGCAGCACTCTATTCAGTTGCAGAACATACACGTGCACTTGTCTTTGCATTAGCCGATGGAAAGTTGCCTTCTAACACCGGCGGAGGCCACAACCTAAGGTTAATCTATCGTAGAGCAAAGGATTTTATCGAAAAATACAACTGGGATCTAGATATCAAAGAGATTGCAGAATGGAACGCAAAAGAACTGGAAGCTATGTTCCCAGAGCTAGTTGAAAAACTACCAGAAGTCAAAGAAATACTTGAAACAGAGGCTGAAAAATATGAAAAATCCAGGATGAATGCTCTGGAGAAACTAGAAAGGCTCGATAGCCAGCCTTCCGTTGATCGAATGATAGAGTTGTATGAAAGCCATGGAGTCAGCCCTGAGATGATGGAAGAACATGGCTACAGCGTTCCTGAAGACTTCTATGCCCAGGTAGCTTCTGAAGATGAAACAGTGGAAAAACAGGATGAAAAGTTCGATCTAGAAGACATAGAAAAAACCGAACTTGTTTACTATGAAGATGAATACCAGAAACAAATAGAAGCTAAAATACTGGCAGTTAGAGGCGACTGGATTGTACTTGATAGAACTGTTTTCTACCCTGAAGGTGGAGGACAGGAACCCGATAAAGGAAAGATAAATGGAAAAAATGTAGTTGATGTACAGAAACAGGAAAACATTGTTTTACACAAAGTTCCGGATCATGAGTTTGAAACCGGTGACGAAATAAAGGGACAGATCAACTGGTCGAGACGTTTCCAGCTGATGCAACATCACTCTATAACACACGCAGTCAATGGAGCAACAAAAGATATTCTAGGCAACCATATCTGGCAGGCAGGAGCCCACAAAACAGTTGAGAAAGCAAGACTTGATGTTACCCATTATGACAACATTGATCGAGAGACCCTGGATCAGATCGAGGAAAAGGTTAGAAACTATATTCTAAAAGATCTGAGTATAGAAAAAGAGGTTCTTGAAAAATCCGATGCCGAAAAACAGTACGGTTTCCGGATCTATCAGGGAGGAGCGCCTCCAGGCAACAAGGTAAGAATCACCAAGATAGTGGATGAGGAAAACGATTCGATAATCGATGTTGAAGCCTGTGGAGGAACCCATCTAGAATCTAGTTCCGAAGCCGATAGTTTTGTGATAACAGGATCTAACAAGGTACAGGATGGTGTTATCAGACTTAACTACAAAGCCGGAGAAGCTGCAACCCAGCATCTCAGCCAGCTTGAAAACAGGATCGAAAAACTCTCAAAAGAGCTAGGTGTAGAACAACCTGAGAACGAGAGAAAGGCTCAAAGAGATCTGGTTGAACTGTTTTCTGTTGAACCCGATCATCTTGAAAACACGATCCAGAAATTTAGAGACGACAACCAGATGCTACAACACAAGATAGAGAAACTAAGTGACTATCTGGATCAAGATATCGAGACCGTGTTGGTAGAAGGCGATAACCTGGTTGAAAAAGCAGAAAGTATCTTCGAGACCCGGAAACAACGGGAAAAACAACTCGAAGGGCTTGAAAACGATATTGAAACCCATGTAAGACATGGTATGGAAGATCGGGTAGTCGAACAGAAAATTCCTACAGAAAATGTTGGTCTTTTGATACAGGTGGCTCAAAAACTGGCCAGAAACTTCGAGGCCTCAGTTACACTAATAGGGGAAAAAGGTGCAGTATCTGCATCTTACCATGAAGACTACAACGCAGATCAGAATCTTGAAAAGTACTCCGAAAACGTTCAGGGCGGAGAAGAATTTGCCAAAGCCTTTGATGTTTAGCTAGTAGCTTCTACGAGATTTATAGGACTCACAGCCTAGAGGTCTTAAGTTGGCTTCCTTTCCTATCTTGTCAACTGAGATAACTGTGTTTCCTTCGACATTTTGAGTGCTGAAACCTATTACTTTTCCTTTATCAATGATTTCAACTACAACCCATGCCTTTTGAGTAACTAAAACATCTACGTTTGTAGAGCCTTCAGATGTTGAAATATCTTCTATTCGCACTCCACCAGCAGGACATCCTGCGTGTTTTTCATCAAGGCTTTGGAGCCTGTCTAGATTAGTGGAAGAATCTACAGTTGAACCAACCAGTAAATCTGTATCTATACTATCTGAGGTAAAACTGTATGTTCCAATTCCAATCACTAAAACTAACAGTATAAACAGGAAAATACCTGTTTGTTTACTAGAAACGTGATTAGAAAAAAGTTTGAAAGACAGAACCTCTGATTTTTTATTTTTAGAAAATCTCTGACCGACTCGAGTTAAGGCCGATTTAGTTTCCGAGCTCGAAACAGTCTTTTCAACATCTTTGTTTTCTTTCGCCGAGTTAGAACCGTTTTCTTCCTGACTAGTTGAACTATCGAAACTTTCCGTCTTAGAAACTTTATCCTCAGAGCTACTGAACAGATCTTCAGAAACATCTCTATCTTTATCTGAATCAAATGGATCGTCTACCTCATCAAGCATATCAGGATCACGACCTGCTTTTTCCAGGCTTTCACGGATTCTTTCATCCGAAATACCCTTTTGTCTCTTGTCTTTTATCCATTCTTTCAGCTTTTCACTTGCCATAGATGAGTTATACTAAAGATAGAATAAAAAAGGGAAAAAAGAGTTTTCAGAAACACTGGGCCGCACTTGGACCAAGCTGTCTGAAAGCATCACAGATCTCAGAAGAAACAACATCTCCATCAATCTGGCTAACCGGTTGACCGCTGTATTGTTGGTTTCCACCGACAATCACAGTAGAAGGAAACTCTGTAAGACCATACTGTATCAATAGATCAGAATGAGCCGTCGAGTTAGACACACTCACATACACTCTATCGTTGAACCTTTCTGGTAGATCAGAAAACTGTTCGTTCATCTGCTGGCGCTGATCTTCGGCCTCATAGTAACTGTTGACAAAAACTATATCCTCGTTGTAAGCCAACAACCTCTGTTCTCTAGAATCTAGATGTAGAGGTTCTTCCTGATAGTTACTCGAAGGCATTGTAGTATTAATCTCGTTTTGCTGGTTAGCCTGTGAATTAGTTAGGCCTGCATAAGATGCAATTCCTCCGAATGCAAAACCTCCTCCGATCACTATACCGATTACTGCTATACCTATCTGTTGCCAAGTTGCCATGGACAATCAATTTGTATGAATTGATAAAAAGCGACGGGTTTTCCGGAACGGTTAAAGAACTTGTCTGTTAACAAACACTTATTATGATAGTAGGATTTAACGTCGATTCTCTGAACGCCGAAAAATTTGACGGCGCATCAAACGGAAACCTAGAAGTCAACTACAACCCAAAACTCTTGAGTGTTGAAAAAGCCTCAGTAAATGCATTCAAACAGGATGTAGCAAAGATAGAATTCGAATTCAAGGTAGGTTACAACGTAGGCGAAGACGTTGCAGCAGAAATCGTTCTTGAAGGAAATGTTTTGTGGAAAGGCCAGTTGGACGAAATAATTGAAGAGTGGGAGGAAAACAACAAGCTTCCTGAAAAGATCCAGGCACCTTTGATGAACGATCTTTACCGAAGATGTCTTTCACAGGCAGTAGGAATCTCCGATACACTCGGACTTTTACCACCAATTCCAACACCAAGAGTCGACCGGTAGAAAATCGGTCTTCTCTCTTTTTCTTTTCTTTATTTCTGATTTTCTTAACGTGTAAACAATCTATGGTTGTTTTGTTCGATTTCAACCGAACCAAACCCAATTTTAAATTAAGCCTTAGAAAGTTCATAAACATTTCTAATCAATCCAAAACACAGCTGTGAAACTATAAAGGCTTTATAGTATTATTGTGGCTTTATAAACAGTTTTCTTAAACAAACCTATTTACGAGCTCTATATTCTATTTTAAGCTATAGAAAAGTCTTTGATAAGAAAACAATACAATTTAAACAGTTCTAAACGCTCAGCAACGCTTGGAGAACACTCAAAAACGGTTCGTGAACGGTTAAAACAGGGCTTTAGTCGAACAATTTATAAGGGTGGTTGCGTTATTAGAGAACAAGGAACACCACAGCTAAATTCAGTAACAAGCTGTGGGATCCCGAACCCAGTTTCAAACAAAACGATTACAGGCCAAGTACCTGGTTAATCTTTTTCCGGGAATCGGGATCCCGCGGAGGAATGAAGCCTCTCCGTCACCGATAACGGCTTCAGTAAGGCACGTCACGATTCGAGTGTACGCAACCACGGGCCTTGCTACGACACAAAAATAGGTCGAAAGCCGGACTTTCTGGTCTAACCAGAAAATCTATGGATTTTCGGCTAGTATAGAAACAACACACGTACGTGCGTGACACTCAACACACAACACCAACAGGTGTACACACAACAATGAATAAGAAAATTACAAAAATAGGCAAAGCTGTTGCAGGCTCTGCACTTCTTGTAGGGGCAACCCTAACAGGAGCGGCCGGTCTAGCATCAGCAGCATCAGGTTCCCAAGATCTAGGGGACTATCCAACACCATTCGTAAACGACGATGGCGAAGTATCTTCTACAGTAGTAGTAGGAGAATCCGCAGCTACAATCGACGTAGTCGGCGGAATCAACATTGCCGGATCACTCGGTAATGCAGCATTTATGGAAGAATCCGTATCAGTAGAAGGTGGATCAGCATCTTGGTCCGCATCAGAAGGAGCAACACTAAACAGAGCAAACTCTGACCTGTTCCTAAACGATGCAACAGACGCAGACCAGACAAGATTCGATGCAGAAGACGTACCTGCTCTAGCATCAGACTCTTTCACAAGCGAAGGAGGAGAAGACATTGATATAGACTACGAAGCAAACGTAGGAACACAGAATCAGGACTTCTCAGAAGCAGGAGATGAAGATGACCCATCACTACACCTGAACGTTCCAACAAAAGTTTCAGACTCTGACGATGAGCATCTAATCTCTGCAAACGTTGAATTCGCAGAAGAAGTGAACTTCAACGTAGAAGAAGACGCTTCAAACGTTTATGCGCTTGAAGACGGAGACGAGATCACTCTATTCGGAACTGACTACACTTTCTCCAGCGAATCTACCGAAAGCGAACTAATTCTTTACGGAAGTAGTGAAGCATTCGACGTAGAAAACGGAGAATCTTCAACAGTAGATGTTGACGGAGAAGAATCAACATTCGAAACCGTCACAGTAGCAGAAAACGGAGACGACGCAACAATCAGAGTTGACGGAGAACTAGAATCAGTATCCGAAACCGACACAGTAAGAGTCAACAACCAAGATGTAAGAGTTAGAAACATCTATTCCACAGGTCCAGACGGACAAGGAATCGTACAATTCGCAGTCGGATCTGAAGAGATTCAGTTCAACAATGATGGAAGCGTTGATGTAGATGGAGACGAAGTAGACGGCGTATACCACGATGTAGATGATGTAGATGGCTTCTCATCAGTAGAAGAAATGAACTTTTACTTCGGAGCAGAAGACACTGACGAAGAATATGTAGCAGCAGGAGAAGCTTA
>Ga0075105_1000909_pt1 | contig 11531 bp, 11 predicted proteins | sample AntDeeMetag02WF5_FD_69800 | JGI IMG/M metagenome (GOLD analysis project Ga0075105, IMG submission 69800) | Saline lake microbial communities from Deep Lake, Antarctica - Antarctic Deep Lake Metagenome 02WF5 | ecosystem: Environmental > Aquatic > Non-marine Saline and Alkaline > Saline | place... | reverse complement strand
AATTGGTCGCTAGCGAAGCTGTATTTCAAAAGATCAATGCAAACATGGCTAGAAGCTGAGGGCAAATCCGACCCTGACCTAGATTATGGGCTTTAGCCATAAAATGCCCAGCCACGGCGACGACTTTTCCCGTTCCGGTGTTTCAGTGTGCGAATACGCGGTTTGTCGCCAAACATTAATGCGGGTAACTGGCGTCATTAAAAGCTTTCCCATAATGCGTCAACCAGAAAACATCGCCACAGCGATCTATAGGGTGCGCGATTATTCGGGGTACGACAAAGTCGTATCGCGAATTTCATCAGCCAAGTTACTTTTAAAAGTATTTTTGCCGAAAATATCGCCACTGTAAAAGTAGGAAACAGTAAAATTAGCAGAATAGTTATAATTAGAGCTGTGGCATGACAACCATTAAGTATAGTTACAAAATCAATATTCATAAGTTTTCTCCATTTAGTTTTATTTTTAGCCTCAATAAAAATCTTGGGCTGACCTTATTTATAAATCTAAGAACTCAAGCGAAGATAGACGCTGAAAAGCGCATAAATCGCCGCATCCTTAGTGTCTTGGACATTGTTTTTTTCGGGGCTTGATATTTTGATGAAAGTGGGCTGGTTCCGTGCATTGGCACGGCGTGATATTGTTGCGCCTAACGCGATAAAATGGTAATTTCCACAATAGAAGAAATAGTCTAAAAACCAGTAATAACAATGTGTTAAGCGATTTTAAGAGCCGATTTTCAAGTAGATAAGAATCCACCCACTTCCTAACCGGGCAGACTCTGGTAACATGCTCTCAAAATCATAAAGACACTACATTGAAAAAACAGAAAGGAAGCTAATTATATGTCAAATATAAAATTTAATTTATTAATTTTAACTTTTTTATCTGTTGTATCTTCGAATCTAGCAGCTGATAAATTTATTACACAGCCCCAGCTATGGGAAAAATTCAATAAAATGGGGGGCACTTATCAGCCAGTTTTTGTAACTGTTAATGACGGAAGGGCTGCAATAATTTTAGAGCAGGATTATGTTTCGTTGAGCTTTGTTTTGGCTGCCATTCCCAGCGTCGCTTGCTCTCCTGGCGAAGGTGAAAAGTACTTCGGGACAGTAGAAGAAGTCGCAATCCTTAATAATAAAGGATCTCAGGGTTACATCCTCATCGGCGGAAAAGAAACATGCGGAGAAATTTACAACAGCAGTCGTGAATACAGCGATATTTTGATAAAGGCTCACCTCAAACCTCACACAGTGGAATGATACTCACTATTAGGTCTGGTCTATAGCTGTAGACTGGCCAGATCTGCTTTAAATCTGTTCTTCTATAGTCCGGGATAAACCCAGCAATCAAGCAATCCACTCTGCCTAAGAAAAAGGTTGGGAGCGTAGTGGTTCACTGATTTCGGACAAACCCTTGTGGACCTGCATGTAACGGTTCTTATGTTCAATGCCCAACCATCCCCCTCCAAAAATCCCACCGTTCATTGCTCAGCTAAACTCACCAAATTCGATCTTGGCGAGCAGCTGATAAACTTTCCTGCATCCTTCAGGATTTTTGAGCAGTGTGCTTGGGAGCTCCCCGCCCAGCGCCGTAATTGGACGATCTAACCATTTCAGAGCGATCTCCCGAGATTCAAACACAGTCTCGGCCTTGCGTTCGACCATTGCGGGGGAAATATGGAGCGTGCTGACCTTTCTTTCGGACATGGAACTGTTACTACCTCAAATGACGCGAGAATGTTCTTTGTGGCAGCTTTTTCATCAAATGAGCGTAGACATCAGACGCTATCAACATAACTGGATCTGGATCCAAATCCGCTGCTAGGCGTTTAATATATCAAGGGCTTGCCAAAAGTCACCGTTGGCTTAGATTAAGTAAGAGATCCGTGCTCCAGACGACCGATTAACAACCTCACAGTCTCAATATCATTGGTTGCTAGCAACATCTCGTTTGGTGTTCGGTTACCAAGTCCCCGTGCTGGAGTCGCCATCCACCTATTTTTTGAGGCTTCATCGCCTTCAAACAGTCTGAGTGCTTCGTCATGAACAATGAGTGCGAGACCTTCGATATTCGAATCTGGGTTTCGGGAGGAAACTTGATCAAGCCTGATGGTTCTTTCGTCGACGGAAACCTGCGCCTCTTGGCCCACGGTCCAGCCAAGGTCAGACAATACTTTTGCCGGAATCGTGATGTAAAAATCATCTTTGCTGCGCCGTATTGTGGTCAACATATCAAACCTTGCTAATGATCACCCTGATTCAAATAGGCGTGTTGCTCTTCAGAGAACAGAACCTGACGCCAGGTAACGGTCGCATCTTCCAGCGTATCTCTCGTCTCATAAGAAAAGCCATCTTCTAGTTTATAAACATAATCAACGGCAATAAGGTCAGTGTTGTCGACAACGGAAATCAGTTCTTTTAGCTGGTGCATCTTCCAGCACTCAGTGCCACTCATTCGCGGCGGCACGACGACCATCACTCTTTCGATCCAGAAATCTTCTCCAGTTTCTTGAATTAGGTTAACGAGAGCCGACACCTCCGTGAGTAAATAAGACCGACGCCCATTGCCCCCAACCCGAAAATAGGTGGTGTTCACGTAGTACCAAGGATCATCCTTGCAAAGTTCAACGCTTGACCAGAATTGGTTCCCGCCAAATGGTTGCCCGAGGAGTTTTTCTGTATCCAATTGAGTCATAAACATGCGCCACCTCCTAAAATGAACACTATAGTTTGTAGTGCTATAGTGTTCAATTGGTTCTCATGCTCCTTTGACTTCAGGGGGCGGCATGGAACTTCAAATAGCATTTGGCCAAGCACTCAGGCGCCAGCGGAGAGCGAAAGGGCTGTTACAAGAATCGTTCACTACCGTCAGCAGCAGGACGTACCTGAGCCAGTTGGAACGAGGACTCAAAAACCCGACACTTGAAAAAATAGAAGAGCTTGCCAGGACAATGGGCGTCCACCCCTTAACCCTGCTGACCGAGTGCTTCTCTTTAAAGGAAGATGTACAAATAGAGAGTATTTTCGCCAGGGTTACTCAGGAACTCTCAGTCCTTGAAGACAACCAGGTTCTTGTGGATTAGAACCCATGTGAAGATCGGCCGCTTTGGGCGCCATAAAAAAGTTAGTCCCTCAAGCAAAATTCGCGGATTCCGGTTTTCTCTAGAGCAACATTTAAACCTACCAAACGATCAGTAGCCTTTGATGGGCTCGTTACAGCAACTTCGAAAGCTTCGTAATCACCGAGGATGTGGCATCGAGACTGGGCCCGAGTAATAGCCGTGTACACAAGGCTTTTATCGAGCAACCGCGATTTCCGAACCGGAAAAATTATGGTTTGGGCTTGACTTCCCTGGGCCTTGTGAACAGTGATTGCATAGCCGTGATCTATGATGTCGAGTTTACCAACGGGGAATTCCACGTCTCGTCCATCCACTTCAATGAAACACGCAATAGAATCATTATCTTCAGGGTCATCCTCCGAAACTCGCGTTATTCTACCGAGCGAACCATTTCGTACGTCGAGCGTGTAATCATTCTTCTTAATAAGCACCAAATCACCCAGCCTTACTGGCACGAAATTGATAGTCAGATCGACGACTTCCACTCCTTCGCCTGTTATCGACAACGTGCGGACTCTGGGCCGGCTCGGATTTAAGCGACTGATGACTTGTGCGTTAATTTCAGCCGTTGAGCCTGCGCCGCTCTTGGTGGGGCAAACAACAATAGTTGAAAAATCTTCGCCAGTTCCGCCAAGTGCAAAGTATGCATCGGCTGCGCGGGCATTTAGAACAGAGTTACCGCACGAGTGGAAGTCAATGTCTTGGTGGCAGAAATACGGAACCCGCTGTTCTCTTATGGCACTTGAAACAGCAACGATGCCACTGTCTTCAGCCTGCCTTTTAACCACTTTTAGCGTTGTTTTGGGGACTCCTGGGTGATCAGCTAAGACATGCAAAAAAAGCCCAGGACCGACGGGGGGGAGCTGCTCTGGGTCACCAACTAATACAATTTGGACAGAATCTGGGATTCGACGCATCAAATAATAAGCACTGATGACATCAATCATCGACGCTTCATCAATCACAACGACATCGTCTTGTCCCAGATGCTCAACTTTAACTTCCTGATCTTGCAGGAACGCTGCAATTGTTCTGGCCGGAAGGCCAGTACTTTCTTGCATGCGTTGCGCTGCACGTCCGGATAAAGCGATTTGATGAATCCGCACGCCAGACGAATCACTCTCAAGCGCCTTGTAGACTCCTCTAAGAACAGTTGTCTTCCCACAGCCCGCTCCACCCAAAATAAGGCTAAAAGGCTCTCTGGCACTTAAAACAACGGCGCCTCGCTGCTCTATCGTGAGATTGATGAGATTTTGATTTTCATAAGCATCGATTGCAGCATCAATGTTGTCGATAGGCTCAAGATCGTAAGAGCGCCGTTTAAGTCGTGCGACGATTTTCTCTGCGATCTGTGTTTCCATTAGCCACGGGCCAATTGGATGAATCAGGTGCTCGCTCTTCTTGAATAGCTTTCCACCCCCGATCTCCAACGCTTTCTCAACGAATTCCGGATTCATTGAGATCGTGTTTTGTATCGTCGCTTTGATTTGCGCGACGGTCGCTGCTGTACTTCCGTTATTGAACCGGGACAATAACGCCTCGTTAACAGCGGCCCTCATTCTGCGACTGTCCAAAACGTCTACGCCGAATTCACACCGAGCAATATCATCGACACGTGTCCAGTTCTGCATGAAAGTTAGCAGCCGATATGGATCTTCTTTAAGGCGATAAACTGCGTCAGGACCATAGGTTTTTACAAGATCTATGCAGACGCTCGAAGGCAGAGGCTTGCTCATCAAACTCTGCAGTGCACGGATATATCCGAGGCTCTTGAACTCTTCACATAGCTTAAGCGCACTCTTCTCAGAGAGGACACGCTTTAGCGACTCAATATCGACTTGTTCGATGACATCGAATACGTTTTCACCAAATTCTGTCCATAGATCCTGAGCTTTAACGCGACCGATTCCGGAAAACCTTTTGCTTTGGCTCAGTAGGCTAACGAGTGCTTCACCGGATCGCAAAACCAGCTCAGCAGAATCAAGTAGAAGGACGTCCTCTTTCTTCGGCTTATCATTAATAAATATGAGTTGATCGGTTTGATGCCCTGACACTCGCCAGGTGGTTCCTATCTCAAAAGGCTCGCTCCAGTCTTTACCTGATGCCTTGAGGACTAATCCCCTCCCAGTTTTCACACACTGAGATCCCATAACAATCAGCTTTGGAGAATTGAATCGGACAGACCGGATAGTTGTTTCGAGCTGAGCAAATTCCATCAGTGAGGAACTCTCCCGTTCGTTGACATGTGATGCTCTAAAAATTCAAGCCGATCAACACGACGCTTTAAATCATCTCTTTCCGCAGTCACTGCGGCGAGCTGTTGCTCCAACGCTTTAACTCGTGAGTTGCTTTGACCAAGCGATTTGTCTTTGCGATCCGACTCTGCTTTGAGTGATTTTGCGTGTTTCTCTTCGACAGAGGTAAGCTTGCCCTCCTTTCTGAGTTCCTCTTCTTTCTCAAAAAGCTTTTCCTGAAGCTTTTCGTTCGCCGTCCATGTAGATCTGGAGAAGTTGAGTTCTTTTGCTATCTCACTGCGATTTAGCTTATCTCCAGTCCTGAAGATGTATTTCGACCAATCGTCGGCAGCTTCCCGCTCCAATAACCAGCCTGTGAATTGATCAAGGATTTGTTGCTTTCTCTCCTGAGCGCTTAGTCCTTTTTTCTCGGAGGTCATTTGCTATTCCTTTTCAACCAGTCGAAAAATCCTTCCGGAAAATCCTTCTCTTTCAATAGGGTCTTATTTTCGATTGGGTCTTCTACCGTTCTTCTTTGAATATCGAAATGAGATTGTTCGATCTCTCTCAAGAGTTTGTCTATCACCCGCTTCCAAGTTGAAAAGCTATTCTCGACAGTCTCTTGTGCTCCCGTATGCACCATATTCGTCGCTAATTTACTTTCAGCACGCGATCTATCTTCAAGTGCAGTTTGCACCTGCATCTCAAGCTCTTTGACTAGCTTTTTCTGGTTTCTAATTTCGACTTGAAGCTTCAAGCGCTCACTACTCGTTAACTCCAAAGGCTTCGAGTTTTTGATATGTGCTTCGAGGATAGGTCGATAGTTGGGATTTCTTCTGAGCGTTGACGAAACAATCGGCTTCTTTTTCTCTGGCATCTTTTTCGCAAGTTGTTTTGCCGCAAACTCAGACGCCGCACTGACACCAGGAAAGGGCTCACTTCGACGCTTCGCTTCTTCCTCGAAAATCGCTTTTAGGTGAGTAACCACTTTCTCCGTGTTGGCATCCCAATAATCGCGAACTGGACGGTCCCGGTTAGACATCAGTTGTATTCCCAGTCAATGATTGCAGCAGTGGAGTAACAGAAGTTTCTTCTGAAACTGTCTCAAGATGTTCAACGACTTCATCCAAGCTAAGTCCTTGCAAACGAGCGTACTTTTTAACGGTCAGGGCTGCGGCTTTAACCGGGTCGGATTCAATTGCATCCATAATATCGGGCGTGATCCGAGTTACGAGCGTACGACCGACCCGCCGCGCCTTGGCTCTCAGACGTTCGCTTTGCAAGGTTTTGACTTCAGAGGTCTCTAGGATGCGCCACAACGTTTCTTGGTCGTCTGTCCATGTCTCATTGGGGATTTGATACGTTAGTTTGCGCTCATAGTGCCCCTGGCCATCTTCATCCAACAGAATTTCGCCATCAGACATCTCAATTAGATAATCGTGTCGGCACATCCAGGCAGACAATTCAGTGGTTAAAGACATACGTCTTTGGCTGTAGGAAGCTTTTTCTCCGTCCGTGAGTTCACCGCTATCGATAGCGACGGAAAGGTCTGCAATTTCATCACCAAGCCTGCGAATTTCAGCTGCAATCGCTGGTCCATCACTTTTGAATGAAAGCGATGCTGGACATAGACCGCAGAGCTTTTTGTTATCGAGAATGGTCTTTATTTTCTTCGGACAAACATTGCCATAAGGGCAGATGTGAGTTCGGTTCACAGCGATGTTTTGATCAGGTGCTCGTCGGATTTCCTCGTCAAGATCGAATTCGTCCACGCTACCAGCAGAGATGGCGATAATGTCTGAGGTGATACCGTTTTCCTTAAGGCCCTTGATAGTCTTCTGAGCATCTTTATCTTGATTTTGGATCTGATTTGGAAGACCTAGATGCTGAGAGATTTTGATTGCCTGGTTAACGTCATCTGGCGTATTTTTCGAATAGTATCCGACTGTTTGAGGCGTCTGACCGGTATGAAGTTTGGAGATAGTCTCATTAGAGATAATGTTGCTCCAAAAGCTGTCGAAAGTTACTCGAAAGCTATGGCTAGTCAGGTATGAACGATATTGAAAGATACTTACAGGGCGAACTTTAGAGTCAGTACCACTGTAGTAAGCCTCTTTCTCAAGCACAAATTCTTTGAAGGGAGCCTGTGTCCTAGTTGCCTTATAAAGCAAAAAGTCATCGTAGGTGATTCCGTTCACTTTAGGGTACAGCGTTGTTTCAAAGGAATGACCAGTATGTCGAAGAAGCGTTTCGAAAGCCTTTATAATTACGGTAATTGCTTCCTGAACCAGTCCGTCAATATGCTCACTGTGAGAATCTGCTTGATATCGAAAAAGAGGAACGATCTTTTTCCATTTTGACTCTTTGTTACCTTGATAAAAGACAGCTTCGTCAGAAAAAACCATGCCACGTACGGTGCTTAGCTCGCGCATAAGCTCAATAACCTCGACCTTGACATGTGAAGCGTATGGCCTCAATCGTGCCTTATCTGTGTTCACAAAAAGTTTTAAATGCGATTTTTCTTTAAATTGGTCTGGAACCAGTGAGTCAAAGTTTCTTGCATCGAGCCAATAAACATTTGTAAGCCGAAGGCCAGACTGGGCAAGTAGACACAGCATTATTGAAAAAACGTGGATGGTCTCATGATTAACGTCATCAAGATCAGAAAGCTTCGACATATCAAGGGTCACGTTACCGAACGAAGGCCTACAATCTTTCGCGTACTTTTCGAATAATCGACACCAATTAGATCGACTCCTATCCCCCTCAATAATCATGTCTTTGTAGGCCATAAGGCAACACCGAGAGAAGCCGAAAAGAAACTCTTTAAGCAGCCACCAATACTCGTAGTCGGCCTTTTGCTTTTGCACTTCTCCGTATGCATATCCGCGAGCTTTAGCCATCAATTTAAGCGGATTGTTGACTTCAAGTCCTTCAAGCTCTATGTAGTGATCAAAATACTGGACGGTTAGGTTTTGATTTTGTTTAAGAGTATTAGAATTATCATTTTTTGTTGCTGTAAGAGCAGAAGCTTTTTCCAGAAACTCAGGAAAGGTCACGGGGAGCGGGACATCAGAGTTGTGGCGGAGTTGGAAAGAGGCTGTGTGCCGAACAAAAAAATTGGGGTTGAATTCTTCAATGCACGTCGGAATTGAAAATTCCGGATCGATATTTTCCTTGTACCAGGGGAGATACGAAAAAATGTACGCGTTAAAGTAGCGAAGTACGATTGCCTGGTGCTTACGGGTGTATTTTTCACCCTGCTTCAAATCTATCCAATCCTTCTGGTGTGCCAACCACAAACTTTCGGGGTAAATGTTATACAATTTTCCAGGAAGGAATCGCTTTAGTGCGTTCTTAGTGAGGACAAAGCCTCCAAACGAAACCTCTTCCTTATCCCTTAACACGTACAACATATACCCATCGGGGGGATTTTTTCCGGCTTTGTTTTTGTGAACTAAGCCAAATTCGGTATCAAAGGTGACTGGAAGCTTTAAGGCATTCGACCCAGCCTTTTTTCTATTTTGGTAGCCTGAAACACCAACACTTGCCGCATGTCTACTGAAATCTTTAGGGTCAGATACACCGGATGCCTCACGCATTTGGAGAATTTCTTGTTGATAAACTTGTGAGATATCGCCGATTGAGAATGTTAGGTTGTCTGAAAGTTCCCGTAATTCGGAAGCAATATTTTTTTCTAAAACCTCAGAATAGATACTCAAGATCGGATCTCTACTTAGATTACCTGCACTCAGTAAGCAGACTGTTTTATAAACTTTTGCAAAAGCGTCAATCTCAAATGAATCTTTGGCTCCGAAACAAAAATAATGCCTCATTAGAATGCTGGAAGCCGACATCTTTTGTTTACTTGCGGCACAATTTTTAGCTGCTTCGACTAACCTTTTATCGAGGATGCAAGCGTATTTTTGGAAAAGTTTGTAGTCGCCAACTACGAGCCAGAATTGGAATTCAGATGGTAATTTTTTAAACCACGAGGTAGATAAAATATTCTCCGACCGGCGACCGCAAAATACCGGTGTGGGGGGTAAATTTATTTTTCCTTCCATACCAAGATGAGAAACAAGAATCGAGAAAAGTGAATTGAAGTATAGTCTTAGGGTTCTATTCGATAGGTTTTCGCCCAGTAGATAGTTGATCCGGTCTACGATCTCACTATACTCCGGACTTTTTTGATTCGGGCCTTGCCTATAACAAATGAGGTTTACAAGTTCTTCGAATTTAGAATAATTGGATGCCTTGTTGAACTGAAAAAGATTAAGGAGAGCATTCCAAGAGGGCCGGAATTCGGATGGAACTGATTCAGTAGATAAAAAATCGAGAGCCGCGTCAGGAACCTTTTCTTTGAACCATGATGTCTCAGAGCATATATACGGCCGGTCGTAACGCTCCATTAAATACCTCCATGTTCGACTAATTTCATCACTTGAGTTCGATCATAACCATGCTCGATCAAAAACTTTTCAACGTCCGCCATCTTCTTCAGTTCAACAGTTTTATCGGGGATTGAGTATCGTTTAGTTGTCTGTTCGTCCTGGTGTCCCATCGCTCTTTTTACTGCGCTCAGAGGCCACCCAAAGCCTGCGCTACTAGGCTCGTAGTTTCGCATCCAGGTGCCAAAAAAATGCCTCAATGAGTGAAGGGTATAGAGCTTGTCGAAGTCCATACGAGCCTGTGCAGATTTAAACGTTTTGTTGTGAGAGGTAGCGTCCCCCTTGAACCAGGCAGTTCCTGATGAGTTATTCGCAAGAGCAACAAAAAGAAAATCATGGTCTGGATTTGTTTTTTCCCTTTCGTCGAGATAGTTGTAAAGGTTGTCGAAGAAAATATCTCTGAAAACAGGTATGAAATAGGTATCGGAGTGCGACCTACCTTTGAATGCCAGTTTCGTTACATCCACCTCATCCAAATCTGAGTAGACTTTAATGCGCTGAGAATACGGAAGAATTTGCACGCTTTCTTCGTTGACAAGGATGTCCTCAAGTCGTAACTGCATTGCTTCATGAGTTCGAATTCCAGTGCCTGCTAGCAACGAGTACAGGCAAATATCTCTGTAGGAGGTAGCTTGTGGAATCAGTTTCATTACCTTATTGACTGGAAAGCTTTTTGAGTACCAGGCCTTTTCGGTTTTTGACGCATGCTTAAAACGATTAGGCATCCTGATTTTCGGGCGTTTTATTTTTTTGGGACCTCCCGAAATCACACCCGCCAACATAGATTGATTCAGCAAGGCCTTTTTTTCTGACTTACTTAGTGAGGTTTTCTGAGCAAGCTCTCCCATCAGGGCTTGCTCAGAAACAAAAACATCGACATCGAAGTGTTCAAGCATTTCGTGCTGAGAAAGCCACTCCTGATCGCTGAAATTTAAAAATTGATTTACCGTTGAGATATACCGACGAGCAGTGCTCTCACTCACACCCTTAAATCCGGTGATTTTTGCGACATTGGAAGCAATTTGATTTGGGGATGATTCAGCTTCCGCCAAAAAATAGGGGTACACGAGAAGAATTCGATTTAGGTACGCACCCGATTTAGCCTTAAATGTGCCATTCTCAATTTGCAGGTGAGAACATGCACTCATGAAATTCAGGAAGTTGAATAGATCGTTATGGGCAGCATTGAGACTGTTTTGTGGTGACCCTTCAGACTCAGCCAAGAATTCTAGAAATTGCCGAGGACCAAAAATCTCTCGACCAGTTTCGATATCGAAGAACGTGGCTATTTCATAGCCGGTGAAATGTCTAAATTTGTGTTTCCGTAGACGTTCTCTCACTGATGCATCTCCCTCGTGGTACAAATAGACTTTAGTTACTGATGCACCATTTTGATAACACTAATCAGTAAAATATTGTAAAAGTCGAAAGAGAATCGGCTCAGGAAGAAACGATGTTCCGGTAAGATATTGAAATATATATGAAATGTGCCCTCCGCAGGAATCGAACCTGCGACCTGTCCCTTAGGAGGGGACCGCTCTATCCAACTGAGCTAGGAGGGCATAAAGATCTGGTTGTAAGACTGTAACAGATGCACAGTTGTCAAGTACACATAAGGAACAGGCCCATGGTGGCTACGAAAGGCACGCCCTCTCGGCGCTGGCGCACGGCTTGCCAGATCTTCCAGGCACAGAACAGCCCCAGGGCGGGGAACAGCCAGATCAC
>Ga0075105_1000904_pt1 | contig 11561 bp, 11 predicted proteins | sample AntDeeMetag02WF5_FD_69800 | JGI IMG/M metagenome (GOLD analysis project Ga0075105, IMG submission 69800) | Saline lake microbial communities from Deep Lake, Antarctica - Antarctic Deep Lake Metagenome 02WF5 | ecosystem: Environmental > Aquatic > Non-marine Saline and Alkaline > Saline | place... | reverse complement strand
GTCGAAAAGACGGTCGAGGAGACTGTCGACGAGAAGGTCGGTGAGACCGTCGAGGAAACTGTCGAAGAGACAGTCGGCGAAACCGTCGAAAAGACGGTCGAGGAGACTGTCGACGAGAAGGTCGGTGAGACCGTCGAGGAAACTGTCGAAGAGACAGTCGGCGAGACGGTCGAGAAGACGGTCGAGGAGACGGTCGGAGAAACCGTGGAGGAGACGGTCAGCGAAAGTGTCGAAGAGACCGTCGAGGAGACAGTCGAAGAGAAGGTCGGCGAAACCGTCGAGGAGAAGGTCGGCGAAACCGTCGAGGAGAAGGTCGGCGAAACCGTCGAAGAAACAGTCGAGGAGACGGTCGGCGAAACCGTCGAAGAAACAGTCGAGGAGACGGTCGGCGAAACCGTCGAAGAAACAGTCGAGGAGACGGTCGAACAGACTGTCGAGGAAACGGTGGGCGACACCGTCGAGGAAACTGTCGAGGAGACGGTCAGCGAAACTGTCGAAGAGACAGTCGAGGAGACGGTCAGCGAAACTGTCGAAGAGACAGTCGAGGAGAAAGTCGGCGAAACCGTCGAGGAGGAGCTGGCGAAACAGGAGGAAGCGGCGAACGAGGACGAGGAGGACGAGGATACCTCGTGATCAGCGTTCTCCTCCTCGTCGGACTCCTGGTCGCGATGTTCGTGGGGTTCAACGTCGGCGGGTCGACGACCGGGCCGGCGTTCGGCCCGGCGGTCGGCGCTGACGCCCTCTCGAAGTCGACAGCGGCGGGGCTGATGACCGCGTTCTTCTTCGTCGGGGCGTGGACCCTCGGGCGGCGTGTCGTGGACACACTGGGGACCGAACTCGTCTTCGACCCGGCCATCTTCACGCTGGAGGCGAGCATCGGGGTGCTGTTCTTCATCGGCCTCGCGCTGTTCGTCGGCAACGTCTTCGGTGTCCCAGCGTCCACGTCGATGACCGCCGTCGGCGCCATCGCTGGCCTCGGCGTCGCGCGGGGCGAACTCAATTGGGCCGTGATGGGCGAGATTGCGACGTGGTGGATTGTCGCCCCCGTCATCGGGTTCTGGGTGTCGCTGATCATCGGCCGCTACTTCTACGCCAGACTCCACCGCGTGATAGCGATGGAGCGCAGCGAAGGGCCGTTGATGGAAGTCGACCGCTCGGGCGCGGTGCCGGTGCCGACCACCGAGGAGACGACGAACCGCAAGGAGCTGTTCGGCGTGGCGACGGTCATCGCCATCGGCTGTCTGATGGCGTTCAGCTCCGGGACGAGCAACATCGCCAACGCCATCGCGCCGCTCGTCGGCAGCGACGTCATCGAGATGAACCCGGCCATCCTGCTGGGCTGTCTGGCGGTCGGCATCGGCGCGTTCACCATCGCCAGGCGGACGCTGGAGACGATGGGCAGCGACATCACGGAGCTCCCGCTGACGGCGGCCATCGTGGTCGCCACCGTGAGCGCCACGCTGGTCATCTTCCTCTCGGCCATCGGCATTCCCGCGAGCTTCGTCGTCATCGCGACGATGAGCATCGTGGGCCTCGGCTGGGGCGGGCGACCCGGCCGGCCACGGTGTCCGAGGTCGTTCGCGGTGACGAGGACGTCCCCGTCTCCGTCGGCGGACTCGCGGCGGACGAGGAACACGACGAAGTGCCCGCCATCGGCGAGGAGGAGCCAGAGGACATCCCGAGCGCCGGGGACCTCTTCGACCCGGGGACGACGGCGCGGGTCATCCTGATGCAGAACCTCGTCCCGCTCGTGGCGACCGTCGGCGCCTTCCTGACGTTCCGCTTCGTCCCCATCTTCGGGTTCTGAGCGGAACGGCCTTTTTGCCGGTGGCGGTCGAAGCCTGTCACATGGTGCGACCGGAAGTCGGCGCGAGCGTGCAGCGCCGCGACCTGACGGGGACGACGGCGCTCGTGACTGGCGCGACCGGCGGCGTGGGCCGGGAGGTGGCGCTAGCGCTCGGACGCCTCGGCGCGGACGTCCTCGTCCACGGGCGAGACCGCGACCGCGGCGAGCGCGTGGCAAACGAACTCCGCGAGCTCGGTTCCGATACCTCGTTCTTCCAGGCGGAGTACACGGACGTCGACGAGGTGGAGCGCCTCGCCGAGCGCGTCCACGGCCGCGTCGACGAACTCGACGTGCTCGTGAACAACGCGGGCGCGCACTTCGACGACGGGCGACTGACTCGACTGGGCGTCGAGCGGACGTTCCACGCCAACCACCTCTCGCCGTTCCTGCTGACGAACCGCCTGCGCGACGCCATCCCCCCGGGCGGGCGCGTCGTCACGGTCGCCTCGGAAGTCCACCGGCGCGCCACCCTCGACTTCGACGACGTGACTGCTGTCGAGGACTACGACGGGCTCGACGCCTACGGCCGCTCGAAACTCGCGAACGTGCTGTTCGCCCGGGAACTCGCCCGGCGCTCTGTCGGCCTCACGTCCGTCTCCTGTCACCCGGGGTTCGTCCCGGCGACTGGCATCTGGCGGAACGCCTCGCTACCGGTGCGGGCGCTGATGTGGGTCCTCTCGGCCGTCCCGCGGTCGGTGACACTCGGGCGCGTCGACACGCCGTCGTCGGCCGCGGTGACGCCGACGTACCTCGCGGCTACCGAACGCGAATCCGGTGAGAACGGGGCGTACTTCCGGGACTGTTCGCCCGTCGAGCCGTCCCCCGCGGCAACCGACGACCCGCTCGCCGAGCGACTCTGGGCGTGGAGCGCGGAGCGCGTGGGTCTCTGACACAGCGGGCATCGGAAAGCACTTTGCGAGCGCAGTGGACGACTCTGTATGCAACTCTCCGAGCAGCGCGTCGTCGTCACCGGCGCTGCGGGCCTCGTCGGCTCCCACCTCGCCGCCGAACTCGCGCCGGACAACGACGTGCTCGCGGTCGACAATCTCTCGAAGGGGACCCGGGAGCGCGTGCCCGACGGCGTCGAGTTCGTCGAGGCAGACATGTGTGACCCCGAGGACGTGGCCGAGGTCATAACCGAGGACGTGGACATCGTCTTCCACTTCGCGGCGTACACGGACACGAACTACGGGGAACCCCGCGTGCTGTTCGAGGAGAACGGCGAGATGACGTACAACGTCCTCGAGCGCATGGACGAGGTGGGCGTCGACAAACTGGCGTTCACGTCCTCCTCGACGGTGTACGGCGAGGCGCCGATGCCGACCCCGGAGGATTACGCGCCCCTCGAACCCATCTCCATCTACGGCGCGAGCAAACTCGCCGACGAGGGCCTCGTCTCGACGTACGCCCACTCCTACGGCATCCAGTCGTGGATGTACCGGTTCGCGAACATCGTCGGGCCGAAACAGCGCGGCAACGTCGTCCCGGACTTCATCGAGAAACTGCTCGAGAACCCGGAGACGCTCACCATCCTCGGGAACGGTCGCCAGGAGAAGTCCTACCTCCACGTCGAGGAGTGCGTGGACGCCATGATCCACGTCGTCGAGCACGCTGACGACGACCTGAACACCTACAACCTTGGCACGCGCACGACGACGTCCGTCAACGCCATCGCGGACATCGTCGCCGAGGAGATGGACCTCGACCCCGACTACGAGTACACGGGTGGCGACCGGGGCTGGACCGGCGACGTGCCGAAGATGCGCCTCTCCATCGAGAAGCTCTCGGCGCTGGGCTGGGAGCCGTCGCTGTCCTCCGACGAGTCCGTTCGGACGGCCGCCCGCGGGCTGATCGAGGAACTGCGCGCGGAACACGACTGACAGTCGGGAGCAACAAACACTTTACGCGGTCCGCGGAGTACTTTGGATAGTAAATGGCGAGTTTCGACGTCTCCGACCGACTCCCCGTCGACAATATCGACGCGGGGACGAACCTGCTCGTGGCGGGGCCACCGCTGACGGGCAAACGCGAGTTCGCGCTCTCCCTCGTCGACGAGGGCTGCGAGCGCGGCGAGGGCGGCATCGTGGTCGGCACCCGCGACAGCACGAAGACGATTCGCCAGCGCGCGCCGAACGTCTGGACGGCGGTCAAGCAGAACCGCGGCGGCATCGTCGACTGCGTCACCCGCCAGCGCGGCGAGTCGACCCGCGACCAGGACCTCGTGAAGTACGTGGGTTCGCCCGGGGACATCACGGACATCGGCATCCGCCTCGGTGGCATCTTCCAGTCCCTCGAGGGAAACTGCGAGCAGGCCCGGATGAACGTCTCTACCGTCTCGACGATGCTGATGTACGCGGACACGCGACGTGTCTACCGGTTCCTCCACGTGTTCGCGGGACACGTCGAGCGCCTCGGCTGGCTCGGACTCGGTGTGCTGGACACGAGCAGCAAGGAGGCCTTCGACGTGCTCGCCCCGCTGTACGACGGGATGATTCAGACGCGGACGACCGACGACGGGAACGAACTCCGCGTCGTCGGTCTCGGGCACGGCCGCACCGAGTGGGTGCCCTACTGAGTGCCGTTCGCTACTTAGTGAACTCGTCGGCGAGGTCGTCGGCGAGGTCCTCGGACTCGAGGTCCTCATGGACCTCCTCGTCGACGAAGTCGAGAATCTCGTCGATGAGGCGGCCGGTGTCGGTTATGCTCTCGCGTTCGAAGCTGACGAGGATGCCCGACCAGTCGTCGAAGGGGACCTGACAGACGACGACCTGCTGGAACCACCGCACAGTCGCGTCGAGGTGACCGAACCGCGCGAACTCCGGCTGTTCGACGCCGTCGTCGAACCCCTTGAGCACGAGGTGTTTCGCGACTTCCTCGAACTCGGTCTCGGTGAACTGCTCCTCGAGGGGGTCTGCCTTGTAGTCGATGTCGTACTCGTCACCATCGTAGCGGATGATGGCGCGGAGCGTGCCGACGTCGAGCGAACGAATGTGGCGGGCGAGCGAGTCGGCGTGCATACCTCCTCGTTAGCGGAGGGGCGTGGTTAATCTTCCGTCGTTGTCGGCGAAGGGAACCGCCTCAGTCCGCGGCGACCGTCTGTTCGTCGTCGGCGGCCTCGACGTAGTCGTCCTCCCAGTCGCGACGGGCGTCGAGTTCCCGTTCCCCGCGGTCGGTGACGACGTACTGGTTCGTGCGCTCGTCCTTCTGGCCCTTCTCGACGAGGCCCTTCTCGACGAGCGTGTTGAGGTTCGGGTAGAGGCGCCCGTGGTTGATCTCCGAGGTGTAGTACTGCTCCAGTTCGCTCTTGATGTCGAGGCCGTTCGGTTCCTCGAGCCCAGCGGCGACGACGAGGAGGTCGCGCTGGAAGCCGATGAGGTCGTCCATGGTTCGTTTTTCACGGACGAAGGCACCTGTATTAAATCTAGTGGCAGCTTTAGCGCTCGTGGGCGGAGTGAGTGCGCTAATTGCGCTCCGTCGTCAGTTTCTCAGCAACGCCACAGTAGAATGGGTTCGAGCGCCAGTCTCTGACGCTACTCTCGGAGGTGTGCCGGGTTCCTCAGGCCTCGACGCGCGGTGGCGTGAGGAGGTCCGAATCGGCGAGCGCTGCGCAGGTGCCCGCGATGGTGAGCACGCGCTGCTCGGTGAAGAAATCGGGTTCGTGGGCCTCCGCGTCGATGATGCCGACGACAGAATCGCCGGCCAGGATGGGACAGCAGAACTCGCTGCGCACGCTGTCGTCGCACTCGTAGTACGGGCCGTCGTGCTCCGCGACGTCCTCGACGAGCACCGCCTCGCCGCTCAGACCGACCGACGAGTTGTTCGAGCGCTCGGCGAACGACTCAGTGAGCGGGAACTCCGCGCGGGACGGCTCACCGACGTATGCTTCCTTGACGAGCACCCCCTCCCCGTCGGCGTTCGTGGCGCGCCGGTAGACGCCGAGCCAGTCGGCGTCCGTCTCCTCGGCGAGGTGGTCGACGGTCTCCTGGAGGGCGACCAGGCGCGCGGTGTTCGGGTGGTCGCGTAGCCGCTCGGGGTCGTACTCCAGTCCGCAGATGGGTGCGAGGTTGTACGGGTCGTCGGCGAGGCCGACGCCGCAGGCTCCGTCGGGACCGAGTTCGGGGACTGGGTAGACGTAGCGCTCTTCGACGGTGTCGGCCGTGACCGTGGCGTGCGGGGGCCGGGCGACGAGCGACGCGCCGCGCTTGGGCGAGTCCGAGGGGACGTCGGCGAACTCCGGCAACCCCACGGCCCGGAGGTAGGACTCGTGGTTCATGGGTCGGTGTTTGGGTCGAAAACGTAAAGCGTCGTTCACTCGGACAGGACGCCGCTCTCGCAGGCCCGCTCGCCGGCGTCGGTGAGCCGGTAGACCACCTCGCCGGAGACCGCTTCGAGGAGTCCGCGTTCTGCCAGTTCCGCGCAGCGGGTCTCGACGTAGGGTGCGTGCATCCCGATGCGGTTGGCGACGATGGCGGGATACTCCGCGCCGCGTTCGTCGAGGAACTCGATGATGTCGCGGTCGGCAGGACGGCTCCAGGTTGGCTGGCGGGACGACGCACCGTTCATGCCAGTAGTGTGCGTCACGCTACCACATAACAGTACTGTCCAGACAGCCAATTCGGACGACCCTACCCGAGAAACCTACGCGTCCTCGTCGCCGTACTCAGTGCGGAACTCCGCGATGAGTCCGCTCATCTTCGCGTACCAGTCGTTCAGGCGGCGCTGCATGTCGTCGGCCACGATGTCCGGGTCCGCGGGGCGGTAGACGTGGTAGTAGCCGCCCTGGTCCGAGTTGCGCTGGCGCTTGCGCACGACGCCGGCGTCCACGAGGCGGTGGACCGAGCGGTAGGCCGTCGAGCGCTCGCGGTCGACGCGCTCGGTGAGTTCGTCGACGGTCAGCGGGTCGTCGCTCTCGACGAGCGCCTGGAAGCACTCGCGGTCGAGGTCCGAGAGGCCGTGGAGGCAGCCGAGGAGGTTCTCGCAGGCGAGGTCCCCTTCGAGCTGGGCGGCCAGCGAGTCTGCCATCGCCGGCCCTAGACTGCAGGCCGGGAAAAGGGTTCTGTCGGTGCGCGGGCGGATATTTCCACGTGGAGGACGAACGGGTGGGTATGACCGACTCGACGGTGCGGGTCTGGCTGGCCGAACGGACGTACTCGGACGACGAGCAGAACCTCATCATCCTCGAGTACGCAACCACGGACGGCGAGCGGTACCTCCGGAAGGAGCGCGCGCTCACGAGTTTCGACGACGACAGGCCCACCAGAGCGGCCATCGACGTCGAACCGGGAAAGCTCGGTGACGTCACTGAACCGGACGATATCAAGCGGTACGCGAGCGCGGCGACGGAGACGGCCGAGAACTACGACCCCGACGACACTATATAGTGCCGGTCTGGTTTACCTGAATTACAGTTGGCGCGGCAGTGGTAGGCCGACACAGAACTGCGAAGCGGGAGCTCGTGAGTGCGTTCTCCAGCGTATCCCGACTGCGCGCCATCTGGTGATGTGAACAGGGGTGTGACACCCCGCGACAAACCTATACGTTAGCACACCCCAATACAATAGTAGTGCCGGTGTTACACCCGGCGGTCGCCCGTCCTGTCGCCCCGTGAGAGACGACTTGGTAGCACCCCCGGGTAACGACACCAGGTCACACCCACACCCAACATGACGGAAACCCTCGAACGCCTCAGCGAACAGTACAAGGCATCAGTCCCGTCAGACCTCCGCGACGCTCGGAGCTACGACTGGTATCTGGAAACCCTGTACGACGACCCCTCCATCGCCCGGAACGCCCACCAGCGGCTTGCGGACATGTTCGACTACTACGGGTCGAACACGGAGGACGGGGTCGTCGAGTACAAACTGGCATCCGAGGACCCACTTGGCGAGGGTGCGAACACGTTCTTCGGGCGCGAAGTCCACGAGTCCATCCACGAGTTCGTGAACAAGGTCAAGAGCGGCGCTCGTGGCCTCGGACCGGAGAAGCGCATCATCCTCCTGCTCGGTCCCGTCGGCTCCGGCAAGTCCGACGTCGACCGGCAGGTGCGACGCTACTACGAGGACTACACCTCCAAGGAGGAGGGGCGGCTGTACACGTTCCGGTGGACGAACCTCTGTTCGGTCATCGACGACCAGGACCCCAACGACGACACCGTCACCTCCCCGATGCACCAGGACCCGCTGGTGTTGCTCCCGAACGAGCAGCGCCAGCAGATCATCGAGGACCTCAACGAGCGCCTCGACGCCCCCTACTCGCTGCGCAACGAGCAGGCCCTCGACCCGGCCAGCGAGTTCTACATGGACGAACTCCTGGCCCACTACGACGACGACCTGGAGGCCGTCCTCGACAACCACGTCGAGGTCGTCCGCCTCGTCGCCAGCGAGAACCGCAGGGACTGCATCGAGACCTTCGAGCCCAAGGACAAGAAGAACCAGGACGAGACCGAGCTGACCGGAGACGTGAACTACTCGAAGCTCGCGGTGTACGGCGAGAGCGACCCGCGGGCCTTCGACTACGCGGGCGCGTTCTGCAACGCCAACCGGGGCATCTTCTCCGGGGAGGAGCTGCTCAAACTCCAGCGGGAGTTCCTCTACGACTTCCTGCACGCCACCCAGGAGCAGACCATCAAGCCGAAGAACAACCCCCGGATCGACATCGACCAGGTCATCGTCGGCCGCACGAACATGCCCGAGTACCGGGACAAGCGCGCCGACGAGAAGATGGAGGCGTTCAACGACCGCACGAAGCGCGTCGACTTCCCGTACGTCCTCGAGTACGAGGAGGAGGCCCTCATCTACGACAAGCTGCTGTCGAACGCCGACGTGCCCGACATCCACGTCGAACCCCACACCCTCGACATGGCGGGGCTGTTCGGCGTGCTCACCCGCGTCAAGGAGCCCGACAACGACCGGGTCGGCCTCCTCGAGAAGGCGAAGGCGTACAACGGCGAACTCGACGAGGTCGACGACGTCGACCCCGAGAAGCTCCGTGAGGAGGCCGCCAGCTCCGGCGAACGCGAGGGCATGAGCGGCGTCAGCCCGCGGTTCGTCGGCGACGAGATAGCGGCCGCCATCATGCAGTCGATGGACCGCGAGCGCGGGTTCCTCTCGCCGCTCACGGTGTTCAACCGGCTGGAGGACAACGTCGGCCAGCACGGCTCCATCCCGGAGGACAAGGTCGAGGGCTACCAGCGCCTCCTCGAACTCGTCCGCGAGGAGTACCGGGAGCGCGCCATCGAGGACGTGCGCCACGCCCTCGCCTACGACCTGGACGAGATCCAGAGCCAGGGCGAGAAGTACATGGACCACGTGATGGCGTACATCGACGACGACACCGTCGCGGACGAACTCACGGGCCGCGAGCAGGAGCCCGACGAGACGTTCCTGCGCGCCGTCGAGGAGCAACTCGGCGTGCCCGAGGACCGCAAGGACGACTTCCGCCAGGAGGTCTCGAACTGGGTCAGCCGCCGCGCCCGTGAGGGCGAGCCGTTCGACCCCCAGGACAACGACCGCCTGCGCCGCGCGCTCGAGCGCAAGCTCTGGGAGGACAAGAAGCACAACATCAACTTCTCGGCGCTCGTCTCGAACGCGGAGTTCGACGACGACGGCGACGGCAACGACTGGGTGGCCGCGCTCGTCGACCGCGGCTACTCGGAGGCCGGAGCGCGTGAGGTGCTGGAGTTCGCGGGCGCCGAGGTCGCCAAGGCGGAACTAGAGTCGTGACCGACTACGTCGACCGGGCGAACCGGGCGCTCAGGGACACCTACGACGACCCGATGTCCCTCGAGGAGTACGTCGACCACGTCTTCGAGCACCCGCTCGCCGCGGCCCACGCCAGCCGCTACGTGCTCGCCGCCATCGAGTCCGAGGGCGCCCGTCCCGTCGTCGAGGGCGGCGAACAGCGGCAGCGCTACCGCTTCTTCGACGACCCGCACAACGACGGCGAACACGCCGTCCTGGGGAACACGGCGACGCTGAACGCGTTCGTCGACGACCTGCGAGCGGTGGCCGCGGGCCGAGGGAAGGCCGAGACCATCCTCTGGTTCGCGGGGCCGACCGCGACCGGCAAGTCCGAGCTGAAGCGCTGTCTCGTCAACGGCCTCCGGGAGTTCTCGAAGACCCCCGAGGGCCGGCGCTACACCGTCGAGTGGAACATCGCGGGCGCCGAGGAGTCGCCGGGGCTGACCTACGGCGACGAGCGACTGGACCGCGAGGACGACTGGTACGAGAGCCCGGTGCAGTCCGGCCCCCTCTCGGTGTTCCCGCCCGACGTCCGCAAGGAACTGCTCGCGGAACTGAACCGCGGCCGCGACGACACCGACAAACTCCGCGCGGACGCCGACCTCGATCCGTTCTGCCGGGAGGCCTACGAGTTCCTCGAGGAGGCCTACCGGCGCGAGGGCCGCACCGACCTCTTCGAGGCGGTGACCGACCCGAAACACCTGCGCGTGAAGAACTACGTCGTCGACCGCGGGAAGGGCATCGGCGTGCTCCACTCCGAGGACGCAGGCAGCCCGAAGGAGCGACTGGCGGGCTCCTGGATGGCGCCCCTGCTCGCCCAAATGGACTCGAAGGGGCGGAAGAACCCGCAGGCGTTCAGCTACGACGGCGTGCTCTCCCAGGGCAACGGCTGTCTGACGGTCGTCGAGGACGCCAGCCAGCACGCCGACCTGCTCCAGAAGCTGCTGAACGTCCCCGACGAGCGCCGCGTGAAACTCGACAAGGGAATCGGGATGGACCTCGACACGCAGCTCGTCGTCATCTCGAACCTGGACCTCGAGGCCCAGTTGAACAAGCACGACGACCGACAGGGGTTCGACCCGCTGAAGGCGCTCAAGCGCCGGCTGTCGAAACACGAGTTCGGCTACCTCACGAGTGTGAGCCTCGAGGCCCAGCTGCTGCGCCGGGAGCTCACCAGCGAGACGGCGGTGTGGACGGAGACGGACCACGACGTCGTCGCCGAGCGCGTGCGCGAACCCATCACCATCTCCATCCGGGACCGCGAGGGCATCCAGCAGCGCGAACTAGCGCCCCACGCTATCGAGGCCGCGGCGCTGTACAGCGTCGTGACCCGCCTCGACGCGAACAGTCTCCCCGAGAGCCTCGACCTCGTCGAGAAGGCACAGCTGTACGACCGGGGCTACGTCGGCTCCGGAGAGGACCGCCGTGACGCCGACGAGTTCGACTTCGACGGCGACGCGGACGGCGGCAACGGCATTCCCGTGACGTACACGAGGGACGTGCTCGCCGACCGGCTTCACGCCGACGCCGACCGCTCGCACCCCGACCTCCCGGTCGAGCACGTGGTCACGCCCCGGGACGTCCTCGACGGGATGGTCGAGGGGCTGGACGCCGCGCCCGTCTTCTCCGACGCCGAGCGCTCGGAGTTCGAGGACCGCCTCGTCGCCGTCAAGGACTACGTCCACGACCAGCAGGAGGACGACGTCCTCGACGCGCTGCTCTCCGAGGAGGGCGCCGACCCGGCGGACGTGGAGCGCTACGTCGACCACGTTCACGCGTGGGCGACCGACGACACCGTCACGAACGACCGCGGCGAGGACGAACAGCCGGACGCGCTGGCGATGAAGCTGTTCGAGACGGAGACCCTCGGCAAGTTCGACGACGCCGACTACCGGGGCAACCAGCCACGTGAAGCCGTCCGCTCGTTCCGCGAGGACACCGTGATGACGGCAGTGACGCGCCACGCTTGGGAACAC
>Ga0075105_1000872_pt1 | contig 11967 bp, 13 predicted proteins | sample AntDeeMetag02WF5_FD_69800 | JGI IMG/M metagenome (GOLD analysis project Ga0075105, IMG submission 69800) | Saline lake microbial communities from Deep Lake, Antarctica - Antarctic Deep Lake Metagenome 02WF5 | ecosystem: Environmental > Aquatic > Non-marine Saline and Alkaline > Saline | place... | reverse complement strand
GGTTCAGCTGCCTGACTTAAAAGTTGACCGCCACCATTGATGGCCTCCACATGTGGGTTTCCAGCCCCTTGTATTGCTGCGATACGCCGATTACGTTCTCGCTCCCATTCATCAATCGCGTCCATGCGATCCCATGCTTCAAATAGCTGCTGCTGTTGACGGCTAATCGAAATATCGTAGGTGTCATGCATGTACCAATAAATGCGTGCGATATCGCCCATACGGTGAGGTGGAGGTTGAAAGCTACGCTCCTGGAATGAAACAGCTACTTCGCAAGCACCATACTCATGCACTGCGTTATTAACCATAGCGAATCTCATGTTTGAGCGATCACCATTCACTTCACCTATAGCTGGAACTAGATTGTGAAGGTCTGCTTCGGCCAGCCTGAATACTTCATCAGTGCGTCGGCAATTATCACGACCACCTTCTTGCCAGCATTGTCGCTGCCGCCCAAAGTCATAGGCGGGCATGACGTGCTCCCACTCAATTCTTCTTGCCCGATTGGGCTGTTTGCGTATCTCGTATCCACAGCTTTCTAGGGTAGGGCCTGATCCAAAGTTAAATGTACAGCCACAGTAGAACGACTCGGTTTGGTCATGATAAATCTGCAGTTCAGCGATTCTCTTTGCTGAGCTAAAAGAGGATGGAGGGGAAGCGCTCACTGCGAAGCTTGTGGTGATTAGCAGAAAACTGACTATAAGAGCAAAGCCTGATCTTATCATTTGAAGAAAAAATCCGTTTAACATATTGATATTTAATGGTATTGGTAGATTCTTCTCCACATAAATCCATACTTGACAGTCATGCCAAGCGTTGAAGCTTTTTGTTTATAAGCCTCTGCAGATTTAAATTTCTATACTAAGAAAAATTAGCAGAAATACTGGAAATCCTTAATCATACCTAATATAGTAAAGCCTGTGGCCTGTGGAACATGGAAACTAACCGCCATAACGGGTGACACTATGAAAATATATCCAACCAAAAGGCGTATTTTATGAAAAAGCTAGTCGCTATCCTTTTCGCTTCAATGATGATTGTTGGCGTAGCCCATGCTCACTCTGGTGGAACCGACAAAAATGGTTGCCATGCGGGCTCCAAGCCCTACCACTGCCATTAACCAGTTAATTGCTGCACGGAGTACATTCTCTCAACTTCGTGCAGCGTATGCTGATTGTCAGCTTTCTAGAATTAAAAGCCGCACATTGCTTACAGCTCATTTTCATGCCGAATGTATTAATTTATTGGGATAGCTATGTCTCAAGCTATGGTTTTTTAGAAGCCAATCATGCTGATCACGTTAGCAACCGTTAATATTGTCTAAACATGTTCCGTTGGGGTTGGATCTCCAATGGCCTGGAACATAGGTACCATCAGCACGATAGTAACTATTCACCCAATGTTGATTAGAGTTTGTATAGCTACTTGCCGGGGCTCCATAGTTGTTGTCATTTGCTGCTGCTGCCGCCACTGCAACCGCTGCAACCCCAACAGCAGCAATCACTCCAATTGTTTTTCTTAACGAAGCATCTTTTTCTCTCGCTTCTTCTAGCTCTTTGATGGCCATTTTTCTATTGAAGTCATGCCCACGCATCTGCTGAACCCAGTCAGTGATGGCAATCCATTCAGCATTTTCACTGTGAGAAAATCGGTATTCAGCGATGGCATCATACTTACTGGCACAATTGTTGAACTCAGTGGTTATTCCTGCGGCAGAGTCCCTTGCAGTCATGTACTCACTGTAAGAAAAACTATTTCCAGACGATAGATTGCTCATGATGTTAGTAGCAGGTTCTCTGAAGGCAGCCGCACACTCACTTATGACTACCTCAGTTTTGTATGGCGAGGAGTTGAATTGACTTTTTTCCTCGGTCTCCTCGTTCCAAGCCAAAACTTGGTGTTTGTTATACTTCATCAAATCGCTTTTAGCATTGTCGTAGCCAGTAATATTGCGTTCCAAACCCATCGAGGAGCACGCAGTCAATGACACGCAAGCCATTGAAACGAACAATGATTTTTTATTGAGCATGTGATCCCTACTTTTATATGGCTTTTTTATGTATCGCTTTCGACTGCAATTATCACTCCCGCCGACCTCAATTTCAATTTACTTTTGGCTAGGTAGTGTTCAGTCCGGTTGAAAAAAATTACCCCACCGAAAATAAAAGGCTAATAAATAAAACTTATAGAATAATATTAATTGATAACCTTTGATTATAATATCTTTGTATTCCCCTTGTGTGTCCGACAGGCTCGCTTAACAGATGCTGTAGAGATGTCGAATTGTTCCGCTGTAGCCTTAATGCTGGCGCTATTCTCCTGACGCCAATGAGCTACATCCTCATCATTGATAATCTTCTCCCTACCGAGAGCCTTTCCCTCTGCTTTGGCTCGGTTGATGCCCGCTAACTGTCGTTCCTTGATGTTAGAACGTTCAAGCTCTGCCATCGCGGACAGCATGGTAAGCATCGCTTTGCCCATTGGCGTACTCATGTCGAAGCCTTCACGGAGTGAGACTACTGCTACTCCCTTGGCATTGAGTGTTTCGACCGTTTCCAGTACATCAACGGTATTACGTCCCAAGCGGTCGATAGCATAGACGATGACGGTATCGCCATCGCGGACAAAGTTCAGTAGTCCACCTAATCCCTTTCTGTCTTTCGCTTTGATAGCTCCTGAAGTGGCTTCATCAACGAACCAGTGGTCAACCTTATGACGTTCTTCGATAGTCGCCCGCTGCGTGTTGGTGGACTGGTCTTCCGTGCTAACTCGAACATAGGCAATGGTGGCTGACATTAGGTTATCCCTCTCATGGTAGCTCATTAAGTGTGGCTCACAATGTAGGGCATGGGTCATTGATTATCAACACCTTTGATCCAATTCATGGGATGGTTTATAGAATGGATCGCAGGGTACACCTTTTGAGCCAAGCCAATACGTACAACTAGAACAACAATCAAAGGCGTTAGGAGTGTCTGGTGAGCGTCTAGCGAGCGCAAGCAAAGCAGGACTGAGGGTAAGCTCTCTTAGATATATGGTGTCCCTCTGGTCGGACAATAAGTAGCCTGGAACTCAGCAGGTTTGTACTTTGATCGGTGGGAAGGCGAGGCAGTAGACGAGCTATGCCGCCAAGCATCATGATCCAGTGTTGTGACACCTGATTCTTAGCTTTTGTTGAGGTGGGTGTCCATCAGTGTTGTTTACTCCCCATGGGTATTGAAAAGTCGGCTTTCTGATAGGTCGTATGCGCTAGCTGGGCAGGGCTATGGGGAAATTCAAAGCCCTGTATATATATCAATACCGGCTCAGATTTTTGTGGTGAAATAGTCCGACCCACTGACGACACATCGTTGACCTCTACACCTCAAGGAAATCTGGGTCATTGGTATCCACGGATTCCCCACGGACTAACAAGAAGAACAGGACTATAGCGGTCTCCAGACCCTTGGTCTCCTCTCTGAAGGAGTCACCGACGGAGCTTCTACACGGGCCATTCTCACGAGACTTCCTCAGCTTGAGCATAATCCTTCGTCCAGGGCAGTCCTTCCAGTGGTCAAACGCCTGGGCATCGAACCGCATTAACTCATTGAGGACAGCCGGTGTAATCAGCAAGCCATTCTCGACGAGATGGACAGGCAGGTTTCTCCTACAGACGGTCTTATAGAGATGCCGGAGCTTAGTCAGTGGGGTTTCACCCTTCAGCTTGTCGACGGATCGTACTTCGAGTGTCATATCACCTCTCTCGCTTCTTAGTTTCTACACTTCAGCAGCGACATCGTTCGGTTACTGCTGCACCTCCAAGTTAACCCCATGCGCCTGACAGGCCCGCGTAACGGTAGTCCTACTGACGCCGAAGACACGGCAGGTTTCCGTGACGCTAGCTCGGTTCTCTTTTCGGTAGTCAGCGATAGCCTTCCAGTCTTTCCTGAAGGAGGCTCCCCCAGACGGAACAGGTGACTGGTAGGACATGCCGGCTTTACGCCAGAGTTCTTGGACATAGGCGGCACTGAGTCCGAAGTGTTCAGCCGTCTTCCGTCTGGACGCCTTGTTTTGAAGACGCCACTGAATGACGTCTTGATGATTGACCTTACGTTTTCTGCCTCGCTTAATTGATGTAGTCATTGTTTTCGTCTCCTTGATTGCGTTGGCACTTACCTTTTTTGTGGTGTTCCTCGATATTGGTAATTACTGACCAATGACAGATGGGAGCCCATAAGGCCCCCATAACAGTTACCGTCCAGATGATCGCTGTGGAGGACATTAGGCAGCCTCCGCTCGGTCGAGACCATACTTAGCCGAGTTAATGACTCCACCGAACGTCGGATAGAGAATTCCTTGAAGCTCGTCCATGTCCGTCTTCCCAGCCTTGATCAGAGCGAAAGCCATGTCGTAACAGCGGACGTACAAGACAAGATCATCCACATCGAGAACGTCACGGATGCCTTTCTTCCACTTTGCCCGCCAGTCACTCGGTCGGAGGCCAGTCAGGATTTCACACACGAACACCTTAAGGAGCTTCTCTCGACTAGCCGCTTCACTGGGGACAGCACCTTTGCTGATCTTTCCGTCTTGGGCCTTTCGTCCCACCTTGGATCGGAAGTGATGCGTGATGGCATTGTCCAGTTGAATAAGAGACTGGACGCGTTCGGGCTGGTGCTTGGAGAGGCGAAGAACACATTCCTCCATGTCGAGGAAGTATTGACGAATTTCATCCCCCTCAACCGTGTTGGCTTGCATAGCCAGCTTAGCGGCAACGTCACGGGAGAGCTTGTAGTCTATCTGCTTAACGTTTTTACGCTTGCCAACAAGGCTTTCCTCTACTTCGATTTCCCCTTGGAACCGCGCGCTTTTTTCCGCGTCGTTCCCTAGGAGCGATTTAATATAGTCTTCGGCCCAATCTCTGAACCTACCATGAGGCTTACCGATCTTTTCCCAGAGCTTCCGGGCGTCGATTTGTGGTTCCTGCCGATCTTCCACTATGGGGAGTACACGGCGAACTTTCATCATTCTGTCGGCCTGTTCTTGTGTGAAGCAGAGGGTTAATGTCAAGGTCTTCTTTGGGGCATGGTTGATGTCGGTAACGATGGATCGACCGTTACGCTTTGCAGTGCTATTAGTCATGGCATTGATTCCTCATGTGTGAACGCACCGCTCCAGCGAGCACACCCCCTGTCTGGCCCACGAACTCCCCAACGCCAAGGGAAGCCAGCAGGGCAAGCCAGAGTGATGCGCTCACAGATGCGGGTTCGTGTGTGAAGTGGTGTAACGGTGAAAGACAGTTGTGTGAACTGCTGCGGATGATGATTACTACTACTGCTCAGATCGGTATTAGTCTCGTCTGAGAATGTTTTCACACGTTCTTGTGTCGAAAACTCAAGGGGTAAATCAGTTATACGACTTCGCTCTCACACCCACTGTCAGTGGATAGTCATATCGTTTGGGTTCTCTACCCGGTAGAACTCTAGATCATCGATGTCTAATGCCCCCATCTCCTCTGCCTTCTCTAAGACTTCCACCTCTGACAACCCCAGCGTTTCTGCCAAGTCACTCGTGCTGTACAGAGGGCTCCCGTCGTGGTCATGAGCGATAGGCTTCAGATTGGGGGAGGTCTCATTGAATGCTTTATCGAGCTCGTCCTGTAGCTGTTTCCGAAGATAAGGCGGTTGGCTCTTGTTATGCGCCAGCTCAATAATCTTCTCTGCAGCCTCACTTGTAGGAGAATTGCAGTCACTCGTGTCTACTTTGGAGAAGAAGGCGCTCTCAGTAGCTTGGATGCGTTCTTGGATCAGAGCATTCACTTCACTCGTATTATCAGGATCCAGAAGATCGTTAAGGCAATATCCGTTCTCATCATCGTCGTCCTTAATGAGTTGAGCTAATGCCCATGTGGCGTTCGGGGGAAGACCTTCCGATAGTCCCAGGCCAGCGTCAGCGGCAGCAAATAGCTCTTCGCTCAAACGGTCGAGGGTCGAGTGAGAGTAGTGGTTGGTGTAAGCGGATGTATGTGTAGTCATGGTGTAGTGGTTTGCTCCATGTTTGATGATTTTGGTGGAGGGTGGAAATCGCTTCCTCTTCCTTAGGTGCAGGGTAATTATTTGGTTATAAAGCTACACCGCCTTTATTCATTTTTGTTATGACAAGATCGGCAATGTTTTTCCGACGTATTGGAGACGCACGCCAGGTGGAGGAAGGCTGACTACAGGGCTCTGGGATTTCCGGTCAGTTTGCTCAGTCGGAGCAGTCAATCGTGACTGCTGTAGATAGACCGAGAGGTAAAGACTCAGGCTTACTGGAAGTTTTCGATCAGGAAAGAAACCTAACCTGTGTCCGAGCCAAGCGGCATAGCCGCCTTACTTGATTCATCCTTAAAACTTCCCGTCAGAGCCAACCTTGAACCTCACTGGCGAGAGTGGCGGATGGCTTTAAGGTTTTGCCTACGGAAGGCCCTGGTTAGTGGTTTGCACCACGGTTGATTACATCACCTACCGCTGAAACTGATAGAGAAGCGTGGGACATTTTTTGCCCTTAAAGAGTATGTAGGTAGGCACGTTATTACCCATCCCACAGAAGATGTTTAGTCCGATGCGTCTTCAGTACATGACACCGTGACTCAAAGACTCCGATAGAAAAGCTCTCTGAAAAACTGGAGGGGGAATGCTTGCGTCGTGTCTCAGATTTTGGACAGGCCCTTTGCTGTGATCTCTACAGCTTAGGATCAACTACGCAAACGCAACCCTCGCCAGAGTTACATCGTCCCGATGAACCTACATGCTGGCGCTAAGCTATACGGACACATGGCCTCCAGGGACTTCCTGATCTCTATGGGAGTGCCCAGTAGGGTCTTCCCGATGAACAGCCAGAACAGTCAAGTGGAGAGTCTTGTGGATCGACTGGCGTGACTAACTGGAAGCATCAGCCGCGGAGTAACGAAGTCCACATTGTCCGTACCCACGAGCGTTAGCGAGCTTACTGGTTCATGCAGTGAGGCTACTTCAACATAACCACTGGACTCGCTTTCGGCCCTCCATGGCATCAACCAGTGAACAACCTTGAAGCCCCACCCCACCGATGGCCTGGTAAGTGGTGATGGTGGTACATCACTTATTACATTCATTCCTACCGATCAAGCCAAGAGGTTATATGAAGGTTGTCGTGGAGTTTTTCTTTTAGATTCATCTTTGAGGATCATCAGGTGGGTTCCCCCTTAATACTGCGACGGTTAGAATCCGATTATAAGATATTGATTTATATGTTTTTATAGGAAGCGCTCTGTTTGAATCCAATCATCAAGTTGGTCTTCCAGGGGCTCTGTCGTTTCCCTCGGTGCTTCTACCGAATCGCCTTGGCTCACTTCGTATGTTTGTGCATCCTCGGTCAACAATGATCGTGCCAAAAATGGTAGTGCAATCTCACAAGCCTTGACGTACTTCTGTGCTTGACGGTCATTCACATCGAGAAGCTCCTTGATTCCCCTCGTGGAGATTACGTCAAGCTCCTGAAGAATAACGTACAGGCTGATCTTGTTGAGCGGTAAGCTTCTACCGTTGCGTCTCTGGTTATCAAGGTTCGCTATTCCAGACAGAATATCTGAGGCAGGACAGCCTAAATCACCGACCGCCCGTCCTCGCATGGCTGATCGTACGGTATTCTCGATCCGCTTCTCTCGATTACTCCCCTTACGGGGATTGGTAGAAGCCTTTTCGAGCGTCACAGCTTTACCACTGAACTGGGCACGGAGCTTGGCTGTTCGCCCCCTCCCTAACCGCCTCATCAGGTTCGGCATCTGCTCTATCGGGTGGACTGGCCCATCGCCTGTACCAAACGGCCACGCATCACTGGGCAGGTTGTCGATCTTTTGGAGGCTTCTCTCGTATCGTTCCTTGAGCGCCATCCCACGGGCCACCATTTCTTCATATCCCGGTGTCCTGCTTCTATTATGTATCTCAACATCAGACTGGGTATGGCTGTCAGTGCTCCTAGCCGTTGCGGCATTCATGTTCATATCGCGTATTCCTCGCCAGTGGGAACCTACCACCAGCGAGCCCACAACAAACCCATAAGCACAGGAATACCTCACCGGACATACGAAAGGCCCAGTTATGCGCTTGGTTAGTTAAGTGATGCTACTGGTGGGAGTTTAGGTAAGTGATAGGTGGTTGGTGGGAGAGATGTGCTCCTCCTTAGGTGCATGGTAATTACACGAGATGGGCACGCTCCTCCTTAGGTGCAGGGCAATTCCCAATAGGTGGGCGGCGCGGAGAATGGGCTTGTGAGGCTTTGTGAGAAATGCTGGGGGGAAAGCAGTAGGGTTGGCAGCGGAAGGAGATCTATGGGTGACAGAGGGCTTATAGGCGGGAGATATAGACGTGCTGAATTGAAGCTCTGCTTGATGATAATCAGGTAGCAGTGAGGTTGTCTGTGAGTATGCTGGTTTAATACCCACAGACAGGGAGTGAGGTGTAATCAGCTATTGTAATGTCATCGCTCAGGATCAGTGCAGTATGTCCGAAAGAGTCGCGGCCAGTTCTTCGCCCTTATCAGTTAGATGCACCAGCTTCCTTCTGCGCTCTCCAGGGTCTTCCTCAGTCCAGATCAAACCGAAACCAGGCTTTTCGTGTTCTTGCCATTCGGACAGAACAGCAATGCTCCTTGAGCAAGTCGACTGCTTGGTATTGGTCTGTTTTCGTAGTTCGTTCATTGAAATGCCAGGACTCGCCGCGACGTAGGCAAAAAGTGAAACTGTCTTCAACGGCAGATCAAACTGAAGCTTGCTAAATTCAACCATAACGTCCAATACACGCTGAATGGAGACTCTTTCGCTGAGGGGCAAACTTGATAGCTGATGTTCCATTATGCAGTTCCTCTTTGTGGGCTAGTCGAATCGTATGCTTTGACCCCTTTCGTCACAAGCCACCGAGAACCGAACGTCCAACCAGCGGGCAAAGAATACGGCCAGCTTGGGATGCGCCCAAGTGCCACCGTAGCGGCCTCGGGTAGTTTCAGAAAGGCCGTAGCTTAAATCACCGGGATTCTGGCTATTTAATTCTGGCAATGTTTTGAAAGCTCATAGCAATAGTTACGGGTATCTATATTGTCCCAAAAATGTTGAATACGTTTACCAAACTGCTTAGCGGCCTTCGTCATGTTGAAGTAACCGTCTTCGCGGAACGTGAGTGTCTTGCCGTGCCACTGCTTGGTGATCATTGCGTTGCTCGGCTTTACCGTTTGTGAGTTAAAAACCGCTGTCTTTTGGCGAGGGCTTTAAAATCAGCACCCGTACTGACCGGATAGATAGCTTAATGCCAGGTCGGCAAAAGGGGCTTCCATATTTCTATCTCGTCGTTCCCACGTTTCTATAAGCATTTCTGTTTGATAGGCCGGATGGCGTATCGATTCATCCCCTTCAAATAGTTTACAAAGTTCATCTCCTCCTTTCCCTTCATTACGTCTTGCCCCCTCCATAGCAATTAGCCCATCAAAAACACCTTGTGAATAGCTGATCGCCATTGTTTCGCCCTCTCGGCTATTATCCAGCATTTCTTTTACTTTCATAACTGACATTTCGTTAGCTTGCGCTTTTACTGAAAAAACAATAGAGATAGATGTTAAGAAAATTGATTTTTTTATATTAAGCATTTAAGCGCTACCTTTTAAGACGGCGACAATTTAAAGTTATAGTAAACCAACCCACAGCATAACGCCGTGAATAACTCCAATAGGAAAGAACAAAGCCCCTGCTATTAGAAAACCCCACCATCCCTCATTCAGAGAAGTTATAATATGTGTCAACCACGCTAAAGCGCTTATAATCAATATTGTGGTGACAGCAATCGAACTATAGTCAGTTACATCTTCTTTAATTTTCATTTACCCAACCCATATTTATATTGCCAAAGTTGTTATTCAGAAATCCCCTGGCAAATGCATCCAGCTAACCTAAATTAGAACGTATAATCCCACCCTAGCCGACAGCAAGGCTATGTTTCAATACACTTAGCTAATTTTATTGGGGATACAGGTGGCTCAGGTCTAACCCTTTATGCTCAAGCTGACACATAGCCTCATTCAGCACGTCTAGCGAGTACCCTGCCCCGTACCTGCCAGACATACCCGACTCACTGTGGCCCTGTAGGGCATTCATCACGTCTTTGGAAATACCCGAGTTTCTACAGGCGTCCTCGAAATTGTGACGTAGCGAGTGAAAAGCGTTTTGCTCACGTTTGACCTTGAGATTAATAAGTAGCGATATGAAGCGCTTAGAGTAAACAGACGAATAATAACCATCACTCCCCATTGGCATGTCAGGGAATAGCCTTTTGCTGCCTTGTTGGCGCATCTTCTGAACATGCTCAAGAAAACCTAACCGCTTCAACTCGGGGTGGACGGGCGTCTGTCGGCGACTACCAGGATTTTTTAGCTTTTTATCATCACCATCGACGTTGATGTCTATAATGTCGATACCGCCTGTATAGATCACATCAGAAACATACAGCTGTAGGATTTCCCCCATCCTCGCACCAGTAAACAGACCAACCAGCGGTGCCCAATACATACCGGAGTTTTTAGGAACTAATGATCCAGACTGCCGCCAGTGATGCAGTGATTTACAGCCAGTGAATACCGGAGCCTGGAAGATGGTTTGTAGCTCGCTCAACGTGAAGGGGTCGCGTTCTTCCCGAGCGCGTTTTTTGAGGGTGACTTTCATACCATTCAGTGGGTTAGGCGGACACTCATCGTATTGCTTTGCTGCCCAATTCCAAAAGGCAGCGGCATAGCCTATTAGCTTGTTCACGTTCTTGGCTGACATAGGTGCCATACCCAGTTCATCCGCTCGCTCTGCTGCCCTATCGACACTTTGCCCCGTGAGTTCTCTCTGCTTTGTCCAATTGCTGGGCAGTTTGAGCAAGGTCGATTTAAAGGCTCGCCCGTCAGCCTTCGAATATGCGGCCAGCGGCTTATCACCTGCAACAGTGATGAAGTTGTCGATGGTGGTACGGTGATCGTTGGTAGTCTTGCTTGCCCACGATGCGGCCTTCTCTGTTATCCATTCATCAGCCAGAACAGACAACAATGGCCCTTGTTCATCGCTTGGACTGCTTAGAGGTCTCTGTGAGGTTGCTTTGGCGACGGTCGGTGTAGGCACCACCTCCCCTTCGTTTCGTGCCTGTTTGTCCTTCCCTGCCCGTATATAGGCAGCTTGGATCGCTCGAACTAGTGGACGCCAGCTTAGAGAGTCAGAAGACAAAGCAAGCTCTACACCATCCCATGACAAAATATCCTCAGCCTCGTCCTTGAAGAAGGCATCCTGTCGACCGCGGGCGTAATAGTGGCGAGTATGTGCCAGACTATCTTCAATGTCCTCGGCGTACTCATCGAAGTCCCACCGCTCCCAATCCGATCCTGGTTCCCCTGGTTCTTCCTCAAAGATGCCTCCCGCCCTAATGTCTTCGTCTTCATCCAAAAGTGAAGCATGGTAAAGACTTGCGAGGCGGTCTATTTGATCATCAGTAAGGTTGTCTAGGGGATTGGCTTGGGCTGATATCCAATGGCGGTGCTTATCAAACTTTCTATCCACCTCAACGGCGGCCTTACGGACAAGGCGTAATGCCTCTTGATAATCGGCGGTCTTGAGGGAGAAGGTCTCTTCCGCTTTGGGGTAACTGTCCTGAATATCCAGGGGTATCGCTGCCCGATGATAGTAACGAGCGCCACGACGATATAGGCGGGGATGTCCGGTAACTTTCACTGTTCTCATGGCCTCCCAATGTAACACTTCACTGGGGCAGCCAGAAACAAAAAAGCCCCAAGGTCAGTAAGTTACTGATTCCTTAGGGCCTCATGTTCGAGTGGCGGAGGGACAGGGATTCGAACCCTGGGTAGGTATTAACCTACGTCGGTTTTCAAGACCGGTGCAATAAACCACTCTGCCATCCCTCCAACTTGGAGCGTATGATACCAGCTTTCCTT
>Ga0075105_1000870_pt1 | contig 12035 bp, 8 predicted proteins | sample AntDeeMetag02WF5_FD_69800 | JGI IMG/M metagenome (GOLD analysis project Ga0075105, IMG submission 69800) | Saline lake microbial communities from Deep Lake, Antarctica - Antarctic Deep Lake Metagenome 02WF5 | ecosystem: Environmental > Aquatic > Non-marine Saline and Alkaline > Saline | place... | reverse complement strand
CCTCTAGTATAACACGCCCGGAAGGTTCCGGCCATCTGCCTGGATGGACAAATATCGAAGAATCCTGGTAATATGAATGAAGTTCTTCGTGATCAACCCAACCATGGACGCGGATGTTCTCCGATTCTTCGGCTTCTATTTCAATTTGAGAAGAAAGAGGGCCAGCGCCCACAATATCTAGAGAATATTCTGACGGGAGGTGAGACATGGCGTCGGTGAGTAGATCTACCCCTTTATTCTCAACTAGTCGACCGACATAGAGTAGAGATATTTCACCTTGAGGCGGGGTTCTGGCCGAGAATTCCTTTTCACGAAACGTTGGATCGTAGAAATTCGAGACCACAGATATTTTGTCAGCAGAGAACCCATTTTGTTCATAAATTTCCTTTACGGAAGGGCTTTGTGCGAAGAACATATCAATCTTATTCGACAGTTTTGGCCGGGTATGCGACCTGTCAAAATACTCGGGGAGCCGGAAGAGGGAGGAATTCTGATCATGACGAAATTTATCAAACATGGAACAATTCATGTAGCATTTGCCGGACATTTTGTGAGAATCAGTACAGAAAAGCGAGTATCCATTAAGACGTCCTACAACTGGACATTTTCCTCCTGATAAGCGGTAAAGTCCACCGGCGGGTATCAGAGCAGGGGTGAATATATGGATTATATCTGTCTCATCTTCGAGACTATACAAGATATTGGTAATTTCCCGTAATTTATTTATTTGGGACAGGCCGGACAGGTTAATGACTGATGTGCGGTAGGGTGTATCACCAATATCAGTCTGTCCTGTCTTCGTATCCCCAATAATGACGATGGGATCATGACCCATCTTTTTGAGCGAGCGAGCAATAAGATCCAAGCTGAAGTCCGATCCACCTCCAGTAGTAGAAAATTTGTTAGTGATCAGCGCGACTTTCATGTATGGTAGACATGTGTCGATTGGGTTGAATATATCTTACTTTTCGTAACGTTGTACTGAAATCTTAGGTAAACTTCGCGGTCGTACGGGAAGTAGGAAGGATACTGGGCGTAATTCCTTTTGTAGCTGTTTCGCCCGCTTTTGGAAGACACAAAATAAGAGGAAGATATTGCTTGCGATGTCCGTTCTTCCTCTGAAAATCCTTCCTGTACTCCCTCAGTGGAAGCGATAAACTTCCAGTAATTGAGGTGGAAGCTACCTACATCTCCTTCAGTAGTGAACTTATAGATCCAAGACATAGTGCTCACTTGGGACTCCGTTACTTGCTGTGAGCTTCGTAAATCTGTATCGGAGGAATAATGGATCGATAGTGGAGTGATGGCTAACAGAGAGACAACAATAAGGATGACAAATATGCTGGTGATAGGATTATTCTGTGTGCGTAACTTGGACATCCCGACTACAATAGGAGGGATTGCCAAAATGCAGGCAATCCTCGCAAACCGTTGATAGTTCGCGCCAGAAAGTTCAATAAAAAAGGAAAACAAGCCGAAGGCAAAGAAAATGATAGACAGTATTGATAATTGGAATTTAGGTTGGAGCACTATATAATTGGTGGTAGTGTCCTCATTTATCCACAACAGGATAAAAAGCGAAACCAGACCGCCAACCAAAATCCAAGGGCCTACCCGGAACGTAATAGCTTGAATCAAACTATCTATCGGAAAGCTCGTCAGATTGAAATTTGATTGAATATCGGAGTAATGGCTCGCACTCGCCCCTTTCTTGGTTAACAAATCCACCATCGCCAGTCTAATTCTCCAAGTAAGCCGACCAACTGCCATATTGCTAATACTCTGGCTATTCATCCAAAGATAGAGGATAATAATCCCTAGAGTGGAAAGTAAGGGCATAGATTTGTACGAAGGACTGGAAATATGCTTCCTAACTTTCTCCCAAGAGGCAGCGATTCCGCTATATTTTCCGGCTCCTAGGAAAAATAGGATGAAACAAATAGAAACGGTAGTCAGCGGGTGATAAATGGCTATAGAGATAAGTAAGACTATCAGGAGGAAGCTACTGCGCTTTTGATCAACAAGTAACACTAAGAAGAACAGTGGGAGCAACTGGATGCTTATATGAAAAGGGGTTATCAGAGAATGACCACTAGCTAACACTGGTATTGCAGTAAAGAATCCCAGAACCTTTCGGGGGGATAACAACCGGCACGAAACACAGTACAGGCAGAGTCCCGAAACCAAGTAGAATACCAGCAATAGCCCGGCAAAGGATCTGGTAAGGTTAATACCAAGTATCCAATCTAGAAAGGCGGCAAGCATGTGAGTAGCAGGGTAGGTGTTTAGACTATTTATCGAATTATGAAGTGAAAGATCAGCGATCCATCCTCGATGGACTAACACGTCTGCACGTCCATATTGGTGGAAACCGAATAAAACAGGTAATGATATGATTATCGAAAATAGTAAAATTGTGGTGAAAAGAGGGGTGAAACGATGTGCAGACGAATGAACAAGGCTCACCAGCACCAGAAGCCCAAGGAGAGCGAAAGTAACCCAGAATAAGGGCGATAACTGACCATATACACTCGATTGGTAAGACGCGGCATTCTTGCTGGACAGCAATAGAAGAACTCCGAACAGAAAGAGCGACATGGAAAGGATGCCTTGGGAAACCCTGTTCATACTTACTTTCTAGATACTCCTTTTGGGGAACCATAGCAATTCCGATGACTGGTTAGTCTACTAACCTGCGCTGATCCCGGCCGGATCAGAAAATTCTCATCTCAACAAGACGTCTCTATATGGCATTTTCGTCAATCGTCAGCGCACTCAACCCTCAATAAAAATTTAATTAAAGTAAACGTAGTCGGTATAGTCAGTCCCCATTAGGAATTCTGGTTTTGGGATTCAGGGGACAGTGTCAGCTAGTAGTAACCTAATATTGTGACTTATGTTGGACGTTTGAATAGACCAGCTCTAGTCAGACCATTGACGAGGTAACAATTACCCGATTCTCTCAAAACAGCAGCTACAGAATCCGATACGGCTCAAATCTTATAACCAAGGTTCTTCAACCGTTCATCAACATCCTCAACGACATCGTTCCCGACAGGCGTTTCCCGAACAATCTCTTTCCGTTCCTCGTAATCGCAAACAAACCATGGAACGCTAATCAGCGGCTCAACGTGGACACCCTTCGGGTGGCCGAACGACCGAATCGGGATGGGACGTTCACGCTCGCCAAGCATTTCACCGTGGTCGGCCGTGATGACGGTTTTCCCTTTCAACTCCGGGAGTAACGATTCGACCTCTTCGAGCACCAAGTCAAGGTTTTCGTGGTACGCTTGTCGAATCGTCTCACTATCGACTCCTATCCGATCCAAATCGACTCCTTTCTCGTAGTCAAGTTCTCTTCCTGTTGGTCCTAAAAATGGTTTGTGTGGCTGCATATAGTGGATGATCAATCGTTTATCCGGATGGTTGCGTGCCTGCTCCAGTGCAACGGCAGTCACTGTTTGGGGAAGTGTGGTTAACCCGTCTGGCCCATCATCCACGGTGGGGAGATATTTGAAAACCTCTGCGTTAATCTCTTCGTTGATTTTCGAAAACCAATGATTTGCCGAGACGTAAACCACATCATGCAGCTGACGGTCGTGAAAGTTGCCCCGTATGAACTCTTCACTCATCGCACCCCGCGATTCTCTGCTGTCTAACGATCCTTCTAGATTGACCTGATTTGCGAATGAGTCATATCGGCAGGCGTCAAGGATTATCAGGTTATCCCAGTCCTCATCAAAGATATTGATGCCATTAGCATTGTACGGAACCCCTGATTTATAATGCCAAATTTTTCGGTTGAGGAGTTCAATTACAAGTTTTGGATCTCGAATTGCGGAACGAACCTGATCCAGAGAATACATCATGTAGGCCAGAGAGTATACTAGTATATAACTACCGGCTATTCCGCACCCCTAAATAAGTGACAGATATAATATTTAATACGAATATATAAATAACGAAATTAAAGGGGCAGGTAGAAGTCTTCACTCGGATATATGCCACAGTTTCCTGGCCCAACAATGAATCACGAGATGTCTTAGATTACGATTAATGATGTTCAAAATGTGATTTTGATATCTAGGGTTATTTATATTCAATTGTCTTCATTTATTTGATTCTAGGTATCTCAGGATGTGAGACATCTTTTTTGAATACGGCTCGGGTAGAGAATCCAATATAGTTGTTATCTCTTCCGGAGAGATTGCCCCGGTACGGACCGAAAATATAGAATAAAACAAAAGGCCGACCGGGGGCACGATTACGAGGGCCGAAATTGAATCTCCCAGTATATACGAAATAGCGTAGATGGGAATTGCGGACAGGATTCCGGTGACTGCGACGCGTAATATGCGAACATCTTTAAATGGATTAACCCCCAGTCGATACGCAATTCCACTATGCGTAAGAATCATAGATCCGTATCCAATGCTTGTCGCAACGGCAGCACCAGCAATACCATAGGAAGGAATTAAAACTAAATTTAGCCCAATATTCACTGAAGCAGATACCCCTGTACCGACGATCAATAATCTGATCCTGCCAGCACCTTGGATGATTGCCAAAATCGGTCGTACAATCGCAAAGCCGAGGGATCCGGGAAGTAAGAGTAACAGAGGCAAAACTGCGGGTTCAAAATCCGCCCCATAATAAGTAGGGATAAACACATCCGCTAATGAAGAAAGGCCGATTATCAAAAGCAAAGTTATTAGTAAAGTATAACGAACTGCTTTTGATGAGACATCAGTAATCGCCGCTGTATTTTTCGTAGACCAGATCTCAGATGAGGAATGGAGTAATGCTGTGTGGAGGGCCTTCGGTACAAACCACAACATCTCAGCAATCAGTAGCGCTGATTTATAATATCCAACAGAAGATCTATCAGTTAATAATCGTAGTAGTAGAATGTCTGCTTGGTACAGTGAAGTCATTAACAAAAGGAGAATGGTATTGTATACTGCGAAAGAGGTAAGTTCACGTTTCGGGAGACTGCTCGAGGAATATTGGAAGGGGACAGTCAAATCGGCTAAATCGGACAAGTGATATAGTAATATGAACGCAGCTACGAAGACTGCAACACAGTGGCTAACAAGCACTCCCACCACCCCCCAACCAATACTAACCAGAAAAATACCTCCTACATATAGGATGACCTTCTCAACAATGTCTACAGGTTCCGAGATCCGCTCACGACCATGTGCTCGGAGCGTGTTACGTGCAACAGAGTTCATTTGGGTCCCTAATATAAGAAAAATAAGTATGTAAAGATACGCCTCAAATTCTTCGCCGAGGTAGCGAGCAGTAAGAGAAGAAATGTTAGTGAGTATTAAGAGCCCGGCACTCACACAAAATAATAATGCGCCGGCCCGTGTATAGTATTTGAACACATTGTTTGTCCAGTTTGAATCCCGGTGTTCGGCCACAAATTTTTGTACACCGTCATTTATTCCACTGCTAGTTAATACCATGAGAATGCTCAAAATAGAAAGAACGGTTGCGTAATCTCCATATTGTGAACTCCCCAGTAAGCGAATCAGTATCGGAATTGTGACGATTCTTAAGGCAAATGTAGCAGATCGAGCGGAGAATATAGAAATAAATCCTTGAATAGGGTTCGTTTTCATGGATTAATATTCATTCAACAACGTGACTTGCCATTGTCTATTGGATTATATTATCGGCATTAACCTTGACGATCCTCCATCCAACAATCATAAATAAGGTAATAACCCAACGAGCAATATGAAGATTGCATTGTTCACAGAACATTTTCCTCCAAATAACAGTGGTGGATCCCATGTACGAAGCCGATTCGCGGAGATTGCTACAGATAGTGGTCATAGTGTAACAGTCTTTACTCCCAAGATCGAAGACGCACCTAGTTCTGAATCAACGGAGGGGTATACCGTGAAAAGGCCATACCGTGCGAAACCAAAAAGGATCCCAACCTACTCTAGGTTAGCCCTTCCCTTCCGAATTCTCTTTTCGATAAGATTGTTGGTTTTTTGCCTTTTTGAATTTGAAAAACAGTCATATGACCTAGTAATCTCTACGGACCACCTGACCCATTGGGTTACAAAAGTACTATCTGTCTACCATAAGATAGACCACATTTCCTTCATTGGGTACACTCCAGTTTTGCATGAAGGAAAAGACGTGAGTCTGCAAAGTTTCCTAGAGCAGGTTAATTTTCGGTTATTCATGGGCGACCGGATATTCTGTCGGACAGAAACGACCAAAACAGCGATTGAAGAATATGCGGATTCTCCAGTAAATCTTGCTCATGGAGTAGTAAATGAGAAGCTAGCTTCCCAAGTCAGTGAATACAAGCAAGTGAATATTGCCGAAAAGGAATGGGATCTCGATAAAGACAGTATAGTATTGGTTTTCGTAGCTCGGCTTTCTCCCCTCAAGAATGTCACCGCTGCGATTGATATCATAGGAAGATTGCCAGAAAGGTATAATTTGATTATTGTTGGCGACGGTGAGGAATATAACAAAGCAAGATGCAAAGTTAATAATCAAGGGCTTAATGAGCGGATTTACCTATGCGGGATGGTTCCCCATAAGGAAGCACTGCAGCATATCTCTTCTGCAGATGGGTTATTACTTACATCTGAGGCAGAAGCCTACCCGTCCGTAGTGTTTGAAGCGATGTATTTCGGGAAACCCGTTTTCGCAACGTCGGTCGGCGTACTTCCAGAAATCTCAGACCCATTGTTACAGATAGGCGATATTGACACCTTACACAGACTGATTCATGAACACGATTTTGAAAAGGGTAATAAAAATACATATGAGGAAAGGTATACGGTTAAGAATTATACAAACACGATGATTAACTCATTAGCAAATGAATAAGACACTCGCACTAATAGATCACCGACCTGAGATATTCAGAAGCCCTTTGGGCAACACCGAAGAGGTAGACGTCGTAGAATTCCAATCAGGCCAAGAAGGATATGAAAAGTTATTCGAAGTCCTTGTCCAGGGAAGGAAAAGGATACGCAAAGGAGACTACAATATAATTCTTGTAAATGATGGCCGAACTATCGGCCTAGCTGCGTACATATTATCCAAAATATATAGTATTCCAGTAGTGGTTCGCCTAGGTGGCGATTTCTGGATGACCAATACGGAGAACCTTCGAAGCCAAATACGAGAAAAGAATATTTCGGGTACAATCCTTTATTTCATTCTCCGTCTTATTAATAATTTTCTATTTAACCGAGTGTTGGGTTTCATTGTAGTTTCAAAAGATCTCAAAGAGAAAGTATCCGAGAAAACATCCACACCTGAGGAACGGATACAAGTTTGTTACCCACCGATAAGAATTGCACAAGAGTGCATCGCCAAGAAGGAAGGCTCGGAGAAGCATTTCAATATACTAACAGTAACTAACCTCAGATTTGAGGGGAAATTTTTGGCAGTTAAAGACGGGCTTGAATGCGTTGCGAAATTTCTGAGTGATCATCCAAATGCGGAATATCATATTGCAGGAGGAGGAAAGTATATCAATAATCTTCGTGAAGAGGTTGAATCTATTGAGGAAGACGGGTTGCGAAATCGGATTACAATACTAGGATATGTCGATGATATTGAAAGCATGTATAATAAAGCGGACGTATTCCTGTATTTCTCATACTTAGATGGATTCCCAAATGTCGTCACTGAGGCTCAAGTGGCAGGTCTACCTGTCATTACGAACCCTAAATTCGGAATGTGCGAACAGGTAGAAGACGGAGTAACCGGCTTTCACGTCTCTCCGAACGATTGTTCAAATACAATTGAAAAGCTTACATTATTGTTGTCCGACAGGAACATTCAAGAAAGAATCGGCAGGAATGCACGAGAAACGGTACTCCACCGCCAGAGTCAGGACGCAGTCCGGCGCCAAATGAAAAACGCACTATCTAACATATACAGTTACGAAGAACAACACTAATGGACATCTCTATTTTGACAAATGTGGTCTATCCATATGTCACCGGCGGCGCCGAAAAACGCATCCACGAGATCGGCACCCGCCTCGCCAACCAAGGCCACTCAGTAACCATCTACGGCCGGCATTTCTGGGACGGCCCCGCCGAAACCACTCACGAGGGGATGACCCTCCGAGCCGTCGCCCCCGAAACAAATCTCTACAATGACGACCGCCGTTCTATAACCGAGGCGCTCGACTTCGCCGCCCGCGCCATCCATCCGCTAAACAAACACCTCCGGAACGACGAACACGACCTCGTCGTGGCCTCCGTCTTCCCGTACTTCCCCGTCCTCGCCGCCAAGCTCGCCACCGCCGGCACCGACACCCCACTGGTCACCACCTGGCACGAGGTCTGGGGCGACTACTGGGACGATTACCTCGGCCACCTCGCCCCGTTCGGCAAGCTCACCGAACACCTCACCGCCAGAACCCCACAGCACCCTATCGCCGTTTCGGGCATCACTGCCGACCGCCTCGCAGCCATCGGCCCCGACCGGGACCGTATTGAGGTCGTCCCGAACGGCATCAACACCGAGCAGATTCGCAACGCTCCACTCCCCGAGCAGGGCTACGATGTCCTCTTCGCCGGGCGCCTGATCGAGCACAAGAACGTCGATATCCTCCTCGACGCCTTCGACGCCGTCGCCGACGACCACGACGCCACCTTGGGGATCATCGGCGACGGCCCGGAACGCGAGCGCCTGGAAGCCAAACACGAATCTCTCACCCACGCCGAGCAGGTGGAGATCCTTGGATTCCTCGACGACTACGAGGACGTCCTGGGTCACATGCGAGCGGCTGACATCTTCGTCTCCCCGAGTACGCGCGAAGGATTCGGCATCACGTACGCGGAGGCGATGGCCGCCGAATGCACCGTCATCGCCGCCGACCACCCCGACTCAGCTGCTGACGAGGTAATCGGCGACGCTGGCTTCCTCACTGATCCCACCATTGACGCTTTGACGAAGACTCTCGATGCGGCAATTCGGGGTGAGCTACCCGCTACCGATCCCGCTGAACGCGCGCAGCGATACGACTGGGACGCAGTCGCGGACCAAGCTGAGACCGCCTATCGGGCCGCGATTGGCAAGACCTTGTGAACTGGCGAACAAATCTTGCATAACCCAATATACCGTCTATTGCGCCGAGACTGACAAAGAAACTCATCCGCGTTTCCGACTCCGTCAGGAGATTACCAGTGCTCTCGCCAACGCTGTCCACTCAGTCTCGAGCTTGAGGTCAAATAGCTAAGTGTAGAACATCTAATCACCGACCAATGGGTGCCCGTTGGGGCGTCCACCAGCGAAATTAACTCGGTCATCACCAACGGCTCTGGCGGCGATACAATCAGGTTCGAAGCAGACGACTACACGGGACTCACACACGAGATCAGCGACCAGAGGAAGAACGGCATCACGCTGGCTGGTGGTGGTCGCGGCGCGCACCTCAAACACCACGCAGCTGCGCAAAAGAACGCTATCTTTCTGAAAGGCGTCTCTGTCTGGGAGACCAAGGCCTCTACGTCGCCGGTAACGGCCTGGACGAACCGACAGTGAGACCAACAAGAGCCAATGCGGCATCTACATGTAGGACTGCGACGACGTGTGGGTCCACCACACCGTCGCCTACGACACCATCTGTGCGAAATTCGTGAGCGAGCTGTCGACGTGAATTCCCGCCACATTCTATCTTGGGCAACATCACTGATACGACTCGCGGGGGTTCGGAAGTCGCCGAGGATAATGACTCGCTGAACGCCAGTACGGGCATTCTCACCATCAGGCGCAGGATTATAGCCAATAACCACTACTAGAATTGTGGGCATCAAGTCATCGAAACCTCTAGCGATGCGAATATAGGCCTCGTCAAGGCCAACGTCGTCGACGGCGGTACGGTCGCGGTCGTCTCCGACAATACTGTTCAGAACACTCTCCAAGGACCGCCTTAAGGGTTGATCGCCCGCAAACGGTCGGCAACTACATTGAAGGATGCGACGCACGGGATTCGCCGAGAGAGCTAGGACCGCCTGATCGGCATGAACGACGTCTTCAACAACCCAAACGACGACATATTCGTAAAAAACAGTGGTTCGTAAATCGTTGGGAAGCTCCTGCATTCGGCGAGGTAGTACGATTTTGATGTCGGGCCTAACTCGCGCATTGTGTTGGCCGCCAACATATTCAATTCGGATACAGATGGCTTGGTGAATAGCCCTACGAGCAATACAGTCTGGAACGGGGCAATCGTGGGTCCACTCGGTGGTGGCGACCTATCCACAGTCACAGGCCGACTCACTGATGAATCACACGATAGCGACGAACGTGTACTACAAGGTTGGGGCGCTCGCTCGGGGGAATTGGTCGGCTGGGACTACCACGACGCAACGGGTACAGGCTAAACCGCTCATTTCAGGAACGGTGTAATTAGTGGGTCAGCCCCGGTAGGGCTGACCTGAAATTGATGTCGGGGTCTTACACGGACAAGATGACACTTGTATAAGGACGACAGGGACTGCACATATCGAAGCCACTTCTGACGCGGCTCAGTGGATCCAGATTGATCGGTGAACAGACGATAGGTTATTGTTGGCCCTGGTGTCACCACAATTTAAATACTTTAACGACTTGGTTACGCCATTGCATTATGTTCCAAGACAAGGCCCAGTTGCCGGGTTCACTCTATTCGTTATTCGGGACGGCTTTCACTGTTTTGCACCCGAGTAAGCAAAGTCGGATTATGTATCCGTCAAAGGGGTGCTGGAAAGTCATTACCCATGAGGAGCAATATTACACGGTTCGCGAGTCAATAGGCCGTGGTAACAAAAAAATGCAAGAGGCGAAATATGCCCGATATACTGACGACGAATTCTGTTCTGTTGGTCCTAATGACCTCGTTGTGGATGTCGGCGCATTCTTAGGGGAGTTTTCTCTAGCCGCTGCTAGACATGCGGGCGAAGTTTTGGCAATTGAACCGGACCCAAAATCTTTCCGCTGTCTGTCTCTTCAAACGGCCGATCGCGATAACATAATAGTTCTCAACGAATTACCACTTAATGAACGAACAACATTATCGTTTAAGAGTGCGACAGATGGGAGTGAAAGTTCAGTCATAAATGTGGATAGAGGTGAGTATGAAGAGGTTGAAATTCTAGCAAAACCGCTTGATGACATCTTCGCAGAACAAGGCATTACACATGTTGATTTTATGAAAATTGACGCAGAAGGGGCCGAACCGGAAGTCCTTCGAGGGCTTCAAGAAACAAAAGTTGACAAACTCGTCATTGATGTAGGCAAAGAGCGTAATGGGGCCGGAACCGAAAACGAAGTACGCGAGATCTTGGAGGATCGAGGCTACGATTGTAGAGTAAAAAGCGACCAGAACGAAGACGATCTTCTATTCGCGGTTTTAAAAAATACTGACAGCTACTAAGCGTCCATTCCATAGTTTCACTTCTGCAATTAACACCGTGTCGACAAGCTATGAGACTCTACGACTTCACAATTAGTTGGGACCAGTAAATGGTGTTACCGGAGTCATTTGAGCAGAGACCTGCGGTAGAATTTCATTTCGAATATCTCTCGCAGTCTATGATGATCTCAGCAGAACGCGGTCCCCGATCACTCTCGATATCAACGAAGTACGTTCATGGGTGCCACCTTTGCTGACGCCACCTACGAGTACTGAGTCACTGGAGCTGATATATCGGGCACCATTGACGGGAGCAGAACCGACTCAATATTCGTCAAGAGTCCTGTCACAGTGAACATCACAATCATGGCCGATTACGTAAATCTCCACGACGCCTTTGTCAGGGTACTCAAAAATAGAATTTGAGGGCCGGTTAGAGATGGTGCGTACCAGTTTCGTCTCCATACCCGACAAATACGCCGGGGAACCCCCCGGACGACTCGACCAATTTGTCGAGATCATCCCCACCAATTCTTCCGGCCCGAACCAGCGCCCCGATCTCGGCGTCGGTCAACTCTGCACCATCCTCGAATCGCTGATACAGCGCCTCGATATTGGGGTCGTACTCGACCGAGATGGA
>Ga0075105_1000858_pt1 | contig 12170 bp, 7 predicted proteins | sample AntDeeMetag02WF5_FD_69800 | JGI IMG/M metagenome (GOLD analysis project Ga0075105, IMG submission 69800) | Saline lake microbial communities from Deep Lake, Antarctica - Antarctic Deep Lake Metagenome 02WF5 | ecosystem: Environmental > Aquatic > Non-marine Saline and Alkaline > Saline | place... | reverse complement strand
CTGGGTCGCATCCTGTACTCGCAGCTGGGCGGACTGCCGCCGTGGCTGGGTACGTACGCGACGCAGGGAGGTAACCCGACCCAGCCGACGGGCGGGCTGTTCTACTATCTGGCGCCGATACAGTCGCCGAACCAGTGGATGTGGTGGGCCGGTGCGAGCCAGGAGGTCTGGCAGATCCTGGTCCGCGTCGGCGTCGACCTCACCTTCATGGTGATCGGCGGCGCTATCTTCGCCATCTTCTGGGTCGAGACGACCGACATGGGCCCCGAGGCGACGGCCCAGCAGATCCACAACTCCGGGATGCAGATCCCCGGCTTCCGCCAGAACGTCGGCGTCATCGAGAAGGTGCTCGAGCGCTACATCCCGCAGGTGACCGTCATCGGCGGCGCGCTCGTTGGCCTGCTGGCCGTCATGGCCAACATGCTGGGTACCATCGGTGGCGTCTCCGGGACAGGCCTGCTGCTGACGGTCTCCATTACGTACAAGCTGTACGAGGAGATCGCCGAGGAGCAGCTCATGGAGATGCACCCGGCGATGCGCCGGATGTTCGGGTAACGCACCCCTTCGACTGTCGTTCCGGTATCGACTCATTTTTCGGCCGACGCACGACGGTGAGCGCCGCGGCTCGGATAGGTTGCCAGCTACCGGTCGGATCGCCGGCCGTGCGGACGCAGCTCGGTCACTGTCCTGCCCTTTGGATGATCGAAAACGAGCCTGTTTCGCGGTCGTCGCCGTCAGTCACCGTGCGTTGCGTTCTTCGACGATGACGCCGGGGCCGGCGTTCTTGAACCGGCGGTGCAGTCGGCGTCGGTCGTAGTTGTCGCCCGGAGTCAGGGGGACGCACGCGAGCAACAGCCGTCGAACCGCCCTGGGAGTCGTTTCCCGTGGCCGGGGCGCCGATGAGACCGCCGTCGGCGTCGGTTCCCGGGGCGCCGACGAGGACGCCGGATCGCCCCCGCCCGGAACCGCTCCCCGTTCGACGGCGGGCACGCCCCTGTTCCGGCTTCCGCTGCTCCGACTGGCGCGGGTGGCACGGTGTTGACCGAGTACCCGCACACGCCGTCACGCGTGGGCACTCTGTGCGGCTTCGGCCGTGTCACGAACTAATCCGTCAGTGGCACGTATGTGGGGTGAGTCCGCACGTAGCTGGGGTCAACGCTTAGATATCAGACGACCGTCTCGATAGGTGTTCTACGAATGCGCACCGACTGTCTCCGCTCTCACCGCGTGAACAGCGATGGCTCCGGCGGGTGGTGGCCGTGAGCGTCTCACTCGATACGGAGTTTCGCCGGGACAGACTCGTCCTCTGGCTCGTCGCCGTGTTCCTCTTACTGGTCTTCCTCTACGTGGCCTGGCAGTACGTCGGCGCGGTGATGCTCGGCCTGTTCGCCTACTACGTCACCCGGCCGGTGTTCGACCGGATCTACGGACGGGTCGGCAACCGCATGCTGGCAGTGGCTGTCTCGCTGTTCGCGGTCGCGCTGCCGGTATTACTCCTCACCGGGTGGACGGCGGCCATCGCCATCCAGGGGCTCCTGGATCTCCTGAGTACGACCGGGTTCGAGGACCTCGCCGAGATGGTCGAGCCGTACGTCGACCTCTCGACGCTCCAGGCGGACCTGGTCGCTACCGCCGAACAGATCGCCGACGACCCCCAACAGATCACTGCCATCGGCGGTAACGGCGTCGGGAACGTCTTCGCGACGCTGCTGGGGACCTTCGTGTTGCTGTTCAACGTCCTCCTCCAGCTGTTCATCGTGGTCGTCATCGCCTTCTACCTGCTGCGGGACGACCACCGGGCGGCCTCCTGGGCCAGAGACACGTTCGCGCCGCGGGGCAGCGTCGTCGAACGCTATCTCGTGGCGGTCGACCGGGACCTGAAGAACGTCTACTTCGGCAACATCCTCAACGCGATGGTGACGGGGGTACTCGGCGCCGTCGTGTACATCTCGCTAAATCTCGTCGCGCCGGACGCCGTTGCGATTCCGGAGCCGGTCCTGCTCGGCTTGCTCACCGGGGCGGCGAGCCTGATTCCCGTCATCGGGATGAAGCTGGTCTGGATTCCCATCGCCGTCCTCTTGTTCGTCGATTCGCTGGTGACCGACCCCGCGACGGCGTGGTTCCCGGTGCTGTTCGCCGCGGTGTCGACCGTCGTCATCGACTACATCCCCGACCAGTTACTCCGCCCCTACGTCTCCGGGCGCTCGCTCCACGTCGGTGCCATCATGCTCGCTTACATCGTCGGCCCGCTCCTGTTCGGCTGGTACGGCCTCTTCCTGGGGCCGCTGGTGCTCGTGGTCATCTTCGAATTCGCTCGCATCGTCGTCCCCTGGTTGGCGCACCCGGAGCGGGAGGCGGGCCCCGCGCGGCCGGGCGAGTCGTCGGCGGTCCGGTCGGCGAGCGGTGTGCTCCGGGGCATTCCGTCCGCGATGCTCAGGCCACGCGAGGAGTCGGAGTCGGGCGCGGCCGGGGAACGTCCCGACGACTGACCGAACCGTCGGTTGGGGGGCTCACGGTCTCGCTGACGACGCTCTCTGTGAACGCCCTCCTCAGTCGTCGCGCTGCCGGCCGGCGGCCAACGTGAACGAGAAGGTCGTTCCGTCACCGGGGTCGGAGTCGACCCAGATGTCGCCCCCGTGTCGGTCGACGATGCGCTCGCAGAGCGCGAGCCCGATGCCGGTGCCCTCGTGCTCCTCGTTCGTGTGGAGGCGCTGGAAGATGTCGAACACCCGGTCGGCGTCGGTCGGATCGATGCCGATTCCCTCGTCACTCACCGAGACCACCCACTCGTCGCCCGCTCGCTCGGCGTCGATGGCGACCCGCGGCGGCTCGTCGCCGCTGTACTCGATGGCGTTGTCCAGCAGGTTCTGGAACACCTGCCGGAGCTGGCTGGCGTCGCCCCTGACGGTCGGGAGCGGTTCCACGGTGATTTCGGTGTCCGCCTCGTCGATCCGCATTCCCAGGTCTCGCACCACGTCCGCCACCACGTCGCCGAGGTCGACCGGACCGAACGAGGTGTCCTGGCCGTCGATCCGTGAGTACGTCAGGAGCCCCTCGACCATCGCCTGCATCCGCTCGGCGGCGTCGACGGCGAACGCAACGAACTCGTCGGCCTCCTCGTCGAAGTCGTCGCCGTACCTGTGCTCTAGCAGTTCCAGGTAGTTCGTCACCATTCGCAGGGGCTCCCGCAGGTCGTGGGCGAGTGCGGAGGCGAACTCCTCGAGTTGCCGGTTCGATTCCTCCAGCCGAGCCCGGTACTCGACGCGCTCCGTGACGTCGAAGTGCGCGACGGCGACGTATCGCCGGCCGCCTTCCGTGAACGGGGCGGCCCGCATGAGGAACCACCGTTCCTCGTCGGGGGAGTGACACGGGTACTCGAACTCGAAGAGGTCGCGGTCCCCCGCGAGCACCTCGGCCAGCCCGGTCGCGGCCGCGTTTCCGGTCTCCGATTCGGCCTGTGCGGTGACCTCCAGGTAGTTCGTGCCGATGGTGTCCGGTCGGAGGCCGATGTCGTTTCGCTCGCCGAACGCTCGCCACGCGTCGTTGGTGTGCAGGATGGTCCCCTCGTCGTCGAGGATGGCGACGTTGATCGGGAGCGTGTCGACGGCCGCTGGGACGAGGTCCGTCGGGTCGTCGACGGTCATGATAGGGCAGCGTCACCGCGCGCGACGCCGACGCGGAACGGTTTGCTCGGTCCGTCTGACCGCCGATAGATCGTGCGTTCAGACATTGTATCTCACGCGAGTGGAGACGATCCGACGCGTCCGCCGCCAACGAGGACTCCGCGTTCGGTCGACGACGGCCCCGTGGAGGGACGCGTGGAAACCGCACTCGTACGGACGAGTGGGCCGCCGGACGGAAAAGCAACCGATTCACTCGAATCATCACACGGCGGCTGCCACTTTCCGGCGTGACGGTGGGGAGGTCCGACCGTCGCGGCGATTCACGCGGAGGCAGGCAGTAGTGAGGAGGGAGCGTGGTACTTCGTCGAGGCGACGGCGAGGTACTGTCGCGACGGCCGACCGAACGTCGCGATTATCGCTGTCCGCCGAACAGCCGTTCGAGGAGCCCGCGCGAGCGGTGTTTCTCGGCCATGATGACCGAACAGTCCACGTCGTCGACGACGTCGAGGACGAGCGACCGCGAGACGAGCCGGCGGAGCAGCCCTTCCTCCGTCGCGCCGATGACGAGCAGGGTCGCGTCGTCGCTCGCCCGCTCGATGGCTCGCTCGACGTCACCCGATTCGACGCGCAAAGTGGCGTCCTCGAGGTCCTGTTCGGCGGCCCACTCGGCGAGGAACTCCTCGCCCGCGGCCTCGTCGTCGTTGACGTTCAGGAGCGTGATCTCGGAGCCGTACTCGCGCTGTAGGATGCGGGCGATGGCGGCGGACAGCTCCGAGTCGGGGCCGCCCGCGGTCGGGACGAGGACGCGCGAGGGGTCGAGGCCGCGGTCTCGCATCACCAGGAAGTCACAGGGGATGGACTCGGTGATGTCGTCGAACGCGGTCTCGACGCGACCCGGCGACCCGTGAGCACCGGGCCCCCAGCCCATGACGACGAGGTCCGCGGCGTGGGTGCGAGCGGCGTCGAAGATGGCGTCGAACGACTGGTGGGAGACGATGGTGTGGGTCTCGACGGGGACGCCGAAGGTCTCGGCGTCTTTCCGCGCGTTTTCCAGGAGTCGCTCGGAGTCTGCGTCCAGTTCGTCGACGTGGTCGGCCGCACTCGCCAGCGCGGTCTGGTCGGGAACCGTGACCACGTGGGTTGCGACGACGGTGCCGCCGCGCTGTTTGGCGATAGCGCTGGCCAGTTCGATGAGTTCCTTCTCGTGTTCGGGGTTGGCGAGCGGGACCATCACGCGGTAGGTGCCACCGTCGGGCGCGACGCTCTCCGCGGCGGAGACCGCCGGTTCGGGCATCTGGTCGGCGCGGTCGAGGACGTACTTGGAGAGGATGCCCTGTTTCGTGGTCCGGGTTCGGGCGTACAGCGCGTACCACAGCATCGCGGCAGCGGCCAGACCCAGGCTGACGAGCACGGCGTCGGGAATGATGTAGTAGATGAGGGCGAACGACGTTATCGCACCGAGTATCGGCACCGCTGGGTAGAACGGTACCCGGAAGTCGGGGTCGTAGTCGGCCGGGTCGGCGACGCGCATGACGATCAGGGCGATGTTCAACAGGCCGTAGATGATGAGGTGGAGCGCGGAGCCGACGCTCGCGAGGAACTCGATGTTCCCCACCAGGATGAACAGGAGGATGAGCCCGCCGGTGACGGCGATGGCCCGGTACGGCGTCCCGAACCGCTCGTGAATCTCGTTGAGCTTCGGGCTGACGATGCGGTCCCGTCCCATCGCGAAGTTGATCCGCGAGGAGGCGAGGATGGAAGCGTTGGCCGAAGAAGCGGTCGCGAGCAGGCCGCCGAACAGGAGCGCGCCGCCCATGAAGGCGCCCTGGATGCGCTCGCCCGTCTCGACGACGGCGATGCCGCCGGCCGCAGACACCTCGGCGACGAAGCCGGCCGGGACGGCGGCGCTCATCACGAGCAGGACGAGTGCGTAGATGACCGTCACCAGGCCGACGCTGCCGATGACTGCCCGTGGGAGGTTCTTGCCGGGCTCTTTGATCTCTTCGGCGACGCTCGTAATCTGGACGAAGCCGAGGTAGGAGACGAAGATGAGCCCGGTGGTCGCCATCATCGGGCCGAACCCTTCGCTTGGCGGGAGGTTCGACAGGTCGGCGGTCAGCGTCCCGAGGAGGGTGAAGATGGCCAGGATGATCACCAGGAGCACGACGATGACGTTCTGGAGGCGGCCGGTCTCTTTCGCGCCGACGTAGTTGATGCCGGTGAAGAAGGCGGCGCCGACCAGGGCGATGCTCTTCCCCGTCGGGATGGCGACCGGCCCGACCGCCATGACGTCGCCGAGGCCGAAGATGGCCGCGATGTACCGGCCGAAGCCGTACATGTAGAACGCGCTGGCGAACGCGAGGCCGATCCAGTTCGCCCAGCCGGCGACCGAGCCGAACAGCGGTCCGAGCGCGTGGTTCACGTAGTAGTACGCGCCGCCGGAGCGGGGCATCGCGGTGCCGAGTTCGCTCGCCGAGAGCGCCGTGAACATGGCGATGACGCCGCCGAGGACGAACGAGGCGACGGCCAGCGACCCCGCCTGCTCGATGGCGTCGCCGGGGAGGACGAAGATGCCCGCACCGATCATCGTCCCGACGCCGATGGTCAGCGCCGCGAGCGGGCCCAGGTCCTTCGCGAGGTCTTCGTCACTCATGGGTTTCACCTCCGGTCAGTCGCCGCCGCGCCGGACGGTCGGGCGATGCACCTATCACGAACCGCCACCTCCGCCGGTGTCCGCGTCGGTTCCGGGGTCGGGGAGGACGACGACCGGGCGGTCCGACTCGGTCACGAGTTCGAGGGCGACGTCGCCGGTCAGCAGGCGGACGAACCGGCTGCCGCCCCGTGGCGTGACGACGATGCTCGTCACGTCGTGGTCGTCGGCCGCGGCGAAGATGGTGTCGGCGACGTCCGTCCCGTATCGGATCTCGGTCTCGATGTCGCCGAACGCGTCTCGCAGGACGTCGAAGGCCTTCTCGGCTTCTTCCTCGCGCTGTTCCACGCCGGCCTTGTCCACCGCTCCGCCGGCCTTCTCGACGACGTGTATCGCGACGATGTCGCCGTCAAGGTGGGGTTCTGCCGCACGCGTCGTCGCGGCCGCGTCCTCGTCACCGGCGACCGGGAGGAGGACGCGCTCGAAGACGTCAGTCATGGACCCCCCCGGACCGGCCCGGGGTGGGCCGGTGGGACGACCGTCGGAGAGGTGCCTGTCGGCGATGCGAGACGTCTGTTCGAACGTCGCCGGCGGGCGTCAACATACGGGAGTGCTGGACTTGCCCGACCGTAACTGTTCCGCCTCGGGTCATAGACGGTCACTCGCACGATACGTCCGTCTCGACTCCGTGGCCCGACCGCGAATCGGCGAGACGGGCACGGCGACGACCGACTCCTGCCAGGCTACCGTTACGGAGGGTTTAGGGGGGTTGCGGGGATACACTGGTCCAGCAGGAGACCTCTCGAATGCGCGAACTACGCGACCTGGACCTGACCAGCCCACGCGACCTCACGCGACGGCAGCGATTGTTAGTCGTGTACGCTGTCGGTCTCGTTTCGGTCGTGCTGGCGTACACGCTCGCATACGCCTACGGGATGCGGACGCTGGAGAACCGGCCCCGGACCGTCTTCCGGGCGTTCAACTTCGTCATCGAAACGATGACGACGACGGGCTACGGCGCGGACTCGCCGTGGGACACGCCCGTGATGAACGTCGTCGTGGCGACGATGCAGGTGACCGGCGTCTTCATCGGGTTCGTCACCCTCCGGGTCCTCGTCATTCCGCTGTTCGAACGAACCCCGCTCAACCTCGACGACCGCCTTTCGATCAAGAGCGACCACGTCGTCGTCGCCGAGTACCAGCGCGACACCGAGGTGTTGCTCGACGAGCTCGAACAGCTCGACGTCGACTACGTCCTCGTCGAGTCCGACGAGGAGGATGCAAAGCGGCTCTCGGACGACGGCTACCAGGCCATCAACGGCGACCCAGAGGACAGGGCGGACCTCGACCGGGCCTCCATCGAGAAGGCGTCGCTGCTCATCACCGACGCCGGCGAGAGCACGGCCAGCGTCGTGCTGACGGCGCTCGAAGCCAACGAGAACTTGCGCGTGCTCAGCTTTACGGCGTCGACGCGTCGCAAGGCCGCCCTCGCCGAGATCGGCGTCGACAGGAGCGTCGCGCCCCACGCGCTCATCGGGCGCCGGCTGGCGGAGAAGGCGACGACGCCCGTGACGGTCGACACAGCCTCCGACGGGGACCACGTGGCCATCCGCGAGGTACTCGTCCGGCGCGGGAGTCCGCTTCACGGCGTCCAGGTCGGGAACTCGCCGCTGGCGAACCATCCGGACCTGACGCTGGTCGCTGGCTGGTTCGACGGAGAGCTCCGGCTGTCGCCCGACCCCCGTGACCGGCTCACGCCCAATACGGTGCTGGTCGTCGCCGGGCCGGAACACGCCATCGACGAACTAGCGAGTGAGGTGTCGGGCGTCCAGACGCCGCGAACTTCGGCGCATACTGAGGTGATCATCGCCGGGTACGGCGAGGGGGGCAGCGCCGCGGTCGATGCCCTGCCCGCGGACGTCGACGTCACGACTGTCGACGACAGCGAGGCGTCGAACCCGGACGTCGTCGGCGACGTCACGGAGCCGGAGACGCTCGCAGCCGCCGGTATTGAGGACGCCTCCGCCCTAGTCGTCACCGTCGACGGCGACGCGACGGCGCTGTTGACGGTGGCGATGGCGCGCTCGCTCTCCGAAGACGTCGAGATTCTCGCCCGCGTGACCGACGCGGAGAAGACCTCGCCGGCGTTCCGGGCGGGCGCGGACTACGTCCTCTCGGTCCAGCGGGCGTGTGCCCGACTGGCTGCCGCGGAGGTCCACGGCGAGCGAGTGATGGACCCGATCGGCCAGATACGGCTCGTCCGGGCCGATGCGGCGCCTTTCGCGGGCCAGTCGCTGGGGGAGGCCCGCCGGGAGACCGAACGCGGCTGGACCGTTGTCGGTATCAGCCGAGATGGGGCGATACACACCGACGAGCGGACCACCATAGAGGCCGGCGACGAGGTGTTCGTCGCGGGGAGTGACGAGACCATCCAGGAGTTCGAGCGGACCGTCAACGCGGGGTAATACGGCCGAGACCGGAAGACGGATCCATCAGGGGGATCCGCTGCTCCTCGCACGAGGTGGTTCCGACCATCGCTGCCATCGTTATTATGTCGCCTGTTAACGTAGCACTAGGTAGTGCGCTATCGAACGATACATCTCGATCTCTCCGTCGACGCCGCGCGGAGACGAATCGCCGACCGCGCCGATGGGATCCGCTCCACTAGTCGTGCTGGAACGGTCGAATACTCCAGCCCGACCGGCTTTCGTCTCGCGACGCTCACTGAGATTCAACTCCCGGACGGGACGACGGGTTCTCGGCTATCGTATCGAACGACCATGCTCTCACCGGTTGCGTCACGAGCGCGTCGGCAGGCACAGAATATCCGCGACGCCGTCGACGATAGCCGAATCCAGGGCGCCGGCTAACTGTTGTCCAGTCCCTGGCGGGCTCTAAGACGTCTGAAGGTGAAGCAGGTCACTCACCGACGACCGAAGAGGCGCTCCCGGAGCGACCGCGTCTGCGGCCGTTCGGTCAGCAGGACGCTCGTCTCGACGTCGTCGATGACGTCGACGAGCAGCGAATCGTGAACCAGTCGCGAGAGGAGGCCTCGCTCGGTGGCGCCGACGATCATGAGAGTGTGGTCCCTCGCTGCCCGTTCGATGGCGGTTTCGACGTCGCCGGACTCGACGCGGAGGTCAACGTCGCCGAGGCCGTGTTCGTCGGCCCACTCGGTCAGGAAGGCCCGTCCCTCCGTCTCGTCGTCGGCGACGTGTAGCAGCGTGACCGACGCCCCGGTCGTCTCGCGCAACGCCGCGCCCACCTCGGCCGAGAGGTCCGAGGAGATACCGCCGGCAGTCGGAATCAATACCCGTTCCGGAGCGAACGTCTCCCCGTCGAGGACGAGGACGTCGCAGGGGAGGTCGTGGGCGAGTTCGTCCAGGGCCCCTTCGGCTCGTCCCGCAGCGAGGTGGTTTCCACCGTACCCCATCACGAGCGTGTCGGCGCCGCTCTCCGTCGCCGCGTCGAACACCTCGTGGAGACCCCTGTGGGAGAGGATCGACCGGGTCTCTACCGACACGTCGAAGGCCTCGGCGTCGCGCTTCGCGTCGGCTAGCAGACGCTCCGACTCGGCCTCGACTGGATGCTCGTTGGCCGCGTCGAGTGGCGTCTGGTCGGGGACGGTGACGACGTGCGTCGCCACCACGCGTCCTCCCTGCGCGGCGGCCAGGGCCCCGGCGAGCGTGACGAGTGCGCCTTCCGTTCGGGGGTTGGAGAGCGCCACCATGATCGTCGGCCCCTCACCGCCGTTCGGCGCGACGGCGTCGGCGGCGTCGACTACCGGGCCGGGAACGTCCGTTTCCTCGTCTCGAAGGTACGACGACAGCACGCCCTCCCGGGGCGTTCGGCTGCGCGCGTAGAGGGCGTACCAGCCGAGCGCGACAACGACGAACACGCCCGACAGCGCGATCTCAATCTCGTCCATGAACGCGACCAGGCCGAGCGAGAGCAGGGCACCGAGCACGGGCGTCACCGGGTAGAACGGGACGGTGAATTCGGGATCGTACTCCGGGTCGGCCTCGCGGAAGACGATCAGCGCGACGTTCATCAGCGCGTAGACGATCAGGTGGAGCACCGAGGCTGCCTTCGCGAGTATCTCGATGTCCCGGCCGAGCAGCGCGATGAAGACGACGATCATGGCGCCGGTGACGAGGATCGACCGGTACGGCGTCGCGTAGTTCGGGTGGATTTCGTTGAGCCAGTTTGTGACGATCCGGTCCCGGCCCATGGCGAAGTTGATCCTGGCAGAGGCGAGGATCGAGGCGTTCGCCGAGGACGCCGTCGCGAGGAGGGCGCCGAGGGTCATCACCGTGGCCGCCGCCGCAGCGACGCCGCCGACCGGACCGACCGACGCCGGAAACGCCATCTGGGCGGCCTGGGCGACGGGCGCGTCCTGGCTGAGCTCGGGCCACGAGACGACGCCGAGCATCAGCGTCACGAGGATCGCGTAGAGGACAGTCACGATGGCGACGCTCCCGATGATAGCGATCGGGAGGTTCCGGCCGGGGTTCTTCAGTTCCTCGGCGACGGTCGCGATCTTCGCGTACCCGAGGAAGGAGACGAACACCAGCGCCGTCCCGGGGAGGATGGCGCCCGTACCGAACGGCGCTAGGCCACCGCTTCCGGCGAGGGTCGCGTAGTCGAACGAGAACCAGCCGGCGACGGCGAAGACCGTCAGTATGGCCAGCAACAGCGTGACGATGACCGTCTGTATCCCGCCGGTCTCCTTCGCGCCGACGTAGTTGACGCCGACGAAGGCCATCCCGGCGATCAACGCGCCGATCTGGATCTCGTTGAGGAAGAGGACGCCCCCGATCGGCGCCAGCGTCGCGAGGTACTGGCCGAAGCCGATGCAGTAGAACGCGCTGGCGAAGGCGAGCCCCATCCAGTCGCCCATGCCGGCGATCGATCCGAACACCGGCCCCAGAGCCCGGTTGACGTAGTAGTAGCCACCGCCCGCTCTCGGCATCGCCGTCCCGAGTTCGGAGACCGACAGCGCGTTCACCATCGCGATGAGGCCGCCGATGACGAACGACGCGACGACCACGGGACCGGCCTCCTGGGCGGCGACGCCCGGGAGGACGAAGATGCCGGCGCCGATCATCGTGCCGATACCGATGGTCATCGCCGACACCAGTCCCAGGTCCTTCGCGAGCTCTGTATCGCTCACGCTCTCTCCCTCCGTGACCGCTCGCTGTGGCTCACCATCGTCAGATCAGTCCTCGTCCGGGTCGGGTAGCGAGACCACGGGCAGTTCAGCCTCGGTGACGAGTTTGGTCGCGGTGTCGCCGGTGAGGAGTCGGACGATCCGGCTCCCGCCCCGCGGCCTGAACGCGAGCGCTGTCGCCTCGACCGCTTCCGCCTCGTCGAACAGGGTGGCGACGACGTCTGTTCCGTAGGCTATCCGGGTGTCCACTGGCACTGCGTCACCGAGTTGCGTTTCGACGACGGCGAGGAACTCGGTACCGTCGCTCTGGCGCTTTTCCAGGGGAGCTTTGTCCGGAGCGCCGCCGCCCTTCTCGATGACGTGGACGGCGGTGATGCGTTCGATCTCGTCGAGGTACGGATTCAGTGCCGCACACGTGGCCGAAGCGTCTTTCTCACTGGCCACCGGGACCAGGACGTGGTCGAGCGGCGCGTTCTCGACGTGGTTGCTCATGACGGGTCGAACGTGCGTACAAATATAACATTTCCGGTAGTATTTGTCTTTCCTGAACCAGGCGGGGGATGATTGGGGATTACAAAGAACTAGTGGTATTATACTACTCGACGATCAATCGTCTGGGAACGGCGGTGTAAAGTAATGGCCGAGTATACCCCCGGTATGGACTATCGGCTGGACGAGATCGACCGGCGGATCATCTTCGAGTTGATGCGCGACGCCCGGAACACGT
>Ga0075105_1000855_pt1 | contig 12200 bp, 6 predicted proteins | sample AntDeeMetag02WF5_FD_69800 | JGI IMG/M metagenome (GOLD analysis project Ga0075105, IMG submission 69800) | Saline lake microbial communities from Deep Lake, Antarctica - Antarctic Deep Lake Metagenome 02WF5 | ecosystem: Environmental > Aquatic > Non-marine Saline and Alkaline > Saline | place... | reverse complement strand
GATTTCTTTGACGTCCCCACGAAGCGAATCCGAATTTTCTAGCCCATGATAGCGTTCCCCCTCGGCGAACACGTCCGCTAGAATCGCGCCTGTCCCCGGCGACGTGAAAATCGGAGCCCCATCGCGGTGTGCATCGCCAAGAGATTGGTAGTGGTCAACGTGAGCGTGGGTGAGAAGAATTCCGGCGAGATATTCGTCGTCTGCCAGTAGCTCGTCGAGCGACACGCCATCGCCTGCATCGATGAGTAGGCACGGTGTTCGCGGTTCTTGGTCCTGGTGGACGCGAACGAGAAATGACTCGTTCCCCGAGCGTGGGTTCGCGTGCTGATAAGTAATCTCCATACACCCAGTAGCGACGCCAGCCATATAGAACTACTGCTACACACAATGAAATGAGTCTATATCTGAATTAGCATTATTCTAATGGACACATTTATCGCAATGGCCGTTCTCGGATCCACTTAGCTTACCGATGGCGCAACAACCGGCCACCTCGATAGACGTAAAGGGCGACACCGTTCGACTCGTCGATTTTGAGATTACCGACCCCGCGGTCGCGGCGTATCTTCAGGACGTCGACACCGAGGACCAGGTAGACGCACTCGAATACGCTCTCAGCGTCGGTGTCAAGACGATGAACCTGGCACAGACCTCACAGGAAGAAGAGTTCGTCGAGCGCAAATTCGGCGAGATGCAGCGCCAGATCGAGTCAGAAATTGAACGGATGGAGGAGGAAGTCGAGGAGCGATTCGGCGCCGATGGGGACGTGCCACAGATATTCAGTGAGCATCTGGGCGAAGACGGCCACCTCCAGCAGCATATCGAGACGGCGTTCAGCGAGGATAGTGCGTTCGTCGAGCGACTCGACGAAGAGCTGGGAGAGGATGGCGAGCGCATCCAGAAAGCACTCGACCCAGACAACGATGGTACCCCCACCAATCGACTAAAATCGACGATCGTCGAGGAGATCCGGTCCCTTCGTGACAAAATAGAGGAACAAGAAACCGAAGAAAAGACGCGCGAGGAAATCAAACAAAAGACGACGCTCAAAGGGGACGATTTCGAGGAGACTGTCGAGAACATTCTCGGGGATATCGTGCGCAACACCCCGGATTCCGTCGAGCCAACCGGGGAAAGGCGGGGGGAACGTGGCGAACGAAAAGTCGGTGACTTCGTGGTGACGCTTGGCGACACTGACCAGCGAATCGCCATTGAAGCGAAGAGCGAGAAGAACTACAGCCAGCCGAAAATCAAGGCGGAACTCGGGGAAGCCCTCGAAAACCGCGACGCGGAGTATGCCGTCATGGTGTTCGAGTGCGAATCCTACATTCCGGACAAAGTCGGCTACTTCCAGGAGTACGACGACGACCGGCTGTCCGTCGCCATGAGCGCTGACGACGACGACGATATCGAGCCTGGCTTTCTCAGTATCGCTGTCAACTGGGCCCGGACGAGGGCAGTTCAGTCCTACGTCGACGCAGGGTCGGCTCTCGACCCCGAGTCGATTCAGACCGACGTCGGTGAAATCGAGGATGCCGTCGGACAGTTCAGCCGCATCCGGACGAAGACGACGACGATACGCGAGACGGCAAACGAGATCGACGAGGAACTCCGGGATATCCAGAACGAGGTGGACACACGCGTCGACAAAGTTCGCACAGAGCTACAGGGAGCGTCGGACTCGTGAATTTCTGGTACGAGGGCCAGATTCCAGCGTGATGGGGGGCAGGTATATGGTTCTTCAAAGAATGCATGTGTCCATGTCCTCAGCTCGTTCCAATCTTTTTGTGACTTACCAGCCGATTGTGGGGCAGCAGAATGGGTGATGCTGCTATCTTTAACGGCACGTTACTGACAATCCCGTTTGCAACTGGTTCGTTACAGAAGACGATCACTGACCAGTATCGGCAGTTGCTGGATTCCCACGACTCTGAAGAAATTCTGGTCCTGACTGGCTCTCCGACGAGCATGACGACAGTCCGCGAACTTCTCGACGACGAAGTTCCCGGTGCTGCAGTGCCCCGCGTCACGTCACCAGTCGTCCAGGCCACCGACGTCGTGAACAAGACTGACGAACGCACCATCCTCTCGGACGCCCTCCGCCTCGAGCTCGTGCACCGGTTTCTGGAAGAGTATGAGTGGGAGACCGACTACCTGCGACGTGCAGCTAACCAGCCGTCGTTTCCAAAAGACATCGCTCAGCTCATGGAGACGCACACCTGGCAACAGACTACGTTCGATACGACGCCGGAACTCGTCGAAGTCGCGGCCGCTGTCGACGCGTTCCAGGAGTGGCTCGCCGAACACAACCACATGGAGAGGGGACAGATCATCGCTGAGGCACTGCCTGTCCTCGAGGAGACTGCCCGACGTGATGAGGTCGTGGACGCGACGGCTGTGCTCGTAGTCGAGTTCGAAGAGTTCTTCCCACTCGACCGACGGTATCTCTCGACGCTCGCTGACGGGCTTGACCTCATCTGTATAGCGGAGACGGACGCCAGCGTCCGCCGGACCGGGATGGAGACTGGCGCAGTGACCGACCGAGTGTCGTTTACGACTGAACGCCATCTCGACGGTGAGACACCGTCGACTCGACCGGCTGCGACCGCTGCATATCTGGCCCGTGGAGACGTTCCCGACGATCCGAAAACAGGAAGGGTCGACATCCTTGCGGCGGAGACAGCTGATGAGCAACTCGACGCGGTTGCTGACGAAATCGAGCGCCTTCGTGATCGAGACGACTGGACGTACGAGGACATCGCCGTGGCATGTCCGCAAAGTGGCTCGGCTGTGACCGACACTATCCGGACACTGGAGCGATCCGGGATCCCAACTGAATCAACGAGCGTTGTCGGGTTCGGCGATGACCCTGCCGTCCGAGAACTCCTCCGCGTCGTCCGCTATCTTGCACCAGAACCTACGGACCGCCCAGCCGCCGACGTGGAGGACCCCATCACGGACGAATCGATGCTCGAAGCCATCGCGGCGATGGACGGACTGGCAGATCCCTTGCGACGGTGGGCGACAGAGTCGGGCCTGAAGACCCGCATTGCCGAGGAGACGCACCCCCTTGATGCGCGGTCCCAGTTCGGGAATGTCCGACGAGTCTTCCGGATGGCGTCGTTCGTCGAGGACACCCCGTTCATGGAGGCGAGCTGGTCCTCCTTCGCGGAGTTACTGGAGCGCGCCCACGAGTACGCACCCCAGTATAACCAGACTAGTGCGACGGAGCGGGATGGTGGAATCCGAGTCGATCATCCACAGGCCCTGAAGAACGGTCGCTTTCGTGCCGTCTTTGTGTTGAATATCGTCGATGAAGAGTATCCCGGCGAACCGTGGCTGACGCGGTTATTCCCACGTGAGCGGGTCGCGAACATGCCGGATTATCCTGGAGTGACGACGATCGACGAAGCGGCCGTCGATGCCACCTTCACGACTGATTCGACGGAGTCGAGTCGCCCGTTCAGGCAGTACTACGCAGAACACTCGCGGCGGCGGCTTGCTGTCGGGTCGGCAGCAGCGAGCGAACGATTGTACTGTTGCCTGTACGAGTACGAAGATACGGCACTGCAGGAACGTGCCCAACCATCACGGTTTCTCACTAAGGCGTACGAGCGGCTCTCATGGCTGAGCGAAGCCGGAGATCACGAGATCCGTAGTGAGCAAGCCGCCGAGGAGTTCCTCCTTTCGAGAATCGACCGGGCACTGGCCGACGTCCGACGGACCCACAGCCAGGACGTCACCGTATCGCTCGACGAGTTCGAGGATGACCTCGTCGAAATACAGGCACTCCTCGATGCGAGCGATGAACGCGGGGAGGACCTCCGCGATGCTCTCCGTGCCCGGGTTGACTTTGCCGATGGGGGGGTTGCTCGTGAGTGACGTAACCCATCTCTCGCCCTCGCGGCTTGCAACCTACGCCGACTGTAGCCGGAAGTTCGATTACGACTACGTCCAGGACATCGAGTCACCTGACGAGACGAAACTTTACCTCAACCAGGGGCTTGCTTATCACGAAACCATCGAGGCAGTCTGTGATGCGACTGGCCCGGACGATTCCCCTGAGCGGATCTACGACAGAGCACTCTCGAGCTTCGAAACGAAGTGGGAAGCGCACCTCGACCCCGACGAATACGCGTCCCAGTCCCATCAGGCCTACCAGCGAGCGGAGAACCGGGCAGCGATAGAGTCGTTCTTCGATCCCGACGGTGGGGATGGTATCGACCATGCTCGTCACTCCGTCGAGACGGAGAAGTGGATCGACTGTGTTCACGATGGGCTCGGACTCCACGGAAAGGTCGACAACATCCTCCGCACAGACGAGGGCTTGCATCTCATCGATTACAAACGCACTCTCAATAACGTCATCTCGTCGCGAACGGCCGACGTGCTGACGAATCATCTCAAAGGAGAAGACCACGATCCACCGCGGGTGAAAAACGCCTTCCAGACGGCGGCCTATATTGAGGGGATCAAGCAATCGGACCTGTACGAGGACGGAATGTCGGTCCGATTCAGCTTCTACGGCCTGCTGAACAATCGCTCGTTCGCGAGTTCACCGACTGGCTACGACGTCAGTGCGAGAGGCTATCCCCGCGAAACGACGGGGATCTACGAGGAGTACCACGACACGATCTGGGCACTCATCAGACGAGCGCATGAGGGAATTACGACTAAGTCGTACGATCCGGAGCCGTTCGTCCTGATAAGCGAGGAGGCCTGCCCGGATTGCTCGTACAGCGACATGTGTACGGATTACCTTGCTGAGGAGGTGCGCCGATGAGCGACCAGGCGCCAGACTGGCTGCCGACAGTCGACGATAGCCTCGAGCCGAAGCCACAGCAGGAGACGATCATCGACTCCAAGAGCTATCCGATGCGCGTGCTTGCGGGGGCCGGAACCGGGAAGACGTTCACGATGGTGCGAAAGATCGAGCACCTCATCGACGAACAGGACGTCTCTCCCGACCGCATCCTCGCGTTGACGTTTACGAACAACGCAGCCGATTCGATGCGGGAGAAGCTCAACGCCAAACTTGGCACTGCGGGCTTCGACGTCGACGCCTACACCTATCATTCGATCTGTAACGAAATCCTCGCTGACTATGCGTATGAGGCGGGGCTCGATCCGGATTTCGATATCGTCACCGAGGCCGAGAAATACGCGATTGTTCTCGGCGTCCTCGACGAGATAGAGTATCGCGCAGTCAAGCCCAACGTGTACGGCCCCGATTCCTTTGCGAACGGTGCCGGCGCAAAACTGCTCTCATTCATCGGATCGATGAAGCGAAGCGGGCTCTCACCGGGCGACGTGGACGCGTACCTCGGGCCTGCTGAACGCCTCTACGAACTGGCCGATATCCCGGAACGCATTGGTAATATCGCCGGCGACCACCTCGGCGGCCGATCGATTGGAAGCATTCTCGATGGGATCCCTGACGCTCGGGCTGCCATCGTTGCCGAACGAGATGGACTCGCTGACGATGCCATCGAGGGAAGCATTCGAGACTTCCTCGACCGGATGATCGACCTCTGTGACGCACTCGAGCATGCATTCGAGGCCCACGTTGCTGGAGACCAGTCGCTTCCCGACGACGCTCACAAGCTCCCGAAGTACCTCCTTGGGGGGTATAGCAGCGGCGCACCGACTGGGATCCCGGGCGACCTGAACCTTGAACTACCCACTCGGCTGGATGATTTCCTTGACGATTGCAAAGCGGCACGAGATCTCACTGCTGGTTACGCTGCGTACGAACAGGAACTCGACGACAGGAATCTCCTCGACTTCGATGGGCTGGTCGTCGAAACACACGCACTACTGAACAGCGCGGTCGGTGACGAGATCGCCCAGCGATGGGACTACGTGTTCTGTGACGAGTTCCAGGACACAGACAGACTCCAGTTCGACCTCGTCACGTCACTCGTCTCGAAGGATCGACTCTTCGTCGTTGGTGACGACGACCAGGCGATTTACGAATGGCGTGGCGCCAACGTCGCCAACATCACTTCCGAACTCGATACGACGTTTGGTGATGACCTCGTCGACGAGCCGCTGGCGCAGAACTTCCGGTCCAGGCAACCGATCCTCGACCTCGCCAACGACGCGCTTGCCCGACTCGATGGACGACAGAGCAACAAGACACTAACGAGAGTCGATGAACCGTCGTATGACGGCACAGCTGTCGCCGTCGTTAAGGAAGCCGAGAAAGCGGACGCCCGCGGTCAACAGCTAGTGACCGTCGTCAGAAACTTGCTTAGCGGCGACGTCCCGGAGCTCGACGAGGCCTACGATCCTGGCGATATCGCGTTACTCGTCAGGAAAAATGCCCATGCCACGCCGATCCTCGAAGCATTCGAACAGGCTGGCATTCCGTATCAGGTGGCCGGCGATCTCGCGACGGAATCCGTCGGTGTGGGGACGGTCGTCGCCTACCTCAAGGCACTTGCCCGACCCGAGGAGGACGAGGTCAGCTGGAATCGTGTGCTGACGATGCGCTACCGGCTCTGTGATAGTGATCTCCGGCGACTCAACAGCCACGACGACGGCCTCCTGACTGCGCTACTGAATACTCCTCTCGAACAGTTCGAGGAACCAGACCGTGTTGCAGAGGCCCGTGATCACGCGACCACTCTGCTGTCGTTGCGAGAGAGCGCATCGCTGTCTCACCTCTACCGCGAACTGAAGGATCTGACTGATATCGAATGGTACCTGACCGAGCAGGAACGGCGTGATCTATCGCAACTCGACGACGTCATCGACCAGTACGGAGACGGCGCGGTCCAGCCGCCTCTCTCCGCGGCCTTCATCGAGTCCTTGCAACATTACGATTCATTGCTCGAGGAAAGTGGCTCGACGCCGACCAGCCAACCCGAACTCGCTGGCGATGCGATCAACGTCATGACAGTCCACAAAAGCAAGGGACTCGATTTCCCCGCCGTCCTGATGCCCCGGCTGACGGCGGACGAGTGGGCACCGAGTTCCCGGACCTACGATACGCTTGAACAGGGACTGGTGAAGGGCCCCGAGGCCGCGTTCGAGGACGATTTCCTCGCTCGGGATGGCATGGAGGCCAGGCGTGTTCTCCACGTCGGGATGACCCGTGCAGAAGATGTTCTCGTGCTTCAGGGCGGGAGTGATGACGATTTAGCAAACGACTCCGAGGAGAGTGCGGACGATGCTGCGGAGGAACAACCGGTTCACGACGCCGTCGAAGACATCCTTCCGATGTCGGTCCCCTGGCGGCCAGGAAGCGGTCACATCCCAATCTGGCAGGATCTGAACGAGTGTCTCCCGCCGAGCGCAGATGACTGGACAGCAACGCTCGCTACTGACACCAGTGGCGACATCGATGGCCGTGTAACCTATGACGGTGAGAACTTGACGAGAGCTGCCGCTCGGGAGCGAGTCCTCTCGATGGCCTCCGACTCCCTTGCTGGCAGCCTCGAGACACCAGTTGTCGATCCCACACTCGGGATAGATCGGTTGACTGGTCCGACTATCCCCATGCCAGCGATGACGCACAGTCACACCTCACTCGAAACGTACGAGGAGTGTCCGAGACAGCACTTCCTCGATCACGTTGTCAACGCGTTCTCGGACTATCGCGATGGCTCTACTGCCGAGTCCACTGGGGTCTCCCAGCAAGCGATCGGCGTTCTGTTCCACGATACGGCAGAGCAAGCCGCCGAGGAAGCGACGACGGATCCAGACGACTGGTATCGAATCTGTGAACGTCTTGCGAAACAACGCCGGGATCGTGATGCCTTGCCTGCGGCAAAAGCCTGTATCGATCGCTACTTCGAGCTCGATATTAGCAACTGGACTATCGTCGACGCCGAGCGAGAATTCAAATTCGAAGTGGAGGGTCACGATCTCGTCGGCTATATCGACGCCGTTTATCGAACACCTGACGATGAACTCGTGATTATCGACTACAAAGCGACTGAGCGAAAGCGGGATATCGAGACGAATCAGCAACTTCCGCTCTACCTCCTGGCCTGTCGGGATCTGTACGAGGAACCAGTCTCCCGGGCTGGGTACGCCTACGTCGGCGAAATTGGCCCAAAAGTATCGATGCGGACCTTCGACGATGCTGAACTCGACGCGGTTCGGTCAGCCGTCACCAAATCGATGGACCATATCACTGATACCACGTTCGCAAGATATGAGGCTGGAACTCACTGCCAGTGGTGCGAGCATAATCAACTGCCCTGTGCAGACGAGTCAGGGATGGAATACTAAATCTGGAGTGACCGGAGGGTAGATAGAAATTCAGGGATCGGGTATCCGTTATCCTCATCGATTCAGATGACCAAGGGCATTCGAAAGGAGAATTCCGCTGGAATGGTGTACAGAGGCTCCATTGAAGGCCGCCTTTGAAGCGATGGGTATTCCAGATTACGGAATCAGTTGACTAACCAGTATATGACACGAATAGCGAGTTGAATACAGGGCCCGTATCTGGTTCAGTGACAGTGCGTGAGGTGTGAAAGTATGAGACTTATAGGACATATAACAATACTTCAATAAATTGAGGTTAAAAACATGGATCTCGACGAAATCGACCGGAGGGCCCGAAAAATAAATTCACACAACACTGTCAGACAAAAAGGCACCCGGACACGCGCGTCGATCATTTCGTATTTTGATGGCGAGGATCTCACAGGGACAATACACAGGAACGCCAACACCTATGCGGCGTTCATTTCTGTGCTCACAGATTCGGGTGCTTCTGGATTTGAAAATAGGCGCCATAAGAGTCGTAATGCTCTCCGAGAGGAACTGGACGACGCGTTCAGAGAGGCTGGTTTAGTTACTTCAGAGGGAGAACTCTCGATTCCGGGCCGGGACAGTTACAGCGAAATCCCATCATCCATCGGGCCACTCATGCCTGCGATTCTTGCTATTCTCGAGGTCGAGTATGGTATTGACTCGACAGAAGCAGTACAACAGTATCGGCCCGAATCACTCGAGATTATTCTTCCCGATGAAAAAGGTCAGGAGCCCACAGTTGATAAGCGACCAGAGAAAAACTGGGGGATGATTATCCGGGACGCACCTGGCTTCGATCCCAATGCCGAGGCGTATGTCTACGTGCTTGAATTAAGGCGACTCAGTGACTCATCTACGTGGTTTTATGTTGGAAAGAGGGAAGGGCGATTCTCGGAGTTACAGGAATACATACGGGGACATGCTAGCAAATTCACCCGGTCTCGGGTAGTTACTCACAGCGGAGAAGAGATCTTGCTAGGTGACCATAACTACTCTATGGAGCCGAAAGGAACGACTCACCACGTTGTTGATGTCGAGCGAATCGTCCCGGTTTTGGGTTCTGATCTTGCATCTCTGGACGATCCGGATGCTGAGTCATGTTACATCTCAGAAGTCGAACGACGAACCGCCTACGAAGTCTCTCTTGACCACGAGACAACGAACGTACTGGGCGGTAAGTAGCTCTCTCAGACTTCTCACGGCAACTACACTGACCTGACTACACCCTCTGTATCTCCCAAGTCTTTATTGACGAAGTATCTGGCAGTTCAATCGCTAAGTGTTACATGATTTCCTGTAGTGAACGATAACCCCTTCCGAGAATCAAGTCGAATCTTGTGCGACATTCGCACCCTGTATCTCGCACAACCACAATCGACCCGTAGTCCAATTGAAAGTACAGCGCAGCTGAAACCCACCACCGATTAGGATTACAATAGAGTCAGATTATCCAAAGAGAGCACTTCGAATACGGGATGTAATTCCGTCCGAATCCGTCTCAACAGCATCTGAGTTCTCCTCACTACCCTCGTCACCGATCGGATCCTCGCCGAACCAGTCGCGATAGTTCTCGACGTGCTTTATCTCGATCTCGAGTCCCTGGACGTCCGCACGCATCCGCGTTGGGAGCGAGCGGCCGTACGACCGAACGTCCCACTGCATATCCTCGTCGAACGTTGCAATGATGTTCCCATTGTATTCGCTGAACTCTATTTTCCCACGGTCGTGGGCCCGATGCCATTTCCCTTTTGCAGTGTCGTAGTGGTCGTCTGCTGGCTTCCGTGGGAAGTACTCAGGTACGTCCCGCTCGGCACGGTCGTAGAGTTCAAGGAAGACCTGGCGAGCGTCATAGAGGGTATCGTTCGACTCGCGGAGTTCGATATCGCGTTCGCCAAGCAGGAGAGTAAACCACTCATAGACGGGGTTCTGCTGGTCGATGACGTCGCCAACTTCGTGGCGGGACTTGAACGTCCCCTCGAAGAACACATCGAAGTGTAGAATCTTGGCCCGGTTTCGGAACCACTTGTTCGGGCGTTTGTCGTTGGAGATGAACGCGATTCCCGGATACTGGATGTCGCCAGGCCACGTCTTCCAGTAGTTACGGAGCGGACCATCTAATCGCTGGTCGATTTTATTTTTGGTGACGTCGTCGACGACGAGCGGGAACGATGAGTCGACTTTCTTCAGGCCCCGCAACTGTCGTGTCCCGATTTCGTCGGCGTCAGCGGGATCGTCGACAACGCCATGGGAGATGAGTGAGAGCGCGAATTCGGCAAACGTACCCTTGCCAGCATTCGATTCTCCGTAGATATACAAGAACGGGAGTGCATCGTCGAGTGTTAGATTCGCGTCACGGAACCGGGAGGCGTACTTGTTGACGAACGGCGCCCAGAAGAACCAGAGGAGTGCTTCGAACATGTGGGCTTTGACCGCAGTATAATCGTTCGAATCCCCGTACCGTTCTACTGTCTCGAAGTACGATTCGAGCTCGGCCAATGCAGTATCGATTTTGTCGGGATCCTCAGGCAGCTCTGCCCCCATGAGTGCGTGCCGCTGGGACGGGCCATCCATAAGGAGATGACCGTCGTCTCCAGAGAACCACATTTTGGGGATTCCATATTCCTCTTGGAGGTACTGCGTATACGCCTGTGAGGTAGTCCGGATGACGTTTTCCTTTATCGTGGTGTTGTCGAAGCTACGAAGGCCTTCGAACGCGCTGCCACTGTCGTCGAATCCATTTGTGGACAGCGAGATCCGTTCCTCAACCGCCTCGTCTGGATCCCTCGATTCGTCGACGATTGCGACTGTTGAATCAGCCGCCGAAGCATCATCGGTGAGAGTGTGCACTTCGACGTCGGCAGCATCAAGTTCCTCGGTAACTTTCTTGTTGAGTTCCGTGAACTCGTCGTGGTCCCCGACACGACCGTCTACCCATGCCGAGATACGTTCCCGTTCGTCTTCTTGGTCGTCGAGTTCCTCCAGTTCGTCGATGAGGCCGGCCATGAACTCAGCCGTATAATCTTCCTTCTGGAGATCATACATCTCCTCAAATGCGTCGTCTACCACCGTCTCTCCGTCAGTCTGGAAGATGGCGACTGTGTTCGTCTGCTTCGTATTACCCCAGGCTTCCTTCGATAGGTTTGGTGACCCGATAATGAGCGTCAGGCTCCCATCCTGGTTGTAGACTCGGTAGAGTTTGGTGTGGAGGATCGTGCGCGAGGAGTCGATAGTATGAATGCGGAGTCGGTCCGCCTCGATCAGCTCTTTCATCCGGTGCGCTTCGTCAACGTGATTAGTGAGCTTGTCACGGTACTTTTCGGCGTCACGATCGCCAACGACTACTTCTAATGAGTCAATGCCGAGCGAGTTCTCATACTCCTCCTCAAGCAATCGGAGGGTGAGTTGCGGAGAGTCACAGTAGGTAATCGTCTCCACCTTCTGGGCGCCCTCGAAGATGTCGGTGAACGATTGCCAGGTGCGAATGATCCGAAACTCCATTTCGACGTCATCATCGTCGATCACCGCGGGGAACGACCATCTATCACTCATAGGTACGGCACCCCTCGAATCAGTTCACCCTGCATCAGATATCCGTCTCTCGCATGCTCTGCACAACGGTCGGCGTAGTAGGTTGTAATCGGCAGCCGGGTGCTCCGTTGGGCACTTCCGATATGACTCTCGCTTAGCCAGTACACCTGCTCAAGCAGGGTCTGCAAATCAGTGTCACCAGCACGACGGACGATTCGGAGCGTCTGAGGCGTTCCAAGGCCATCGTCTTCGCCGAATTCCGGCTGTCCCGTGGTCGAAAGGAAACCGACATCATCATTCTGTGCAATGAACAGCCTCCCTTTCTCGTCGATACGAAACGCGTCGTCATCGCGAAATGCGATCCGGGGAGCCCCGCTTTTGCGGACGTCGAGAATGTCGAT
>Ga0075105_1000842_pt1 | contig 12389 bp, 15 predicted proteins | sample AntDeeMetag02WF5_FD_69800 | JGI IMG/M metagenome (GOLD analysis project Ga0075105, IMG submission 69800) | Saline lake microbial communities from Deep Lake, Antarctica - Antarctic Deep Lake Metagenome 02WF5 | ecosystem: Environmental > Aquatic > Non-marine Saline and Alkaline > Saline | place... | reverse complement strand
GTCGAGCCGTTCGGTTGGTCCGCAGCCGTTCTACTCAACAAGCCCGAGAGCTATACGGAGGTCTTCAACGACCTGAACAGCGACATCGTACACTTCTTCCGGGTTCTCCGGGAGCAACCCGACGAGCTGCGCGAGTGGTTGGAGAAGGTCCCGTACTCGCGCGAGCTGCATGGGCGATGGGCTGATCGGTTCTACGCCGGCCACCGGCCGACCGATGACGTGATCCGGGCTGGCCAGTGGTTCTACCTGCGCTACACGCAGTACGGCGGGAAGATCGCCACGAAGTCGGGATTCAAAGCGAGTACCTGTCGGAACGAGGCGCGGAGTTACCGCGGTGCGGTCGATGGCCTGGAAGAGATCCGCGATCGGTTCCAGCACGTCAATCTCGAATGCCGGGACTGCGAGGCCATCATCGGTCAGTATGACGATTCTGAAACGGTATTCTACTTCGACCCCCCGTACTATGGGAAAGAAGCCTTCTACGACACCGGTGGATTCGACCATGCCGCGTTCGTCGATAACCTAACCGACATCGAAGGGCGGTGGTTGTGCTCATACGGAGAACTCCCACCGTCGATGGCAGAGGCCGTCGACGCGAACGGCTGGCACGTCACCAGCTACGACGTCCACTACTCACTCGACGTCCAGAAGGCCGACGACGCCGAGCCATCAACAGAACGGCTGGTTCTGAACTACGATCCGGCCGACGTCGTACCCTTCAGGCCGACACAACAGACGGGTCTGGAGTCCTATGGAGGTGAGGGACGGTGAGACACCAGGCCAGCCTCTACGAGTTCGAGACCGACCTCTCTGGCCTCTCTGACGCGCAACGTGAGGTGTACCAAGCCGTCGAGCAAGACGGTTTTGGCGTCCGTGAGTACGCCCGCAAGACCGGGCGAGCGCCCGGGACGGTTGACAACCTGTTGCGCCGAGCGCGGCGCCGGATAGGAGGTGAGGCAGCGTGACAGAGTTCGTTCCCGCCTCTCGTCTCTACGACGTAGAGCGGCGCGAGCGCGTCGCGTGGGACTGGTCGAAGCGCCAGCCCATCGCGCAGTCTCAGCGGGAGATAGAACGCTCTGTCGCCGACGTGGAGGGTGACTGATGCGGGGTGGCGTGGCCCGCGACCGCGAGCGGTTCCCCGGCCTGCGCGAACGACTTGGCGAGGACCCGGCTCGGTGGCTCGATGCGGAGATCCTCGGGACAGGAACCAAGCACATCGACGGGCGGTCTCGCATGGTCCGGACCCGCATCGAGAGCATCGACCGCATCGAGGTAGTGCGGGCCTGGAAAGCGGTGGAGCGCCGGCTTGGTCGGAGTGACGACGGCGGTCCCCGATCGGGCATCATCCAGGCGCTCGACGAGCGCGAGGGAGTCCTCGAGGAGATCGGCGAGCGACCCGAGCGGCTGACCCGCCGCGAGGAGTCCCGCGACCTGGCGCCGGTCGAGACGAGCTGGCCGGACCGGCCGGACGTCGACGAGGCCAGTGATCGCGCAGTCTACTCGCGACCCCGCCGATTCGGGCCAGGTGACGCGGTTGCGACCGACGGAGGTCGATGCGAACGATAGGGCTGGCCCCTCACGAACTCACGGCCAATCTGCTGTTCAACATCCATGGGCTCGCGCCGTATTTCGCCATGGACAGTCAGGTCAAGGCCGGTGAGGGGTCGAAGTCCGCGGAGTTCGTCGTCGACGGCGAGCGGTGGCGCGTCCGCCTGAGCTACCAGTCGAGCAACATCGTCCACCCCGGCGACCGGACGCCGCAGGGGACGGATTGGCGACTGACCGAGATGCGAGAGTACCGGCTGAAGGTGCTTCGCCACCCCGACGAGGACGACGTCGGCCAGCAGGACTTTACCGCCCACGTCGCGCCGCGCTGGCCGGGGATGCAGGGCGAGCGCGACGACGGGAGTCGCGTGAAGATTCCAGTACCAGACGGCTTCGACGAGGGCGTGAACGTCCGGATCAAGGGCTCGAATATCGCATTCGACCGGTATCCCGAGCTACTCCGGCGGGCAGCCATCGAGATCGGCGTCGCGGGCAAGTACTTCGAGGAACCCCACGAGTTCAGCAACATCCAGGACGCCGAGCGCTACGTCCGAGTCCACAGGGACGCCAGCGGCCCCGTACATGGGCGTGATGGGCCGATAGCAGCGATGGGCCATCTACTCGAAAGTGACCGTCGGGGCTACCGCAAGGTCGTCCAGAATGACGACGACGAGCGAGGGCGGAACCTCCCTGGCTACTACCACACTGCCACCCTGGATGAGCGACGGATTCGCGAGGCCTTCCCCGACCACTCGCTGCCGAAAGAGGTGAAGCACTACTACGCCCGAGAAGCGCTGGCCGTTCCCGACGATCACCCGCTGGCGCACCCGAAGATCGGCGCGTCGCTCCAGGTGTCACTGCTCGGTCGCGACGAGACCGTACGATGGGCCGACGTCGATCAGCTCCGGCGTGAGTTAGACCAGACCGTTCTGTCGGTGTTGGCCGACGCCGGGCTGGATATCGCACCCAGCGAAAGCGGGCCGTTCGTCGAAGATGCGTACTTCGAGCCCGATGTGGGCCACGATGGCCCGGACCCGGTGACGTTGGACCTGACGCGAGTAGAGCAACAACAGGAGAGTGTGGTCGTGCGACACCTCTCTGACGGGCTCTCGCCGGTGCAGTGGGAGTCTCTAGAGATGCTGGTTACCGACGGGGGCGAAGTGGCTCCGGCCGACATAGCGGACCAGTACGGCCGCCACGTCGAAAGCGTCCGGCGAGCACTCCGGGAGATGGAGGATCTCGTCGTCAGCAAGTACGCCGATGTGAAACTCCGGTCAAAGTACGTCGCGGAGATGGTCCACGCGGCCGTCGACGAAGCCCGTGAGGCGACCCGCCGCGCCGTCGAAACGACGGCAAAGGCCGCAGAAGCGGCCGAGCGTGGGCTGGAAGAGACGATGAGCGCGTTTATCGCGTGGGCCGCCCGCCACGGCGTTGACGTGAACGACGCCCGTGAGGCACAAATGACGCTTCGATTCGGTGACGCGCCGTCCGTCACGAAGGCCGGTGAGGCACTTAGTGAAGGGTTCAGGGTGTGGAAAGACGCCGGGCTACCAGAAGAACGATTCCGGCAGGCGACGGTGAGGTTCCCGGACGGAAGTATCGGCCAGGCTTGGCGGTTCCTGAACACCGGGTAGCGCCGGGCCTGGCGAGAGGCATCACTACTCAATACCCCGAAAAGTGGGCTATTTCTGCTGCTTTCTCGTCGCGTGAGTGTCGATCGGCGCCGTGGTCCTCTCGGTCAGCTCGACGAGCGGTGAGTCTCGCACTTTCGAATCCAACCCGGGGGGTTGAATTCTGCATTAGGGGTGTGGCTAAGGCCACGAATTTAAAATACTACCCCACAAACAAACGGCAGGTACCCAGAACCACCAGCTATGACATGGAATTTCGTCCGGCGCTTCAAGGATATTGATTTTAGATCTTTCGCAGACCTGAATGTATCTTATTTGTCATTCATCTTAACTACATTGGCAATAACTACTATAGCAGTTTTACTTTCAATCGGCGGATACCATTGGCTGGACTGGACCGCGGATACTACCCAATTGTATCTTAGTGCTGCTGGAACACTTGCAACAGTATTACTTGTCGCCGCCAACCTCGCCGTTCTCAGACATAGTTTGAGAGTTGACAAAAGAGAGCGCTACCAAGATATTGCTGAGGATATCATCTCAGATCATTTGGTTCCTATGAAATCAGCACTGGTATCTAATCTAAATTCTCTTCACGACAGTAGTGTGCGATGGGATAATAACCCTACCCCGGAACCATTCCAGAATCCATTTGATGCAGGGACTGCATCACATTCGCTGAGCCATATTTTTTCCCAAGCCTATCCAGAATTCACTACAGAAATCCGAGAATTGTACTCCGACTTTGTTTCATACAGTATAGATGCTAGAAGTGTTTCAGATGATCTGGAGCCAGTGATTAAAAGAATATTACGACAGACTGAGATTCAAACAACCCGTGTCCCTTATGATGCAGATGAGGAACCCCCGTATCATGAAATCCAAGACCGCGACGAGTTAATCGTGAACATAACCTCTGGGGATGAAGCCCCTGAATATGATACCGATGATCTCATATCAAATCTAATTGCAGGGAACAATCCCAGGCAAAATGAATATGCTCTAGCCTTTTGGTTATCGTTCACCTCTCACTTTAGAGATCAAATGCATGAAAACCATTCTGAGTTACTAGAAAGATTTGACGAATTGAAGGGAGAACAGGAGGAGCTAACCACTGAAACCGACGATCTTATTCGAAAACTTGATGGGACAATTCAGTATATAAGAACCAATCCCGACTATATTTCTCCCGAAACAAGCTAGTCATTTCCCATCCGATTTTGTTTAATCATATCGTCTCAGGGCGGATTTTCCAAATATGTCGGCAATGGGGAGCTTGCTTTGGTAGGCATTCCGATGCGCTCCACCACCATGCCAATTGAGTTTAGGAAGCCTTGATGAATGACGCATTTCCATACATACTACCTGTATGCCCCTTCCCCGGATTCGATAGACGACAAATACGTACCAACCATTTTCACGCCTGAGTTTTCGGTGATAAGTCGAATAGAGCTTGAAAGTCCCGGGCTGTCCATCTGCGTGCCGATACATCGTACTCTTAACCTCGATAGGTGCCCCATCACCGCGGCGCGCATCATGCCAACTTGATCGGTCAAGTTCGAGCCCGTATCGCTCGGCCGCTTTCTGCTCGCAGAGCGTCCCGTAGTGGTTCGCTTTGTGTGACCGACTCATCGGCGATCACGCGCTCGTCGCGCGTCATATATATCTACTCCTCCGACCCTCTCGCGGCAATTGCCCATGGCTGGCGCACGCTCGCCACCGGCGAGCGAGCCATGGGCCTGCACTATCCAGTACGCCGGGGGTGGTGCAACGTGCAACGCCGGTGGTCGTACTCGCGTCATGCGATTAGATTCTCCACTCGTTGCACCGCATCGACGTACTTGCCGTCCTCCTTGTACCGCTTCCACCGTCGAGAGCACGTAGAGGCGTCCCAGGGCGTCTTTTTCGCCAGTTGCCGGTACGCAACAGGGTCCTCTCGCTCGCGCTCGTTGACGATGGTCCACATCGCGACGTCCTCGACGACGTCGTCGTATTCGACGTCCTCCTCGTCGTCGCCGGACCAGCTCCACGACGTGGGTTCCTTGTCGTCGTATCGCCAGTCCGTTTCGGGGATCCCAGTGACAGACATGATCGGCCGGTGGCCTCGACGATTCCGAACGTCCTGGTAGAACGTCGCTTCTTTTAGCCCCTCCTTGTGGATGGCCGTCCCGAGTTCCCGAATCAACGGGTGGACGTCCTTGCCGTCGTGGCCGATGACGATGAGCGAGCCGCCGTACTTCCGGATTTTGTACGCCAGCGGTCCCATCTTCTTCTTGGTGTTGTGGCCGTCCGAGCCACTGCCACCGGCGCTACTACTGGCCTCGTCGAAGATGAACAGCTTGGGGCGCTGCTGGTTGTGCATCGGGTCGCCGTCCTGAGTAAGCCACTCTTTCAACTCGCCGTAGTTCGCGAGCCACCCGTCTCGCTCCTCTCCGCCGCCCACAGCCCATGCATCGGTCTCTTCGAGCGTCCGGACGTTGCTCGCGACGATGGCGTCAGCGGGCTGCTGTTCCTTCCAGAGTTGGCCCAACAGACAGGCGAAGTTCGTCTTTCCAGCGCCGGGCTCGGCCCACACGTAGAACATCGGCGCCGGGCCGGTCATCTGGTCTCGGAGTGCGTCGATAGCCTTGATGCCGGAGACGTCAGCGCGCTGGCCCTGGTCGCCGGTGAGGTGCTTGAGTGTCTGCATATCGCCGGCATCCATCGCCTTGCGGCCGGTCTCGGTGGCCTCGATGCGGACCATATCACGGACGTGCCGGAGGTCTTTGGACTGACCGGGCATCGCGGCGGGTTTCTCGGCCTCACGCGGGTCGTAGTGCGTCGCGAGTATCGAGAGGTAGCGAGACAGTTTGGCGTCCCTGACAAGCGCCGTGTGGTCGTCCACGTCGCTATCGCGGCCACCGTAGCCCTCCTGATACTCGCGGAACTGCGCGGGCGTATAGAGGTCCTGCCCGCCGCCTGCGCCGTCGTCAGTCATCGCCGGGGACCTCCTCGAGATCGTGGCCGTTCTCGCTCGGCCCATCGCCCATGGCGGGTTCGACGAATGGGTCCGTCTCCGGGTCGTCGACGAGGTCGTGGACGGTCGGGGCGTTCTCGAACTCCTCGCCGTCTTCCATCATATCCTCGAAGGTGTCCTTCGCGCCGGTCTTCTGGAGCATCTGGCCGCGCTCCAGGGCCTCGGCTTCGGCGTTGACCAGCTTGTTCTGCAGTTGGACGGCGCCGCGAGACCAGCGCCCGCGGAGCGCGGCGAGTTCCTCGGCGCGGTCGATCAACCAGCCGTGGATGTCCTTCATCTGCTTTTTCGAGGTCATGAGTTCGGTATCCTGGCAGCCTTCGAGCCACACACCGCGGACGCGCAACTCTTCGACGTCGTCGAGCCACTCGTACTCGCGAACGGCCCATGCGGACCCGCCGTTGACGGGGTAGGGGTCTGGCCCTTCGACGGTCTTGTTCTGCCAGATTTCCGGCGGAACGTTGTGCTTCTCGACGACGTCCTCGGCCGCGTTGACGTGGTGGACCTGTATCCAGCGGCGGTTGCGGAGCCACACCGCTATCTTCCGGCCGACGAGGAAACACGGGATAGCGAGGACCAGCCAGCCACCAGCAGCGCAGGAATCCATGTCGGCAGGGTTGGCGCCTGGGGCTGGTAGTACGCGACCAGCAGGACCGCGGCGATGGCCATCCCGCCGACGAGGACCTTGTACTCTGCCAGCAGGTACGTCAACCGGTCGCGATTGTTCTGGAAGGTCGGCGCCGGGCTGCTCATGTCGCCACCTCCGGACGGCCGCCCTCGCGACGCATTACGGACCAGCCGGCGATGATCATCCAGACGAAGGCGATAGTGACGCCACCGAGCCACGCCTGGAGCGTCGAGACCGCTTCGAGGACGCCCAGGCCGTCGCCGCTGTCGGACTCGATGATCTCCGAGTACAGCGGCGTCTTGTCGGTCGAGATAGAGACGCCGACTCTGCCGTCGACCTCGGTCACGGAGATCTCGATCGTCGACGTCGTGCCGCCGCGGAGCGCGACGGTCGTAGTCGGTACCTTGCCGCCCTGGATGAATCGGCCGGCGTCGGAGAGCGTCACCGCCTGCGACGTCTCCGAGCGAATCGTCACGCGGGCCACGCCAGCCGATTCGTTCCACTTGCTGGCGACGAGCACGGTGTCGCTGTCGATGCGTTCGGTCTCGGTCGCGTTCGGGGTCGAGGCCGGCGCCGCGGCCGCCGTCGCCGTGGGCTGTGGGCTGGCCGTTTCGGTGGGGGTGTCCGTCGCGGTCGGCGTGGACGTCGTCGACGTCGCCGCGCCAGACGAGACGTTGACCTGGACGTCGGGGACGTCGACGTTCGGCTGGTCCGCGGCGTCGGTGAGCCACGCCTGGAGCGCCCGCGCGTCGCCGTCGTCGAGCTGGTCGGAGACGTTCGCGGAACGCGCCCAGTCGGCGACGTCGCGGACCGTCCCCAGGTCGGCGCTCTCGGGGTTGGTGTCCTCGATGATGCGGCGGACGTCGTCGACGTCAAGGCCGTCGCCGGTCGGCGTCTCGGTCGCGGTCGCCCCGATCGGCGCCGCCACGAGCAATACGGCTAACAGCGCAATGAGTGAAAAATGGCGCATTGGTGGGGTCAGTCGTTGACGAGAGCCAGCAGCACGATGGCCGCGATGAAGCCGAGAGCGGCCATTGGCGGCACGCTCCCGTCGCCGGGGAACAGACCGCCGCCGCCGTCGCCACCTTCGGCTTTCAGGGCTTGCTCCCTGGCCTCGGCCTGCGCTCGCCAAAAGGCCAGGTCCTCGTACACCTGCTTCAACTCGGTGGTGTTCGTCGTCTCGTAGGTCTTTTCGACGATCGTCACGTTATCCCGGCTTTCGCCGTCGGTGGTCGTGATCGACTCGATCGTGAACGGTTCCTCTAGCTCCTCGATCGACTCGGCGGTGACGACGTACTGCGTGCCGTCGATGTTCGCCGGGTCGTACGTCTCATTCCGAGCGAACTGGCCGCTCGGAGGGTTGGCCTGCGAGAATAGGACGCCCTGGAACTCGTCGCCGGAGTCGGTGGTCACGTTGAACCGGCCGATCTGGTCGAAGTTGTCCGGCGAGTTGGTCCCCATCAGCGTCAGCTGCACCGCCGCCCATCCCTGGTACTCGCTACCGGGAGAGAACTCCGAGGACAGAACGTACGGGTCGACGAGGTCCGAGTTGTTGATCTCGCCGTTCTGGTACTCGGTGTAGGTGTTGTTGACCAGGGTGTCCATATCGCCGTGGACGGTCTGGCGCTGGGACTTGATGGTGTTCCACGCCTCTGCCTTGTCGGGCGACGAACTCGCGCCGTGCAAGTAGAGGGTGGACTCGTTCATCGTCGTCGGCGGTTCCACGTTCATGTCGTAGTTGCCGCCGCCCTCCATCAGGTCATACGTGCCGTGAGAGAGGTCGGAAGAGGCGAACGCGGAGAACTCGTAGAACGTGTTAGGGGTGTATCCGGAGTCCATCACACCGAAGATGCGAACCTCGCGGGTGGTCCCGTCGACGAACGTCACGGTGACCGTCTCGGTCGCGACGGACTGGTCCGTGAACATATCGTCTTTCGGCATGACGAACTGGTTGCTGATGCCGGACTCGTTGTTGGCGGTCTGGTGCCACTGTGAGAAGGCGATCTGGTTCTGCTCGATGGTCGTGGCGTAGTTCTTCTGGATGGTGGCGTAGTGGTCCGTCACTGCCTCTTTGGCAGCGGTACGAGCGCCAGCCTCGCTCGTTCCGTTGTTGAGCGCCCGGATGTAGGCGTTCTTGCCCTTGATGCGAGCGACCGTCTTCGCGTCCTCCAGACGGTTGCTCAGGGTCGCGTTCGCCGTCTGGAAGCTCTGTTTCTGGTTCTGCGCCGCCTGGTAGATGTCGATTTCAGTCTGTTCGGCATCGACGCCGGTGGTGTTGATCTGGTTCGCACCGGGGAGGGGTTTGTTACAGTCGACGATGTGGTTCAGCGGGTTGACAATCGAGTTGAGTTTCTCGGCGGGGTCACAGGTCAGGTCGGCGTCACCGCCGGTGGACGAGGTGATGTGCCGGGAGCCCACCGCCGGTGCTTCTTTCCCGTCGATGAGGTCCGGCGCTCCGCTATTGTTGCCCCGCGGGATGACCGAGACGGTGATGTTGTCATACGCTCCGTAGTTGGCGAAGTAGACGAGTTGCGCGCTCTCGCCCACGTTCAAGTCCTCTTGATAAAGGGTGGTCGCGCCGCCGGGCGCGTCGCCGGCGGTCACCTGAAAGGTGAAGTCACCGGAGAAGTTCCCGGTGTTGACGCCGATCAACTCCTGGCCCTCGGTAAAGGTCCGGTCGTACGACGTCGGCTGCTCCTGCGCGGTCGCGAGACCGGCCGGGAGCATGGCCGTGACGACCAGCACGGCGAAGACCGCGGCGAAGGCGCGTTGCCTCACGCCGCACCACCCTGGCCCTGCTCGACGTCCTCGACGGCGGCTGAGACTTCAGCCTGGCCGGCGTCGGCCTCATCGTCGTCTGCGTCACGATGCTGGTGGTAGTGGCCGGCGACGCCCAGGACGGCGAGCATGGCGGGGAGGACCACCGGGAGCGGGTCGCCGACGACGGCCGACGCGATCGTGGTCGCGCCGAGACCGATCGTCCCGACCAGCAGGTAACTGAGGATGTCGTCCATCCCCGCTCACCCCAGATAGCTGAAGACGTAGTACCCGCCAAGCTGCACGCCGACCGCGGCGATCCCGGCCCACCAGTGCGCGAGGATGAAGTCGTGCGCGCCCATGATGTTGAGGCCGTTGATGATGACCAACAGCAGGGTCAGACCGGCGATGTACGTCTCGTAGCTGGCCTTCAGCCAGACGATATCATTCAGGTCGGTGCTGACCTGCATGTTCTTCTTCTTCTGGCTGTCGACCCGGTTCGTGGCGTACGCGACGCCGAGACAGGCCACGGAGATGAGGAAGGCGAACCGAACGACGGTGCCGCCATTCGCCCACACCTCTCCCATCAGGTCGATGTTGTACCCGGCGAGGATGAACGTCACCGCCAGGATGCCGTTGCTTGCGAGGCTCGATACTGTGAACAGGCCGCCCGCGAGGGCGTCCTCGAAGTCGATTTGTCCGAACATGTTGCGGTTATGTGACTGCCTGTCGGGCTGTTGCCAGTCCTTTAGCAGCTACTCACCGCGTTCCGAGTGGTCCGGTTTAAGACAGGTAGACCAGCAAATGGTGATCGGGTTATGAAAAGCGTGATATTGATTCTCCAATATAAGCAGCTATCATGGCAGCTCCCGAAGTGGCAATTGGGATTATTGGTGCGGTAGCACTGGTTCACGCGGCGGTTTCAATATCGCTCAATCACGCAGAGTATTCCCGCGTCAATCGCCGCAGATTGGCGCGATGGGTCGGAGCTACGATTTCGATTACCGGACTCGGTATCGGAATGATACTTTATGGGTTAGTTGGAGAATACCTGAAAACTAGTGATTTTGGGATATTAGGGACCGGAGCAGCGATTCCACTACATATACCACATCAACCAATGATCTATTTTGGAGCGCTCGTTTTCGGGGGAGGGCTGATTGTTTGTATTTCTGGAGTTGGAATCATCTTTGTACTTAAACCAGCCACTTCATGAAATTTTGGCCTCTTATTGACGCCACTCCCCCCACCACTTGCGCGTCGAGAAATCCACTCGCCGCGATATGCACACGAGCCCGCTCAGTACGTGTGCATATTGAGAGGGTGACGATGTGCTCAATCCGAAGATTGGCGAGCGATGGGCATGGGCCAGAGTGTGGCACTTAAACAAAAGCCCGTTCAGTTACCCCAGCAGACCCTGTTTTACGGCCCCGTGTGTACGAGCGGCGGGTATGCGAATCCGAACTGATGGGAAGCACGCTCGACGCGAAGACACGATCGAGCAGGCCGCGGAGTTCTGGAGCTGCAACAAGACCACAGCGCTCATGAAATCTGCCGAGTTCGCCGTCCGAATCGACCAGCGAATCCGGAAAGTGCTGGCGCGGGACGATTTGACAATTGCGCAGAAGCGCGAGATCGCGGCGACGCTGACCGTGCCGAGCTACTACGAGATAGATATCTCTCAGGCCGTGGACGTCGAAAAATGAAGGCTGCGAAGTGATTACGCGCCTGGGCCTTCCCAAGTCGCGAGGGTTGACGAACTATCTCCGGAAGGAGCAGAGTACACAATTCGGACCGTAGAGCCCGAGTCGACGTCGACATCTACGGTAGTTCCGGCACTGACATCAGATACGCCAGTAGTTGAGAAGTCGGAAGTAGTAGTACTTCCGTCAGTTAATTCAAGCCGAGAAGCTTCGATGGTATCGCCCCCATCGTGCGTGATCGTGAGGACACCACTTGACCCAAACGTCCCACCACTAAAGTCGTCTGAACCTGTTGATGCGGAGGAGTCATAGTCGAAGCTAAAGCTAGCTTGCGGCGTTGTATTCGATGCCTGGTCACCGAGACCGAGCACGAACGATGCGATGACTGCCGCGAGGATTACGGTAATCGCGACCATCAGGATGACGCCGATGACCGGCGAGACTGCGTCGTCGTCAGAAAGTAGGTTTTTTAGATTCATTGTGGAGTGAATTAGGCTTCTGGTGCCTCGAAGGTGGCGAGGGTCGAGCTGCTGTCTCCCGATTCACCGGTATAGACGACACGAATCGTGTCATCGTAGTCGATACCGACATCGATAGTTGTTCCAGCAGAGATGTCGTCACCATCACCGATGTGCCCAGCATTATCTAGGGTGCTGATGTCGTTTCCTTCCCCATCAACGATGGAAAGACGATTTTCGTTGACTGAGTCTCCACCGTCATGGGTGAGGGACAGAATACCGTTATTAGAGTTTGTCCCCTCGTCATTCAGGGCATTGCCTGAACTGAAATCGGTGTTACTAGTCGAGCTACCGTCTTGGCTTCCATCGTAATCGAAGCTAACGCTTACTTGAGGCGTGGTCTGCTGTGCCTGGTCACCGAGACCGAGCACGAACGATGCGATGACGGCCGCGAGGATTACGGTGATCGCGACCATCAGGATCACGCCAATCACTGGCGAAACCGCGTCGTCGTCGTTGATGAGTTGTTTTAGATTCATTGATTCAGGGTTTAGGCTTCGGGCGCTTCATACGTCGCAAGCGTTGAGCTACTATCACCTGATTCACCCGAGTAGATGACTCGAATGGTATCATCGTTCGAAATGTCAACGCTAA
>Ga0075105_1000835_pt1 | contig 12584 bp, 11 predicted proteins | sample AntDeeMetag02WF5_FD_69800 | JGI IMG/M metagenome (GOLD analysis project Ga0075105, IMG submission 69800) | Saline lake microbial communities from Deep Lake, Antarctica - Antarctic Deep Lake Metagenome 02WF5 | ecosystem: Environmental > Aquatic > Non-marine Saline and Alkaline > Saline | place... | reverse complement strand
CGGCATCGGCCCGACGCTCCCGCCGGCGACCAACGCCGTCGCCATCCGCGCCGACCCGGCCCACGCTGCCAGCGCCGGCGACCTCGTCCAGGTCTGGGAGACCGATCCGATGAAACGCGTCCTGACGGGGGAACTCCGCGGTATCGCGGGCGACGTCGTCACGGTGGCCATCGACGCCGCCGACACGCCGAAGCTGAACCCGACCGAGCGGTACAAGCTCGTGACCCTGCCCGTCCAGGACCGCCCCGACCGCGAGTTCGCGTCGCTGCTCCGCTCGGCCGACGAAACGCTCGCCACCGTCACTGTCGAGGCCGGGAGTGACCTCGACGGCGTGACGGTCGCCGCCCTCGACGTGACCGTCGCCGCGATCACCCGCGAGGACGAACGACCCGAACCGCTGCCGGCACGCAATCGGACGCTCCAGCCCGGCGACGTGGTCTACGCTATCGCGACGCCCGAGAACCTCCGGAAAGTCGAGAACGCCGGACGGGGGCCGGACGGCGATGTCACGGCTCCCGACGGCCCGGACCCCGCCGCGGAACTGGACGACAGGGACGGCGAGCCCGCTGAGAACGAGGTCGTCGAACCGGACGGCCCGTCCGCCCAGCGTTCGAACGGTGAGGGCGACGACCTCTCCCTCGACGGCGACGCGTTCGCGGAGACCGACGAGCTCCGCGAGATGGACCGGGAACTGGACGCACCCGACCCATCCGTCGACCAGGGAGCGACGACTGGCGACGAACAGGTCGACGACGGCGCCACCGACGGTACCGTCGACGATTCCGACGAACCGACCGCCGACGGCCTGTCGAACGCCGAGTCCGACGCACGGGTCGTCGAGGGCCAGTCGAACGGCGAATCTGGCGAGGCACCGGCCGACGACGACGCTGTCCCCTTCACCTCCCTCGACGTTGGCGAAAACGACCCGCTGTCCGACCCGCTGCTCGGTGGGGACGGCGACGATGACGATTCCGACGACGGTGACGCCGGTTCCGACGGAGACGGTGACTCCGCTTCAGACGATGTCGTCGAAGACGGTACCGACGCTCCTGACGACGAGAGCGGCGGTACCGACGGACCGGCCGACGACGCCGACGGCGACCGCGACCGCTGACGCGTTCGACCCCGCAACCCTCTTTGTCCGCGGGAACGCTCTCTCCGGCATGGAGTGGACGCTGTTCGCGACGCTCGCCGAGACCGCGGGCGACTCGGAAGTCACCGTCGACGTCGACGCCCCGGCGACGGTCGGCGACGCGCTCGACGCGCTGGTGGCGGCCCACCCCGATCTCGAAGACGAAGTGCTCGACGAGGAGGGGTCGGTACAGGACCACATCCGCCTCCTCCACGAGGGCCGCGACCCGTTCGTCGAAGCCGACGGCCTGGAGACCACCGTCGAAGACGGCGACGAACTCGCGCTCTTTCCACCCGTCAGCGGCGGGTGACGTCCTCCCGGCGATTCGCGACGCTTCTCACGTCAGGTCCGCCTCCAGCACGAAGTCGCAGTGCTCGCTGATGCCGACGCGAGCGGCCGCCGCCTTCGCGACGTGGCGCGGCGACTCGGGGATCAGGACCCGTGATGCGTCGGCGCCGAGGTCGTGGGCGTCGGTGCGAATCGCGTCGAACAATCGCGTCGCGGCCGTCACGTCGGCCCAGGCACCGACGGCGTACTCCGCCAGCGTCTCGGTGTCGTCCTCGTCGGTGGGTCGGCCCGTCGTCCGGACACGGGCCGCCATCCCTCGCGTGCCGCCGTCTTGCACCGCGAAGACGCGCTCGTCGTCCGCCAGCGCGTGAAGTCGCTCGCGGGAGAGTTCGGAGAGTGCCCAGGCGTGTTCGCTGTCCAGGGCGAGACCGCCCAGCACGTCCCTGGCGTCGCTCCTGGCCCAATAGCTCCAGGCCGCTGCCGTGTCGTCCACGACGTCCGCCTCCGGCCCCGTCGACCGTGGCTCAGGCTCCGCCCACCGAAAGCTCGTCCGCGGTTCGAACCCCGCCGCTATCGACTGGCCCAGGCCCGCGTCGTTCCAGCCGAACACCATGTTTCGTGCGACGGTCGCGCCGCCGTCGCTGGCCCACTCGAAGAGATCCCGGACCATCCGCAGGCCGTGGCCCTCGCCGCGGTGTTCGGGGTGGACGCGCATCCCCTCCAGCCACGCCTCGTAGTCGGACAGGAACTTTCCTTGGCAGATGCCAGCGACGTCGCCGTCCACCTCGACGACGACGGTTCGCCACTCGGGCCCGTTAGCGTCGATCCAATCGTGGAACACGTCGGGGATGTAGTCGCCTCGTCCCTGGTCGGTCCAGGTGTCCTGCGTGAAGGCCGCGACTGCGTCGTAATCGTGGTGGGTCGCCTGTCGAACGACGGCGTCGGTCATAGGCGGTCAATCGGGTGGAGACACCTTGAATCACGGTCCGGGAAGAATACGTGACCCCTGGCAAACAACTACCGACCGATGACTGAATACGAGAAGCCAGAAGGGACGCTCGCCGAAGCCGACGGGGTGTACAGAGACGACGACGGGGAGCTGGTCGCCGAGATGGAGACACTCCAGAAGAGAGGCGGTGACCCGGATTCGGACGAGTAATCCACTCCGCTATCGGTTGAAAATTCCAGTCCGCTGACGCCCCTGGCGGTGGAATAGTCAGGAAGTGATTAGCTGGTAAGCGAGCAGGAGCTACGTCCAGGGCACCGACCGCGTCGTAATCTCCCCGGCGAGCGAGCGCTGCATCGTATCGGCGACGTCCTCAGAGTTGGCCAGCGCCCACATCAGCTTCACCTTGGCAGTGCCGGGCAGCACGTCTTCGCCCTCGATGACGCCCGCATCGAGCAGGTCTCGGCCGGTATCGTACACACGGTCACAGACGCGGCCTTCCAGACACTGGCTGGTCATGACGACGTGGGTACCACCGTCGGTCAGGTCTTCGATGGTGTCGATCCAGTCGGTGTTGACGTGGCCGAGGCCGGTGCCCTCGATGACGACGCCCGCGTTATCGGTACATTGTTCGAGGAACGCCGGGTCTGTGCCGGGCGTGAACTTCACGAGGTCGACGTCGGTCGCCAGGTCGTCGTGGAGTTCCAGATCGGTCTCGCCGCGCTCGGCGTGGGAACGACGGAAGGTGACTTCGTTCGGTTCGTCGCTCCCGCCGTAGTCGACTTCGCCGAGTGGCTTCGCGCCGACGGTCTCGAAGGCGTCCCGGCGAGAGGTGTGGTTCTTGCGGACGCGGACGCCGCGGTGGAGCGCGCAGACGTCGTCGGACTCGCTGGCGTGCATGCAGACCAGCACCTCTGCGCAGTCGCTGAGGGCGGCCTCGACCGAACAGACGGCGTTCATCACGTTATCGGAGGAGGGACGGTCCGCCGAGCGCTGGCTCCCGGTGAAGACGATGGGGACGGGTGTGTCGAGCATGAAGGCCATCGCACTGGCGGAGAACTGCATCGTGTCGGTGCCGTGCATGACGACGACGCCGTCGGCGCCGGCCTCGATCTCCTCGTTGATGGCGCGGGCCAGCTCCTGCCAGACGGCGGGGGTCATATTCTCCGAGAGGATGTTCGCGACGACGCGGCCACGGTAGTTGGCCATCCCGGCGAGGTCGGGCACCGCCCGGAGGACGTCCTCGGCGTCGAACTGGGCCGTGACGGCGCCGGTTCGGTAGTCGACGGTCGAGGCGATGGTACCGCCCGTCGAGATCAGTGAGACCGTCGGGAGGTCCTCGTCGAACTCGACGGCGGACTCGCTCCCCTCGTCCTGTGCGCTCTCGACGTCGTACACGCCCGATTCGAGCACGTCGACGCTCGCGGCGTCGCGGTCGACGCCGACGTTGTAGCCACCCTCGAGCTTGAGGACGAGCTGGTCGGGCGTGCTGGAGGGCAAGAGGACCCCCTCGAAGGTCTGGTCCGCGCGGTCGACGCGCACCCGGTCGCCTGCGTTCATGTCCCCGGCTACCGCCCCGTCGGACTTGAATCCACTCGTTCGTCGTCCGACGGCACGGTCAGGCTCGCGTCGGGCACAGCCAGCCGGGTCGCACCGCGAGAGCGGAACGAAGAAATCGAACAGGGCGAACGGAACGAACGAGTCGGCGATGGGTACGCCGGTCGGAGCGAAGACGTGACCGACCCACCGGTTAAATTCCACAGACAGCTGTCAGTCCAAAACAATTATTACCAGATTTCGTGTGCTGGACAGTAATGGAACAGTCGACAGCTGATCGGATCCGCGTCCTCCACGTCGAGGACGAACGAGATTTCGCGGAGATGGCGGCGATCTGCATCGAACGCGAGAACGACCGCCTCGTCGTGGAGACGGCGACGAGTGCCGGCGACGGACTCGACCGACTCGAGGACGGCGCTGTCGACTGCATCGTCTCGGACTACGACATGGGGCAGCGAAACGGTATCGAGTTCCTCGAGGCCGTCCGGGAGGACCACCCCGAACTCCCCTTCATCCTGTTCACCGGTAAGGGGAGCGAGGAGGTGGCGAGCGACGCAATTTCGGCCGGCGTCACCGATTACCTCCAGAAGGAGACTGGAGCGGACCAATACGCGATACTGGCGAACCGGGTCGTCAACGCCGTCGAGCGAGCGCGAGCCGAGCAGGCCAAGCGCCGCCACCTGGATGCCATCGAGGCGGCCCAGGAGGGGATCAGCATCGTCGCCGAATCGGGCGAGTACGTCTACGTCAACCAGGCGTACGCGGACATCTACGGGTACGAGCCCGAGGAGATGCTCGGCGAGCCGTTCACTATTACCTACCCCGACGAGGACCTCGAACTCGTCCAGGCAGACGTCATCCCCGACCTGGAGGAGACCGGCGTCTGGTCCGGTGAGACGACCGGCGTGCGCGCCGACGGCTCCACCTTCGTCGAGGACCACACGCTCGCCAAGACGAAGGACGGCGAACTCATCTGTAGCGTCTGGGACAAGTCCGAGCGCAAGTCACGCGAGCGGGCCATCGAGGGACTCCACAGCACGGTTCGCTCGTTCATGCAGGCGACCTCGGTCGCGGACGTGGCCGGGACGGTGACCGAGGCGATGCGCGACATCCTCGATCTGCCCGCCGCCGCGATGTACCGCTACGACGAGGACGAGGACTGTCTGCGGCCGACCGTCTGGACCGAGGAGACCGAGGCGATACTCGGCGAACCTCCGGCATTCTCGCGAGAAGAAGGGATCGCGTGGCAGGTGTTCGAGCGCGGTGAGCGGCAGGTGTACGACGACGTCTCGACGGCCGAGGACCGCCTCAACGAGGACACGCTGATGCGGAGCGAGATGATCCTTCCGCTCGGCGACCACGGCGTCCTCCTCGTCGGCGTGGACGACGCCGATGCCTTCGAGACGACGGACGTCCCCCTCGCCCAGACCCTCGCCGTCCACGCGACGACAGCGCTGGACGGCATCGCGTCCGAGCGCGACCTTCGCGAGGAACGCGAGTTCGTCGACCAGGCGCTCAGTGCGCTCGCGGACGTCTTCTACGTGCTCGACACCGACGGGATGTTCCGCCGGTGGAACGACCGCCTCGCGGCGGCGACCGGCTACGACGACGCGGCGATCGCCGACCTCGAACTGTCGGCCCTCTTTTCTGGCGACGAGGCCGAGCGCGTCCGGGCCGCGATAGCGACGGCGCTATCGGAGGGGCACGCGACCGTCGAGGCCGACCTGGTGACGGCGGAGGGAGACCGCGTCCCCTACGAGTTCACCGGCGCGCGACTCACCGACACGCACGGAAACGTGACCGGCGTCGCCGGGATGGGACGGGACGTCTCCGACCGCGACGAACGCGAACGACGGCTGGAACGTCAGAACGAGCGGCTCTCGGAGTTCGCCAGCATCGTCAGCCACGACCTGCGAAACCCGCTGAGCGTCGCACGCGGGCGAACGGAATTGATCCGGGCGGAGTGCAACAGCGAACACGTCGACGCGGTGGTGGGGGCACACGAGCGGATAGAGACGATGATAGACGAGATTCTGACGCTCGCGCGTGAGGGGGACGCGGCCACGGAGCCGGAGTTCGTCCCCCTCGCCGACGTGGCAGCGGAGTGCTGGCGGAACGTGGAGACTGACGAGGCGAGCCTCTCCGTCCAGACCGATCTGACGATCCGTGCCGACCGGTGCCAGCTCCAGCAGCTTCTTGAGAACGTGTTCCGCAACGCGGTCGCGCACGGCTCCACGAGCCCTCCTTCGCACGCTCAGGAGGACGCCGCCGGACGACAACCGTCCGGCGAGCCCGCTGTCGCTGACGCTCCACCGGACGCCGTCGAGCACGGCGCTCGACGAGCCTCCGGTCGTGATACTCCCGGAGACGCCGTTGAGCAGAGCTCCACGAGCCCTCCTTCGCACGCTCAGGAGGACGCCCCCGAACACGGCGACCCGGACGTGACAGTGACCGTCGGCGACACCGACGACGGGTTCTACGTCGCCGACGACGGACCGGGGATTCCCGAGGCCGACCGAGAGAACGTGTTCGAAGCCGGCCGCTCCACAGCCCCGGGTGGTACGGGACTCGGGTTACGTATCGTCGAACAGATCGCCGACGGCCACGACTGGGCTGTCGACGTCGACGAGAGCGAGGACGGCGGCGCTCGCATCGTCCTGTCCGGCGTCGAAACGCGCCCGTAACGGGACCGCAGAGAGAGCCGGTGCTCAGATCAGATCCCCGCTCCCCCGCCCGGAGGGGTTGCTCTCGGTCGTCGGAATCTCGCCGGTTTCGACGAGGGCCTTGAACCGGTCGAGTACTTGCCCGGCGACCGCGTCGGGGACGAAGTCGAGGCGGTCGGCGATCATCGTAGTTAGCGAGCCACCGGGCGGGTCGAAGCGGACGTGAAGAGTCACCTCCGTCTCGTCGCGGTCCGGCCGGGGCGCGAATCGCACGGACCCCTCGTTCGGGACCGTCGCGCCCGGGAGCGACTCCCAGCGGAGGAACTCGCCGGGTTCGTCCTCGGTCACCTCGGCGTCCCACTCGATAGTCACGTCCAACGGCCCGCCGACCGCCCAGTGCTGCTCGTCTTCGTCCGTCCGGGTTACGTCCGCGAAGTGGGCCCACAGCCGCTCGTGGGTCTCCGGCTCTCGCCACCGGTCGTACAGTTCCTCGGCCGACGCCTCGATAGTGATGGAACGCTCGACGTCGAGCGCCGCGGGCGGAACGCCGCTGTCGGAGCGCCTCGGTGTTTCGTTCCGCATCTCCGCGACTTTCGACCGGGCGTCGGGTTTCCCGAGGCCCCTGTAGAGGAGCCAGCCGCCGGTGGCGGCCGCGACCAGTCCACGCACCGACCGCCGTCTGGATCCGGCGAGGATGAGCACGGCGCCGACTACGGCCGAGGCGATGTGTCTCCAGCGACTGGTGTCGGTGCCACTCCGTGAGCGCCCTTGCCTGGACCGGCCGCCGGGTCGCTCTCGTTCCGGGACGTCGTGGGTTTGGCTACTCATGCGAGGGTCACGTCTGGGGTATCGTGTGTGCGTCGCCCGTCCACCGAGGCGTCGATGCCGCCGGCGTGGGCGCCGTCGAATCCCATTTTCACCGCGATGGCGACCGGCGACGGCCGGCGAACGGAGCGACTGACGCCGCCTGCAACTGACGGGGATAATCGACATCAAACTCGGGCCTGCAACAGCAGGCAGCGAACGGCCGGACGCCTCCCCGATCGGTGGGGAAAGGTCCTTCAACGCTCGGTCCGGAGATACGACTATGGCCGAACGGACGGACGAGCTGACCCGGAACGGCGATGGCGACGCGGTGAGCGACGACGCCGACGTCGGCATCGACAGCGACGCGTTCGGCGTCGACGGCGACGGTACCGTCGCCAGCACGGGCGAACTCGACACGGAGTTCGAGGTCGGTGAATCGGCGTCAACGCCGGCCGAGACGACGGGGACGGAGACGTCCCGCGTCGGTCGTGTCAAACGTCGCGCCGGTAGCGTCTTCTCGCCGACGACGTTCGTCCTGCAACTCGGGGCGGCGCTCGTCGGCGCCTTCGTCCTCGGGAACCTGATTCCGTTGATCCCCTTCGCCGGTTTTCTCGGCATCTTCCTGATGGCCGGCCTCGTCGGGACGCTCTCGTCGAGACCGCGCTACGTCGAGGCGGCCGTCGCCGGTGGTGCGAGCGGCGCGCTGGCGCTCTTTGTCGGTGCGATGGGCCTCTCGGTCGTCACTGGCGGGATGGTCCCCGTCGCTGGCGCCGCCGTCGGCGCCCTGGCGGCAGTCGGCGGCTTCTACGCGGGCCGCGACCTGCGTGACGGCGTGACCCGGGATCTGTAGTCCGCGACGGCGTCGGAGCGGCGCCGGTCAGTCACACAGGCGCCAGGTGTCGCCGGACTGTTCGACGATTCCTTCGCCGGCGAGCCACTCCAGGGCCTCCTCGACGAACTCTGGATGGGCCTCGACGTCGCGGCTGATCGTCCGTACGTCGCGGTCCCCCGTCGCGAGCGCGCCGATGACGGCCGCGTAGAGGCGACCGTCGTCGGTGCCGTCCTCGACGGCCTCGTCGATGTTCTCCCGGACCTCCGAGAGACAGCCCTGGACCCATCGCTGGGCCAGCGAGAGCTCGTTTTCGAGCTGTTTGAGCCGCTCGAGTTCCCTGGCCTGTCGTTTCAACGCCTCCGTATCGGCGTCGACGTCCTCACCCGCGCCGTCGCCGTCGTCCTCGACGCTCGTCGCACCATCGGCGCCGTCTCCGTCGGCACCGTCGACTTCGATGCTCACGTAGCGACAGGAACTCACGTCGAAGCCCGGATTCGCCGGGTAGGCGCTCTTCGCGCCGAACTCGTGGGGCGATACCTGGACCTCCAGGCGGAGGTTCCGTGCGATAGAGAAGTACTTGCGCCGTCGGTCGTCGGTGCGACTCTCGACCAGGCCGGCGTCGTCGAGTTTGCTGAGGTGGTCGATGACTGCCTTCGGACTGACGCCCAGGTACTCGCTGATCTCGGTCACGTAACAGGGTTTGTGCGCGAGCAACCGGAGAATGCGACGGCGGTTCGCGTTCCCGAGCAAGTCGAGCAACTCGGCGGAGTCCATTCACCTGAGGGTAGTGTCCCAGGACGGAAAAGCATGTCTCCTCCGGCGCGCCCGCAGCCGACGCCGTCCCGCCGTCGTCTACTGGTTGGGTCTGTCGGCGCGAACCGGCCGTCGAGGCGAGCCAGGCTCCGTTCGTCTAGAGACCGAGGAGGACCCCGACGAGACCGTTGCCCGTTCCGTTTCCACCGGCTTCGGTGCCGCTGGCGCCGTTGCCGTTCTCGTTCTCGGACGAATCGTCGCGGTCGTCCCCGTCTTCACCGGGGTCGGGACTGCTGGCGTCGTCACCAGTGCCAGATCCCGCGTTCCCATTTCCCGGAACATCACCGCTGGTTCCGGACCCGCTCACGCTGTCGGAGTCGCCGTCAGCGCTGACGTCGTCGGAACTACCGCTCCCGCTACCCGAGGCGTCACCGGATCCCGTGCCGTCTGACCCGGTGCCCACACCCCCGTCGCTAGGGTTTGCGTTCCCACCCCCCGTCGAACCGCCCGTGGCATTCGTCAGGTTCAGGTCGCCGTTCCCGAGACTCACGTTCCCGCTCACGTTGCCGGCGTCGGTACCGTTCCCGTCGCCGGAGACGGTGGCGGGCCCGTTGCCCAGGTTACCTGACGGACCGCGGTCGGCCGGCGGGCCCTGTCCCCCGGCGACGACGTCACGAGCAACGCCCGCGGTCTCCGGCCCAGTCATGTTCCTGGCATCGGTGCGGAGCGTGTCGAGCCGGGTGTCGTTGATCCCCGCCTTCTCGGCGGCCCGGTCGGTTTTGTCGATGCTCGTCCGGAGCGCCGCGATGCGACCGGAGAGCTGGCTCGACTGGGCGACGTAGGCACTCTCCGAGATTGACCCGTTATTGTATCGGTCAGTGAGGGTCTGATTCCGCTCCCGAAGGCGTTCGAGTCGCTGTTCGAGCGACCCCGCCCGCCGGTCGGCCATCTGGGCCTGTTTCGACTCGTTCGCACGCTCGAACCCGGCAGTCCACATGCCCGATTCGACCGTGTCGTTCGCCTCCGAAGCGCTACTCTGCATAAACGCCGTCATCTGGTTGCCGAACGCGGGCGGCCCGTTGCCACTCCCTCTGTCGGTGGCGTTCGCCTCTGTGGCCGTCTCGTTCGGTTCCTCGACCTGTGCCGCGGGGTCTGCCGTCGTCGCCGCGACGGTGGGGAGCGCTACACCGGCAACGCCCACCAGGACGACGACTGCGACCACCGCTACCTCCCGAGTGTTCATACTCGATTCATTCTATACCAGACACCTATAAAACGACAGTCACTGTTCTCACCGTTCACCACGTCCTCAGGCTCCGTTCGAACCGTTCACCGGGCGAGTGAAACGCCGCCAGGAGTTCGGAGAGCGTTTATCGACTGATTTCAGTCGATCTCGTCCTCGACGCCGGCTCCCAGCGGTTACTCAGCAGTTATCTTCTCTATTCGGCGCTCGACAGAGCCGCTCCGACCCGGCGAGCGATGGATCGGTCGGTTTGCCCGTCGACAAAACGCTATGGGCGAGTGTTTATGTGTGACAATGACTAACAATCGATGAACAGCATGTTCGAACGATTCTCCCGGGGCTACTACCTCGGGCGGCTGTACGTCCAGCCTCATTCCGAACGCGAACCGGCGATCTCCCGCGAGCAACACGAACAGGTCAACCGCGAACTGTACGCGACCGGCGACGGCGTCGAGCGGACGGACCATCCGCTCGTCATGAAACTCGACACCCACCACCTCGCCGTCCGGGGGGACGAGTCCGTCCCCGCGAACACGCTCGCGGTTCCACGCGACCTGCTCGAAGACACCTCCGTTCGCAACCCGCCGGCGCTCCACGAGGTGCTCCTGGCGAAAGCCGACCGGGCCGAGCAGTTGCTCCCCGTCGCCGAAGGGGCGGCGGTGTAGGACGACGGGACGGGGGTGGATACAGGGCCCCCGGTCCGTCCGCTATCGGACAGTCGCCGGCGCCCGACGCGTTGTGAGCAACTTTTTACCCCCACGGGTGCGCGTTCGAGTCGATGCTCGATCAGCTGCTCGGCCGGGCCGCTCTGAAAGAACGGATCGAGGAGCTCGAAGAGGCAAAGCGCCACCTCGAACGTGAACGCGACGCCGAGTCCGAGCGCCGCGCCGAGGCCGTGAGCGAACGCCAGTCGGCCCAGCAGCGGGTCAATCACCTGGAGGACCGCGTCGTCGAACTCGAAGACCGCGTCGAGCGGCTCAAGCGCGACGACGCCACGGCGGAGTTCCGCCGCGAGGAGTCGGTCGCCGGCGACCGCCGCGACGAAGTACTGAACCGGCTGGAATCGTTCGCTTCCGGGCCGGAAGGCACCTTCACTGCCTACGTCGACGCGGAGCACGACCTCCCGCCGGCCGTCCGCGATGCCTTCGGCGACCGCGCCGGGCTGGTCGCCCGCGCCGCTCCGTGCCTGGCCGTCACCGACGACGCCGGCCTGCTGGGCGCATGCCTCTCCTCGCCCGCCCCGCCGGAACCCTTCGCCTCCTGGGACGACCACGTCACGCTCCGGCGCGAGTGGTTCGAACCCACCGGCGCGTACGCCCTCGCCCTCGTTCGGTCCGACCTGTTCGCCCTCGGCGAGTACCAGGGACGGGAACGCACCGCGTTCCACGGCTTCGACGCCGACCTGAAGAGCCAGCACTCCAAGGGCGGCTTCTCACAGGCCCGCTTCGAACGCCTCCGCGACGCCCAGATCGATTCGCACCTCGAACGCTGCCAGGCCGCGCTCGAAGAGCGCGACGCCGAGCGCCTCTTCGTCGTCGGCGAGCGCAGCCTGCTCTCCCAGTTCGACGACGTCGCCGATGTGACCCAGAGCGTCGACGCGACGGGCGACCCGGAATCTGCGCTGGGTGACGCCCTCCACGAGTTCTGGACCCTGCAGTTGCGAACGCTGTAGGATTCAGTCTCGGTAGGAGAACGGCAAAGAATAGAAGGAATAACATCTTGAAAGCCCCGCGCGGTTCGAGTCCCGCGGCTCGCTGTCGTTCGAGAGAGCGAAGCTCTCTCGTGATGACGAAAGACCAGAGGTCTTTCGAACCACGCTCCTCGCCTAGCGGCTGCGGTGCTTACTTCGCCGGGGTTCCTCGAACCGCGCGCCCCTTTCAGCCCCACCCAAATTCGGCTTGTCGGACGGGAGAAACGGGCGGGAATGAAAGGGGCCGCAGTCTCGGGGAAGGCGGACCCGACAAGCACAGGAGCGAACGGAGTGAGCGAGGAGCGCAGTCGCGGGCCCCCGACCCGAGACTGCGGGGGCTTTCGGGCTGTTTTCGGTGGTGGTGTAGTTCGACTCGCCGAAGGTAGCACTCCTCTTTCATCGGCGAGGATTTAGGAGGCGGGCGGCCGATTTCCCACACATGAGAGTCGCCGTACTCGCCCACGAATCGTTTCCCGACCGGGCAAAGACAGCCGTGGGTATCCTGCGCTACGGTGACCACGACGTGCGGGCACTGCTGGACCGCGACACTGCGGGCGAGCGGGTCAGCGACCACGTGCCCGACCTCCCAGGCGTCCCGATAGTGGCCTCACTCGACGACGTCGAGGACGACCTGGACGCGCTGATTATCGGCGTCTCACCCATCGGCGGCGAG
>Ga0075105_1000828_pt1 | contig 12645 bp, 10 predicted proteins | sample AntDeeMetag02WF5_FD_69800 | JGI IMG/M metagenome (GOLD analysis project Ga0075105, IMG submission 69800) | Saline lake microbial communities from Deep Lake, Antarctica - Antarctic Deep Lake Metagenome 02WF5 | ecosystem: Environmental > Aquatic > Non-marine Saline and Alkaline > Saline | place... | reverse complement strand
TCGCGGCTTCGCCGCGAAGTTAGAGAAGGTCGGCGGAGCCGACCTTCCGCTCGACGCGCCCTGAGCGGGATATCCTCGCTCCTTCGTCGCTCGGATAGGGCCCGTCTCAGGCCACGCGACCGCGCCTCGCCCTTTCAGTCCTCCAGGAGATTGCCTTGCTCGCGCCACGTGGGCGCTCACGTTTGACTCCCCACCCCTCCCCAAATTCGCGCCTTGCTCACGGCTTCGCCGTTCGCAATGAGGTGGCGCTAACGCGCCACCCTCCCGGCGCGAATCACACTTCCTTCCGCAACCGCCTGGCCGGGAGCGGCGTTCATGCCGCGACCAGGGGAAGGGCAGGGCCCGCGGTGCTGTGCTGTCCTGGAGGAATGAAAGGGCGAGACGGGGTCCGGGAACCCCGGACCCACAAGCACTGGAACGAAGTGAGGAGCGCAGTGGGTCCGCGGGACCGGAGCGCGCCGAGGGCTTTCTGGCTGTTGTCGTCGTTTCTTCCAACACCAAATTCACAGGATCACCCGTTCTATAAACATTCGAACACACCGAAGGCGCTGAGCGATGGAACGGCGTGCAGAGCGCCCGAAACTTCTAGGTGATGATTGTGAACGGGACCGGCGTGAAACAGAGGATGCCGAGGACGAACGTCAGGATGGCCAGCGCGACGCGTTTGCTATCGAGTGGCGTGTCCCGAATGGGCGTCGCGGGACCGGCGTAGGCCAGACCCGTCGCCAGCAGCCCCCACATCACCCAGATGCCGACGGCGTTGGTGACGTCCGAGATGAAGTAGAGATAGCCCGCAAGCCCGAAAAGAGCGGCCGGCACCGCAGCGGCGATAGACTCCTGGCGAGTGCCGAACACCGAGCGGACGATGTGACCGCCGTCGAGCTGGCCGACGGGCAGGAGGTTCAGGAATGTGATGAACATGCCGACCCAGCCGCCGAAGACGACCGGGTGGTACGCGTTCTCGGCGAGCTTCGCCGACGTGCCGGTCGCCGCGGCGATGCCCTGGAGGAGGAGCGGAAACTGGAACTCGACGATGGTCGCGCCCGGTTCCGGCGACCCCTGCTGGACGGCGAGGGGGTCCAGTTGCAGGCCGATGGCCGAGACGACGATCGTCGCGACCAGTCCGGCCAGCGGGCCCGACGCGCCGATGTCGAACAGCGCCTTGCGGTCGGGGATCCGGCCTTTCATCCGTATCACCGCACCCATCGTCCCGATCAGTGTCGGGAACGGGATGAAGTAGGGCAGGCTCGCCTCGACACCGTGGTAGCGGCTGGCGACGTAGTGGCCGAGTTCGTGGACGGCGAGTACACCGAGGACGGCGGCGACGAAGGGCCAGGCCCGGAGCAACGCGAGCGGGTCGCCGGTCGGGTCGATCTGGTACCACTGGATCCCGCCGACCAGGAGCGTCGACCCGATGGTGAGTAACGCGAGCACGACGTTCGTCCACGGGATACCATCGATACCGACTGAGCGGGGCCGGGCGACGAGCACCCACCCGTGGGTCGGGATCTGTACGTCGGTCTCCGGATCGTAGTTGCGCTCCAGCGAGAGTTCGTACCCGGCGTCGTGGAAGGGCTCCCAGAGGCGCCGTTCGATAGCGTCGGGCGTGGTTCGCGGGTCACCGACGTACAGCAAGCGGTCACCGTCGCGCCGGACCTGGTAGACGTGGAAAACCGGTCTGAGTTGCTCGACCGACAGCGCGCCCGCCAGCGAGTCGCCCGCGTCCATTACCGGAAGTTAGGCCGCGCGCGTGCATAAACTCCCCGGACAGCGCCGCTGGGCTGATTAGTAGCCGTGCGCCGACGACGAGATGGACTGGTCGCTGACCAGACGGACGGTGAAAGGGGAACGAAAGGGGAACGAAAACGGGTGCGTGGAGGGGACCCAGGGCGGATCGGTTTCAGGCCGATTCGACGCGCCAGGTGGTCGCGCTCGTGTACGACCACTTCTCGACCTCGAGTTCGGCCGAATCCTTGAGTTTGACCATCAGCGCGCCGATCTCCTTGGGCGAGAGGCCGACTTCGTCGGCGATGAACTTGCTCTTGAAGTACATCTCGCCGTCGGCCGCCTTGTCCTGCAGGAAGGTCTTCAGTCGGTCTTCCTTACTGAGCTGTTCGCGGGAGGGCTGCGCAGTTGCGCTCATGTTGTTGACCTCGACTGTCCATTACCCCGGGACGAGTATATAAAGAAAGGAAGCTTCGAGTCTCTTCGGGCACTTTCAGGGTGAAACGCCAGTCCGCCGACTTTTCACGACGTTTCGAGAGGCGAGTAGACCTTTTACAATCTGATCTGAGAGAGTGTTACGACTTCTCAAACGAGGTTTCTGAACGGGTCAGAAAGGGTCGATTGAACGGCAAACGGGCCGTAAAACAAGCATTTATTGCCGGTAGTTTCCGCCGGTCTGACGGTCGTCTGACGACCAGACGGGCCCGAAACCTGGGCTCTCGACTCACCGAGTCAGGGCCCGGGTCGGCGTCGTTCGGGGTTGACAACCCTTAAGACCGCCACGGGGGTACGCCGACCCAATGAAGGTAGTCGTCTCCGTCGGCGGGAGCGTCCTCGCGCCGGACCTCGAAGCCGACCGGGTCTCCCAGTACGCCGCAGCGCTCGAAGGACTCGACGACGAAGGCCACGAACTCGGCGTCGTCGTCGGCGGCGGGCCCACCGCACGCGAGTACATCGAGACCGCCAGGGAACTGGGCGCCAACGAGATCGAACTCGACGAGATCGGGATCGCCGTCACGCGACTCAACGGCAGATTGCTCATCGCTGCCCTCGACGAGCGGGCCGCACCCACGCCGTCGGAGACGTACGAGGACGGTCGCGAAGCCCTGCGTCGCGGCGACATCCCCGTCCTCGGCGGCACCGTCGCGGCCCAGACCACGGATGCGGTCAGCGCGGCCTTCGCCGAGTACGTCAACGCCGACCTGCTCGTCTACGCGACGAGCGTCCCCGGCGTCTTTAGTGCCGACCCGAACGTCGACGCCACGGCCGAGAAGTACGAGGAGATGAGCGCCGACGACCTGGTCGACCTGATCGCCGACCTGGAGATGAACGCCGGGAGCAACGCCCCCGTGGACCTCTTGGCCGCGAAGATCATCCAGCGCGCGGGCCTGCGGGCTATCGTCCTCGACGGTACGGACCCAGAGGCGGTCGCACAGGCAATCCGGACCGGCGAGCACGACGGGACCGACGTCCTCCCGAACGGCCACGGGACGGACCCCGAGCAGTGGGACCGAGAATGAGCGACAGCGACGCGGACTCGACGACGGCCGATCCGTACGCCGTCGGTGGGCGAGAGAGCGACGAGGACGATGGCGCGGACGCACGGCACGTCTTCTGGGCCGACGAGGTCGCCGACCGCATCCTCGAACGGGAGCCGAGCGAACCCATCGTCGTCAAGGGCGGCATCTCGCCCTCGGGCGTGCCCCACCTCGGGAACGTCAACGAGATCATGCGAGGCTTCGTCGTCGCCGAAGTTCTGCGCGAGCGCGGCCACGAGGTCCGGCAAGTGTTCACCACCGACGACCGCGACCCACTACGGAAACTGCCCCGGAAGCTCGCCGACCTCGACGGCAACGTCGTCGACCTGGGCGAGGTCAACGCCGGTGCGCTGGGGAAGAACCTCGGCCACCCCTACACGGACATCCCGGACCCCTTCGGCTGCTGTGACTCCTACGGCGACCACTTCTCGAAACTCATCGAGGACTCGGCGACCCTCCTGGGGGTGGACATCGACGTCGTCTCGACGACGGAGCTGTACGAGTCCGGCGAGTTCGAGGATCTGACGCGCTACGTCCTCGAACACCAGGACGAGGCCCGCGCGGTCCTCTCCGAGTACCAGGACAAGATAGACGAGGAGTACGTCCCGTTCAACCCCATCTGCAGCGAGTGCGGGAAGATCACTGAAACGGTGACGGCGGTGGACCTGGACGCTGAAACCGTCGAGTACGAGTGCACCGACATGGAGGCCGGCGACCAGACCATCCAGGGCTGTGGCCACGAGGGCACGGCCACCTTCCGCGAGGGGAAACTCCCCTGGCGCTTCGAGTGGCCCGCCGGCTGGGACGTGCTGGGCGTCGACTTCGAACCGTTCGGCAAGGACCACGCCGAGGGGTCGTGGCCCTCCGGCGTCGACGTCGCCGAGAACGTCTTCGACATCCAGCCGCCGGTGCCGATGGTGTACGAGTGGTTCACTCTCGACGGCCAGCCCTTCTCCTCCTCGGAGGGACACGTCGTGCTGGTCCACGACCTCCTGCAGATACTCGAACCCGAGGTGCTGCGGTACTTCTTCACGAAGGACCCGAGCAAGGCCCGGGACTTCAGCGTCGAGCGACTGGACCAGACCGTCGACGACTTCGACCGCACCGAGGCCATCTACTTCGGCGAGGAATCGGGCTCCGAGCGCGAGGAAGCGCTCGCCGACCGGACGTACCCGCTCTCGATCCGAGCCACCGTCGCCGACGTGTTCGCCGACGACCTTGCCGGCGTCGCGGCAGACGCCCCTGACGACGCGGGCTGGCAGACCCTGGCCGACGACCCCGAGGGTCGCGTGCGCGTGAACGAGCTTCTCGACGACGAGTTCGCCGACCGCGTCCGGATTCCCTACACCTTCGCCGCCGTGCTGGGGATGTTCGACGACCCCGACCTCCGTGAGCAAGTAGCACAGAAGGAGGGGCACCTCACCGACGCGACGCCCGCGTGGGCCGTCGACACCGCACTCGGCCGCGTCGACCTGGCCGCCGAATGGGCCCGCCGCACCGACAACGAGTTCAATTACGAACTCAAGCGCGCCGCGATTCCCGACGCGGACTTCGACGAAGCGACCGAGGCCGCGCTGGACGAACTTGCCGACTTCGTGGAAGCGGGTCACGACGGCGAGGCGATCCAGGGCGAGATATACGAGACCGCCCGGCGCCACGACCTGGAACTGGGCGAGTTCTTCGGCGCCGGCTACCGCCTCCTGTTCGACGAGGACGAAGGTCCACAGCTCGGCCCCTTCATCGCCAAGCTCGATCAGGAGTTCGTCGTCGAGCGACTGCGGCGGGAAGCCTGAGTTTTTCGCGGCAGCGCGACTTCCAGGACGGCGAGGACTTCTGACAGCCGGAAACCCCAGACTGACTGGTCAGTTAAAACGGGTGGGAGTGAAAGGGGCCGAGTGGTCGTTGAGCGAAACGAAGCAAGGACCGTGGTTCGAGAGAGCGCAGCTCTCTCGTCATCACGAAAGGCGCTCCGCGCCTTTCGAACGACAACGGAGTGAGGACCCAGCGAGTTGCAGCCAACGACCGCTCGGGGGCTTTCTGGTCGTTCGCGGTAGTAGCAGCACTCACCTCACGGACAACTCCCACTCCTCATCTCCATTCCAAACCCTCTTTGTCGGGCGCCGCCAGCATTACGACGAATGGTGAGCACGCTGACGTGGGTCCTCGCCGGCCTCGTCGGATATTCGATAATCGCGATGACGTTGCGGTCCCACGGACTGCTGCCGAAGTCAATCAAGGTCTCCGGGCCGATCACGACCTTGCACACGAAGCGCGGGCGCGACTTCCTCGACTGGGCCGCCCAGCCGAGGCGCTTCTGGCGGGCCTGGGGGAACCTGGGAATCGGGATCGGGCTCGTCGTCCTCGCGGGCTCCTTCCTGCTCGTCGTCGTCGGCGCGTTTCAGGCGGTTCAGAACCCACAGCCCTCCGCGCTGAACGAACCGCGGAACGTCCTAGCGATCCCGGGCGTGAACGACTTTCTCCCGCTCTCTGTCGCCCCGGAGATCGTGACCGGGCTCGCACTCGGCCTCGTCGTCCACGAGGGCGGCCACGGCCTCATGTGTCGCGTCGAAGACATCGACGTCGAATCGGTCGGGCTCGCATTCCTGACGGTCGTCCCGGTCGGCGCGTTCGTCGAACCGGACGAGGAGGACCTCAGACTCGCGGATCGAGGTGCCCAGTTGCGCATGTACACGGCCGGTGTGACCAACAACTTCGCGATCGCACTCGTCGCGCTGATCCTCCTGTTCGGCCCCGTGATGGGGGCGTTCGCCGTCGTCGACGGCGCACCAGTGGGCGGCGTCCAGCAGGGAACGCCCGCTGCCTCGGCCGGGATCGAGCCGGGAGCGGTCGTCACCGGCGTCGACGGGACGCCGGTCTCGGGAAGCGCCGGTCTCTCTGCGGCGCTGGCGAACGCGACGGGCGAGACGGCCGAGCTCACGCTCGCGAGCGGTGAGACAGTCACTGTCGACCGCTCGGTCGTGGTGACGAGCGCGTCGCCGCGGGCACCCGTCGGAGTCAATAGCACTATAACCGCAGTGAATGGGACCGGGGTCAACTCCGAACGGGAGTTCATGCGCGCCGCCGGGAACCACAGCCTGGCCGAGTTGACGTTCGCGAACGGGGAGACGCGAACCGTGCCGCTCGGAGCGCTCGGACGCGTGACGCCCGACGCCCCGCTCGACGAAGCCGGCGCGACGGCGGAGGCGGACCTCGTGGTGACGCACATCGACGGGCAGCGGACCCTCACACCGAACGACCTGCAGGCTGTGCTGGATGGACGACCACCTGGTGAACAGGTCACGGTGGTCGGTTACCTCGACGGAAGTCGGGTCAATTACACGGTCACGATGGGTGAAGGACCGGCCGATGGCGACGGCATCATCGGGATCGATCGTATGTCCCGCGGCGTCAGTGGCTTCTCCGTGAGCGACTTCGGGATCGATCCGTACCCGGCCGGGGCGTTCCTGGAACTGCTCGGCGGCGACGCGGGTGACGACGGGACGCCCGCCATCCCGTTCACCCAGCGCGTGTTCACCGTCCTGTTGCTCCCCTTCGCTGGAGCCGGCGTCGGCGCGTTCGGCTACAACTTCGCCGGGTTCACCGGGTTCGCGACGAATTTCTACGAGGTTCAGGGACCGCTGGGCGCGTTCGGCGACGGGCCAGCCTTCCTCCTGGCGAACCTGTTGTTCTGGACCGGCTGGATCAACCTCGTCATCGGCCAGTTCAACCTCATCCCGTCGTACCCGCTGGACGGCGGTCACATCCTCCGGGCCTGCAGCGAATCGATCATCGCCCGCCTGCCGATCGACAACAAGCGGACGCTGACCAGTACAGTGACCGGGGCCGTCACCATCGCGATGCTGATCGGACTCGTCGTCATGCTGTTCGGCCCGCAGTACCTGGCCTGACTGACGCTTCGGCCACGTCGAGAATTCGCACACGACGTGTACACACAGACGTTCGATGCAGACGTGAGCGCACATCGAGGAGGGGTTTCGTTACCCCTATACCGGCCCCACTGATAGCGCGAGTATGTTCCTGCAGCTCCGCGCGGAGGTCGAATCGGCCCTCGAGGGGGCCCTCGACGCGCTCGACCTCCCGACCGACGACCTGGGGATCGAAGAGCCGCCGGAGGACGTACCGGCCGTCGTGGCCTCCAGCGCCTCCTACCGGCTGGCCGGCGAGATGGGCGCGCCGCCGCCGGAGGTCGCTGGCGAGATCGCCAGTGTAATCGACGCGGACGGCCTCGACTACGTCGAGAGCGTCGAGACTCAGGGGCCCTACGTCAATTTCCTGCCGAGCGACGCCTACTTTTCGGAGACCCTGGAAGCGGCCCAGGCCAAGGACTTCGGCCACCTCCCCGACCGCGACACCAGCGTCGTCGTCGAGCACACCTCCGCCAATCCCACGGGTCCGGTCCACGTCGGCCGGGCGCGCAACCCCATCATCGGGGACGCGCTGGCTCGCGTGCTCGACTACGCCGGCTACGACGTCGAGACGAACTACTACGTCAACGATGCCGGTCGCCAGATCGCGGTGTTCACCTGGGCCTACGAGACCTTCGACGAGGACGACCTGCCCGAGCCAGAACGCGACTCGCCGGAGTACGACATGGTTCGCTACTACCGCAAGGGCAACTCGTTCCTCGAAGACGCCGACGCGGACCGCGTCGACGAAGCGGAGAACGAGATCCAGTCGATCCTCCAGGGGCTGGAGGCGGGCGACGAGGAGACCTACGAGCGCGTCGGCGAGGTGGTCGATACGGTGCTGTCGGGCATGACCAACACGCTCGCCCGCCTACCCGCGGAGTTCGACGAGTTCGTCAAAGAGACCCGGTTCATGCGGAACGGCGCCACCGACGACCTGGTCGAGCGCCTCAAGGAACTCGACGAGGCCGTCTTCGAGGAAGACGCCTGGCAGCTGGAACTCGACGCGTTCGGCATCGAGAAGAACATGGTGTTCCTCCGCTCGGACGGCACTTCGCTGTACACAACCCGCGACCTGGCCCACCACGAGTGGAAGCTCGAGACCTTCGACGAGGCCGTCACCGTCCTCGGCGAGGACCACAAGCTCCAGGCCAACCAGCTCGACGCCACGCTCGACCTGCTGGGCAACGACACCGACCGCATCCGATCGATCCACTACTCCTGGGTCAACCTCCCCGAGGGCGGCATGAGTACGCGGGAGGGGACCGGCATCGACCTCGACGACCTGCTCGACGAGGCAGTTTCACGCGCCCGCGACGAAGTGGAAGAGCGCATGGACGACCGCATCCGCGACGACGACCTGACCGACGAGGACGTCGAGCGTATCGCCCACCAGGTCGGCGTCGGCGCCGTCCGCTACGACATCGTCTCCAAGCAACCGACCAAGGGCATCACCTTCGAGTGGGAGCGCGCCCTGGACTTCGAGGCCCAGTCCGCCCCCTACGTCCAGTACGTCCACGCGCGTTGTTGCGGGATTCTGGACGAAGTGGATGCGGGAGTGCCCGAGGACGTCGACTACGATGCACTGGACGCCCAGGCAGCCGAGGACCTCCTGCGAGCCATCGCCCGCTTCCCGGCCGTCGTCGAGCAGTCCGCCGAGGAACTCCACCCCCACGTCGTCGCTACCTACACCCGCACCCTGGCCGAGCAGTTCAACGCCTTCTACAGAGAATGTCCGGTGCTGACGGCGGACGACGAGGAAACTCGGGACGCGCGGCTCGCGTTGGTCGCTGCGGCTCGCCACGCCGTGGCGAACTCGCTCGACGCACTGGGCGTCGACGCGCCCGACTCGATGTGAGAACCCGACGGCGACGGCGAGGGGGCTTCCGAGTCGAGTGTCGAAATCCACCGAAACGCGCCTGCATTCGCGATATTGTCACGAAATATAAACAATTTGCCCGGTTTCCGCACAGTTCCATTTCAGATTGTGATATTTTGGTAACGTATTATTTAAGTTACCGTCGAAAACGATCGGTCAATGGCGACCGAGAGTCCAGAATCAGGAGGAACGGCAACGGAGACGACAGAGATCGACCGCGACGAGGCCGCGGCGGAGCTGACGACCGCGATCGAGGAAATAAACGACGCGGCGGCGGACATAGCGGTCTCGGCACAGGAGATCAGCGACATGTCTGGCGACCAAGCGGCGAACCTCACCGAGGTCGCGAGCGAGATGTCGAACCTCAGCGCGACAGTCGAAGAGATCGCCTCGGGGGCCGACGAGGTACGGGCGTCGAGCGAGGCCGCCGAGCGTCGGGCGAATCGCGGTCGAGAGTCCGCCGACGAGGCCATCGAGGCGATGGAGGTCGTCGACAGCGCCGCCAGTGAGGTCGGTGAGGATTTCGAGACGCTCCAGGAGCACGTCCAAGAGATCGACGAGATCATCGCGGTGATCAACGACATCGCCGACCAGACGAACATGCTTGCGCTGAACGCGAGTATCGAGGCGGCGAGGGCCGGCGAAGCCGGGAGCGGCTTCAGCGTCGTGGCGGACGAGGTCAAGAGTCTCGCGGAGGACTCCCAGCAGAAGACCACGGAGATAGAGAACACGGTCGACCGGATCAAGACGACCACCACTGAGACCGTCGAGAGCCTCGACGAGGCCACCGAACGGATCACCGTCGGCACGGACGAGGTCGAGGACGCCGTTCAGGAACTCCGCGACATCGACGACGCCGTAGCGGAGGTCAAACAGGGGATCGACGAGGTCGCCGAGGCGACCAACGATCAGGCCTCGAGTACCGAAGAGATCGCGAGCGTGGTAGACCAGGCAGCCGACAGGGCAGACGAAGTCGCCGCCGAAGTCGAAGACGTCGCCGCCGCCTCCGAAGAACAGTCCGCGAAGGTCAACGAACTCCGGACGATCGAACAGCGTCTCCGGGAAGGAGAGTGAGTCGTCGTGAGTACGCACGCCGCGGTAGCGAACCAGAAGGTGGAGTTCGAACTCGGCTCGCAGACGTACTGCGTCGACATCGAATACATCACCGAGGTGTCCGACGTGAAACCGATCACCGCCCTCCCCAACTCCGCGGCCCACGTTCGCGGCATGATGGACCTGCGGGGGCGGACGACCTCCGTCGTGGATCCCAGGGTGCTGTTCGACGTCGAGGGAGCCGGCGATAGCGAATCGGTCCTGGTCTTCGACCCCGAAACGATGGACGGCGCGACCGGATGGATCGTCGACGAGGTGACGCAGGTGACGGACGTCGCCGACGACGCCGTCCACGACCCACCGGCCGACAGCGACGAGGCAGTCCGCGGCGTGATCCGGCGCGACGACGAGTTCGTCATCTGGATAGAGCCGACCGCTGTCGCAAACTGAGTGGAAGCGATGGGCGTGGCCAGTCCACTCTGTGCGGGAGAATGAGCGACCCTTCTAGTTGAACAGGCCGAAGACGCCGCCGGACTCCTCTTCTTCCTCGTCCTCGCCCTCTTCATCGACGTCGCCGTCGACGAACCACTCCTCCTCGAAGACGGTCTCCAGTTCTCCGACGGTCCCGTCGCCGAAAAAGAGGCCGTCGAGGTTGTCGGTCAGCAGCCGAAACGACTCTGCGGCGGGGCTCTCGGGCGTGTTGACGACGAGCGGTTCCTCGTTAGTCGCCTTCTGGTCGTCGGGGACGACGGCGAGCAACTGGAAGCCAAGCCGGTCCTGGATCTCGGCGACGTCGGTGTGGCGGGTCACCCGGTTGAGGACGGCGCCAACGACCTCCCCGTCGATTCGGTCGGCCAGCTGGGCCGTCTTGACGGTGTCGCCGACGGCGACGTCGTCGGGCGTCGTGACGAGGATGATACCGTCGGCCAGTCCGAGCGGGACGGCGACCTCGTGGCTCAGCCCCGCGCCGGTGTCGATCATGACGACGTCGTAGGCGTTACGGAGCGTCTTGATCACCTGTCTGAGCTTCGCCGGGTCGGCGTCGGCGAAGGCGTCGAGGCTCTGCTCGCCGGGGATGATCGTCAGCCCGCCCGGCGCGTCGGTCAGTGCCTCGCTCACGGCCGCGTCGCCGGCGAGTATCTCGTGGAGACTGGTCGCGTGATCGATACCGAGCATGGCACCCAGGTTCGCCATCCCCAGGTCGGCGTCCACCACCACCACGTCGTGGCCCTTCTCCTGCAGCGCGGCACCGACGTTGACCGCGGTGGTGGTCTTGCCGACCCCTCCTTTTCCGCCCGCGATCGTGCAAACGTACCCCGCCATAGTGTGCTAGGTATGGGCAGGAATGGCTATCATATAAAGCCGTCCGTCGCAGCGGCCAGCGAGACCCGTCACACGCCTCACAGGTTCTGAGCCCCCGGCCCACCGTTTCTCACCGACCGAGCCCTGGCCGAGGATATGACTGCCACCACGCTGGTCGTCGCCGACGACCGTTCGGGCGCCTGCGACACGGGCCACCAGTTCGCCGCCCGCGGGTTCGAGACGGTCGTCGTCAGCCGCGACAAGTCCGCGACGGCGGACGTCCTCGTCGTCGACACGGACTCACGCTACGCCGACGCGGCGAGCGCCGCCGAGCGGGTTCGCGAGGCCGTGAAGACGCGGGACCCGGGGCTCGTCTACAAGAAGATCGACTCGACGCTCAGAGGCAACCTCGTCGCAGAGGTCGACGCCGCTCTCGCGGCCAGCGGCGCGGACGTCGCCGTCGTCGCCCCGGCGTTCCCCGCCGAAGGGCGGACCACCGTCGGCGGCTACCACCTCGTCGACGGGACCCCCGTCGCCGAGACGACCGCCGGGGCCGACCCGGACGCCCCCGTCGAGACCTCCCACCTCCCGACGCGCTTCGCCGGTTCGAACCACCAGGTCGACCACCTCCCGATAGACGCCGTCGGGGACGCGTCGACGGTCACAGACCGACTCGCCGACGCTGCAAGTGAGGACAGACCAGTGATCGTCACCTGCGACGCGGCGACCGAGGACCACCTCGCCGCGATAGCACGCGCCGCCGCCGGCACTGGACTCGCTGACAGCCCGATCGACGTGCTCTGCGTCGGCAGCGCCGGCCTCGCCCGCCACGTCACCGTCGGGACGAAACCGGCCCTGTCCTCGGCGTCGTCGGGAGCGCCAGTCCCCAGACGTTCGACCAGATCGACGCGCTCGCCGCGCGGACGTCCTCGACCGCCGGCGGGTCGCGGTGACGCGTCGCTCGCGCGAACCGTGGGATGTCCCCCGGATCGTACTCGTTCGCCCCCTCCAACCGTTCGCTGCCGGGGATCGAGAGATCGACCATGTTGCTAGCTCTTGGCGGTCCTGGGTGCTTGACGCTGTCGGCGGAGACAGGAGGGACCGATAGCCTGCTCGCGTGTCGCTCACTCCGTTCGCGATAAGGCGCCCCCTCGCTTCGTTCGGCACCGTCCACCGCTCGGCCCCGACCGCTGCTCACGGCTCCCGCTGGTCGCCGTTCGCG
>Ga0075105_1000813_pt1 | contig 12823 bp, 16 predicted proteins | sample AntDeeMetag02WF5_FD_69800 | JGI IMG/M metagenome (GOLD analysis project Ga0075105, IMG submission 69800) | Saline lake microbial communities from Deep Lake, Antarctica - Antarctic Deep Lake Metagenome 02WF5 | ecosystem: Environmental > Aquatic > Non-marine Saline and Alkaline > Saline | place... | reverse complement strand
CCACGCCTATTGCTGGCAGTACTCGTCCTTCTCCTGCTGGCGTCGCCGGTACTGGCTCACGTTCCCACGTTCCCGGACGACAACACAACCCCAGCAACAGCGGTTGCGGTCCCGGATCCGGTAAAATCGTGGTCCTTCTACGACTCACTCGGTGACGGCCACGTCAAGTACTATCGAGCGACGCTACAGCCAGGCGAACGACTCCATGTTGGGACGTTCACTCCGCGTCAAGGACGCTTCACGCCATCGTTCGCGGTGATGGGTCCGACACTCAATGGAACCCATCCTGTCCCCCAGCGAGTGACTGTGCCAGACGGGATGGGTGCTATCGTTGTTTCGGGTCAACGCCCAGCGACCGCTACCTACGAGCCATTCGCGCCGTCTGCGAACTATCACACCGCCAGCTTCGGTCAGGAAGTCGACACGAAACGTACGTACCTGATTGCTGTCTACGAACCATCAAACCGAACCGGCCCGGTCGGCGTCACGATCGGCTACAAAGAGGCATTTTCGCCGACCGAGTATGTGACCGTGCCATTCGATCTCGTTCGGACACATCTGTGGGAGGGACAGTCGCCACTCCTGGTGATCAGTCCGTTTCTGCTAACGCTATTGGCCGGTCTCGGGTTCGTTCGAAGGCGATGGCACGACGCGTGGGGAGACAGACCGGTCCGTATTGCGCTAACCGGTGCTGGACTGCTATTGGTTGGTACCGGCGTGAACACGGCCGTTCAAATGGGCATCGCGCTGCTACAGACCGGGCTGACGCTCGGGGCGCTCGTTACGACGGTGTTCGTCGTCGTCCCGATTGTCGGTGGGAGCTGGGTAGTCGGGCGTGGACTGGACTCCGAGTGCAGGCTCACGCCGCGGCGGCGCCTCGGTTTCGCTATCACTGGCATGCTTACACTCCTGACGTGGGCGGGTTTCATCCTCGGGCCTGTGATCCTCATCGGACTGGCCGTGATTCCGAAACGGCTACTCCCAGCGTGAACTCGACGCCGGCTTACGACTCCACCTCCCCCGATGTTGACCGGTTCCCGTGCGAGATGTGCGCTGTGTATTCAGCACTCACGGAATGAGTTCCCCATCTACTGTCAGAAACGGCGTGACCGATACAGAGAGTGTATGCAGCAAAACGTCTGCAGCGAGACGGTTGATGGTAGCGGGAGTGGGTCGGTGGTGGTCGGCCCCGCTAGGCGTCGGGATTACCGTTATCTCTCGGGCACGTCTACCCGACGTATGGAGGAGCACGAAGCCGTTTTCGAGATCGAGTCAAAGGCGGACGCATACGCCGTCGAGCGACTGCTGGTCCAGCTGTATGACACGGTTCGAGAGGAAGTACGGACGCGACGCACGGAGTCAAGCGACGTGATAGCTGTGTTATAGCAGTTCGAGGCGCTCCGCGACGCCGCGCAATCAACCCCTGGGACACTGACCGTGAAATGGGAATCTCGAGACGAGGCATTCACAGACTAAGGGAACGCTCCGACGCCATCTTCGAATGGGGGCCGATCACGGAATCGAGAGGTGGCCGTCCGCCACAGCGCCCCTTTCGCCCACGGACCGGACGAACACACCGTCTTCCACGCCGCAACGGCGGCCTACTGCGAGCGGCACTTCGACGAAGAGGGGTTCAACCCGCTCAATGGCGGCCTCATGGACTGCGTCGTCGGGGAGTTACTCGGCCACAGTTTCCACGACGAAAGCATACCGGTGGCTACGTCACGCCGACGGCACCCGCCTGGGCCCGACTTCGAGGCGCTGCTTCGGCTGCTCGACGCTATGGAGACCGCCTACGGGGCCGAATTCGACGACTCGGAACTCGGCAACTCGGCGAGCAGTTCAACCAGTACTACAACCAGCTTGCCGAGTGGATGGCCCAGGCGGAAAACGAGGACCGCCCCGGAGCCGATTACCCCATCGACCGAAAGTTCTTGTAACCGAGAGAATCGGCTACCGTTTCTGGGTCCCGGCTGTCTCCCCAGTCGAGCCGCCCTCGTCGAGTTCCTCCCGGGCTTCGAGTGGCGACCGGTTGGCCAGAGTGCCACCGAAAGGTAACGCGCCCCGGATCATCGAGGGTATATTGATGCGGCCTTTGTTACCCCAGGTCTGGGCGGTCTTGCGGAACCGGGCACGGAGCGTCAAGTCGTGCGTCGTCACCGGGGTCGACTCGGCCGTGAACGCCTCCAGCCAGGCGAGGTGGGGGAGGTAGACCTCGTCGGGTTCGTCCGTCGCGTAGTACCACGCCAGTTCGAGGTTCTTGCCGAGGCCGTCCCAGGTGAGGTTCGCCGAGCCCATCACCATCGCCGGCTCGGGCCCGTCCCGGAGGTACAGCTTCGGATGGATGAAGCCATCGCGGTAGGTCAAGAGCTGGAGGCGGTCGTCAACGTCGAGGTCCCAGAGGGCGTGGGCGACCAGCCGGGAGAACTGGTCGGCCCCGGTCGAAACGACTATGTAGACTTCGTTCCCGGGATTGCGGGCCAGGAACTCGACGAGGGCGTCCCGGATCGTGAGGTAGCCCGACCAGGTGAAATAGCCCGTCGCGAAATACAACGTGCCGTCGCCCTCGAAGAGTTTGAGGACGGCGTCCGCGACGAGGCGGCCGGTGAACCGGTTGTCGTATAGTACGCTCTCGGTCATTACCTTTCGCGTACGGAACCGGGTTACAAAAATTGAGTCCCCCGTTGCACGAACCACGGCCGGTGACCACCCGCCCGTCGCTACGCGAGCCGGTCGTTCGGTCCGTCCTCATGGAACCGAAAGAGTTCGAGGTCGCCTGCTTCGATGTCCAAGTAGGTGTTGTGGACCGGCGCCGTTGTCTTCCACGACCCCGGATTCGCCACCCGGTTGGCGTGGTGGACGTAGGGCGCGTGCGTGTGGCCGAACACGAGTTTGTCTGCGGGGATGTCCTCGAGATGGTCGTGAGCGCGGCGCTCCCGCCGGGGATAACTCGGGCCGCCCCCGTCCGCCGCTAGACCGAGGCTGTCCCGGAGTCCGATGACCGCGTCTCGGGCCTTGGCAACGAAGAGGTCTTTGCGCCCGCGCGTCGGGTCGATATCACCCTGAAAGCCGGATCCCGAGAGGGCGCGCGAGACGCGGTCGAACTGGAACCTGTCGAACTCGTTCCCGTGAGTGAACCGGACACTCGTCCCGTCGACCTCGGTGGCGTAGTAGTCTCGGAATCGAACCCCGGACAGTGCGTCCTCGATCGGTCCCAGGTTGGCGTCGTGGTTGCCGAGGACGTACGTGACGGGGACCCCCGACGCCAGGCGATTGATGCGGTCCACAGTCCCGCTCGTCTCCCAACGCACGTCGGCTGGATCGCGGCGGATCAGGTCCCAAAGGTCGCCGAGGAGGACCACCTGGTCGACGGCCGACCGATCCGCGTAGACTTGGTCGAGGAAGTCCTCGAAGGCCCCCTCAGCCGCGTTGTGAGCGCCGAGGTGGACGTCCCCGACGGCGAGAACGCGGCTCACGGCCGATCACCAACGTCCCCCGTCAGCCGGTCCCGCGTCCCCCGATTTGTTCGACGCACGATTGGGCTATGTTGGGGCGTGCGGGCGAAATACTTGCCGAATCGTGTGACTTCCTCTCAGGGACCAGCCCGTCATTCGACAAATTCGCCTGCCGGCGGTCCTTTCGGCGATCGCCTCGGGTGGCAGGCAGGGCGTCCTGTTCAAGGGCGGCGAACACGTCGAGACAGCAGCCAAGATCGACGCAGTCGCGTTCGACACGACGGGAACGCTCACCCAGGGTGAGACACAGTTGACGGACGTCTTCGTCCGCGAGACGGCAGACGGGACACTGATCGATGGCAGTCTTCTCTCGCTCGCGGCCGCAGTGCAGGCCCGCTCGGACCATTGGTCATGCAACATACGCGCGTTCCATCTTGCACGACGTTCAGAAAACGTGCGGTGATTGTCACCATTCTCAGCGGTCAATTCCCAATAGCTACGGTACGGTCACGACTGATACGGATCAGAAAAGCCGATCCGAATCGTCACAGCCGAACGTGGTCACGCCGGATACTCGCGGTCGACCGCGTCGGCGACCGCCGAGTCGCCGGTGGACCCGACAATCCACTCCAGGGGGACCTCTCGCGTTCGGTCGCCGACGTCGAGAACGGCCCTGTCGGCGATCAGTTCTCCCTGGCCTGGCACGCCCCGGTGCCAGGGGGGAACTTTCTCCACAACGCCCTCGGCGATGTACCCGTAGACGGCGCTGTGTGGCCCTTCGACGTAGTAGGCGACCCGGTCGCCCTCGGTAAGGGCGTCAGCATCGATGCCCGGTTCGGGACCGTCGATGGGTTCCACCCCGTCTTCGACCGGATCCTCACCGCAGTCGAGGGAGTCCCCACGTCGGCATTCGATCCGTTCGACGACTTCGAACGACTCTATCGTGACCCCGGACTGGCTCTCGGACCACGCGGCCAGGGCGTCGGCGATACCGTCCTTGGTGGCGTCCCGCCGAGACGTGACATCCAGGTCGACGGTCGCCGACTCGAGGCCGGCCGCGCCGCGGTACTCCACGACGAGGACGAACTCGTGGTCCGCCTCCGCCCGTGCGATCTGTTCGAACGACAGCGTCTGATCACCGACTGTGAGTGTCCCCATATTGTGACCCCCTCTCGTCTCCGTTAAAATCAACTCAGTTGGCTTCCCTAAAAATCGTTCGGCTCGGTCCGCGGTGATCTGGGCTCGGTCGAGAATCGCTTCGACAATGGAGATAGATGGCCCTGTTGAAATCCGCAGCAGTGACAAGTTCCGGCGCGGTTGCGGTCAGTAGAGGGGGCCCAGGGGACAGGTAGGTCGAGCACCCATCGTATAGTCGTCGGGAACTGCGCGCTAAATACGGAGTGTGAATCCGGCGAGTCGCGAAGAGGAGACGTGTCGGTAGGTCTGATTCAGTTACCCTCTTCGACTTCGAAGATTTCGTCTGCGGTGAGACCGTGGGCTTCTTCGTGAACCTTCTCACCCGCTTCTTTGCTGGGGCCCTCAAAGAGGCAAAAGACGGCCCCTTCGTCGTCATCTACCCAATAATTCAGGTAATTCACGCCGTGTTTTTCCTGGGCCTCGATGTCTTTTTTGTGAGCTTCGACAACATCCTCGACGCTTGCATCAACATCTCGATGAACGTCCATATACAGTGCCATAGTACGCTTTGACCCAACACAGGGACGCGGTTAGTTATTGAGGCGCCATTTTTGCTAGGAGGTCATTATGTGGCTGCCTGCTCGTTCGTCCAGGGCCCTTGTGGGCGCTGCGGTCGGTATCGACGGACCATCGACATTTCGATGCGAGCCCGCCGAGAGAGACGTGCGCTGTATTCAGCACGACGCTACAGAGATTAACGACACCCGGCAGGACCACCAGTGGTCAGTACGCTCCACCTACCTACTGGTCGAATCGTGGTTGAAGAGCTAGATTTCGACAGCGGCCGGTCGGTGGATTTGAACCGGACGCAGACGGTCACCCTCACTCCGTTCGGGCGCTGCGACTGCCTGGGTTCAAACCACCGTGACCGATTCCGAAGCGAACTGGTTCACTCGTCGCTCTGCTCCTCGTTCACGTTGTTCGCTTCGAAAATAGCGGGAGGTGGATTTGAACCACCGATCTACGGGTTATGAGCCCGCCGGAATCTCCTGGCTATCCCATCCCGCTACTACATTCATACCCGAGTCGGTTTATTAAGGGTTGTGATTCAACTGCCGTCCGGCAACTATTCCCGCGGTGTTACGTATCGTGGACGCGCCAGGTGAACAGACTCTCGAAGACGTAGTTGACAGTCATGGCGATGGCGATGGCGATGGGGCTCGCGGCGAGGAACCACAGGTCGACCCCGAACACCGGCAGTTCCACGGTCAGCTCCTGGGTGAGGAACCAGTAGACGGTGAGCTGGATAGCGACGCCGCCGGAACGGACGAGGTGGGACTTCACCAGGCGCTTGAACAGCGGACCCCGACCGGCCTCGCCGGCGCCGGCGAACGTCCAGCGCTCGTTGACGAGAAACATCACCAGAATCGCCGTCTCGACCCCGGCGGCCTTCGACCACATCTCTGGGACGCCCGCGACCAGCGTGAGGACGGCCAGGACGGTGTTGTCGCTTATCGCGCCGACGACGCCGACGGAGGCGAACTTCCCGAAGCGGACGCCGGAGAGGAGTTCGCCGATGGCGGGCGTCGAGTCACTCATCTTTCTCGACGAGGGCCGTGGGCTCCTCGCGTCGTGCGGCGATGGCTGTGTGGAGGCGGCTGTTCCTGACCTGCTTCGCGCGATGGCGCGCGGTCACGAGCGCGCGTGCCATCCGGAGCGACGTCCGAACGGGCGAGACGGTCGACCCGGGCTGGTCCCGCCACTCGATGGGGATCTCATCGATGTGCAGGTCGAGCGCGGCGGTCATGGCGACGAGTTCGACGTCCCAGGCGAAGCCGGCGTCGTAGAGGTGCTCGCGCACCATCTCCCAGGCCTCGGCGTCGATGGCCTTGGCCCCGCACTGGTAGTCGTACAGCGCCTCGTCGAGCAACTGGCCCGCGAGCCAGGCGAAGCCGTCGCCGAGGAATCGCCGGGCGAGCGTCTGGTGGCTCTGGACGGTCGCGTCCGGGTGGCGACGGGACCCGACTGCCAGGTCGGCCTCGCCGTCGCGAACGCGGTCAACGATGACGGCGAACCAGGCTGCGGGCGTCGATCCGTCGGCGTCCGTGAAAGAGAGAACGTCGGTGTCCAGGGCCTCGAAACCGGCGGTGATGGCCGCGCCCTTCCCGCGGCGGTACGGGACGGCGTTGACCGTCACCGGCAGGTCCGCGAGCTCACCGGGCACCGCTTCCTTCGGATCGTCGAGTTCGATGCGGATCGCGTCCGGGTCCAGTGCCTCGTCGAGGTCGCGTACGTACCGGCGGAGGCGTTCGACGTCGGGCCTGAACGCGGGGACCACGATACCGACGGACCGCGCCATTACGTTGGTCCACCCGGGGCGTAAGTAAAAACGGTTCGACATGCGTCGCCCTCACACGAACCGACAGGTCCGATCCGGCGCGTTCGTTCAAAAAGCGTATAGTTCCGGCTCGCGGTGTGTCCGGTAATGGAATTCGGCCTCGTCGCCCTGTGGCTCCTCGTCTACCTGGCCCTCCTCTACGCGGGCGCGACGCTCGCGACCGCGCTGTTCCCCCGCTTCGCCGACCGCGGCGTGGGCGTTGCGCTACCGCTGGCCCTCGCCGTCCTCTGGCTCGTCACCTACTTCGTCGGCCGTCTGTCGCTGACCGCCGGCGTCTGGCTCGGCGTGCTCGTCCTGGTCGCCCTCGCCGCCTACGCGGGCTACCGCGGCGAGACGGTCGACCGCGGTCTCTACCTGGAAATCGCAGCGGTGTTCACCGTCGCCTTCCTCTTCCTCGTCGCTATCCGGTCGGCCGACCCAGCCATCCGGCCCATCGGCGGCGAAAAGTTCCTCGACTTCGGCCTGCTGAAGTCGCTCCTGCGAGCCGACAGCCTCCCACCGGAGGACATGTGGTTCGCCGGCGAGCCCGTCGCCTACTACTACGGCGGCCACCTCGTCGCGGCGATACTGACGAAGATAACCGGGACTGCGGGTCACTACGCCTACAACCTCGCGCTGGCGGGCTTCTACGCAGCGCTCGTCACCGCGGTCTACGGGCTGGCGGGCTCCGTCGCCGCCGACCGTGGAATCTCCCGGCGTGCCGCAGGCGCTTTCGGTGCGTTCTTCGTCGGCATCGCCAGCAACCTCTCGACGCCCGTGAAGTTCCTCGTCTGGCTGCTGCCCGATGGCCCCGCAAACTGGCTCGCCGAGACGAGCGGGCTCCCCGTCGAGGGGCTCGCCGACGGCGGTCCCTCGGCCTTTGGCTACTGGGACGCCAGCCGGGTCATCGAGGACGACGTCGCCGACTTCGGCGGCTTCGAGCCCAACGCCGCCTTCGTCATCGACGAGTTCCCCTTCTTCTCGTGGCTCAACGGCGACCTGCACGCCCACATGATGAGCACAGCCTTCCTCCTGCTCGCCGCCGCGCTCTGTTTCGCCTACTACCAGACGCCAGCCAACGAGGTCCGTCGCCGGCGTGCCCTCCTCCTCGGCTGCCTACCGCCCCTGGCCGGACTCGTCGCCGTCGTCAACACCTGGTCGTTCCCCTCGGTCGGCGGGCTGGTCGCCCTCACGGTTATCCTCGCGCCGGCCGACCCCCGGAGCCTGCTCCCCGCTGTCGATGGTAGCCACTCTGACGAGGCCAGGCTCCGCGACGAGGGGACTCGCCTCGTGCTCGGACTCGGCACCGCCGTCGTCGTCCTCGCGCTCGGCCTCCTCTGGTCGCTCCCCTTCTGGCTCGGCGCAGCCAGCGGACGGGAAGTGGCGTTCCTCCCGGATCGGTCGTCGATGGCCGAACTCCTCCTCGTCCACGGCGTCTTCCTGGCGGCGTTCGTCCCGTACCTCTACCGCCGGACCGTCGACGCGACAGACCGGGACACCGCCCAGATCGTCGGACTCGTCGCGTTCGGCGTCGCCGCGTTCGCCGCCTCGATCGACCTGGCCGCGCTCGGCCTGTTCCTCCCGCTGATCCTGGGTGGGTGGGTCCTCCGACGCGGCCCCGTCCACCTCGACGGGGTGCGAGCAACGCCGACGACGAGTTCCGACGGCGGACAGGTCGGCGAGGCCGAATCCAGCGTCGTGCGGGACGGCGTACTGGGGTCCTCCCCGGTCGGCTTCGAGATGGTCCTCGTCGTCGCCGGCGCCGGACTGGTCACCCTCGTCGAATTCGCCTTCGTCACCGAAAACGTCGGCCGGATGAACACCGTCTTCAAGACCTACATGCAGGTGTGGGTGCTCTGGGCCGTCGCCGGCGGCGTCGCGCTCGCCGGGATTCTCGACGCCTGGCCGGCCCGTTCGACCCCGACGTGGAAACCTGCGGCCGCCCGCATCTTCGCCTCGCTCCTCATCGTGTCGGCCTCGCTGTACGGGGGCCTCGCACTGTCCTCACACTTCGGGGGGAACGACGTCGCCGGCAGCGACGGCCCCACACTGGACGGCCGCGCCTGGGTGAACGAGACCCACCCCGACGAGGCTCAGGCCATCCTGTGGCTCGATTCGAACGTCGAGGGGCGACCGACCATCGTCACCGGAACGCCCGCCGGCTACAGCTGGTATCCCCCCGACGGCGAAGGGTCGAGCGCGCCGGCAAGCATGACCGGCATCCCGACCGTGCTCGGCTGGCACCACGAGGCCCAGTACCGCAACGAGTCGGTCTACCGCGAGCGACTCGGCCACGTCGAAACTATCTACACCGGCCAGCCGGATCAACAGGCCGCGCTCCTCGACGAGTACGACGTCCGCTACGTCTACGTCGGCCCCGCCGAACGCAACAACTACGGCGAGATCACCGTGGGCGACGTCGCCGGCGTGAGTGCCCACCGGACGTGGGGTGAGGTGACACTCTACCGGGTCGACGGCGACGAACTACCGGAATAGACCGCAGAATCGAAACGACCGCTCTCAGGCTTCTGTCTTCCGCCGAATCACGTCGACCGCCTCGGCGTCGACGTTCTCCGTCTCCAGGTGCATCGGGATGAAGTCCTGGTACTGGAACGTCTCGCGCTCGTCGTCCTTGCCGATGGTACACCAGAGCTGGGGTTCCTCGGGCCCGTGCCACTCGCCCTGGACGTTGACGCCGAACACGTTCCACTCCTCCCCGTCGTACTCGATGACGCCGCCCTTCCTGACGCCGGGGTTCCCGTGGATGATCAGCTTCTTCATGGGACAGGGTTTGTGGACGCTCTACTTAGTGACTTCGAAGCTAGGAGATGTTAGTATCAGTGTTCGCGTCTTCGAGATTGTACCGCGATCAAAACTTTCGCTCGGAGCCGACGGAGACACCGGTAACACCTCTAAAGCCCTCGACGCGCTGGACTCGCGCGACTCGCTGCGCTCCTCGCTCCGCTGCGGTGCTTGCGTCGTCGTGCGTCGTCCACCGCGCCTCGCCCTTTCAGTCCGCCAGGAGAACAAGCTCTCCTGAGCCGTGCGCTCACTGGTTCGCGCACGACACCAGGAACAGCCTTGCTCGCGTGGCCTCACGTTGTTCGGCACGCGCTCGCGAGTAACTCCACCACTCCTCCCCGGACCCGTCGCGTCCGCTCCGGGTCACGCTTCCTGACCGCACCGCGTGGATTCAGCCTGTTGGGAATCGTGTGTTCGGTTTCGTTACGGTGAAAGCCCGTCGCCCCTATCCCATCGTGAAGGACGCTCAGGGTCGTAACCGAACCAAACGGGTTTTAAGCAACCATGTCTAATCTCGCCGTAAGGTAGATATCTATGGAGATGCCACGCCGGTTCAATACGTACTGTCCGCACTGCAACGAGCACCAGGAACACGAGGTCGAGAAAGTCCGTACCGGGCGCCAGACCGGGATGAAGTGGATCGACCGACAGGAGAAGCGAAACTCCGGCATCGGGAACGACGGCAAGTTCTCGAAGGTCCCCGGTGGCGACAAGCCCACCAAGAAGACGGACCTGAAGTACCGCTGCAGCGATTGCGGCAAGGCCCACCTCCGCGAGGGATGGCGTGCCGGCCGACTGACGTTCCAGGAGTAAATCATGCCAGGAAGCTTCCTCAAGGTCGAGTGTCCGGACTGTGAGAACGAACAGACCGTCTTCAGCAAGGCCGCCTCCGAGGTCGCCTGCGCCGTCTGTGGCCACACGCTCGTGCGGCCCACCGGCGGCGAGGCGGACATCGAGGGCGCGGTCCTCGAAACCGTCGAACACCGATGAAGTTCAGTGGCTGGCCGGAGCCCGGCGAACTCGCCGTCGGCGAAGTAGACGACGTCAACGAGGACCGCGGGGTGTACGTCGACCTTGACGAGTACGAGGACAAGCGCGGCTTCGTCCACATCAGCGAGGTCGCCAGCGGGTGGATCAAGAACGTCCGCGACCACGTCAGCGAGGGGCAGACGGTCGTCGTGAAGGTGCTCGACGTCAACGAGTCCTCCCGACAGATCAACCTCTCGATCAAGGACGTCAACGACCACCAGCGCAAGGAGAAGATCCAGGAGTGGAAGAACGCCCAGAAGGCCGACAACTGGATGGAACTGGCCTTCGGCGAGGACATGGACGACGAGCAGTACTCCGCCATCGCCAACGCGCTGCTGGCCGAGTTCGGCTCCCTGTACGACGGCTTCGAACAGGCCGCCATCCACGGCCACGAGGCCCTCGAGGACACGGACCTCGACGAGGACGAAGTCGACGCCATCGTCGAAACCGCGCGGAACAACGTCTCGGTCCCCTACGTCACCGTCACGGGCTACGTCGACCTGACCTGCCCCGAGAGTGACGGCGTCGAGTGCATCAAAGAGTCCCTGCAGGCCGCCGAGGGTAACGGGGAGGTCCCTGAAGAGGTCGACCTCGAAGTGACCTACGTCGGCTCACCCGAGTACCGCATCCGCGTGCAGGCCCCAGACTACAAGCAGGCCGAGTCCCAGCTCGAGGAGAGCGCCGACCGCGCCCGCGCCGTCGTCGACGAGAAGGGCGGAACCACCGGGTTCCACCGCGAACGCAACGTCGAAGACGAGTAACCGACCAGTTTTCTCTCAATGCGCGCCGACATCCACGTCTGTTCGGACTGGCACGACACCCACGACCGGCCAGTGTACACGCTGGAAGACGCCTGTCCGGAATGCGGCGCAGACGCCGTCAACAGCGCTCCTGCACCCTACAACCCCGAAGACCCACACGGCAAGTATCGACGGTCTCTTAAGCGCCGACGCCGCGACTAGGCGCATGGACGAGTTCGAAATCGAGTGGGTCGCTGGCGTCGATCTCGACGCACCGGTACTTGTCGAGGGGCTCCCGGGCGTCGGACACGTCGGCAAACTGGCCGCCGAGCACCTCCTCGAGGAACTCGAGAGCGAACTGGTCGCGAGAGTGTACTCACAGCACTTCCCGCCCCAGGTCAGCGTCGAAGAGGGTCACGCCGAACTGGCCAACGCCGAGTTCCACGCCGTCACCCCTGACGAGGGACAGGACGTGCTCGTGCTCTCCGGTGACCACCAGGCCCAGGACAACGTGGGCCACTACGGTCTCACCGACGCCTTCCTCGACGTCGCCGAGGAGGTCGGCGTCGAGACGGTGTACGCCCTGGGCGGCGTTCCCACCGGCGAACTCATCGAGGAGTACGACGTCCTCGGGGCCGCGACGGTCGAGACGCTGACCGACGAACTCGAGGGCGTCGGCGTCGAGTTCCGTGAGAACGAACCCGCTGGCGGGATCGTCGGCGTCTCCGGCTTGCTTCTCGGACTCAGCGAACGACGAGACATCCCCGCGGCCTGCCTGATGGGCGAAACGTCGGGCTACCTCGTCGACCCGAAGAGTGCCCAGGCCGTCCTGGAGATCCTCCAGGACCTGATCGGCTTCGACGTCGATTACGCCTCGCTCGAGGAGCGCGCCGACGAGATGGAGGAGGTCGTCCGGAAGATTCAGGAGATGGAGCAGGGGCCCGCGACGCCCTCGGACGAAGACCTTCGTTACATCGGGTAGGACCTGACCGGTGGCCAGCGAGGCCGCGGCGATTCTTTCTTAGTCGTTCGCTGCCAAGAGCGCCACGTGCTTGCGGAACTTGGACCGTTTCCGGAGTGGCTCCTCGTCGGGACGCTACTCGGGGTCGTCGGTAGCGTCGTCGTCGCCGGGCTCTTCCTCGTCGCGAATCGGCTCTATCCGACGCCGAAGTCGACGAGCGACGGTCGGGGCGACGGTGAGGGACGCCGCCGCGACGAACTACGGGCGTACCTCCAGGCTATCGACGAGCCCTACGCGGAGGACCACTTCGTCGAGGGCCAGC